>Ga0209628_10000941_pt1 | contig 18295 bp, 8 predicted proteins | sample TergutCu122P4_FD_187285 | JGI IMG/M metagenome (GOLD analysis project Ga0209628, IMG submission 187285) | Cubitermes ugandensis P4 segment gut microbial communities from Kakamega Forest, Kenya - Cu122 P4 (SPAdes) (version 2) | ecosystem: Host-associated > Arthropoda: Insects > Digestive system >...
GGGGGGGGGGGGTTGAACCCCCCCCCCGGTACGCCACTGTCTCGAACCCTACAATTCGCACGACTGTGAACGCCGTAACGATATTGCTGTGTCCGCGTATTCGTTCATTGTGCATTACATTCAGTGCACGTTTGGCGGTCACATTGTAACTCGCCTGCATGAGTGTTCCAGGCTCACATACCTCGACCCGTTGAACGATCCCCATAAACTTTGCTGTATGTATATATACACACACACAGTTTTATGAACACCTACTGGGCAAACCTGCTTCGCCTTCTGCTTGCTATAAAACATTTAAACATGTCTGAAGGAAACAGAAATGTTAAACTGTTACACCAGCACGTAGAAAATAAAAACACTAATAAAGTAGTCAATTAAAATAACGACCATTTAAACCGAAAAATTTAACCGAACTGATAACATAGCGATTAATCATGACACACAGCAATTTATCTAGAGACGTACCGCTTTGCACGACTGGCTTACCATATGTCACAACAGTTTACTTGCTAAGCCACACCGTAACACCCCACAGTACTTGGAGCTGTTGTGTGTACGGACCAGAACACTGCCAAATGTTGTCATGTGGCTTACGGTCTACAGTCTTGTCTTTATAGACACCATTTTTCATGCAAGTGTTTGAAGCTCATCCTTTCCTCTTCTGTGTGCAACTTACCGATATTTCACCTTCCGCAGCACTTAACACTCATTTCTAATTTCTTTCTCGTCACTTGCAAATACTTGCTAATTCAGTTCATTTCAAATGTGAACAAAACCCGCTGCCATCATTTGCCATTTCCTAGCACCAGCGTGTGGCCTGAATCTTATTGCCTTCCTGTCCGAAAATTTGGTTTCCATATTCCGTCAGTACATTTCCGGTATCGGACGTTTCACTAAAATCCACACTCCTTAACTACCCACGCCGGACACCACATTCCTTAAGTAACAGAAGAGAACACAACCTACCTTACCTACCCAAACTGAGGACCATATTCCTTAACTAAGTACACCGAACACAACATTCCTCCATTACGCCCAACACTATTTTCTTTAACTATCCAACCTAAACAAAACTTTTCTTAAGTAACCACATCCGTGGAATTTCACGAGTTGCATTGTAAATTACGTACACCATTTTTAGTTAGAAACTGTGATATCCATCGTAATGGATGGTGATGAAGCTGTATAAATTTGGTCGTTCTGTTCGGTACAGAACGCCTTGTGTTGAGACTGCAGTCCTTCCGTCTGCCTGTGATTTGTGGTGTGTCGCATTTTCAGGACCTTGAATAGGATTTCTTTACAAAGGGTGTCGATTGGAGTTTCTTCTAAGCCGGTTCGGTGACAAGCGTACCTTACCGGCCGTTGTGTTCGTGCTTGCCATGTTTCGGGATCGACTGGGGCGCGTTCCTCGAAACGTTGTTGAGCGCTTGTGAGTTACGTGAAAAGTGGCGCTTTGAAAGGCATTCTTTACGTAAGGACGCATGCGTAAATTTAATTTTATGATATTTTCTGCATGTTTCTTCCGATTTTGGTAACGTTCTGCACAGATTTCGACGAAATGTACCGAATGTCAGTTTCGTGCAACACAGCACTGCCAAAGTCACATTTCATGTAAGGGTGTAAGCGCAAATGAATATCTCTTCGCACTTTCAGCGTTTATTGTGCGATTTTGGTGAAAATCGGTGCAAGAAATGTGCACCTAGTGCTTTCGAGTCTGAGTTTCGTGAAAATGGTGGAAGGGAAGGTCGTAATTTTCTGAATGTGAATAAAATTACAGTTACGTGCATACTGTGAGACAGTGTGGCAGTTTGAAAGTAACAGGCGGCTTGGTGACGCTGCGTACTGCGCTACGGAGTGCACCGTTCGCAGTATTGTCACAAGATTGAACGTGAATGTAGGTCGTTCATAACACTACTTAAAATTTAAAGACGAGAATCAGTCATAGTTTTACTGTTTTTTAAAGGCCCATTCCGTTCCGCGCAGTAAACACTCGTATCGGTTATAAAAACCATTCAGTTAATGCTGCTTAGATAAATAATCGCTGTTTTTTTTAGATCCATACAAAACATAAAATACACTGTGTGGGCAGAATGTATATTATTTTAATTTTAAGCCTGTCCGAAAATTTGTTTTCCAGCGCTAAAAAGCGGTAATTCTTCACATTTAATTGTAAATAATGTAATTTAAATCTTAATTTTAGAACTGAAAATTTAATACCTTAACATTGTACATACCGTATCACTTTTATTGACCAATATTTATGTACCACCCTGTGTATGCTACCCACATATTATTTATAGCTCCAACACATGTCGGTGTTTCCCGACGGCGTCTTCACGGAGCCCTGTTCAACTGTAAGTTCTCCGAAACATCAAACGGTCACAAGCAGCGCGTTGGAGCCATGAGCAATACGTTATCTAGCATACGTAGGGTGGTGCCTAACTGTTGGTCAACAAAAGGTGCTAAAAAATTTAATTGCTATGTGTAAACTTATATAGTATCAAATTTTGATTTTCATCCCTTATCACTTGTCGTGGGATTAAGAACATGAGAACAGTTCGTACTGCCGCATAACCGTATTTTATTGCGTAAAAAATAAGCAAATTGCCAAAATCCCCGGAAACGTTCCATGAATTCATACTGTTCACGTACTTCCTTCGCCCCATCCACGATCCTGCCAGTGTGAGTGCGTCCCTCTTTCAGCATCATCATGAGACGTGGGCGGGCCCATCTGTTTCACAGCCCGTACCTGTATTTCAGCGGGCCAGAAACCACTTTGTGCCTGCTTCCTCGGCCGAACATAGCGACCTGCAGGCTGGAGTGGGAATGGACGGCACTTGTCTTGTTGAGGCCTCGTTCTGATTTGCCCCACTTCTTCTTCTCTTCTCGTCTTCCTTCCTGTTATAATGCTGAACCGTACGCCACTGATCGCCCGCCTGCCCGCATGCCCGACACTGCATGGCCTGCCCGCCCACTCCTGTGCATGACGGCGCCGCGAAGAGCATCCCCTTTCTGGCCACGAGTCCAGGCAAGGACCGCGTAGTCCTTGTCTATAGCGACAAGATTGAAGTTCGAACTAAGGTAATTTTGTAACTATTTATCATTTCTGCAATTTGTAAACACGGTTCCTACGGAACCGAATTTTATGTCACGTGGATGCAGTTTCGAGGTGCATGGCTTTCCTTCCGCATGTTTTACTATTCTAACTGAACGCATCCTGTGTGGGAATGGGTTGAGTCAACATGGCGATCCGCAAATGTTGGTTGTCCTAGCATGCAGTAGGTGTAGTGTAAATTTACCCACCAGATTATGGTATCTAACACACACACTTCTTTCGCTGTCTGTTTCACATGTCATATTCTTTCGTTTCTTCATTCTTTTTATCCATTCCTTCTTTATCTGTCGTCCGAAGGTTGAGCATGTAGGGGATTCGAGTATCTTAGTGCTGGAAACAGGAATGCCTGGATAGTAGAATAGAAGGGTTGCCTGTGGTATGGAACGTTGTAGTTTGGTGCACAGTAGCACAACTCTGTCGAAAAATTAGTTCTAAACGACCGCTTCGTTTGCATGCATAGTGCAGTGCCTAGCGCTCAAACAAAGCGGTCCTTGTGTAGTAATGAAAAGCGTTGTTTTATTGAAAGAACCGATAGGAGAGGAGCCAGTTATTTCTCAAGGCATTGTTTTCAGAAGTAAACAAGTAAAAAGAAAGTGGAACAAATGTCATTGATCACCCCTATGCCTCCTTGAAATTGTGGTTGTATAAGAGTTGGCACGACTGTGTGTGTTGTACTGAAAGGTTAAGATAATGTGAAATTGAAGTGACATGTGATGATTCATTTCATGGGAAGTTAAATTAGCGAACAGAGATCGAATGTACTGTGGAAGTTAAATCTGATTGACTGATTGCTTGAGGGGTTGAAGCGAACTTCCAGGTAAGGTACCACAACACGACATCTGATTTTGATAAAAAGATTTACCAGCTTTGGAAAATGTGCTTATTTTGACAGCATATCAACCTAGCCCTCATTTGCCATATTCGACATGTACTGGAGATAGACAGTACTTATTACCTTACCCAGAATGGAGCATTTTTTATAGAAAAATAAAAACATAAGTAAGAAATATCCTTCACATTTTGCATTATACAGGTTTGTGTTGTTCTTTCTCAGTACTCACTAGAACTCCAGTGTCATTAGTTCTTAATGTTGTTGGCAAAATTGGTAGTTTTATTCTATATAATTCCTTGATTACCTTATCATTCCTTACGTAGCACGTGTGTGAGTTGCATCTTTCTTTATTTTTCAAGTTCATTTTACAGGCAAAAGATTCTGTCATATTCTCACCTTTGACAATGGCTGGCATAGTTACTTTAACAAGAACTAAGTTCAGTTTGAAACATGTTCAGCTAAGTTTAGTCAGTATGACAAATTGGGAGGAATCAATAATTTGATAATTTGTGTGAGGTAAGTGGGGTGCAGGTAAGAACTGTGCATTTCAGAAGTACCAAACAGGTAAAATTATGACATAAGGCAGTTGTATCTACAAAGAAGAACTGAGAACAGATAGGACAGTTGCTGAGGCTAGGTGATGGGGCCATCTGCAAGAGTCCAGTTTCAGTTATTTGGACCAAAAACAAAAATATGTATACAGTGTATGAAAATTGTTCTCATGCTGAGGATCTTTCTGCCTTTGAGGTCAGTATGTTTCATTATTTTTTACACTGCTGTTTGGAATGCAAAATGTTATGATTTGTCACCATTACCTTTTTCCATCCTATACTGTGTGGTAGCCCTGTCATTCACATAGTTTGTCTGTTCCCCAGAAGCAGCAACGAGGAGTAACCCCTGAGTCTGCTGCCCATGAGGAGGAACTCAACGACATTCAAATCCGGATGACTTGTAACCGTTCACCTCCTAGTGAACCCACGCCAGACCGCCTTTCACGAGCCAGCCTGAATCAGAGCAATTCAGCAGGAGGTGCGGCAGTGAGTGCAACAGGAGGGACTGGTGCATCGCTGGTCTCTATCAGCAAGCCCAATTCTACCACTTCTTCCACAATGACTGCATCTGTGGTGGTAAACCTTCCAGCTTCTTATCCTGGATCAGAGGTGGAACCTGCATCTCCCATTTCTCCTGGGGCATCGCCTGCCACATCACCTGATCAGCAGCCAGAGATTCGCATCTCCACATTGTAACGCGGGTGTACAACTGTCTCTTAATTCACTATCTCACGCTAGGTCTTCAGACAAATATCAAACACCAAGGCATCATCGTGGGGATGCAAAAATTGACTGATCATTCTGTGGTCATCAAGAAGTGATCAGATTGTGATAAAAAGTACTCACAGAGTGGTGGGAAATGAAAATATGGAAACAAAAGCAGCAGTTTCTTTGTACAATGGATGACTGAAGTTGTTTTGTAACTCCCTGACAAAGAAAGGAACTACCACAATCAGACTGTTGAGTGTTCCACAATCCTTGAACTGCCTGAGAGGGCAAAAAGTTTTGAATCAGGGAACCATGGGTTGAAGAAAGTAGCCATGGCTGTTGTTTAATTATTAGTAACTAATATTATGGTGTTAACGCCAATGACTTACTTGTAATGAATTTGTCTATTGTTGTTGTTGTTGTTGTTGCTGTTGTTGTTGTTGTTGTTGTATGTTTCTTAATTTTCTAGGTTTGAATTGTTTTAGGAGAGAGTTTTTTCTTTTTGTCAAGGTGTAGATTTTCTTCATAAAAGGATTTGCCTTCAAAACAAACGAAACATTTCTTGTCATGACACAAGTATTAAGGTTAACTGACACTCACATGCAGTGAGTCAGTCTCTTGTTGATCAGACTAAACAAGACTGCACTGCACTCCTCCATCCAATGCAGACTAAAAAAAGTGGCTTTCTGAGTAAAACCAAAGTGCATTTTTGAGATTTGAGGTTCTCATAATGGTGTTGCTGAAGATTAAATTCTTCTGGGATATGTTGCTGTGTCATCAGGTGTGCAGTTTCTGACATTTGAAAGTGTCTCACTGCCCTCATTTTCTCGGTCAAGCAGTTCAAGCAGCATGAACTGCTTGGAATCCTTCACCCCAAGATAAAGGCACTGTGATCCTTAGCAACTAAGGAACTACACAGCATCACTCCCAGAAGATTTTAAGTCTTCAGTGTGCATATCCTCTTCTACAATATCATTATGATTGAAACCATGCTTTGTGATTGGACAATCATCAACTGAGTGTAATTTTGACTGAATCTTTTGCTGACAGGCTGTTACTGTTGCTTAATACAGGGTGATTTATTTTTAGCTTATGTACTATTGGTCACTTCCTGCTGCTGTGGGCAGCTGCTGAGTTGTCCTACAATTTATGTGATAAGTGAGCACACAGGAAGTGACCAGCAGCAGTGGTTGAACCTTTATGATCTCATTTATCAAAGGTGTCAATTGAATGGCAGTTTATTACTTTGCAGATATTGTCTGAATACTTCTTGGTTGCATTTGACCGATACCATCAGTAGGTTAAACTGTCAAATGGTTTCTATCCTATAAATTCAAATTAATCAGCAGCAACATGTTACTGTCACTCTCTTCCAGTATTGTCTGGGTCCATTGGTGCCTGGGCAGTACTGGCTGGTAGGTAGTGCTGAAATACAGTGTCAGTGTTGCCATTGATAAGCATAAAGTGGCATTTCATATGTTGATGCTTGTTTCAGTGTACAGCCCACAGCACTGGACACAGTCCTTGTAAGTCGTACACAATGTTTCAAATAAACCAAGTGTATTTACCTACATATACAGTAAAAACTGTGGTAGTAAGCACTGTATGGTATAGAAAGCCCTGGAAACCAAAAATTGACAAAGAGGCCCATTATTTTTCACTATACCATCAACCTGCAGCACCCAGCACCAATTTTGAAGGTTCAGCCATTAAATATTGGTGTCTCATTGGTTTGTTGGTTAGTTTTTTTTATCGTGTTTGCCTATTGTTATGTAAGTAGTGATGAAAAGGGAATGTAAACTGTAGCATGGAAAATAGAGCAGGATATCAAGTGACAAATTGAATGGTTTAGATCAGTCCATGAAGTTGGTAGGTACATGAAGATTCACATAAGGTACTTTGTTCCAGTGTCTGTAATATTATGATATCCAGCAACCCTAGGTGCAAGATATCACAGATTTTACTGTATATGTTAGTTATGAGCATGGGGTTTACATGACAAGCTGGTGAGAGGGGATTCACTGCACATGTGCCACCAAACTTTTTCTGTTTCAAAAACATCCACAGTGACTGGAACTGTGAATGTCTTCAAAAGAAGTCTAACACTGCCTGGCCATTATGAGGTGAGCCTAGCTGCAGTGACCATGTCATACTGACCACAGCTGTGTACAGATTTTGGGGGCTTAGCTGGTAAGTTATGTGGTCACTACTGTACATACATGCATACATGCAAATGTGGCTGATGTGTTCAGTGCACTGAACATAGTGCTGAACAAGGACATGAACAAAGTCATTGTCTGTTTTTGCTGCATTTCTGCTTCTGAGCTTTCAGAATCGTGCCTATTGCTGTTGATAATTCCAACAACTGAATTTGCGCACTGTAGTGTCTGGCAAGTGGCTTTTGTATGTCAAGTGCAAAACTTGTTTTACATCCTCAGTATTTACCTCATTTAACATTTTGTTTGTTTTGAGCCCATCAGTAATTTTATTGTACCAAAATGTTTGTTGTCTGGTGCTGTGTGCAGACCATTGGAGAATGAATGGCATGATTTGACAGCACTTGAGGGAAGGAATGTGACTGTGCTGGGTTGGAAAATTAGAAGATCCTCTGGATCACGTAGGTAGCTGACTAAGAAACGTAGATTGTGAAAGAGGACCTGTGGATTGTGTTGGCTGCATGTGCCATATGTTGCTAGTGAGTTGTCAACAGAATGGTATTAAACAGGTGCAAAGGTAGATATAGGACAATTTGGTGGACAGATTTTAATTTGTGCAGGATTGTATGAAAAATTGGTCACCTGTGAAACTGTCACAGAAATGTTAAAAAATGCACAGAAGCATGATAGGAATGTCAAAATGTGGACAAGTTGCAAGGTGGCTGGGGGGCCAATTTAAAGGCATAGGTGATGGGGTAAATTACTGAGACTGATTGGCTGTGACAAGTACGCATGTTTCATTTTATGTCATACAATCCGCACATTGATTTCAGTGCTGTACATGTCATGTTTACCTCAATTTTATTCCAAAAGAAGCTTTAAAAAATGTGTTTGCAAAACAAATCTCGTCACATGTTTGACAAATTCTATTAACACAGTATCACTGAAGTCGCCTTGTCTCTACAAGGAGGCAGAAGTTACTTTACCCTGTTTTGTAGCACTGTCAATATTTGTTTTATCTTTCTAATGTAGTAAGAAATCTAAATGTACAAATATTAAAAGAGAACTTCTAGCAACTGTATACAGTTTGGTAACAAAAACAATTTAATATTATCAAATTTCAGTGTTGTAATGATTTTTTTTTTCAGGTGTCTCCTTCACTGTTTACACATGCAGTTGATTGTTCTCTGTTTCTTTTTAATAGAGCAGATGTTTTGCTGTTCATATTTCCGTCCCTCTCCTCCTTTGGCTGCACCCACAACATCCACACAGTTTAAAATGTGCCTGCTTCAGAAGTTTAGAAATGCAATAGAACGCAGTCTTGACTCAAGACAGTCTACCTGCATTTCTGTGTATGTGTTACACATTGTCAGATCTAAACCTTGCAGTCCATGCATCTCAGTTTACATTAATTGTCCAACGAACATAAGGCAGAATGGAAAGTTAAGAGTTACAGGAGTTGATACTTGCATGTATAGCATGAGACCTACACTTAGAATTGTACCTGAGCTGGGCGTGATGAGGGTTGTGTGCTGTGTAAATATTCAGTAGTTTCATGAAAAAATAGCATTCAGGATTGATTATTGAAAGACATTTCAGAAAACACATTGGTTCATTGTTTGGTTTATAACATGTTTGTGGCTTGCAGTGATACAAAACTATGCAACTTCTAAGGAAGGTTCCCAATTTTGCCTTTGTATCTTTACACAGGGACTTACATTCTTGATGTATAATGTAAATGTAATTAATGTTCTAGTATTTTTATTTTCCATACCTTATTGTGTCACAGAAACATTCAGTATATGTATCTGCATTGTGATAGTCCCAATTAATGTCATACACCATAGGACCAATTCTAATTTTCATATGGAATATGACGTTTTATTTACATATAATTAAATGATCTCAAAAGATTGTAGATACATTTTAACTTAAAGTTTACATGTGTCATAATACCAACATATTTACATGATACGGTGTAATTTCTTCTCAACAGGGAACTCTGTAATCAGTTTCATGTCATTATAAATAAAACCATCCTTGTTTTTGTGTTTTCAAATAAGAGAGAAAATCTCTTCTGTAAGTACTTTTTAAATGCTGGTTGATCAAATGAAAGAAAGAATTAACTGTCTTTTTCAGTTTCATTTCAAGTGACTTTATTTCCTGCACATCATTCTTAATCCCTGAAGATAAAATGAAAGAGCAGTGCCACATATTAATAAACTTATAAATTTATTGTATTGCTTAGCATCTAATGTTGCTCTTACAAACCTGTTTGAAGAATTCCAGATAAAATTATTGCACTTTTAAATTATGTGAAAGTTTGTCTATACTTTGTGTATATTTAGATATTGAATTGTGCATTATTTGAATTAGTGTTTATTTAAGCATTGAATTATAGAAATTTGCTCAACAGATACATAGGCTGTGCTGTACAAATACTTATTTCTATACATACTATTCAGCTTAAATGGGTATGCCCAAAAGTAATATTATTATACTATTCATACTTCATTTTTTGTAGTGTTATAAGTTTGTGTTTATGTTGTTGGTGTCAGTGAGTAACCGTACATGTTATGTATTAAAACGTTCCAATTGGCTACCTTTGCACTGAATGTAGAGCTCACATGAGGTATGTGTTGATGTGTACCAGTACATCTTTTTGTGCATACCCAGTTACACATGAATTCTTATAAAAATCCACTTCAGTGAAAGATGTGTTAAGTTCATTCAGTTCCACAGAACTGTAGTCTCTCCCTAGCAGCATGGCAAGTGTTCGTGAAGCCAGTCAGTGACATGAAACATAGACATCATCGTCATATCACCAGCAAGAGTGCAGATTATCTGCAGTGGTGTGCCTAGCAGTTCACGCTACATTGCATTGCCTGTCATATTTGGATAACTCTGGAGCCACTGCTGTGTTGAACACAACAAGGCCTACAATCCTCTGCAAGAAAAGCCACATCAATTGAAGGTACCTGGAAAGTAAAGTTCCTTCATATTAGATATAAGGTATGCATCAAGCCAGTACACAGCATTTTGGGTAGGCAGTTTTAAAAGTAATATGACCAGTTCGCATCATACTCTGTTTTTGTAAAGTTTAGTCGTGACAGGATGTTGTAGCAGAATTTGTCTTTTCGACCTTAATTGTGCTCTTGAAGGCATGTATGACTTTCATTTAAAAATAATGTTTGAGTTTTACAACTTACAGATTTTATACTTAAGAACTGCTACTACGTACTTGCAGATCAGCTTCTTTGCTTATGTGACATTTAATGACAGTGTATCTCTTTACACAGTTATTGTTAGCAATTTTTGCCATCATTATCGTCATCCTGCTCTTGTTAATGTTGCAGAAATCTACTGAATACAAGGCTTGTCATACTTTTGTAAAAGAAATGAGCTTTTACTACAATTAATCTCTTGTGTCATCTGCCATGTTCATGTTACTTTTATCATTTGATGTGTATTACTCTATTACGCTGCAGTTACCATTAAAGAATACTGTTTTTTATTTTCAATTACAGAAATCTGAAACAAATTGCTTCCAGCTTCATGTGTGTCTTTCTGTAAGCACAAGTTGTCATTATGTGGTTCTGACAACACACTGCTGCAGTCAGTGGAGTGATATTTACATGTGCCTGGTGTGTCTTAAGAGGAGATAATGTTGTTTCTTTGACAGAACTGATATGTGTGAAATGTAACTGCATGGAACAGAATTATTCTCAACTTGAAGAAGGCTAATGATGTTTTGCTCTGCCTTGCTTCTACCTAAGGAAAGCTATTAAATAAGAAGCTGTGTGTGCCCGACAGTCAGTATGGAGATATAACTTAAAAAAAAAAAAACTCAATGTCCTTAGAGCTTGATAAAAAGGTAGATGAACTAACTGAACAACTAACATACTGCACAGAACAGAGTACTTCATGAGCCGCTCATTGTTCCTAAGGTAGTCTTAGAAGTACCCTGTATTTTATGGAACTTGAAGGTTAATTTCTTTGCTTAAAGTAGCCCACCAGTTGCCCCAATCCTGAGCCAGATGAGTCCAGTCCACAACTTACCAATCTGGCTGTTGAAGGTAAATGTTAATATTATCCTCCTATCAAGACTGACCACTTCTGAGTGGTCTCTTTCTGTCAGGTTTCCACATCAAAGCAATGTATGCACTTCTCGTTTTGGATTAGACCTTATGTGTTATGTATGAATGTAATTTCGCTTGGCGTTCCTCTCCTGACGGCAGATTCAAATAATGCAGCAATTTAATTTACTTTTAAACTTAGGATTTTCTAGTCAATTTATGTTTTCATTAGTGCTTTCTCATTTTATTTTGACACACATATTATACACATTTTATTGTCATCATACTTTGAAGCTGTACGTTGACAACATATCTCCCTTGACTGTTTTCTCAAAATTGAGCTGAAGGGTACAGGTATGCTCCCAGAATTTCTGGTGGGGGGGGGGGCTGACTGTGAAGCTGTACATAATTTATGTTTAATTTTAAAAATTGTGGTATAGAAATCATGTCATATGTTTAACTGTAGCATAACATTGTTGGCAACTGCATTTGTATACATACATACAAATATAACTACATGTGCCTTGACTCACCTAATTTAAATCACAAGTTTGATATTTGTGGTTTATTTAATTTCATGCGAGATCTCCCAAGATTTTTATTTTATTTTTCAAAATTCTAATGTACCAGTCATCAGCCAATTTCAGTGGATGATTTCAGCTGAAGGATAAACGACCAAAAATGTTACATGTCATTGTGTCTACAAAATCTGTGTTTTTAAAATTTCAGTTTTTGTTTGGAGGGGGGAAGCTGCATCCTGGCACCCTTGGGTGCACCCCTGGAAGATTATAATTATTTGCAGGTAGTAGAAGTGTATCTGATATGTCAAATTGGGGAACTTAATATATGACATCAGCAAATATATGTATATTTGACTTCACCTGGTTTAAAATGTTAACAAAACATTATGTATGTGGTTGAGTCAAATGAAAACCTTTGAAAGTGCGAAAAAAAAATTGAGATCCTACTGTGTGCAGCTACAGGCATGGCAGCAAGTCTTGAGCATTGTATTCCTGACACTTTTGAAAAATTAGACAGCTGTACCAAACATATTTGCACTAAATTAGCCAGTAAAAAGTGTTTTCTCATGACTTGCCCAGGTAACTGCCAAGATCTTTTTACATGTCACGTTTTTGACACATTTGCAGCTAGCACAATGAAATGAAAGTCAATATCCACCTGTATAGATTCAGACGAGAATTAATGTGAGGGTAACCCAACACAGTTTTTGTGAACCATTCTTACTGTCTACTGAAGACAGTTTGTAACTATTTGGTGAATGCACAGTACACAGTAATACACTAAAAATATGACAGTTGGAAATTATGGCTGACATGTGGGTTCAATGCTACTCGTAATGTAAATATGGTAAGTATGGTATTTTCACCAGGAAGAGTTTGTACATTATTTGAAATCACAAATGCAGATGCTGGTTTTCTTTTGGGTTTCTGCACCATGCAGTGGTTGCATGTTCTGGATTTCTGCATCCATGTGAACCAGAATGTCACCCTGAAGATAGAGGGAGTAATTTCCTCCAAACCTTGTGGACATTCAACCACTACATGTTGCAGAAGCCTGATAGAAAACCAGTAGTTTATCTAAAACTGCAGTGAAAAGCTGAAAACTTACATAAAAGCGGTCTGTTACAGCACTCTCTCTCTATCAGTGATGTGCTAGTGCAGTTATGTTTTTTTACTGTAAATAGTTTTCCAGTGTAGTGATGTTGTGTTGACATACCTGTGAACTAGGAAACTGCTGCCATTGACTTGCAAGTACATCTTTTACCTTGGTAGTGGTGGCACATTTAAGTCAGACCATTAGATGCCTGTGACCAGTAACAGATGTATTCAAGTTGACAAGCAGTTGTGTCTTGTGCATGCCTACAAGTTAATGCCTCTGTCTTCTGTTGTGTTCTGTCTGGTTACAGGTGTGCATACGTTTGACTGTAGACTTGGTTATAAGTTGAACATCAAACAATTGGTGATCACTGAAAAGTGACAAACAGTGAGGGAGATATGTGCGCTTGGAAAAAACCTGTTTGCTTTCTCCACCAGGTTAGCCTAGTGATGTGGGGACCCACCCATGTTGTCAAGGTCAAAGCTGTTCTTGTCAGTCAAAGACAATGATTAGAATGAAAATATTTTGTGCAGCACTTGTGTAGATCTGAGGGCTGATTCTATCACCTGAGTGGCTCTTGTTGTGATTCCATTTCCATAATTTATTTTTAGCACTGACCTTAGAATATTCTCATGTAGAGAGTCTGAATGAATATGTGTGTGGTACTTGATATTTGTAACATCAACTATCAAGATTTAGTGACCCAATAATTTTATGTTGACATTAGGGATACATAAATTGAGCTTTGAAGTATACTAAATAAAAATATTTTTCAATGAACAGAGCATATATAAATCCTGTTAATGTAATTTTTATTACTTCAGTTTTATTCATGGAACTTGTTTGGAATATTGTGAAATACAATTTTATTGTGATCATGAAGGAATTAGTAAGTTCATACTTTATACCAGTTACAATTGCAATGAAATAAGCACTTCTTTTCAATCTTGGAACCTTAGAACATAAAAGTCTTGATGTGTTTCATTGAATGTTAACACGTCTTCCACGCTCACTAGACACATTGCAGTTGGGTGGACAAGCATTAGTGATATTCATTGTGTATGAAGCTCCCATTTTAACATGCAACCCACTGGTAAAATAGGGGGGTCCCTATTTTGTCTGACAGCTATAGTTTGTCACTTCACACTGCCACTCTACCATATGTGTGGTCGGCAGCTAAATGAGCAACATTAATTTGCTAAAGAAACCAACAGGGCATGCAAACTGATAGTTTGCAGACAAAATAGTGACTCTGTATTAGAAACCAAAAACTGTGCATGATGATGTAACTAACTGCACTAAAGTTTTGTCTATCCAGGTTGTTGGTAAATGAGTTCAGAATTTTATCTGTGGTTGTTTGTGTGTGAGCACGTTCTGTTATGACGAATGTCATTTATGTAAATATACTACAGCCTTGCAGAAATGTGAGAATGTGGAGGGTTTTACTGGAGTATTGGCACTAGCAGTATATTAAAATGTACAGTAGAGTCTCAATGTTCAGATTAAGTGCAAGACAGAACCATCATGAACACTAAAACCCATTTTTAATGTGAAATGCCCATTTTGTATCCAAGAACTTATGAAATGCCAGTAATAAAAACATAAAAAAACATAAAAAACTAATGTTTGTTTATAATACATATCAACAGTTCTGAAAGTGTGATGTGTGTTAAATGATTGAAGTAGAGTCTCATAGCATAAACGACAAGATCAATCAATGTCATTCAATGGTAGACAGGGCTTGGCTCAACTGATAGTAATCTGTGCAATAGCAGATTGAGGGAAGCCAGTGTGCTACCCATGTGGTCTTACGCTGATTTTTTGGAACAAGTTATGAATGGCTGAAATAATGGTACTAATATGGGTGACAGTGCATGATTGCAATCCTGAACTCTGAGACTCTCACTGTATTAGATCTTTTAAGCATTACACCTACCAATTATCAAATAATGTTATGTATCTTGAGGTTGTATATGAAAGTAGAACTGCTTTTGTAAATGTAAATTATACAAAGGTATCTAATTTTCTATTTTTAATCTTGGCCTCAGCATTATTTTTAAAATTTTGTTGCTGACAAACATAGTTTTTCTGTTGTTTATGTAGAGCTGAAATAGTAACAATTTAAGTGGTAATATAACATATGAATAACAATATGGTCTGTGAAAGCTTTTTACCAAGAATTAAGTATGCAGGAAATGTATAAAACAGGTATTATTAGCTAGTAATATGTGCATCCTTGTACTGTAGCAGATATACCAACATACGTACTGTGACAAGATTTGAGGCTGTCACAATGATGTTTCTGAAAACGCAAATCTTTTGGGATTTGAGTGGCTGCTGATGTGTTGAAGAATCATAATGCCTTCATCTTCAGGATCAGATAGTCCTGGAGATGAAGCACTTTGATTGTTAGAAATACAGGAAACAACACACTCTGTGACACAGAGTCTTACCTCGGTTGACCTGCATGTTCATCTATACTGTAATAATTAGTTTGTACTGTCCACTGCTAATAATGCTATATGAATGCCTCTTACTATAAGAATCCAGATTCCTTCTACAGTTACTTTAGCTCAGAGTGTAATGGAAGTAGGAAAATATTATGACATATGGGGACTATGATTTTCTCCTGTCAAATATATGTAATCCTGAAGACAAAGATAATGATGCAAGGCTGTGTTAATTCTGTAATTAATACCCTCCCTGTTATGTGAACATGAGTATATGTAATAACTGAATACAGACTCGTCACTATATATAGTCTGTTCTTGCCGTTATGTACAGGGCTGCAGAAAGTAGCACTGGACCTACAAGCATATATCCATATTAATTTATACCATATTAAAAACTGTTCAAACTGGTTCCCACCAGTATACAGTTTATATCCTTCACATGTGCTCCAACCAGTCATGCTGCCACTTATGCACTGACAGCATCACAATCCAAAACAAGCTGAACTGTAATGCTTCTATTGTGCCTCCATATACATGCATGAATATGTAGTTCCTATTTCAGTGAACAAGTGCACAGGGACATTATTTTATTTGACAGTTGGCATCACTGCGACACTTAGACTTTTGCACATGACAGCAGACAGCACAGAGCTCACAATTATTCCAATTTGCAGTGAGCCCAGGTCCGTGTGCGTCAATTCAATCCATTGCAGGTGGGACTAGATTTTATCTTTGCATGTGGAAAGAAGGTGCTGGAAGTGCTTCCCTTATGATCACAGGTATGCATGTCTTCTAACAAACATGTTCCTTGTACAGCAAAGTTTTATTTGTGATTACCAGCAGTTGTCACATAAAATAATATCCCTGTATTGTGTCAGTCTGTAAGGAACTTACTGGTGCAGTGCTGTGGTATGTTTCACGCAGTGTGTGATAGAGTTGTTATGAACTGTTATCAAAGGCAGCTGTGTCATGAATGACCACATCTCTTTAACCAGAACAAATTTAATTTAATCGGTTAATGCTGCATAGAGAAGTAGAACGGGACTGTGGAGAGTAGTAGTTACTTAATTTGTGCATATTTTGTAACCTGCATGTAATTACTTATTGCAGATTAGCTTTAAGTTTATGTATATTCACAAGCTGGGTTTATCATATTCTGAAACAGTTCAACATTGCCCAAGTACCATTTGCCTGTATGAAGTTGAAAATTTTCAATCCATTAGTCTTTCAGCCTTCAACTACTGTTCCATGAAGTTTATGCAGCATGATAGAAAGTGTTGGTGAAGTAGTGATGAAGTCCTTCTCTATTTTCCAGCTGTTGCTGGTGAGTTAATATAAGCAATATTGTTTATAAATGTCTTGAAAGTAGTGTCACTGCATATACATATGAAAAATGAGGTAAAAATGAATTCACCACTATTTCAGTTTCAAGTGGCCTGAGTGTGAACCATGTTTAAATCCAGACTCATTTACTCAATGTTTTGAATACCAAATACATCTGAAATATTTACTTTATTGATGAATTCTGTATCCTGCATTGAAGACCAAATATGTGTTCTTCGGATATTTTAAATAACTTCCGCATGTAACTCAAATGCTTGTGGAAAAATGTGAAGAATTGATTTTTTGGACCAGAAACAGACCCTGGAAGGTTGGTCTAAGTTTTGGTTTGAACAGTTCTTTGTGTGAGTATGGCCTTGTTGAGTGACCAAATAATAAAGTACTTTCCTGTGTCTGGTACAGAACACATATGTCAATTATTGATGTGCAGGCTTTTGGCAAAACCAGCTCAGTGCGTCCTCTCCCTGTCACCTACTAGTACCCATTGTGTGATGTGGATTGTGGGGCAGCACACACTTAGGCACTCTGACCTCCAGCTCACAAGTCAATGAACAACCCATAGCTTCCAATTATAGTCAACAGCTGGAACTGGAAAAGCATTAGATCTTAAACATTTTGGGTAGGGGAGAGTTGGATATTATGGATTACCTAATGTTTAATTGGATAAAAGTCACCACTAATTTGTTAAGGAATTGCTATGTGTACTGAAGATCACTCTTGGTTAACACAGTTTCAGAAGTAAATTTAATTGTTATTGTATACAGTGCCTTTAGTTGCAGCTAGACTAATATTACGCACGTATTCCTTTGTAATTCTATTTCTCTGAGGATGGTGATTTATCACCAGAACATGTGGGATGGTTCAAGTTAATGTGTAACTTATAATTTTATTCTGTGCATTGTGCTTGTATGTAAATCATTACATAGAAACACAATGCACAGAATGAATAATATTAAATCTGCCATATAATGTTTCATAACTGCCTGTTCAAGCCTTCCACATTTATCCTTTGAAATTTACACTTCATCCCAAATATTCAAGTTGTCTGGGATATTATACCTTGTAGAATGGTACATAGTTTCTGGCATGCCTTCTTTTCTGGGACTACCAAACTCTGAAGATGGAGGCAGCATGCTGCTTCAGAATATTGGTAACTGTTTAAATTCAATGTGGTGTGACTGTTGTAGACCTGAATTTCATCAGCACTACAGTCAGAACCTCAGTTCTTGCAGTGTTTATACCCTTCTGGAGGAGTAGTGTCTTGAGCCAGTGAGCATCATAGTACAGTGATTCAGTGCTGGCTGGATGGTCCAGGATTGAATCCTGGTGGAGGCAAGTTTTTCCACACCCATCCAGCTTGACCCTGGGGCCCACCCAGCCTCCTATACAATAATAATAATAATAATAATAATATTAATAATAATAATAATAATAATAATAATATTT
>Ga0209628_10000942_pt1 | contig 18289 bp, 15 predicted proteins | sample TergutCu122P4_FD_187285 | JGI IMG/M metagenome (GOLD analysis project Ga0209628, IMG submission 187285) | Cubitermes ugandensis P4 segment gut microbial communities from Kakamega Forest, Kenya - Cu122 P4 (SPAdes) (version 2) | ecosystem: Host-associated > Arthropoda: Insects > Digestive system...
ATGAAAGGTGTCTCTAAAGACGTTTCCAGTGCGCAGAAGGAAAAATCACAATACTATTTCGAGAACGAGCACCTCGACGATCAGATGTTCAACTGATCGCCTGCTCCTTTTTTTATGCGAACGTTTTTCATTCCATGCCGTTGATATCACATCATGGCAGTAAGAGCGGTGAACAAACTCGTTCGGGATAACATTCCGAGCATGATAATCGAGAACGGAGAGATGCCGAACTACCGGATAATTCAGGACGACGACGAGTTCTTGGAAGCTTTGAACAAAAAGCTTCTGGAAGAGGTTGCCGAGTATATGGAATCGAAAAGTTTGGACGAACTGGCGGATATTCTTCAAGTGATCGATTCGATCGCGGAGGTCATAGGCGGAGGCCAGAAGGAACTTGAATATCTCATGGATGAAAAAGCCATCGAACGAGGAAGATTCAAAGCAAGATTTTATTTAGAATCGATCGACGACATGAAAAGGTAATGAGATGTCGTAAACGCTGCGGATCATTCTGAAGGCGTTGGTGCCGTCCTTGTAGTAGCGGTCGAGAAAATCCACAACGATGAAACCGTGCTTCCGATAGAACGATACCGCTTCTTCCGACGATTCCCCCACTTCCAGCTGAATGTACTGCTTTCCGTCCATCATCGACCGCATCCTCAGCTCTTCGAACAGTTTGCTTCCCACACCTTTATTTCGGTGATTTCTGTCCACCGCGAACATCGGTATCGTCACTTTATCGGCTGTGAGCCTTGCCCCGGACAGGAACCCGATGATCTCTCCCACTTCATTGACGGCGACCAACTGTCCTGCAGGCCATCCGCTCATGAAGAACCAGAACACTTCCTTTTCGTATAGTTCGTTGAGAGAAAAGATCGCTATCTCGTGCACCCGGTCGATGTCTGAGGACAGCATCTGCCTTATCATCATGTTCCCGTATCATAATTCATCGGTTAAAATTCCTCCTTATGACCATGAGCCCCGCACCCGCAAGAGCGGCGATCCCCGCACCCGCCGGGATCCACATATTCGTTTTATTTTCGGACGGCGGCGTTTCCAGAGGTTCGACCACATAATCATAGGAAGCCGAATAGGAAGTTCCGTCCATTGTAACGGTCACGGTATAAGCCCCTTCTTTCAGGTCCTTGCAGACGATGCTGTTTATGGAAGATCTTCTGAGCGTTCCATTACCCAGGACGTCCCATGTATAAGACGAATCCTCAGGTCCGGAAACAGTGAAAACATGGATCATTCCGAGTTCTGTCCTCATTATTTCATAAGCGATCTCCAATCCGAACTCTTCGATCGTGTGCTCGTTCACTCCCCAGTCCTCAATGAACAATTCTGCGAAGAATTCAGCCACTTCTTTCGAATCTATCAGAACGGCGAACTCCCTGTTCTTTTTGAAGGAAGTTTCCGTCCAATTAACGGAACCGATCCAAACGGTATCGTCGATTATCAATCCTTTATTGTGGATCAGAGAGAAAGTCTCCTTTCCGTTAACGGAGATGGCCTTGATCTCGCTTGTGAAGTTGATCCTGTTGATGATCTCTTCCCTGTCGGTGTTTGAAGAATCAAGGATCAACTTTGTATCAACCCCTCTTCCAGCCGCGGAAGACATCCATCCCAGGGGCGAAGCCTCGGTGATCTGGGAAAAAGAGCTTCCGATGTCCATCTGCTCAGCATATACTCGGGTTTCGGCTCCGTCGATGAAGTATTTCATCGCCGTTCCCGAATTATCCGGGGACATGAACGGCCAGACCCGTGCGTTAAATGATGATGTTTCGTATGATCCGTCGAAGCCTGTGTACGTCAGAGAAGAATGATACGGCTTGAGTGTCGGGTAGCTTTGCATAAGAGTATGAACGTCCCCGTGCTCAAAGTTCAGGTCGCTGAAGAACATCTCTTTCACATAGTCGGCAAGGTCCTCGTTCTGAATCACAACGCCCCACCCCCTGTTGGAACAGTTGATACTGAGATTTCCCTGCGTCCAGTTCTCCGATGTGACGATGACCTTCTTTCCGTCGATCACTGCGTATTTGTTATGAAAGAATGAATATCTTTCATAATTCCCGGGGATCTTATCATTTATCAGATAAACATGAACGCCCGCGTCGGCCAGGGATTTCATCAGAGTGAGTTCCGTGCTCATGTCTACCCCCAGGACATCACCTTCGAGGAGGATCCGTATCACCACTCCCTTTTTGGAGAGGTCGCACAGAAGGGCCGCTAGCTGTACATTGGTGAAAAGATAGTTCGCGATCAGTATCTCCTTCTCCGCTTTCTCCATTTCTTTGAATATTGGTATCCCAAACGATTCGGGGAAGCTGAACGGCGTCACGTCCGCATCGAAATATATCTCCGGGTCAAACGGATTATTGGTAAGTCCGGGCTTGGTGGCTATCCAGTCCTCCTTCGAATCGGTATCGTCGGTACCGATCCTGAGAAGGTATTTTCCCGACGAGAGAGAACAGGGATCGCCTTTCCACCCGCTGTCCGCAAGCTTATTGCCGTAACATACGGCATCGATCAGCGCGGTGCCTTTGCAGAGATAGACGTCGTCTCCCGCATCCGCGACGATGAAGCTCCCCTTCTTCTCAAAACAGGGATCGTCCATCGCTATGACGTTATCTCTTCCCGAGAACCAATCTTCCGGGCTTATCGTCTTTGCGACGGTGAGCCTCGCGCCGGGAAGGATCATCACGTCCTTGACGAAAGTGAGTGTTCCCTCACGGTCCGTCAGCGACCAGCCTTTCATATTGACGTTGGAATCGCCGTAGTTGTGAAGTGAAACACCTTCGGTGCTTCCGAAGGGATAGACCTCATAGAACAGGATAGTCTCCTTGCTGTCCCCTGCCGCATCTCCTGTCAATGCCGCCGGTGCTGTTATCAGAAAGGACAGTACGATTATTGTTGCAATTGTTCGCATGACCCGTTCTACGAGGGTTGAGTATTTGAAGGAAGGATACTACAGTTATACTTCAAAGGTATTTTACGAGGTCTAGGAGGGCCGCTCTAGGATCCTTTGCCTTGACCACTCCCGATGCGAGAAGCACTCCGGAAGTTCCCAATTCGATGGCCTTTTTTACGTCCTCTCCTGTTTTTACTCCCGCCCCGCACAGTACCGCTATCGAACCGTTCACCGCCCTGACCGCCTCCACCGTTTCTTCGATGATCCGAGGGTTGGCGGTGGTGACGGAAATGTTCCCTCCGATGAGTTCGGGAGGTTCGACGGCAACGAAATCGGGTCTGAACTCCGCAACCTGAGCTGCCACCTGAACATTATCTGCGCATACCACTGTTACCAGTTCCGCTCCTTTGGAAAGTTCTACGCATTCGCCGATCAGGTTCTTCGCGATCTTGTGCTCAGAGTGGTTGATAAGAGTGCCTACGGCGCCGCAGCCTTTTACCATCGACGGGGTGATCCACCCCGTTGCGGAGCCTTGTGCTCTCGGATCCACATTCTGCGATAGAACTGGAACAGAGACCGATCTGGCTATGTACGAAAGATCGACGGTCGGAGGACATACCGATATCACGATGCCCGATTCTTCCGAAACAGACTCGCATGCTTTGGCAAGCTCTAACGCCCCGTCCTTCTCTACCTCTCCGTATGCCTTGAAGTTCACGATGATGGCGGGTTTCGCTATCTTCTTGGTCAGTTAATCACTCCTTCCGGGATCATTCGACGTCTTTCTTCTTCTTGGTGGGTGCTTTTGCGGGCTTCTCGTCCTCGACCTTCTTGAATCTGGTCTTCAGTTCCTTAAGAACTTCCGGTCTCGAGGTGTATTCCATTTCCTCTGCCGGGAGTATTGACGGTGTGAACGGTCCCTGCGACCTCAGGAACTTGCTGGTCTTGATCGCATTGGCGCGGGCGCTGTCGAATGTGGGGTTGCCGAAGAAGTCGACGGGAATATGATCCCCGCCTTTTGCGTTCATGGGCTCCAATCCCTGCAGTTTTCCGTTATTCAGCTGGAATCCCAGGCAGCATATTCTCGGCGGTCCGTCGAAGTATGTCGGGTCCGAATCCTCCGGGGAGCATGGGTAGAATGTTCCATAGTGGGAACCTCTCATCCATCCTCCGGCGATCCATGATGTCATTAAGAAAGGCTGAGTGTACTCTCCGACCGAGGGAAGACCGCTCTGGCTCCTGCAAACGCAGACCGGGTCGTCCTTTCCTACGTACTTTCCGGCGGTCATGTTTAGCTTATCCGTTGAAACAACCACGGCCGGGCCTACTCCCGCCCTTGAGTTGATCCTCTTTATTGCGTATCTTGATGTGTCTCCCAGAAGTGCGAGTATGTTCAATGTCTCCTCGGGGGATGACATCACAACTTTTTTACTGTCCAGAACGTCGTGGATCTCAACGTCGAAACCTTTCTTCGCTCTTGCGTCCACGACGAGACCGGTTGTTGTGAAGGGGTCCAGGAATATCCTTGAAAGTATGGGTGAATAGGCCGAGGGCTCTGTTTTATCGGCGATGAAGAACAGCATTGGTTCGGACGGTCTCTCCTCGAAAGACATCTCCGCGGATCCGGGTCCCGCTCCTTTCACATTGCCTGAGAAAGCGTCCGTAAGGATATCTTGGCCTGCGGCATAGAGTTTCATTGCCTTTGCAAGCTTCGTTGCTTCCTGGAAACATTCCCAGGCCGCTCCGTGCACATCCTTGCTGTTCTCTCCCTTGTAGTGGGTCATGAACAGATTGATGTCGTCCCCCACCCTTGTAACGTAGAAATCTTCGATGATCCCCTGCTTCTGTTTATCCGTAAGAATTTTTTTCGCGACCTGCATCATGGAAGGGTGCGGTCTCGAATGTCCCACAACCGATCCCACATCCGCTTTTATGACTGAAACAGTAACTTTCTCTTTGACCATGGATTCACCATATATCTTGTAAGTGTAAAAGACCGCCCGTTATAATAATATTTATCCACGACAAAAGACGAAGGGGTGGGGTGAAACGTTCATATATGAGGTATATATTTTATAAATTAGGGATGTTACGCAAAACGGGGGGCGGGTACTCATTAGGCAGAAAATGACCGCCGGGCCTTCTTTTTGAGATAATATCAGGGGAGAAGTAATAAATGTCAAAGACAAACAGCGGCAATGGCCGCCTGTCAAAAATAGGATCTGCGCCCGAAGGACTGAACAGATACAAGAAGAAGATCGCATTCGTTGCCGTACTTTTGCTGACGGTAACGGCCATGGCGGTATTCGCTGAGGAGTCCGAAACAACAGAAGCGGCGCCGGTTTCGGCGGCCGTTGTGAAAGCAGATATCGAAGCGATGTCGGATGGAGATGTCTACCTTATACCGGGAGAACCCGACGGTGTTGTGACGCTGAACATCACAGACAACAATAACAGAACGATCGACGGAAGCTTATTCACATTGCCGGCGAACAGCGGCGTGTTGCATTTCAGTATCACCAACACGGGAACGGGGACTATCACATTCGTTAACATGACCCTCAATAACCCGGGCGCGTTGGCCAATTCCGGCGGTATGTGGCTGAACGGCGGGAACTACGTTTTCGAGAACTGCACATTCATCGGACTGACTAACACAGCCGTGTTCTTCAACGGAACTTCGAACAATGCGGATTTCATTGATTGTACATTCAAGAACAACACAGCCAGAGGAATAGGTTTGTCATCCGGAACAGCCTCTTCACCGGCGGAGTTCAACATCGGAAGTTGTTATTTCGACAGCAACACCATCACGAACGGCAGAGGATCAGCCATCGGAATGAGCGGCGGAACAGTTGTGAACGCAACAATAAACATCTTTGACTCGCTGTTCACTAACAACAGAGCAATTGGCACTTCAACAGCTCACGGCGGGAATAATGCTGTTGACGGAGGTGCTGTTGCAGTAGTTGCAGGCGGAGGTCATTTAACAGTAACCCTAAACATCTGGAACAGCTACTTCGAAAATAATTTTGCCCAGGATGACGGAGGGGCGGTACTCGTTGAAGGTTATGCAGCCTTTGGCGGAAGAAGGATCGCATCGAACATTTGGAACTGTACGTTCACCGGAAACAAAGCGGCGGGAGCGACATATTTCGGTAATATTGGCATCTTTAATATCGGGATCACGAACGGTTCGGGAGGTGCCATCAGCTACTACGGACTTACAGATTCAACGATAACGAATTGTACTTTCTATAACAACGGAATCACAAACGAGATCAATGCGGGAGTGATAAACTGTGGCAATGCCGGAGGTGGCGGAGCCATCGGAGTGGATACAAATGACGGGATCACGGATCCCGCGGGCTTGCCGCCTGTTCCTATTCTGAGCAACAATATATTCGTCGGCAATTATGTGAGAAACAGCATTTACCAGACCAACACTGTTTTGGGATACAACATCACCACGATGTTCGGAGTGATACCTACCGCAAAGACCGGCAACGTTTTCGTAATGACCGGAGCGGATTCCGATAGACAGAATCCGGTGACGATTGCCCGCCCGTTGTCCAACAACGGCAATCTAGGATACGATAACGGAAATGCGGCCTTTGATATCGGGCCGCTGGGATCTGGTTTAATGGGCATCACATATTACGCAAATGACCTTGGGACAAGCACCAGCCAGGGGTTGACCGTCCAAAATGTTTTCGTCAATGTGGTCGCCGGAGTACCTGTCAAAGAGAACCTGGGGGCCCCTGTGGGTGCCGCGGGGAACACCGGTCAGCGGTACTACTATATGCCGAGCCCGATAACGGACGAACTGTACCGTGACGGCTCAGGTCCGTATTACGATTCCACATTCACGACGGTGGACGCACTCGGAAATCCTCGCGACGTGTTCCCTAATGCGGGAGCGATCGAGATCTACTGGACAAAGTTCGATCCGGGAGCACATGGAGACTGGGCTGTTGTCCCTGCTACCATCGATAACCCCGCAGATGTTACAAAACCGTTCTTTTCCACACAGAGTCTGAAAACTCCGAAGAGATATTATGTTTCGACAGATGTCGGCCTGCCTTCACCTGAGATAGTGGCCATGCCTAGGTCGGTCCTGACGCCTGACGACGCCCAGTACGGGTTCGTCGGATGGAGAAGCAACCAGCCAGATTTCGGATGGTGGGATGCGGCATGGGCGTCAGCGAACGGAGTTTCGGAAACGAACGTGCTGGATTTCCTGAAGAATCATGCAATGACGGACCTTCCGAAAGAAGCATTCCCCCTGTATCAGCCCGGAGATATCGTCCCGTCGGTCAAGCAGATCCTGACGGCAGAGTGGGCTTCTTTCCAGTACAGGGTCGATTTCAGCCTGAATTACGCCGATCCGCCCGCTTACCCCGATCCACTTCACAATTACTGGCTCCCGAACCCGGCAGTCATAACTCAGGGAGGATGGACCGGAAATCCGGCAATAGTTGCACCTCCGTACACGAATGTACCGTTCGGAGAGAAGATCTACAGGCCGCTGGCCGATCCGGTCTATGCAGGATATGATCTAGAAGGATGGTACAAGGATCCCGCATGCACAACGAAGTGGGATTTCAACACAGATACGATAGCAACCGACACAGTACTTTACGCAAAGTGGGAAGTTGCCTTCACCATCACATACTATGGCGACGGTTCGACAAGCGGATCCGCTCCGATCGACCCGAACAGATACTTTTCGGGTTCATTGGTAACGGTGTTGGGCAAAGGGACGCTGACAAGGACCAACTTCACATTCGAAGGATGGGCGCTGAAACCCGGAGATACGGTTCCCTTGTACAAAGCAGGGGACAAGTTCAACATCAATTCCGATGTGTACCTGTACCCTGTTTGGAAGATCGTTCCCGGCACCAAGACCACGATCTACTACAACATCTACGCAAGCGCCGATTACGGTTCGAGCATCGACCCGGTCGGAACGGTCTCCGTGAGAGAAGGAGGGAATGCGACCTTCACATTCGGCCCCAGTGTCGGATACAAGATCACTTCCGTTCAGATCGACGGTGTCGATCATCCAGAATTGATAGATGCGGGAACATACACCTTCTCGAACGTCGCAAGGGATCATAGGATATCAATTGTGTCGGTAGCAACGTTCACGGATGACGTAGAAGATGATGCCGGAAGCGAAACATGGTCATTGATCAATTTGATATTGGCGATCGTTACACTCATCGTCGGTATCTCGCTGATATTCGCGGGCAGGAAGAGAGTCGAAGACAGGACCGCAGGCACGATCCGAAAATCAAGACCGGCGGTCGGTCTCAGAGTTCTGGGAGTGATCATGGGTATCGTGGCTATCATCGTGTTCTTGATGACCGAGGATATGAGCCTGCCCATGGGCGGGCCCGACAGATGGACCATCTGGATGATCGTTCTCCTCGTGATCGGATTGATCGCTCCGTCGCTGAGCTTCCGCTACGACGAGTACTTCGACGAAGAAGAGAAACTGTAAACAAAACCAAGCCTGTCCCTAAGGACAGGCGGCTTACCCTTTTTTTATAAATCGTCCGTTGGCGATGGACGATTAATAAACAATAAAAAAACAAGGCCTGACAGCCTTCCTCATAAATCGCCCATCGCCAATGGGCGAATTGAAAACAGCATCGGACTCAATGGTCACGTTCGATTTATCTTATGCCGTTCACCCGTTCGAGCAAGTTATTTATTATATGCCACTCTAATCCTTCATGTTGTAAATGACCTCAGTAAGAGACTCCGGGAATATCAGAAAAGAAGATGGGATCGTAACAGTGAAAGGATGGGTCCAAGACACAAGGAATCTTGGAGGGATATCCTTCATCACACTCAGGGACAGGCACGGAACGCTGCAGATAACGATGCCTAAGAAGAAGATCGACCCGGAACTGTTCGATTCTTTGACCAAATTGCCCAGGGAATCGGTCATCGGAGTTACGGGGGAGGTCAAAGAGAGCAATCAGACCGCTCTCGGCGTTGAACTGATCCCTTCATCCTTCATACTTTACAGCGAAGCGGGAGTTCCGCTGCCCATGGGCGTTGTCGATAAAGTGAACGTGGAGATGGACACCCGCCTGAACCACAGGTTCATGGACCTCAGGAAACCTGAGACCCGAGCGGTCTTCGAAATAAGGTCGCTTGTTGTTAAACTGATATCCGAAGCAATGACCGAGAACGGATTCGTGAACATCAACACCCCGAAGATGGTCGCATCCGGAGCGGAAGGCGGCGCGACGCTTTTCAACATCGATTATTTCGGAAGGCCCGCATATCTTGCGCAGAGCCCTCAGCTTTACAAACAGATGCTCATGTCGACGGGACTCGACCGTGTGTTCGAATTGGGACCGGCGTTCCGAGCTGAACACTCGAACACGAACCGCCATGTAACGGAGTTCATATCATTCGACGGAGAGATGTCATGGATCGAGAAACAGGAGGACGTGATGGCAATGATCGAGACGGTTATCGATCATGTTCTGGTGAATCTCAAAGAAAAAGGAAAGAAATACCTGGACATACTGGGTAAGCAGATCACGATCCCGAAAAGACCGTATCCTCTGCTTTCTTATTCCGACTGTTTGAAAATGGTCATAGAGAACGGAATTCCTCTCAAGGACGGAGATGACCTCGGAACCGAGGGAGAGAAGATCATCGGAGACATAATGGCGGCCAAAGGGAACGAATTGTACTTTATCATAGAGTACCCCGAAGAGGCAAAGCCTTTCTACATAATGGAAAAGAAAGGAACTTCGCTGTCGTTCTCTTTCGACCTTGATTACAAAGGTCAGGAGATATCCTCCGGAGGACAGAGGGAACACAGGTACCCGGAACTTCTGAAAAGAATGGAAAAGAAAGGCTTGGACCCGAAGGACTTTGAGGCATATCTCGAAGCTTTCAGATACGGAATGCCTCCGCACGGAGGATGGGGTATAGGCGTTGACCGCCTTGTTACAAAGGTATTGGACCTTCCGAACGTCAGGGAAGCCATATTGTTCCCGAGAGACGTAAGCAGACTAACGCCTTGAAGAAGAAACATTGACTCCGTATGTGCATAAGAAGAGTTTCTAAGCGAACAGCTGTGCTATTTACTAATTTAGACGTACTTTTAATAATGATAAGCGAAATAACAATCCTATGCCCACAGTGACGTTAACTCAGGCAAAGGCGGATTTAGACAAATTTGCCTATATCGCCCTCTTCGAACCTGTAAGGATAGCAACAGAGAAAGGAGCTGTCGTCATGATCTCCGAAGAAGAATGGGAGAGCCTTATGGAAACCGTCTATCTGAAGGGGGCAGGGATTCTGGATGATGCCAAAGAGGCTAGAAACGCACCCGATTCAGAATTTACAACGTGGAACGACGACAGCTGATTTTGTAGTTTCGGTACTTTCGGCTACCCCCTGATTTTCTTTATATAATATCGTTTCGTAGAAGGTATGATAACATGGCCTCATCCACCGGGAACATCTACGAAAGAGAATTGAAACATGTCTTGAGCGGAGACAAAAAGGCGATAAGCCAGATGATAAAGACCTGCAGCGAAGAGGAGAGCAAAGCATACAGCCTGATGCTTAACGATCCTTTCCTTGTGGTAAGGGCTGCGGGTTCCCTCGGAGTGGATCTCGTTGCTCTCAGGTGGGATTTTTCTTTTCCCATCGAGGTGAAAAGTTCTGCCGAAGAGACGATGCATTTCAGCAGGAACCCGAGACTTGCCGAACAGGCCGATAAAATGAAAAGATCGTGTTTCCGGTCGAGTCTTCTTCCGATCTACGCATTCAGATTGAAAGGCGTTAGAGGGGATCCGTGGAGGATATTCACTATGCCTTCCGATGAGGAGATAAAAGGAAGGAATGAAAATCTCAGAAGGGTCCTGCCTAAAATGGAGGTCACCGGAAAGGGAAACTACATAATGAGATGGAATGAGGGCATGAAGCTGTGCGATCTCCTGACTTTCATGTCGATCGATCCCGAAGAGCCCGTATTGTTTGAAGAATAAGGCCGTCAGCACTCATAGGGCTCATCACTGTTCAGCCCAATTCTCTCTTCATCCGGCCGGCACTTTATGTTTTCCTCTGTTAATAACAGTATCACCTTTTTTGCGCATAATATAAATTCTTTTAACCGATAGCATAAAACATGTGGAAACAGGTCGACGAGAACTTTTGGAAGGAAAACCGCGAATCAAAGGTGGACGAGGTAACCACCGCAGTCCAGGACATTATTGACCTGGTGAGGTTCGAGGGCGACAAAGCGCTGATGGACCTAACTAAGAAATTCGATAAAGTTACGTTGGAATCTCTGGAAGTATCCAGGGATGAGATCGAAGAAGCATACGAGAACGTCGATCCTGTGCTTGTCGAGGAATTGGAGAACGCTGCGGATTTCATTCAGAGATTCCATGAGCTCCAGGTCCCGGAGGATCTCTGGCTGAAGGAGATCGAGCCGGGAGTGACCTTGGGAGTGAAAAGCACCCCTCTGGAGAGAGTGGGATGCTACATACCCGGAGGAAAAGCATCCTATCCGTCAACGGCGCTCATGTGCATAATAGCTGCACGGGTCGCAGGAGTGGAAGAGATCGTTTGCTGCACCCCTCCGCCCGTTGATCCGTTGACGCTCGTTGCAATGGATATCGCCGGAGCAGATGAAATTTACACAGTGGGCGGAGCCCAAGCGATAGCCGCTATGGCCCTGGGAACCGAATCGATCGAACCTGTTCAGAAGATAGTCGGTCCCGGCAACGTTTACGTAACGGCGGCGAAGATGCTGCTCAGGAAGAACGTGGAGATCGATTTCCCGGCAGGACCGAGCGAGATCGGAGTGCTTGCCGACGATACCGCTGACGCTGAGTTCATAGCCGCAGACCTTATCGCTCAGGCGGAGCACGATCCTTCATCGGCTTGCTTATTGGTCACGACCGAAGAAAAACTTCCTGGAGAGGTCTGGTCGTTCATGGAGAGAATGATAAAGAACGCTCAGAGAAAGGATATAATAAACGCAGCGTTGGCGAACTCTGGGTATATCGTGGAGAAGGATATCGATCTCGCGATCGAGATCATGAACACAATAGCGCCGGAACACCTTTCCATCCAAGTGAAAGATCCCCTTGACGTGCTTTCCAAAGTAACCAACGCCGGATCCGTATTCATCGGACCGTATACTCCGGTGGCAGCCGGAGATTATGCGTCGGGTACAAATCACGTGCTTCCCACGGCCGGTCATTCGTCTATCATTTCGGGATTGAATGTCGCTCACTTCAGAAAGACATCCACCGTTCAGATCTTAACAAGGGACGGGCTCGCAGCTTTAGCCCCGACCATCATCGCCCTGTCCAAAGCAGAGGGGCTTCACGCCCACTCAGAGTCGGTGAAGATAAGGGAAAGGAGAAAATAATGACGTGACAGAGAATGTGGATCTGACAGATCACAGCCTCTACATCAACAGAGAGCTGTCGTGGCTTGAGTTCAACCGCAGATGTCTCTCCGAGGCGGGAGACGAAACTGTTCCGTTACTTGAAAGAGTGAAATTCTTAGCGATCGCTTACGGCAACATCGACGAATTCTTCATGATAAGGGTTCCGGGTCTTCTGCAGAGAACGAAGAGCGACAGCATGTCGGCCATCGGCCCCGACGACACCCCGGACGCAAGGGCCCTGATGAAAGAGATCAATGTTTCAGTGGATTCTCTTGTCACCGGATACGAGGAATGCTGGGGAACTCTTCGTGAAGAACTGTTCCGCAATGATATCAGGATACAGGAGGTCTCATCGTTGTCCAGAGCACAAAGGGAATGGGTCAAGGTGTTCTACAAGGAAGGAGTTCATCCCCTTCTGTCCCCGCTCGCGTTAGATGTGACTCTTCCTTTTCCCTTCATATCCAGCAACTCTCTGAACGTTGCAGTCATAATTAACCACGAAGGGGAGAATCTGTACGCCAGAGTGAAGGTCCCCGTCGGAATAATACCGAGGTTCGTCAGAGTCCCTTCGGAAACCTCCGGAATGGATTTCGTTCAGCTTGAGGATATCATCGAAACGCACATCGAAGAACTGTTCCCGGGGATGGACATCAAGGGGGCGCATTTATTCAGATTGACCAGAAACGCGGACGTGAAGGTCACGATCGATGAAGCGATCGACCTTATGTCCGCGGTCGAAACATCGGTGGACTCCAGGGACGTTGGGTTCCCTGTGAGGATACTGGTGGAAGAGGGGATGCCGGAGGAAATGATCTATCTTCTGGGAAGGAATCTTGAATTGAACGACAGTCAGATCCATCGGGCAACTCTGGGAGGAATGCTGCTTACCGATCTCTGGCAGATAGCTCTGCTGGATATCCCCGAACTCAAGGATGATGTATTCGTACCTTACGTTCCTCCGGAATTCTGGGAAGAACGAAGCATTTTCGACACAATAAAACAGAAGGATTGGATACTTTTCCATCCTTACGAACCCTTCGATATCATTGTCCGATTCCTGAAAGAAGCGGCTGAGGATCCGGATGTTCAAAGCATTAGGATAAGCTTGTACAGGATCGGAAGAGGCCGATCCATCATCAACGCCCTGAAAAAGGCAAAGCAGAACGGGAAGGTGGTCTCCGTTCTCATGGAACTGAGAGCGAAATTCGATGAGACCAATAACATTTACTTGGCAAGAGAGCTCAATAAGATCGGAGTTCACATCATTTACGGCCCCGCTGATCTGAAAGTTCACTCGAAGATGATGCAGATAGTCAGAAAGGAGAATAACAAACTCGTCAGGTACACCCACCTGAGCTCGGGGAATTACAACACCACCACGTCGCGGCAATACTGCGATATCTCTTTCCTCACGGCTAACGAGGAGATCGGAGAGGATGTGGAAGAGCTCTTCAACACCCTTTCAGGAATATTCGGACCGAGAGACTACAGGCATCTTCTGGTGGCTCCCGCAACTCTGAAGAGCACCATACTGGAAAAGATCAGAAGAGAGACCCGCCACAAGAAGGAAGGAAAAAAGGCGTATATCGCTATCAAGGCCAACGGTCTTGTGGATTCGGATGTTATTTCCGAATTGTACAGAGCATCCATGGCGGGAGTGAAGATAGACCTCAACATCAGAGGTATCTGCTGTTTAAGGCCGGGTCTGAAAGGTATCTCCGAGAATATCAGAGTGATCAGCATTGTGGACCGATTCCTGGAACATACCAGGATCTACTACTTCGAGAATGACAGCGATCCTGAGCTATTCATGGGGTCGTCGGACGTAATGCCCAGGAACCTCATTGCGAGAGTGGAGGTGCTCTATCCCATCCTTAACAAGGAAATGCTCCATCAGATCAAAACGAACATCATCGATATCCACCTAAAAGATAATGTAAAGGGGAAGTATCTTACAGCAAACGGCAACTACTTCTCCATCGACAAAGAAGGCGGAGCATTCCGTTCACAGAAATGGTTCATAGAGAACAGGGGGATTTGGCATGGAGGATGACGGTTCCAAAGTAGTGAGTTTCATAGATATCGGAACCAACTCTATCCATATCCTTGTGGTGCGTTTCTTCAAAGACACCATGGGAACGCCCATCTATCAGGACAAAGAATCAGTAAGGCTGGGTCAGCATCTTTTCAGGTACGGATTCATTGACAGGGAAACGATAGAAAAAACACGCATCATCATTTCCAACTTCGTAAAGATATCAAGAGATCTCGGAGCGGAACAGATAATTGCTTATGCAACTTGCGCAGCAAGAGAGGCATCGAACAGAAAGGAACTGCAGGATGCGATGAAGGCCGAAGGTCTTGACGTGAAGATCGTTTCGGGACTGGAAGAAGCAAGGCTGATCAAACTCGGAGTGTTCGGTCCGGAAGGTCCTTCCGCCAAGAGCCTGGAGATCGACATAGGCGGAGGGAGTACGGAGATCATCCTATGCAAAGGGAAGGAGACACTTTTCTCGGACTCGCTGAGCCTCGGTTCCGGAAGGCTTGCTTTCGAGATCGGACAGGATCACGAAAGAGCTTTGACCTTCTCTGATTACGATTATCTGAGAAGACACGTGGACATGATGTCATACCGCACCTGCAGAAAGGTGCGTGAAATAGGTTTCGAGAGAGCTTACGGTTCATCCGGAACGATGATCGCATTGGCAAAGATGTGCGCCGCGAAGAGGGACGGGGACGCATCGTACATGATGTACTACGAATTGGTGGAGGTCATGAAGGAACTTTACACAAAAGGCCTCGAGGAGAGGAAAGAAGTTCTGGGAATGAACCCGGTGAGAGCCGACATCATCGTTGCCGGAGGAGCCATCGCAGAGGAACTGATGTATCTTCTTGGGATCGATCGTATCGAAATAACAGACAAAGGAATGAAACAGGGAATGGAGATCGATTACCTTCTGAGCGAAGGATATTCGAACTTCGATGTGAAAGAATCTTCAGTGATGAATTTGGCAAAAAGGTGCCAATACGATGAAGTTCACGCTGAGACCGTTCAAAGGAATGCGCTTTTGATATTCGATAAGATGAAAGAAGAAGGGCTCCACAACATCAGCGACGACATGAGGATGCTTCTTTCTTATGCGGCGACGCTCCATGACATAGGAGAATTCATAAGTTATCCAAAACATCATCTCCATTCGTACATTATCATTCTGAATTCGTATCTTTTGGGATTCGATAACGAAGAACTCAGAACAATGGCTTTAATGGCCAGGTTCCATCACGGGAACTTCCCGCCGAAGGAATCGAAACAATTCAGGGACATGAATTTGAAAGAAATATCAGAATTAAGGAAATGCGCCATGATCCTTAGGATCGCCGATATTCTGGACAGACACCGCAATTCTGCCATCGACTGGATCGAGATCAAGGTCTCCGCTCACGACGTATCATTCCTTCTCGGCTCCGATTACGATATCAGCATGGAGATCTGGAAGCTGAGAACGATAAAGGAAGAGTTTGAAATGGTTTTCGACCTTGGCCTCAAGGTCAAGAAGGCTTAACGTTTATGAGACCCGTCGCAGAACGGCTTGTTAGAGGATTTTCCGCAGCTGCATAACGTAACGCGGTTCCTAACTTCGTAAATGTAACCGTCGGATGATTCCACGGGGATCCCGCCTTTTACCCAGATCGGCATATTCTTGCCGGTGGTGGATATTCCCTTCTCCAGCTTGGGCTCCTGCGCTACTCCGTTAACCTTGATGACGATGCTTCCTCCGGCGCAGTCATAGGACTGCTGGAGAGCGGAATCCATGGTCTTTTCGTTGGCCGCGGCCTTTTCGATCTTCTGTTTCGCATGGCAGAATGCGGCTCCGAAGCAGAAGGACATATCCTGAAGGATGACAACTCCCTCCCGTATCTGAAAAACGTTAGCTCTTTCTTCGAAAGTGTTCCTCTTTGCGGTCTCCGTTCCGTCCCAGCCGATGTGGTCCCCCGTGCAGAACGGTTTGTCCTTCGACCTTCCGCATCTGCAAAGCACATAAGTACCGCTCGGATAGAGCTTTTTCACTGTCTCCCACTTCTCGGGACGGCCCATCGCATCCGATTTGATGGTCTCTTCTTTCAGCGGTATCCCGCCGAACACAGTTATCGGGCCGTTCGTTGTTATTTTGATCCTTTCGCCGCTCATCTTATCAAATATCATATTACTATAGTATATTAATAAAAATAACTAATAAGAAATAGGCGTAGCATTACCGAATAGGGCAATATCTCATTTATTATCGCAATGTTTAAAATATTCAAACAAACATGCGCAAATCATAGCAAGAGACAACCCCTTGCACCGGTTTCGACCAGTTGTCTCTTGCTCACTTTACATTGTAGTTCTTTTAGGAGAGATCCGTCGATAATATTCGATCGGTAAAAGGAAGAGAATTGAAAATCGTTTATTTTGTAAAGAAGCGTCGAAGATCTTACTCTTTTTTGTCTTTCTTCTTGAAAGCGTTGCCGATGGAACCGCCGATCTTCTTTGTGCCGTCCACGGTGCCTTTTGCAGCTCCTTTTCCGACATCAGCTGTTGTTCCGGCCACGCCTTTTTCTTTCTTCTCTTCTTTTTTCTGTTCTTTTTTCTCTTCTGCCATGGTATTACCCACTCCTCAACCATCTGCCGGACATATATATCTTTGGACAACGGCAATTTTGTGATGTTTTTCGTTCCTGATAACTATCTTTGATGAAAAATGGAAGAGTTTTGAAAAACGTTTGACCCAAGATTAAGCGGGATCCCTGATGAGAGGAACTTACTCTTTCTTTACGCTCTCTTCTTTAGGTTTTTCTTCTTTGGGTTTTTCTTCCGCAGGCTTCTCTTCTTTGGGCTTTTCTTCTTTGGGCTTCTCTTCAGCCGGTTTCTCTTCTTTGGCGCCCTCTTCTTTGGTACCTTCTTCTTTCGGTTTATCGTCCTTTTTACTAATGTTGTTATTAATTGTTTGGAAGATCGACTTCGTGATGTTTATTGCTCCTTTGCCTGCTTTTTTCCCTAAACCAACGCCTTTGTCCATTGCATTATTGGCTTTTCCTTCTGTTGGTTTCTCTTCTTTGGAAGATTCCTCTTTCGGTTTCTCTTCTTTAGGAGCTTCTTCTTTGGGAGCCTCGGTTTTCGGCTTCTCTTCTTTTGCACTCTCTTCTGTCATTGAAGTACCTACCATGAAACTGTACGCGCGACATAAATATCTTTTGACAGTACTTTTTGGTGAAGTTTTTTCATTGATGAGGCCATATCATAAGATAATATGTCCGGCACGGAGTTCTTCGACAAGATGGCTGAACTTAATCAGTCCGAAGTTAAATCGGGACTTTGCTCCATATGCAAAGGATCCCGGAGACTCTGCGGAAAGGACCGATGCCCTCTGATGGTGAAATTCTATTCTCAGCAGAAGACCATGCCTCTGCTGGACATAAAGGACCTTGCGGGATGCAGCCCTCCCGCCGTTTTCGTCGGGAGGTACGGTTATCCGAAGGTGGATATCGGTCCTCTTCTTCCTCCGGAGTTCGGAGATACGTCAATTATGGACAAACCGGAACTGTGGGTTGGAAAATCCATCGACGAGATAGTGGATATGAGGTTCAGGCTGGTCAGAGGGAAGTACAGGATAGATGCGACGAACTTCAAAGCGGCCGGAAGGATAGTTGAAAACGTTCAGGAATTGGCATTAACTGAAAGACCGTTGGAGGTCGAAGCCAATTTCCGTCAAAAGCCCAGGGGAAGAGTGGTCCTGGATGATGAGGTGCAGCCTTTCGGCCCTTCGGCGAGAATGGACGGCATGACCATCGGCAACGGAAGGTTCGAACGAAACCTCGAGAAGAATTTTTATGATATCGATATGAAAGCCACGACCGGAGTGATCAGCGCATACCAGAACGGTACGCTCATCTCC
>Ga0209628_10000943_pt1 | contig 18276 bp, 10 predicted proteins | sample TergutCu122P4_FD_187285 | JGI IMG/M metagenome (GOLD analysis project Ga0209628, IMG submission 187285) | Cubitermes ugandensis P4 segment gut microbial communities from Kakamega Forest, Kenya - Cu122 P4 (SPAdes) (version 2) | ecosystem: Host-associated > Arthropoda: Insects > Digestive system...
TCAATTCCACGCTTACAAAACACATGATGACACATACAGGAGACAAACCTTATTTGTGTACTGCATGTGGGAAAAGCTTCAGTCTGACATGTACTTTAAAGAAACATATGAGAATACACACAGGTGAAAAACCATTCTCATGTCGTGAGTGTGGAAAGTGCTTCAATCGTAAAGACCACTTGAAATGTCACCTCAAGACTCATACAAATTTTTCCACTGTAGCAAACATTTCTGGTACTGTAAAACAGGAGACAGTGAAGCCAAATACCACAAATCAGGTAATACAGGAGACTTGTATATTAACCCCAAGACACTTTCAAGATTGTTAAATTCATTGACATAATGTACAGTAGAATAAAATCTTATGTAACACAAAATGTAATTTTTCCTTTGTATAACAAAATTGTCACTTTATATAGCATGCTAAACACGTGCCCAGTACGTAAGAAGTCTAACAATACAAACAAATAAATACTGTAGCAAAAGAAAATGTCCACTGAAAACATTGTACAATTAGAGAACTACCCAGTGGCTTTTTAGACGGGAATTTATATCCCCTCTGCTGTTTCTAAGCTGCAGAAAGTTGTGACAGTATGTTAATAACATTCAGTACTTGATGTGGTGTGGCATCTTGAACCCCATACACGATAGTATGTGTTAATCCACTTCAGGTCTGCGATGAGGAATGTCTTTTGACATCTGCGTGTACCAGATGTTGGAAGAACTAAAACAGACAGCAGTGACTGCTTTTTTGGTATTCAGCCTTCCACATTAAAAAAAGAATGCTCAACAGAACATGGTCAAGGATCAAACAGTCTGCAGGGAACAGAGTTATATACAGATACGCTGAAACTGCATTATAAAGCAATGCCCTGTAGTTATCATGTGCATCATCGAAACACCTGCATTTATTTATTTATTTATTTGCGGGGGGGAGGGAGAAAAACATCTGTAACTGATGCAGAATTAGTTTATGTCTTTGAAATAAAATGTCCAGTATTTTTTTACCATCTTTTATAAAATAAACTAGACATGTTATATATCTACATTGCTGTTACAAATCTTTTAACCTTAACTGACTGTCCATTCAGAATGAATGAACATTCATAATCTAAAACCTTGTTATGGCTGCTTTTATTTATTAACATTTGTAGTTTAATGTTCCAAAACAGACTTCAAATGGTAGAAGAACATTTAAGGTTCATTTTATGTACAAAATGCTGAAATAATAAATTCCAAGATTAGACCATAACTTCAATAACAGTTGTCTCTCTACATTTTTGTTGACGTGTTTGTAATGTGACAATTTATATTGGCCATTTATCTTACCACTCTCAGGCCCGAGTCTTTCATTGGTGTCTTCTTTCCACCGAATATATATACACAAGTTGTCGCTTAGTTTAGACCACACCCCCTTCTTGTAGGTTGTATTTTATTCGTAATACATGACCATTCCAGTATTACGCATCATTAACTTTGTAGTATTGTATCAAATGGAGGAGTACTGTTAATTACCCATTATTACTGTCACAATATTTTATCAAACTGGGCAGCGTTGTTAAGTATCATGTTTACTTTCTTCCCTTGCACATACATTAGATGGATTATGACAACACATCATCCTTGGAATAATGTACATTATGATGTATTTTGACAATTGTAGAGCTGATCAGGAGCTAGGGACAGTTTCTGGCAGAAGTAAGAGATGTTTCTCTTTTCCGAAGCATCCAGACCACTTCCAGAAGCCACCCAGCCTTCTACTCAGTGGGTACTGGGGGACATTTTGCAGCCCCATAACCAGGCCTTGAACATGGTGGGGGCAGTGGCTTCCATTGTGGGTGCATATATGAACATATGTTTATATATGTACATATTACTGCCGTATACGTACTATGTATATACATTAAGTATGCGTAAGTGTAAGAGGTGCTTTTTTCAGGACCACACAATCAAGACTTTAATTTGTTCTATAACATTCCACAAAATATCTTCTATATGCATACTTCTTTCAAAATGACCAGTTTCTAACCATGGTGGTACAACAGGGAACACATGTATATTGCAAAGTGTGGCATATTTTTTAGCAGGCTGATCAGCATGTTTGTGATATTTTGCAAATTCCTTGTGGGTGCACCCCCTGGCTAGGGGTCTGGTGCTTTACCTGGATACATACATATCATTTCGTAGGTCCACGAATTCTGTCATACAACAGTCAGACATGAAACTTGTCAGAAAATACAAAACATGACACAGTACAATAAACAATGTCAAATTTAGTCTCCAGAATCAATACTGTGCATAAATTAATAACAATACAATACAAATTACGAACAGAAATAATTTATTAAGTTATTTATCTCTACTACACTCCAGGAATTCTTTGACACAGTAAAATGAGTCGCCTAAAAGATACCAGTGTAATTCATTTTTTAAATCGCTTCCTATCATTCTTAAGGCTTAAAGTGTTGTTGGGCAAACTTTTATAAATTTTAATACTAGAGTAGGTAATTGCTTTTTGAACACTTGTGAGGTTTGTATGTGGAATGAAAAGTTGAAGCAGCCTGGTGTTTGACCAATCACGACCATGTAGTGGCAAGGTTAAGAGCAGATATCTACATAAGCAAGATCAGAGCGCCTCTCTCCATACCCCCGACCCCACCCACAATATGCCTACATGGCATGCACCGGTACTTGACCTGTACATTAGTGGTCATAATCTTTCCTCACATTCTGTAATTCGGATAGACCTGTAATGATATACGGCCACACACGCCCCATGTAGTAGCTAGGCAAGTGGCAGAACTGATTCATTCGATAGCCAAAAGAGGTTATCGATTCGATTTCGATTATACGAATCATCAGCGAAGCCCTACGTAGCGTCTACATCGTGTACTATCTATGAAACGAACGAATCCACCACCTCGAGATTTTAGTCTGTGGTCGAAATCACAGATCATCTAGTATATAGAAACTACCCAGCTGTGAGTTGCATGAGTTCTCGGATTGTCATCGAGAAAATAGAACGTGTAGTAGAATGCTGAAGCCCAAAGCACTAACTCAGGTTTTGAGTCAAGCTGATACTGGTGGCGTGGAAAATACCTTGTGGGTGTTGTTTGTTTTAAATAACCTCTAACATTTATTGTCAGAATAATGTGATTACTAATATTTTGTCTGTAATAAAATTACGACTTGCATGTCCAATGTATATACGGGCCTGTTTCTTAATAATTTGTTGCGTGCTGTGGTACATTCAAGAGATTATATAGTACTCGAGGTGCAAAGTGTTTTATCGTGTAAACAGAACACTGTGCATTGTATTGTAATGCATTTTTGATGCTGTGAATCCGAATATTTAAAATTCCATGTTTTTCAAGTAAGCGTTTTGCAGGTTGATTAACCATGAAGGTGCACTGTTGGCATACAGCGGATATGGAGACAGAGATGCTCGAGTAACTGCAGCCATTGCCAGCAATATATGGACAGCTTACGAGAAGAACGGTCGAAATGCTTTTAAGGAAGATAGACTGCGGTTAGTTCTTATGGAATGTATGGTATGTAGAGAGCACGTATATTAATCCTACTAACTTGCCAAAAGTGTGCGTGGATAGATGTAGGGCTTGTACAGTTCTTGAGAGCCTGCCAGGCCCTTCTAAAGTATGTCACAATCCATAGTTCCAGCAAAATGTCTTGGATGTTTCCTTCGGGTTTTCCAGTATGCTAGCAAAATAGATGTCCATCATGCAGGTTGGCATATAAGTAATATTCGCAAACTTTTATTTGGGATGTACAGGTTGGAATTTTTGCCGGGACACTGGGTATCTGGAGTTTTTGTGGTTTTATTTGTTACTCCTGGAAAACACTGGAGTAGCACAATAAGGGCATGGTTGTGACATTCCACATCCTTTCCATATCGTTAATGTTCATCATTTCACTCAGTACGATATAGAACCTTAAAAACAAGACAGCTTAATAATCTGAATTAAGGGAAAATTTAGTAAAATATTTGCAATTATAAAATAAGTGCAATTCAGTGACTCATTAGTGTAATGGGCAGTTACCTTCAAACCTTCTGAAGCCAAATATAACAATACAAGGTCTTGCACAAAGAACAAGAGAATTAAGACCAATAGCAGTAACAGGAGAAGATGTTGAGGGTGGAACATGAAAAATCCAGACAGATTTTGAAGTCTTCTGGTAGAATGAATACATGCTACATTTAGCTGAGATCCATAACCTTTACACTTAAAATAGTTTTCAAGAGTTTCAGCTACTGAGAATGCAATTTTTTCTTTCAGGAAGGCAAAGTAGCCATCACTCAAGTTGCTAACCTTCTCTTATGCCTTTATGCAAAAGACACAGTTGGGTTTGGCCTCCTCAAACAAAAGGCACAAGCCTTGGCTGAATATTTGGATGCACCTCTGAGGCAAGTTGCAACATCCTGATCAGTCGTTTATATGAATATTCATATATTTTTCATTCTTGTTTGTTAACTTGGTCACTTAAAGGACAAAATATGTAGAGATGACGTAATGTAACAATATGTTACAGTATTGTGAATTATGGTTTTCTTACCTTTGCTGATGTTATTACTGGTTTATGTGTATATATATATATATATATATTGTAAATAATTACTGTAAAAGTAAATAAAAACATAAATTTTACTGCCATCAGCTCATATATGCCTTGTACTAAATAAAATATTTGAAACAGTATATAATATGCAGTATTCTAGACTATTTTTTAAAAGATCAGTGAGTATAGGAACTTTTTTGTTAGACAGATCCAAAAGTGACTGAAGTATGGCCACGAATTGCACAAGTATTTTTTGTGTATGTACATTATGAATGTTGAAGTGCACACAACCAACAGTGTTCAGTCCTCTGTCATATTTGCAGCAGTACAGTGCGGGAATGTTACGTATGCAGTGCAATCCTTAAAAGTATTAAAATGTAAAATAGTAGAAATAAGTCTTGATGCTGTCTCCTGCTTTTTTCCTTTTATACATCTTCCCCTTTCATTTAAGAATTGCACTTCATAAAATTTGATTACACTTCTCTCTTCTGCCATTAATACTTCTTTCATGGAGTGCATTGTGTCCATTTGGTATGTGCCAAATATCTCAGGCTGAAACCTAAATTTGTTTTGGGCGGGCTTGTGAAACACTTCAACATGGAAACAAAAATTTCTAACCTTCATTGTCTTAAACTGATATGCAAAGACCAACAGACATCACTGCATAAGCATCTACTGATAAATGAATAAAACCTGCCAGGGGTCATGATATTTTTAGGTAAGGTATTACTGGAAAAAAATTTCTGAACAGCCAGCAGGTGCTTTTATGCATTAATATGTACACATCACAGTATAGACAAAGCATATCAGTTTAACAGTAATTAGGCATTGCCCAGTTTTTATTCTCCACCATAAAGGTGTGTTCCTTGAAGTAGACTTCCCACATCTCTTTCAATAGTACGTAATTTCTGCCGGTTACAGTTACTCCTAATAACAATAAACACATTTCTGAAGTATTTGTGGTGCTTGTGGGCATACAGTGGAACCCTGTGTAAGAAATTACAAATGATTTTCTGCCATATAAGATCACATCAGAATTCCTCCACTACCAGAGAAGGCTTATCTAAAAGATGTGTAAAATTATGTTCTAGGTTATACATTGCCTGGCAAGTAATTCATTTCCCAGGTAGACATTACATCTGCCATCCCCACAACTAATTCCTACTGAAACAAACATATAAGAGAGCCATTTCAAAAAGCCATGTAGTCTCATTTTTCTCGACTTAATACTGAACTCTTGTCACAACTGTCCTTTCATACCTACAGACTGTAATGAGAGACAAACTGAGTGGTACAAGAAGTTGACATGTACCATGGTCATCACAAGAGGTACTCAAGATTCAGTTTTTCTTCACTGGAGGTCATTGCCTTGAAGTCAACCCCCTGAAGCACCAATTTCACCTAAATAATATATTAAAAAAACCTCATAAAATGATGCATCTCCCTAAGGGCCAGCCTATTGATGTTACTGTTTACAAAGAGACATACAAAATTTGTGGGCATAGTGATCACAGTGCTTTAAACAACCTACCTGCCCAGATTTCATTGGCTTCATAGATTTTAAATGTTAAGTGGGCCCCTGTCACCATGGTATGGCATGTCCTCAGGTTGCAGACAATGAAGGCATGCTCCAGATAAGGCAGGTAGCTGTAAATATATTGAATATGCAGTCATGGACAGATGACAAGTGGTGGTCCTCAAACTTGGGGGTTGGGTGAAGGGCTAGTAACTCACCACACAAAGTGCATTACAGAATGTTATATAGAGCCTCAGACTTGGATAGATTATGTGGCAAGACCTAAGCTATGGAAAACTGACACAAGATTTAGTAGGAGGGTATGAGGTCACATGCGTTGAAGGTGGCACCGAATCAACAGAGGATTATATTTTTAGGCATTCTTTGAGAAGTCGAAAAATGAATGCCTTGTGTGGTGACCATGTCCATCCATCCACCCATGACATATTTATCAGGTTTTTATGAAATTCCATGTACAGGCCTTTACAGAAAGTTTCATAAAAAATGGCTCAGTGACACTCATCACTTGCAGCAAAACTGAATTTCTACCCATACTTTCTGTATTTCTTGACCCATGTGGGTGAAGTTTGATAAAGAAGACCTTCCCATAATTCTGAATAATAGATGTATAAATTTTGGTCTAACACAACTTTATTATATAAACAAATTTAAGAGAACATAGTTACATGCTTCTGCTTACTTGAAGCCATCTTCTGGCTTTGACTTAAAAGAGTTAAATATATAATTAACAGTGTCTTAAAATTATGAGGCCTTGTTTACAGTAAGTAATTAATATATTAAAATATAAAATAACAAAGATAAAAGAGACATGTAAAATAAAACTTGAATATAATATATGGGGTTGTGGGAATTGTGTGTACCGGGTAGCTTCATAGACATTGTGAATGCATCTTGCTGTCAGTTCTGGTGCGATATTATTTGAGATCCATTTCCTCATATGATGGGATGTTTTGTCAAGGGTTTTGTATGGTTTTATTCCATATATTTAGCAGAAATGTATCATTTGCGTAGATCACTCACATGAATTTTGATGTAATGTTTTGGTGCATATATAGTTATCGATATTTTGTTTCTTGTATAATTAGCGTCTTTCATGTAATATGTGAAAGTATTTGAACTGGTGTTAGACTAAAATTTATACTTCCATTATTCATTGAAAATACACATACGGATGTCTCACCTAAAAAAAATCCACATAATGTTTCAAGCAGTTGTGCGTTTTGTGAAGATCAAAGCAGTTAAATCCAAACTTATGGGTGTAAATGAACTACCTGTGTTTAAATTTATGTAGTAGACCAACCAATGCACACTGCTAAAATATGCTGTATTATATACTATTAATTACCAACATGTTTCAGTCACTATTGCAACCATCATCAGGGTACCTTCGCAAGAGTACTGATAATATACAACAAACTGCCATATTACTTAAGTAAAATCACTTAATGTTATAATGAATGTCCCAAGTTCTCCCTGTGGTCAAAACTGTTAGATTATATATTGTTAAAAACAGATAAAATTTTATTTGATGATGGTTGCCATAGCGACCATAACATATAGGTAATTAATAATACACGATAAAGCATATTATATCAGCATGCATTTGTTGGTCTACTACCTACATTTAAATATTCCTTTAATGCACAGATATGGAATATATGAACTACCTATAGTTTCTACATTTAACATCTGACACTCCATATCAGAGATCTGCACACACTGCTGTTGAGCATTTGTCAGTTTTGTGAAAACTGATGCAGGAAAGGCTGCACTTGTCTTAGGGGTGTAAATGAGGTGTAAGTGAAATTTCATTTACCTGCATATTGCAAAAAAAAAAAAAAAAAAAAAAAATTCTGAAAGTAAAAGAACAAGTTGGTAATGTCTGTTTACTACATCACAGAGTATGCCATTTGCAGTCTTGTCTTACATGGAAAAAGGCCAATGAAAAGCATCATTTTGGGACACTATGTCACATAGAGTGCTAAGAGGATGATGGTGTGATGTTCTGAATGTACATGCCCCATCTCAGGATATATATGATGATTCACAGGAGAGTTTCTGCGAGGAATTAGGTGTTCGATCAGTTCCCCAAGCACCACATTAAAATTCTGTTATGAGAGTTCAGTGCAACATTACAAAGACGTTATAACTGTGGAAGATTAGATCACTGTGCTGTCTCCAAATGAATGTCAAGTGACAAAGTATCACATGCCATAAACTGATACCTCAAGATACTTTCACACTGACAAATGGGAATGAGAGTGTGCAGAAAAACAGGAATGACAATGGTGATACAGTAGTAAATGTTGCTACATCCAAAAATCTAATTGTCAAGAGCATAGTGTTGCCTTATTTAAACCCTGATTAATGTGCATGAACCTCTACTGATGGGAGGTCTCAATCAGATCAAACATGTCTTGATGAAAGGAGAAGGTATTCGTACCTGACATCCATTACTTCAGAGGAGCTGCCTGTCATAATGATCACTATTTGTTAGTTGCATATGACTGGGAAACTGTGTCAGTAGGTATATAAGCAAGTTGGATACAGACCAATTCAGTCATGAGGAGATAATGATGTGGAAGCTACAGAGAAGTATCAGATTAAAATATCAAACAGGTTTGTAGCTTTCGAGGGCTTAGATTATAGTAGAGATATCAACAGGACTTAGGAAAATATTCGAATATCAAAATCTAGGCTAAGTGTAGTGCAGTATGAAAAAAAGCTGTATAATCATGGTACGATAAAAAATGTTCAAAATTTGCAGATCAACAGTGGCTAAATTGCAGTGGTAAAAGGAAACAAGCCAAATTAATGGAAAGTCTTAAAAATGTATGGCATGAAATTAGTAACAGTTTCAGGAACAAGAACATTTGAAAGGTAAAACTGACCTTGAAACATCAAGAGCAAGAATGTTTTGAGGTTTTGTGGCACAACAGTATTTAAGTAGGGTTACCAGCCTGGAACCAACTTGGTAAAGGATTTTTAATCGGTTGGAGAGGTTGAAAGATATTAGAACCAGACACTGATCAAATTCCAGCAGAATTTATTCAGTGAGGAGGCAGAACAGTATATGCCTGAAAAACAAACTTATTTATTCTATTCTGAATAAGAGAAAACTGCTTCATCAGTGGAAGGACTCTTATTATTTTACATAATTATAAACAGGATGATAGACCTAACTATAATAATTAACCAGGTACATCACTGTTATCAACTACATTCACAATTTTATCCAACATTCTTCCGTCAGTATGAAATTAAGAGGATCATGGGTGTGAATTTTTATGTCATACTTCAACATCCAATGCCACATTCAGCATTCTTCAAATATGTGAGAAAGAATGGGAATACAGTGCAGCAGTACACCAGCTACTTAGACGTCAATGAAGCCTATGATGTGGTTAGGAGGAAAGTTTTGTATAATGTTCACCCAGAGTTTGTTGTACCAATGAAACACATGAGGTTAATTAAAACTTGTTTCAATGAAATGCAGAGTGAAGTCTGGATAGGCAAACATTCATATTTTACATAGTCTGAAACACAGAGATGCTTTATATACACTGCTCTTCAACTCTTCTTTAGAATGCCATTGGTGTGATCCAAGTAAACCAGGAGGGACTGTAGCTCAATGGGACACAACAGCTTCCACTCTACAATGATGATGTTAATTTATTGGGTGAAAACATGAACACTATACTGAAAGACATGGAATCTATTAGTCATTAGCAAGGAGGGCGGTCTAGAAGTGAATGCGGGGAACACTACATCATGTCTTGTCAACAAAACAACAGCTAATAAATTATTTGAAAATGTAGTAATGTTAAAACATTTGGGAACAACACAGACAACCAAAAACTGCATGTATGAAGTTAAGAACACACTGCATACACGTAATGTTTGCTATCATTTTGTCCAGAATATTTCCTCTTCCTATTGACTATCCAAAACCATAAAGATTAAAATGCAAAGAATTACAATTCTGCCTGCTGTACTGTATGGGTTTAAAACTTGGCCTCTCACATTACAGGAATAGGAAGATGAGAATGATACATCAAAGTAAAAGGGAAGAAACTGTATTTTCCAGACCATAAGACACTTTATTTTCATGGAAAATACTGTATAAAAGTCTCCTGCATTTGATAGGCTGAAGGTGCATCAAAATGACGTTCAAAGAAACTAAGACTCGCATGTTCACTGTTGGAACAATGGTAATTATCAAATGCCTCCTTGTTGGAGGGAGAGAAACAGTTTCATCGTTTCTTGCACTAATAGTTCAGTGGCATGCAGTGACAGTGAGTTTTTTGATAATAGACTTGCTTACAGAATGTTTATAAACTGAGATTTTTGTATATTGTAGGTGTCAAATTAAATGTGATATGGCATGTAAAACCACGTGGTAATAGGATAGGCAAAAGGCATTTTGATACACCACCAACTCAGAAAATGGTACATGGAAGAGGCGAAAGGAGAAGCTACAGAAGTTGGGGAAGAATAAATATCTTAGTAAGAATGTTGCAAAATGGCTTGACTTAGAAGTAGAATGTAGGAAGAATGGATTGCTGTATCTACAAAAATGATCATTTCTGAAGCAAGAAAATGAGTGGTCACATACAGCATCTATGATTTTGCTGGCACAGCTTCATCGTGTTACAGTTTTATGAAGAGGCACTGTGAAACACAAGGTAATTGTAAAGTCTTTCACAAAATGTGAGATCAGCAATGACCTTGATGGTGCTGAGGACATGTAGTATTTGCAAGAAGTCGAAAGTTCAGACTAACAGTAATGATTATGTGTGACAGCAGTAGTGATTGTAGGGGACTGTATAAAAAGCAGAAACTTTGTCCGTACTGCCATTTTGCTAAGTACACACAGATCTGAGTTTCAACATGTTGAAATATTTTTTTCTCCTAAATTTATCTTCTACAATCTTGATGCACCCTGAAGTTTAGAAAATATGGTAACAAGAGGCTGGAGAAGAGTACATAATGAGGACCTCCTCACTGAATGTGGGCAATAAAATGAAGGATGATGAAATGGGCAGGGCACGTGCCACATGTGGAAGGGAGGTAGAGAAATGCATACAGGGTTATGGCACAGAAAGTTAAACAGACCGACTGGAAGACCTAGCTGTATTTAGGATGATAATATTGAAGTGGATCTTCAGTACATATGATAGGATGGCATGGATTTGGGCAAGAAACTTTGGGTTCCATAACATGGAGGCATTTTCTTCAGTCGCTGATGAACTGTTAGCTTCTCAGGAGGAACCCTGGTCCATTGCATTAGTAGGGTTTTGTATGCCCCAAAATGCTGTGAATGGTTGAAAAGGCATCTAGCAAATTAAAGAAACATTACAGCTAGTCTAAAATGAACAGTGTTACTTGTAAGTACTGCACATAAAATATTCTAAAATTATAATATGCTATTTGAAGTAAAATTTGTGATGGGCAGTTTTTGCCACAACCTGCCTCATGCACATTGCCTATACTTCCAGTGACTGCAACCATTGGTAGGGATACAACTCTTATATACTTGGATATCCAAGGAAAGCACAACCCACAGAAGTGCTGCCCACTCTGTTATAAAATCAGACACCTGAGTCAGTGCTTATACCCTACTCCACATACCCAACTAATTGTTTAAAGCCACTGTTAGGGTATGAACTATATACTATAATGAAAATTTGTCATCTCTACATCACACACACACAAATATAATACACAGCAACCTGTTTTTAACACATTCTATCCTGAATGTTATTTAATGGACACATCCCACCTACCCACAATTATGTAATCTTTCTGCACATTTAGAAGTTAATTCAGCACTGGTTCAATTAGGCTTCCAGCCATTAGAAAATAACACCATGTCCAAGCCGGTATCTTTTATATATTACTGTAACTATAAAAAAGACTGACATTCCTTTAACAGGAAATACTTCACTAAGTTTCCATACTATAAATAAATATAATTAAAAAACATACACCATTGTTTTTTTAAATAACATTCAACACACCATAATATAAATATTAAAATGGCAAGGTCATGACTTGCACAGTCTTCATAGTAATGGAACACCCACATAAAGTGTCTTTTTATCAACATTATTCAAGGACACTGTAAATATAGCAAAATGTCATTAAACTTTCTGCCATGTTTGAAGGAAGTTACTCAGACTTCCATACATTATATTTTACATAATCTATTTGGATCCTTGTGAGAGCATAAAAAATAATAACAGTGAATAACAATCATTTGGGATTCAAGTGAGGAGAGATATACAAAGCAGACTAGGGAATCAACACAGACACAAGAGGGTTGTGTATGGTAGTTGCCAGCACAAAAGTGGGGAAGGGGGGCCTTGCCTAAAGAAGGCCGTTTGAATTGTCAATGGATGATGATATCTTTGAATATCTACTACAATTTCTACCCAATTGCCTCCTCTTTCTTGACATTTCTAAGTGCATACATACAAAATTAAACAGAATTTCTTGTATATTTACAACACAACAGTGAGACTGACACATCAGGATGCAATGACATTTGTTTAGCATTATTAGTTAATTCACCAAGTATTTTGTGTTTGCTGTCTCATGTCACTAATTTCTTTTTCACTAAATGCATGGTCATATGAAGTTACAGAAAAATACTTCTTCCAGGGACCATCAAAGTAGTAGAAAAAATATTTTGCTTCTTCATAATTTATGCACTTCAGAAATTACATATGCCATACCAGTCCTTTCCTGACACGATAACAGGCTATGTTTTTACAAACAATGGAGAAAGACAAACCCAACCCAACAAAGTTGATGAAAATTAATATAAGTCTTTCGGCATTCACAGCAGCTATATTCACTAAAATAATCTTGGATGACAGCTGCACATGGTGGTCCAGTAAACCGCTTCAGAGGTGGACCTGTCTCCATCATTAGGATTCTGACATGACTGAATACCCAGTCTTCCCACTGGCCTTCTGTGGGTTGGCCCAAGAAGATTTTATTGAACACAATTAACTTTAATATACATTATGTACATTAAAAAGGAAAAAATCTGGCAAATGAATGTAAAATAAGTAAAATAGCATGAATGATCCCATCTCATCAATCCCACATAACAATGTCCAAGAACAATGGATATTTCAATGTAGCCCTACCTCTTCACTGATGACAGGAAGTGAACAATTATAAGAAGTTAATGAGTCAAACAGATCAGTAGAAACATAAAAGGTCTTAGCAGTTCGTTATTGCTCTGCTGCCAAAAGCTTCACAATGGAGTGGGTGTTGGGGTGGGGAAAAAAGGAACCCTGACACTAACATCTCCCATTCTTTTTGTTCTTTGCAAAACACTACAGGTCACACAGTAGACTAATAAAAAGCAAAAACATTTAAAAAATGCTTCACCACTATGACACAAGCCTGCAAAATAACCAAATGCAGGTCAACGGTAGAGTGGGAGAACCACACAAACATCCATTATGAACTAAGGGAAATTCACACAACCAATACGGAAAATACCTCTGCTCAACAGTCAAATTGTAGAGGGAAATGATATTGCAAAACCATGACATGTAGCAATAAAATAAGAGATCCCCCTTTAGATAGTAATCAGGATATTTAACACAGTCCATACTTGCTAGGGGAATATCACTTACACAACCCCACTGCACAAACCATTTAACATCAATCCTCGTAACGCAGGACAAGTTCAGAGCATAAAATTCAATTTCTAGAACAAATTCATCCCACTGTCAACACTCCAATGTAACTCCAGCAACACAAGTACGATTCTCTACAAGCAACTCACTACCATCTAGTTATCTCTCGGGGCTATTTCTGTGCCCAACACTTTTCAACCATATTGGTTAGAATGAAAGCTGCAGGAATAAATAACACAATCCAGATTCCAATCACTGAAACTGGATGTCTACACCAACCAAGATTCACATCCGTGATCCTTTCTGCTGCAAAACCTGTTGAAAAATTATCACATATTTTTAATTATAAGCTCAACAAAACATGACCAATTACACTTGAATTTTGTTAGTATATTCTTCAATTAGGATATCTTCATATATTGTATGTTTACTCAGTTCTAAAAAAACATAAACACTTCTCAAAGTCATCAGGCTATTACGGTGGACTGCTGTAACACTTATCAGTTTTTGGGTGGTGAAGATACTACATTACCTGCTCTTAGTTACTTTATTCTGAGGATGAAGACTGCTAATTGCATAAAAACATTGGCAAACCAGTGACCAGAATGCAGTGTCAATGCAAAAAATTGGAAATACAATTGCTCTCGGTTATAATAACCTCAGTTTGGGCAACATGTTGTTTACAATCTTACACATTCTGTGGTACAAACTAATACCCCATAAAGCATGTGTTTTTCTGCCGTGCTTAGTACAACATATATAAGAGCATCTACCTTGAATATGACATTGCCAATTATCTGTGCTGGTATAATTTCTCAAGAAGTAGGATATTTTGAGAATTCAACCCTCTCTGCATCCTTGAGAAAACAACCCTTTATTTTTTTGGTAGCTATACAAATTCCAGGACTGGAAAATGACAATAGTAACAGCAATTCATGATTTCAGGCTACCGCTGCATTGTAAATGAGATCTTCACTCTTCTGGGATGTAACGCAGCATAGATCGATAGTTACTGACATATCTCGGACTGCCTGACCCTTGAAGATGGGACTGATAGGTTGTTCCAAAACATGGGTAACTAACTACCAATCTACACTGCATAACATCCCAGAAGAACGAAGATCCCAACAGTAATTCACTCTGTGTGTCAAGTTGCCCCATATTTTCTACTCCTGCACTTCAAAGGATACTACTAGAGTGATGACATGGCTACAGCGACAAACAAAAGGAGCATTTTGAGCAACAAAGGAAAATTTTCAAGTGACACAAGAAAAGAACATGTAAGAGTGGGGGGGGATGTGTGTCAGGACTTTAGTCTTGTAAATTTTATGATCCAAACAATTTGTAAAAACACAATCATAATTACTATTGCATTTGAACAAAATGGATTGGGAATACAGCAGTTTTGAATGCCTTAATGAAGTGATGTCAATGAGGCACTGCTTAAGAGATTTCAGCAACAGAGAAGTGAAAATGTACCACAGAGTAGTTCCCTTCTCATGATAATTTTTGCTCTTCTTGTATTTTAAATTAAGTTTTGTATTTTTTAGCATAAGCCTATATGGAAATTTACAATTATATAACAGCAATTGTTATTCTTTTTAAATTTTTATTGTAATTAATTTTACAATAGATCACAGTGCAAGCATTTAAATAATATGCCTATAGGGCCTCTACTTTGTCTTAAAATATTTTTCCTTCTCTTTCACCATACACCTCACTTACAGCAACAGTCATTTATAAAGACACAATTTATTCAGTCCTTTTCATGACATTATAACCGAGTTCAACTGTACACAGATCTACATGTCTGTTAGCATGTTAACATAATTCCTAAGACTGATCCTCCAACTGCAACAATGAAGTTTCACTGCACAATCACTCTGTTTTCCACTTGATATAATAATAAAAGTGGTGAAAAAATTAAAACAGCAATTACACAATTACCAGTCGTTCACAAATTTGGCTATTTCTAGCTCAAAACACCATCAGTCACAAAAAATCAACATTGTTCTTGATGAAGGATTACAGATTCAAATGGTAGGTTCAAAATAATATAAGACAGACAGGAATAGGAGATTTTACTGTCCTTCACAATGGTTGCACCATGTGCACACATAAGAAAATACCCTATAAATATACACAGTACAGTAATACAGTAACATCTTTGTAATCATTCGCTCTTTGACTTTGTTCATAATTCTGTGAACATGGGACAAGAGACAGAGTCCAAGGAGTGAATGATTCCAAATGTGACAGACCATAATTAGAATCCCAAAGAATGAAAAACAACACTACATAAAAGTTTCTTCTGGGATTCTGTTACCATCTTCAGTCCATTTGCTCACAAGATGCTTTTCCAGTTTCAGAGACTAATGGATCGAAAATTTTAAAAATAAAAACACGTGATTTTCCAATATATGATACTGTGAAGTAGTACAAATGATAATGGTATCATACCTCAGAAAACCATGACCTAAATACTTATTATTGTGGAAATCTAAAATCTAATAGTATTTAATATTTTCACTAGTATGCAAGAAATTCCTACGCAAGGCTACTATGTGATGGAATAGCAAGCAAAAGAGCACTGGCCTAATTATAGATGCATAATTTTCAAAGACAACATACCATTGTGTTATTAAAACTTAATTATTGTAACTCAGTCAACGAAGTAAGTTTATATTTTTAAAACAATGTGTGTTTTTACAGTCGCTCGCAACATGTTTCGACCCAGAGGGTCATTATCAGGCAAAGGTGGTAAAAAATATAAAAGGAAGGCCATGGGTGCTTATTTTTAAAGAGATCTCTTACTCACAAACCTTTGTCATGATTCAGAGACTGTATAAAATTTCAATAACATTGCTTGAAATTATATAAACTACAGGCAATTCTTATTCAAGTAGTTGTGTCATTTATAAAATCAATTTCTGTTGACAGAAAATTCATTTTTAGGTGTGTTCACAAAATTGTGAAAAGTGACCATCAACTTCATGTCTGTTCATCCGCATGGAACAATTGGGCTACCACTTGATGGATTTTCACGAAATTTGACATTTGAGTATTTTTCACAAATTAATATCTGACAAGAATAACAGGTAATTTACATAAAGACCAATACATATATTTTATCATATCTCACTCAATTCTCCAAAGAATGAGAAACGTTTCATGCAAAAGTTGTACAGCAAATCAACACACACATTTTATGTCCCATAATTTATTTTAATTGTGCCATTCATGAGATCACGTCGAAAAATATTGTAAAGCCAGACAGACCAGAGATGGCAATATGGCACATGCAAAGGCTACAAACATGCACTAAGAATATGTAATATTTATTGCTTTACTACTGCAACAATGGTTGCTTGAATGTGCCTCAATGTTTATGTTATACATACACTGTCTGTCTTGTATAAACTAAAATGTAATAAGAGTTATTAGAGAATTATCAAAATCAATTTATTCTCTTTGATATGTTTTATCATTCTTAAAACACAAAGTTTAATATGCTGACTTTTTGTTCTTTAGTTTCATTATGTTGATTTCATTAGCATGATGCTTTTTCATGTAGAGTTGGTTAAGTGCAGTTTACTTGCTATGTTTTCCTTGATGCGATAATATGTTGTTATTTGTTTAGCTTTGGATAGAAGCCGAATATTCTGTTGTGAAGCTAATCATGCTTATTGTATGAAGGTCACTGTACTACACAATAAGTACAATGTACATTCATGCAGTGGGCAGAACAAGGTTCCAGGTCATAACATTTTGTGAACTACTGTAAAAACAGACATTGTTTTCATAATAAAAAATAGTTTTGTTGACTGAGTTGTCTTATAATAACTGACATACAGATGCATATTATATACTCAGGAGATTAATGCCAAACAGTCATGCTGCATTACCAAGGAGGGGGCAACTAACCATATCAAATGCTTTCTCTATTACACATTCAAGAAAATTCTGAACAGAAATTCTCAGTTGCTGGAACATCTTTTAAAAATAAATATCCTGTGTTTTTACTTTAACTTAAAGGTGTATCTCTTTTGTATGTGTGACTATCACTCATCTAAAATAAAAGCACATTTATCCATATCTCACACCCTTTCTTGTTACTTGGTTGAGTTTACACACTGCTAGAATAATCAGGTTTTAATATATCCTTCAGATTCTGTGCTAACGGTTCTGGAAAAGTTGATTAAAATGCTTCTTTTTCACATTTACCATACAGATACAATTAAAATTACCAAATTTCACACAGGATACTGCAAGTTTTCTGGGCACATGATAGGATAAGGAAGCACTACAAGGATAATAAACAATGACCTTACAATTGATCATTAACCCTACAGTAAACACATTTTTTATTTCAGATTTTCACCATGCATTTTTAAAGTCAATCACTTTTTATTGGCTGACTAATGCACTTAATTGTATAAAACTCAAAGGTTAAAATCTACGTTGTATCAATGTTTTAAAAGACAATTAAAAACTCTGACATGTTTC
>Ga0209628_10000944_pt1 | contig 18256 bp, 9 predicted proteins | sample TergutCu122P4_FD_187285 | JGI IMG/M metagenome (GOLD analysis project Ga0209628, IMG submission 187285) | Cubitermes ugandensis P4 segment gut microbial communities from Kakamega Forest, Kenya - Cu122 P4 (SPAdes) (version 2) | ecosystem: Host-associated > Arthropoda: Insects > Digestive system >...
TGATTTATTGCTCTGAGATGTACAAATGTTTACATGAATTTTCCATTAAAACTGTTCCAGATACCAGTTTACATGAGACTTCTGACTTAATTTAGGCAATTGAAGTTTATTACGTTGAAACAACATTTATGCTTAAGGCAGTGAAAAAGTTATCATTACAATAAGAAAAAACACTGCAACATCAGGGTAGACGTTAATTACAGGAGTATATGTTTGATGCATTTATGCCTGTATTTTGTGTACTGACGATGGAGATCCTCTAGGGTGTAATTCCCTGTGTTACAAATGAGGGGGTTCGAGTGCGCGGGGCAGCTCACGAAGAATTTACCTGTGAGGTAGTAGATGAATAGGCGGATTGGGATTATCTGGAGGTGAGTGTGAAGGTTTGATATGGGAGTGCGCCGAGGAAAGTCCCCTATAACACGGAGGCATTTTGACTGATAGACTTGCAGGTGACGATAATTGGTTAGAGATGTTGAGCTCCATACCGGCGCAGCGTACGTGTTCATGGAACGTAAGAGGAGTTTATATAGAAGAATTTTATTGGGTATGGTTAGCGGGCAGTCTCGAGCGAGGAGAGGGAATATCTTAAGGAAAGTGTCCATGGCTTTATGGAGGATGGTTTGTAAATGCTTCGTGAAAAGAAGCATTGATTGTCTAACTTACTGATGACATACAGCAGATACCTGGAGGAGCTACTAGTTCCTCAGCTAGTAAATAAATTCCCTGTATTTTATGGAACCTGAAGATTCATTGCTTTATTCATCACAGGCCATGACTTGTCCCTATCCTGAGCCAAATTAATGAAATCCATACCCTCCCATCTTTTTTCTTCAAGATCCATTCTAATATCATCATCCCATGTACACCTTTCTTCCAAGTAGCTGTGGATAGAGGAGACAGCCTCCAGATATAGAATGTAGCTGTGAATATATTGAAAAAATAGTCGCGGACGGCCGAAAAGGGGTGATCCTCCGCCTAGTTGGTTAGGGTGAAGAGATTATAACTCCTCACCAAAAAAAAATCAACATGTTTCAAAACAATACGACGGTTCTAAGTCCCTGTTAATATGGGCAAAAAAAGTATAATAACTGCAGTATACCCGAGTCTCTGTGTCAGCATTGCCAGACGAGGATTTTGCAGAATTAAATGAATCACTTTACAACAGACTACAATAAGTCTTTTCAAGAACTCTAAAGTTCAGTAATCACACAGCACTTTACATGATGTTACACAACCAGCTATAACAAAACAGCGACTACTGCTGTTTTCTGGGATGATTCCATGCAATATGATAAAATTATACAACACAAATAATGCTACATGATGCACAATAAAAAAGTAAGTCTTGTAGGACCAAAGCCCACCCTCCAATGTGCTGTTGTGAGACTTCATGAATAATTTGTACTGATATCCATTAAATGACATGTCAGAATCGACTATCAAATGGCAGTTTCAGCAAGCATTATGACTGGAAATGGCTGGAATTTAAATACCGTCAGTCCAGACATTGAATTGCAAGTGCTGACACCCACCATATGACCGTAAAAGGACCAACCTTCTGAATATTAGTGACACATGTACAATCAAACTTTACCTTAATAAATAATTTCTCCTGCTGCGAGATCTGGGTCCATCGATATTTAACACAATGCTCCATCAACTGCAGTCCGAAATGGCGTACAAAATGTGATGCATTACTCTGTTGTGCCAGGTACAGTCCACACTGCACACATACGGGAGAAGTTTCTTTAAACCTCTCACATGCCGTGTATGCTTCCATTCTCTGTTGTTGCGGTACACGTGGATCCATCGTTAGCTCGACCGCATGAGCCAACTCTTCAGCTATGCGAGCAATGTCATCCATGACTATAAATATACTAACTCAGTGATTAACTACAACACCCTTCACTTAAAAAAAATAAAGTACATTTAATTCTGATCACGAAAGCAACTTTTACAGAACTGCTAGCAAAAGCCGGTAAAAAAAGAAAGTCACGTTCCTCCCAACAGTTCCCTTCTAGCCGTCAGAAATGAACACCTGCTGTCTAATATACATATGCATCAAAAACATTATAAGCTGCAAGTCTCATATACCGCTTCAAATTTCCTTTTATCCAACCATATCTTTTTGAAACCACCATCACAACAACAAATCAATTTGCTTATCCCACAGATTACTACATCACAGAGAAGGGCACTTTACTTTTCCCACCTCGGGGATTCGAGCACAGATCATAAATGACGGATTTGAGGCCATTGACTGTCGTAAATCGTCAGATCGTCTTCGTGCAAAGAGTCCAAAAAGATATGATCATGATCATTTTACCGAGCACTCATGTGCGCTTGCATTATGTAAATTCAGAGTATATAATTCCTTATTTATCTCCAAGGTTTCGGTCTCCTAAATTTGTTTATATGTCTCATTTTATTGTGTAACCCATTAATTAATGTAACGTAATCAGAATCGATGAAGGGCAAGAAAATTTTGTTAGGTTACATGGAGTGATACCTGGGTTTGCGTCACCGGAGCTAGTATTAATCTGTGTACCGGTGTGAGTAGGGTGCTGTAACCTACGTAATCCATGACAACGTTGATTTGCACCTGTTAGTGGGCGTTAGAAATACTTGAATAGTAGTACAAAGGCGCGAAATGTCTACAAGATGGTAAGTATAGGCAGTCTGAATGTTTGGTTTGGTGTATTCCACCAAGTGTGATAAGTAGAAGGGTAGAGTTGCACGTGCTATTAGCTTATTTTTATGTTTGTGGGTAGGTTGCTATAGTAATTGATCTTTGGAAATGATTTCGTATCGATGATTCCACAGCTCATCATTCTTGCGCTGTTATTGACTAGTGGGAAATGTTGAGTTTTGGTGTATTGTAGCTGATGACTGTCCCTTCTGTTTCTTAAATGAATGCATCCTTCTGTCAGTCGCTGGACGCATAATGTATTTAATGGAACCTGTACGTGAAAGTAATTGTATCACTCAAAAGGTGACGTGTTGAAGGCACTTCCACTGTATTAGACACTCCGGGGGTGTTTTTGTTTCACGTTTTGTAGAAGCAGATGTGTGCTAACATTCAAGATCTTCCCTGACATTTCACTACTAGCTTGTACAACGGTAAAATTTCACAATATTTCTTGGCTCTCCGCCCACTTTACGTTAGTGTGCAGCAGGAAATATATCTAGATGAAGACGGTACGTAGTTTAGTTCGTCGTACCGTAAATTGGGTAGTAATTTAAAATAGGTATATATATATATTTTACTGTGTGGTGGTAAAAATGCCCTGTTCTTTGTTTTCACAAAGCCTGCTGGAGATGTTAGTCTGTGTGTTGGATTGTGCATATTTAAATGTAATAAATGCAATAAGCTTATGTTAATTGTAATAATTACTGCCTCATTTACTGTATATGAACCTATTATAAAATGTAAGTAACAGCATTTTCAGTTAAAGAATATCAGGTAGTTGGAGTAAGGAGCTCTTTGTCCACAGTGTATTTGGTTCATGGTAAGAGACCCAGAAACATCTGTAATCGGTAGTCATAACTGGAAGTCTTGAATTTGTGGAAATTTTTTCAGGTATCCTCTGTACCAGCGAGGAAATCCTCAGCAGAGAATATTTCTTCCAAACTTTTGGTTGAAACTAGTTAGACCTCAACAGAAACAGCCACCAAATATTGTTAAGTTCATAGTTTCCATACAAATGACAAAATATGATATAAGAAATTACCTTGAGAAGATATACAAAATTCCAGTTGTTGATGTACGAACTGTTATTGCAATGGGTAGGTGTAATTTATGATGTACTTGTCTTTGGTGTTAATTTTTTTAAGTAATGTGATTTGCAAAAAAAAACCGTAATTAAGAGGTGCAGGGATATTTAAATACCAGTCATCCAACAAACATTTAATAAACTTATTTTTTACATATTTAGGAAAAACTAAACAAGATGAATTAAAGGGATATGTAACAAAAGAAGATGACTATAAAGTTGCATTTGTTACGTTGGTAAGTATAATTATTCATATGAAATGTTACTGCTGACTGTATTAAAAGTCTGAGAACATTATATGACATTCTGTTATTAAGGTGGAATAAAAGTAATTATTCTTTAATTTTAGGGCTTACTATTCCATTAATGTTGTTGAATTTATGTTACAGCCTAGAGGGCAGGAATTTGAGTTTCCTGACTTGTTCCCAGAGGATGAAAAGAAATTAGAAAGTGATGCCAAAACATTAGATGAGACAAAGAAAAATTACAGACTGTTCCTACAGAAAAGTAATCAACGTCCAGGAATGCCTGGATGGTATTCCTTTTAGTGCACTAATCTTGGTGAGGTGAAAGTGAATTAAAGAGGTGTGATTAAAAAATTGAATTTTTAATATAAGGACTTGCATGTTTCTTATACTGGAGAGTTATATTTCACTTTCCTTCTCCAGGCAGGTCTGAGTGGATGTTTAAGGTAAAGTTATTGAGAATGAATGGTTTTATGATGATGTCTTTTGTAAATACTGTTGATAAAACCATTTTATTGCTTATTAACTTACCCCATGGGGCAGATTCCTTCTTTAAAAGCTAACTGGTTCTCAGCTAGTCAAATTCCCCGCATTTTATGGAACCCGAAGGTTCATTACTGCATTCACATGTACCCACCACCTGTCCCTATCCTGAGCCAACTCGATCCAGTTCATGCCCCCACATTCCACTTCCTGAAGATGCATCTTAATATTATTCTCCCATCTGTGCCTGGGTCTTCCAGGTCGATCCAGTTCATGCCCCCATATTCCACTTCCTGAAGATACATCTTAGTATTATTCTCCCATCTGTGCCTGGGTCTTCCAAGTGGTCTCTTTCCCTCCAGTTTCCCCACCAAAACCCTGTATATGCCTCTCCTTTCCACCATGCTACATGCCCTGCCCCTCTCATTCTTCTCGAAACAATATTGGGTGAGTACTACAGATCATTAAGCTCCTCATTATGTAGTTTTCTCCACTCCCCTTTTACCTCGTCCTCCTTAGGCCCAAATATTCTCATCAACACCCTAATCTCAAACACCCTCCCTCCTCCTTCAGTGTTAGCAACAAAGTCTCACACCCATACAAAACAACAGGCAAAATTATAGTTCTGTGGATCTTAATCTTTAAATTTGTGGATAGCAAAGTGGACGACAAAAGATTCTTCACTGATTGATAGCAAGCATTCCCTGACTTCAGTCTGCTCTTAATTTCTTCCTGAATACAATTTTGATTTGTTTAGGTTGTTCCCAAATATTTGAACTCTTCCAACCTTTCAAAGTAACTATTATGAATCTTTATACTATGACTTTGTCCTGCATCCTAATCTCAAAACATGACCATGTACTTAGTCTTATCAGTATTTACTTCTAGTCCAATCTCCTTACTAGCAACTACTAAAACTTCTGCATTTTTATTTATAGTATATACATGTCCGCCCAATGTATCATCAGCCTAAACCAGGAACTGATGTGTACCATTTAATTTCAAGCCCTCCTGGTTTACCTGAACCCTCCTAATGGCATACTCTAAAGCAGAGTTGAGAAGCAGTGGTGATAATGCGTCTTGTTTCAAACCATTCCTAACCAGAGACATGTCAGACAAATTCTTGCCTACCCAGACTGTGCTGTAGGTTTCATTCAGGCACATTTTATCAGCCTTACCAGTTACATAGGGATACCAAATTCAGTGATAATATTATACAAGACCTTCCTAACTGAATCCTAAACTTTCTTGAAGTATATAAACAACTGATGCACTGCTCCACTGTACTCCCATTTCTTCTCACCTGTGTGACAAATGCAGAATATATGATCAGTAGTTGACCTTTTACATCAAAATCCACATTGATGATCCCCAATAATTTCCTCTGCATATGGAGTTAACCTTGACAGCAGGATGTTGGATAAAAGTTTGTATGTAGTTGGCAAAAGTGATATGCCTCTAGAATTACTACACCCTTCTTATAGATAGGTATGATTGACTCCTTCCACTCCTCAGGCAATGCCTTCTTATTCCAGATAGAAATAATTAAGTTTATGGATGTCAGGGCAAATTGTTCTACACCATTTTATTGCTAGTGACATTAAATTACATTATCATGAGGCATTCAGAGGGAACCAGTTGCTATTTATCCAATTACAGATATAAAAGTGCTAACCAACATTTTACTTTATCCCAGAGATTCTGACTTGTTTTCTGTAGACCTTGTTTTATCCCAATCTGAAAATATGAGCTGCAAATATATAAAGGCAGATTTTCCATTGGGTATGAAAGTTGGAATACAGGAATGGTGGAAGCTTCACAGTAAGCATACAGTGTCTTTCAGGGCCAATCACACCCCTAACATTTCCCTTCCTCATTACATCATTTAACTTCTCTCGGCTCAACTTATTAACTATGTCCTAGATCACACATGTTTAACTTCTCATCTCCACATACCCCACTACATTTTAAACTCATTCCATACAGTAGATGAAGCCCCATTTGACTGCCCTTACCTTTCCTGCTTGTTCTACCTACAGTCTCACCCAGTGCACAGCACCATTACCATCAATGCACTTCCCCTATCCTCCTTACCCATATAATACACCAGTTTTTTTCTAGCAAGCAACTCAAGACACTTAAGCTTATGCAAGTTAGCCTCTGCCAATCAAATGGTGCAACAATGCAAAAATTTACTGCCTCTTTGTTTACAACACGATCCTTCTCCTGTGAGAAACATTTGTTTTTCCTTGTGTTTAATTAAGCATATGCAAGTTAGCCTCTGCCAATCAAATGGTGCAACAATGCAAAAATTTACTGCCTCTTTGTTTACAACACGATCCTTCTCCTGTGAGAAACACTTGTTTTTCCTTGTGTTTAATTTTATCATCTTTCATTAACTGCACTGTCTTCACTTTCACTACTGTCTCCTCTCTGCCAAAAACTCTTTAAAGCTTCTGCATATCCCAGAAATATATGCTCCGTTGCACCCATGGAATGTTGCGTCTTTGGGAAATTAATAATTTTTTTAGTATGTATATTAATATGAACAGCTTGAGATGAACTCCAATTTATTAACCTTCTCCAGCACAATCATTGGAACATAGTTGGAAAGAAGAATAAGTACAAATTTTAGACACAGTATAGAATTCTTTCAGATTAAATGAGATGCAGGATGTGGCAAAGAATTGACAGCATGTCATAAAATGAGAAAAGTAAGTGATATGTCAGTTTTATGGCTTTTGCATTGCCACATCCTCTCTTTGGATCAGCATTTACAACCATTCAGGAAAACAGTTTTCTGGTTATGTGAATATTAAGTATACATTAAAATGCACAATAAATAAAAATTTGCATCCAGAAAATAGGAAGTTGATTTTTAGCAAGAATGGATGTTTGTGGGATGCATTGTATCAGGTTCCAAATAGAACTGAAGTTGTATTTCTAAAATAATCTACTATTCAAACCTTCCTTACACTCATCACTGTAGCTATAATGCATTGTGACCATCATACTTTAAAAGTCACCCTGGTAATCAGTATTGACTGCCAACTCCCCCCCCCAAAAGTACAATGAAGATTCCAGTCTTCTGAGATATGACACAATGTTGCAAGGTAACTAAAAATTGACAAGGCATCATCTCAGAAAACTTTAACCTTCCTAAACATTGCTGTGAGAACCTCATCTCTTGGAAAATCAGCAAGATTCTTCAATAAATGGAACTGCTCTGCGCCTTCATAATGGGGAAGATTACAAAGCTAGTAAACATGTAATTCAAACATATCATTTAGTGCCATATGTAACAGTAGGCTATTCCAAAATTACAGTCTTCAAAAAAACTTTGTCAAGCAGAAATACGTAATGCGAAAGGAATTTCAACATAAGTTTCTATACCCCAGAAATGTCTTAATCATTAACTGCCCATTCTCTCTGTTATTTGGCTACTGGCACACATCAGCAGCTCAGATGCCTTGACATACTGGACATGAACAAAAATGGCAAGCAGGTACAAGGTGTGATAAAAATCAAATAGTCTGAAACCCATCATTTTTTGGTCCCTTGCAGTTTGCCAATGATGAGGCTTTCCTGAAGCATTAGATTTGTTCCCAAAACTGATATTTACTAGACACTATCACATCTCACCACATATATTGGGAATGACCCAATATGAACACAAAATTCCATCTATATCAGCCATAGCTGTTTCAGTAGTACACACATACAATTTGCAAAACAAACACTGCTTAACGTGTAACTCTAAAATGATATGCCCTTTCACATAAGCGAACTACTGAGTTTTGTTCACATTTGTAAGTAGACTGCATGCAGTGTCCAATATTATATGTATTTCTAATTCCAGAATTCTTCAGAAGGCTGACCATTTAATAAAGTGTCTGTACCAACATCAGCTCATAAAAACTAATTATAATTACACAAACAACATACAAGAAGTGAAGCAACAATAAATGCATAATGTTAAAACCTCCAGCATGTCCATGCAATGGGGAATTGAAGATCTCTCTCAGAGGTTCCCATTTAGCAAGATATGCAAAGTTACATCCAGTTCATTAGTAAAACAATATGTCATGAAGACTGAAGTTAAGTGTTCTTCCTGTACTCAATAAGTAGTTCTTACATGTTTTACTAAATATCATGCATTAAGTGTGAGAAATGTTTGACCTTCCAGAACTTGAACTTATAATATCAGGAGTCAAAATAAGAAACATCATGCTTCCTGTCTGCTATATGTTGCTACTGCACAATACATTTTTATAACATGTTATTAATTTCTGAGAACTAGTGTATTACTACTGATTATGTAATTTCATTTACTTTATGTAATTTTGCATAAACTTCATTATTGATAAACCCTGATTGGTGTAAGAAGTTATTTCCCCAAAGATTCATTACATAGGGATCAGACTGCATATTAAAATAATTTTCTAATAATAAATATAATACTGCACACATCAGGCCCACACCTTACAGTGGCCTCAAGCTCCAGATCCTTTATAATCCTGCATAATCATTACCAAATGCTGCTCTAGCCTGGCACTTAAGCTCTGAACAAAGAAGGCTAACAACTGTGATACAACACTTTGTTTATAGCTATCTGCAGATAATTAACCCTTTCCTTTTCTTATTTGTCATATTTATTTCAACACACAGGAACCAGGATGTAATGTGTGGCAATGTCACTTTTTTAGGAAAGGGAAACGTATGAGAACTTCCCATTTTATTTTGGAATGGTACTTCTGGAAAGTCATATCTGAGAAAGACTACAAACAATGGTATGTTACAAATGCATCACATACAAGAAATCTGTACCATTTCTTTACCAGACAGGTGTATTATAAATAGTATAAATACTAAGACTATGTAATTGAAGACTACTCAACCGCTTCCTTTAGTCGTTTTTGTAAGATCACTGGAACCAATGAAAGCACAGCAAAGACTCCAAGAAGAATGACTGATGTCCAAGACCAGGCATCACTTGAAGCTGACAATGTGTACAAGGTCTGACCAGCCTGGATCGCAAGAAACGATGGTGGTGCTACACCTATTACATGATGTCATGTATCAGCCATGCTACTAAACATGCTTATACTCATGTTTACCATCTAAGCCTACATATGAGACTAATCAAGATGACAACCAATAGTCAGTATTGTTACAGGCTGCTATACCACATAATTCTTGTCCTCCACTTTTTACATGTACATGAAATAAATTATTACAGTGCCACATGTATCACACACGTGGCCCCTGGAGATAAATCTGTGACAAGTAACACTTAGATCATAAATATGAACTGTGTTCAGGTCCATCTACAGAATTGAATAAGCTAATAACCACAAATTGAACTTCAGTTTTTTAGATTAATTATATAAAATCTGCACAGTGCTTATAATGGCTATAATAAGCATGAAGCATTAAATAAATATATATACCAGGGCTGGCAAACCTATGACACGTGCCCAAAATATCATGTGGAAAGTGTTCCTTGGCACACAACATTCACTCCTGTCCCATTTTTATTTCCTTTGTCCAACCAGTATCTTTACTTGAGGAGTGTGTATACATTCATGCATTTGACTCTAGAGATTGTGTATGAATTACCATTGCTACCAAATAATACTGTGACTGAAACATTTTTACACAAATCAGGAACAGTTTGAAGTGCTGAATGGATATTCACCATTAGGGTGTGGGCTGGGTGGTGAATGGGTGAATACATGACATTGGACAAAACATTTTCCAATATTTTTGAACAGGAATTTGTATTAGCCTCAGTTACTTCCAAATTTTCTTCCTTATCGCATTCCTCAAGGAGGCCATTATTAAAAATATTATATAATTATACTATGCATTAATTATACAATATAATTATAATATGCATTAATAACAGTAATGCAATAATTAATAATTATGGAAGGTTCCAAGACAGTTTGCTCTTCAAAATTCCCATGGACACACATAAGAGTTTCTCTGAATTTTGTAGACAATTTGAGCATGTTCCCTCAGAAAGGTTCACCAGCCCTGATATATACTGTTTACATGTATAGCAGCTTACCAATGAATGTGCCAATCCAGAATGGAAAAAGTGGTACATTGATTATTGGCGCTGTGATGTTGATGAACCAGTTTGGCAAGAAAGGTGTCATGCGTAGAAATAAGATGTAATTGAACAGGTTACCTCGATGTTTATTCACCTATAAACAGGAAAGTAGAAAACTCAAGCCTTTTTGTTATAATAGGATTCCCCATACTCCAGCCTAAAGGCCAAATGTGTACCTTCTTACCCATAAATTGTTCATATCAATAATTCTAAAAGCAGAGCATGAATATTTTCACTAATTAAAATGCACATTCTTAAACAATAAGTAGATGGAAAGGGAACACTTTCAAAGACGTTTAAAAGACATAACTGTGGAAAAACTGAAGCAACAATTTCAACGCAAATAACAATCTGGCTTGGTGGCTATCAAAACCATCCTGAATTCTGGACAGCCAGCTGCAATTCTCAAGATTTTATGGTTATCCTGACTCACACTCCATATGATTTTCCTCAGTTCTTTGAGGGAATTAAAGAAGACCACAACAGCTTCAAGGTATATGTCTCTTTAACCACCATTCTATAATCCTATCATTACAAATAAAAGTGATGAGACTTTATTAAGTCAAATCATGCTGTGGTTTTCTGGGTTATGACAAGACATTGAGTTATGGCCAATATGAATATCTTACTCTTGCTCTGATTGACCATTCCTATCCTCTGTCACCAATTCCCTTTTATCCCACGTCTGTATCACCTGCCACTTTTGTCTCACACCCTGAATATGGAGGCACTGTTCCTAAGAAATGCTGGTCCTACCAGACTGCAAGATGTCATGACCCAGTCAGACATAATATGTACCTTCACTACCACACAAACCTCAAATCTTATATTTATGCGGCAGAATTCTTTTATAAATTAGAATCTGGTAAGAAGTCAATGACACTCATTCAACATGGTACTTGTGCTTTGAAAGTATACATAAAATATAACAAGTCAGGCAAGGTACATATAACACTGTGGCACGCTTGCATAATCATTGTTGCTGTGGAAAATCAGTAACTATTAAATATTATGAGAGTGTATGTGTGTGAGTGTCTGTATTCTTGCCTTAGTTATCCAGCATGCATATCAAATTTTTCTGTGCCATATTATATTTCCATATGTGGCCAGTCTGGCTTTTCCATATTTTTCCACATTATCTCATAAACGGCATGATTTGTGGAAAAAATTAACCTAAAATGTCTGTTCTGATTTTCCCTACAAATTTTGTCTGAAACATTTCTCATTATAAGAAGAATTCAGAGGGTAATTATCACAAATGTACATACGTATTCACATAAAGTACCTGTTACTCTTGTCAGATTTGAATGGAACTTGAATTTTCTCAACAGATTTTTGACAAATCCTCAAATATCAAGTTCCATAAAAATCTGTCCAGTGGGAGCCGAGTTGTTCAATGCAGACAGACAGGTACGACAAAGCTAATAGTCACTTTTCACAATTCTGTTAACATGCTTAAAAATGCAGAACTTAAAACAGTAAAATAATTTCCCTAACTCAACCTCCTTACCTAAAGCAAAAAGAGAAATTAATATTACAGTCTCACAGTCCAGAAGATATCTTATTATTAACTGCCATGAAAACCTCAAATCTCATAACACATTTAAATTGTAACTTGTCTAAGGCTTTGGACAAACAGATGATATCCACAGAGGAAATGGAGACACCGGTGAGGAACTGAAAGTTATCTTCTTACAAAATGAATAACTTCTGGACATTCGGGGAGGAAACTGTATTGATTGTGTTCACTTCTCAGTGCATTAAAAGTTGGTTAGAAAGGATGAAATATGCATTCATGCATGGTATATACAATATTAAATTTGGAGAGTTGTTTGTCTTGTGGTAAAACACTGAACTCTTTGTCAAAGTTACTGGGCTTGATATCAACTACACTACAAGAAGGTCTGTTCTGTGTTTTTCTTTCATTTTCTTTTGTGAATTTATAAATACTATATTGCGTTATCATCTGGAACCCATCCTAGGCTGTATGTACCCCTGTTGGTTGTTAGCCTCATTACTATCCTATTATGACAGGTTGCATTCGTTTTCACAGACCACTGGTACTGCACCACTGCTAAGGCAGCCACAGGCCAAGAAATTCAATAAGGCTGTGGTGCTCGGTCTACCACAAGGCCATAAATGGGGGCAATATCCACCTCAACCACAACTACTGCAAATGATGCACACAAAGCATACAAGATAAATGGCCAGATGCAATCCTTACCAGAGTGCACACAGTTGCCACATCTTCCTTGCAGTGTGGATTCACATTTGCTTTGGTTACGAAGTATAGTGACACTACTATCATTACCATCATTCATGTTGTAAATATGTTTTAATATGCTTCCTATGCTTATTGTTAGTACTCCATTTCAAGGAGTTGTGCTTGTGGCTCTCCCACCTCACAAACTTCTGCATCAGCTATTCCTGATATATAAAATTACACACCACACATCAGGAGTGGCCTCTAATGACATATCAAATTTCATCAAAATACAGCCAGTGATTCTTGAGATGAAGCATGTGGAGGGATGGACAGATGGGTGGACAAATCAACAGACATGTCTATCCCTACGTGCAATCTTCTCTTGCACACTGGGCAATTAACACAGGATAAGCAACAAATTATAAATCACCTTTTGTCCACATCCCATATATTATTAACCTAATGAAAAGATTAAAGAAAAAGTCTTATCCAACATAAAATTAATGATGTACAGCAGAATCCTTTAAATCAGCACCCACAGGACCAGACGGGTCATGGATTATCAAACATTCCAGATTATTAGACGATACCTTACACATAATTTTCTGTTACTGCTCCTATACTTGGGCTGCACAATTAATCAGATGAGAATGCTATTTGTATATATCCTTCAGCTGTTGGTTCTTTAGAATTTTGCAGCCAACCCTCAGAGAATGTGCACTTATCAGTACTCTTATTTCATCATATGAAGGCTTAGCTTTTTTAATTATCACAGGACAAGTCACAGGAATGCAAGACTGAAGTTACGGATGGCAGAACATCTGATCTTGGGACTATGTTCCTCAAGTGCCAAACAACCAGAAATGCCAGATCATGAGGTGGTATATTAAAAGAATTCTACTGTACATATACAGAAACTCACTTTCAGTATACACACCACACATTTTAAATACATACATACAAATACACGCAAACAAAAGAAATTGCAATGGTGTCTAAATGTTGCAATTACTGTGCCCAACAAACTGTCAATCCCAGTTGCAGAAAACTGTGGGATACTGAATGAAATAATGTAACTGCTAACCAAAAATATCAACACAGCTACAAACATAATCTGAAAATAATGTATTCTGTAAAAGTGCAATATGCCACTAAGAATGCAAATGTGTAAGTGAAGATACTATGTATAACATGGAAGCAACACTTCTTCCAATTTCATGTTTAAAAATTTAATTAGCATCCATAAATTATGCGACTTTCCACAGGCTTGACGGTCTGGATATCAATATGTGGTGGAAGCGAGATTTTCTGCACTTGTCCTGAATGACTCTGGGGCCCACCCACCCTCCTGTACAATGGGTACCAGGTTCCTTTCCCAGGGATAAAGCAGCCCAGGAATGGCATTGACCACCCACCACCATGTCGCATCAAGGGAAAAGGGGGAGTACAACTATGCCTCTACTCCCCCTCTGGGCCTTCCATAGCCTACTCTAGGTTGGACTTTACCTTTACCTTAACCATGAATTACGACAAGAAATGTCAGCAGTACGAATTGGTGAGGTTTCCTGATAATTACTAGGATACTAAATTTTTATATAATTCATATTTTTATTAGTTTACTTACTGTAAGTGCCCACTGTGAAGCTTTCTCAGGAAAATATTTGTAAACAAGTCGTCGCCCAAGAAAGAAGGACAGCGTATAGCACAATGAGGCCCCTGTTGCTGAGCAAAAGCACACTACTAGAAGTGCTAATGGGAATGGGAAGAGAAAGCCAGACAGGATTGATAGGGATATTGACCCTGGAATGGCAAAGGTCTGCAAACTAAATATGCCAGTTAAGGAAATTATAGTTGCAGCAATGATAATATGCAATATCAAAGTAAGATCACCAGAATATGTACTTCAAAAAATATCATTTGTATATTACTTATTGACACAACCACAACTACACAGTAGACATAGCAGTGAAGGAAACATGATGAATGAAGTGTCTAAAGGACTAATTTTAACTGCTCCAAGGAGCAGAGCCCTTCCTGAGAAGCTAACAGGTCCTCAGCTACTTGAGAAATGCCCTGCATTTATGGAAACCAAACAATCATTACAACATTCACAAGCACCCACCACCTGTTCCTATCCTGAGACAGAGCAGTCCAGTCCACGCCCCCCATCCCACTTCCTGAAGATCTATTCCCATCTAAGCCTAGGTCTTCCATGTGGTCTCTTTCCATCACAATGCACACAAAAAACCTATATGCACCTGTCCTGTACCCCATAAATTCCACAAAATCTGCCCACCTCATTCTTCTTTATTTAATCATCCAAATAATATTTGGTCTGGGGTACAGATCATAAAGCTACTTGTTGTCAAAGGACACACTTAAATTCTCTACTATATAATGTTATCTTCAGTGTTGTAAATGTACGGATGCTGTGACAACTGGCAGCATCTTTCACTAAAAAACTGTGCTTGTAGGTAACACCTCCTATTTTGAGTTTTCTTAGCCTCTGGCAATGCATTGTGCGAAACTTCCTTTGTATGATACCAAAACGCATCAAATGCAAGCCAAATCACAGGGCATGTGTTTTTTAAAGTAACACATTACAACCATTACACGAAATTAATCACAACACCATTATTTGGGGAATAAAGTGAACAGGACAAAATATAAGGCAATTAATTAGAAGAAATGATGGGCAACTTTCACAAAAAATTAAGAAACTGTCAGTATTTCAAACTAAGAGTTCTAATAAATATGGTCTTACCTCAGCAGTCTATGGCATACCACAGAACACATACACAATACATCATATTATGAAAGCAAGAAAATGAAATATCTGTTAAGTTTAAAAGGATACAATAAATATGTCACAACAACAGTCAAAAGGACCTCAAAGTAGTACTTGTCTTTGTAGCGGTCCAGGACCCTGCCTAGTAGTTTGGCATCTTCAATGTCCCATGGAATCTTCATGTGCTGCATTTCCCCTCTACAATGAAGAAGGAAATTACATGTTTATACAGCATACTGACAAACATTTCTGAAATTCCATATCCATGCTCTCTTTAGGCTGCCATTAAATGAGAGCTAAATATAGTTTCCTGCAAGATGGAAGTAGCTGGAGCATACTGTCATCTCTTCAGCTGCATATCAGACACTGAGACCCAGACATATGAAACTTGAACAATATCTGTACCCTGACTATTTTACAAAGGCTATAACCAACTGTTTGTAATTTCCAGTAATTTAACAGCCTTTGCTGGAGGTAAACAGAAGCCTCTCAATGACATCTAAAATATGGGGTAATGGTAACACTTTCTCTACAGATTACATGTACCTATGTAGCAACATTTGAAAAGTGAATTGCATCAGAACATAATATGACAATTCTGGGCAGTGAGACGTGGTTACATATAGGCCTATCATAATATGATAGGGCCAAGGATCAGTGTTAAGCTATCAATTACCCTTTAAGCAGATTACTATAATTCCACCTCTGTGATGGCAAACTGTTTATAGGTTAATACGCAAATTTGATAATACATGGAGATTTTCCTTCACGCTCAAGTCTGTCTTCTTGACATTTGGAGCTTTGGTACACTTCAGCTACTTAGCTAATAATTATAAAAATAAAATAAAGATCTAAGTGGTTTAATCTATTTAAATAATGGAACAGGTAGCAAACAAACCTGAAATGCAAAAATTTCTGTCCCAATCATTTTGGTGTATAATTATTAACATTTACTGCTGAATTCCATTTTTAAATACATCACATGGCAGGTACACAATTCAAAAGCAAAATCTATAAATTTAAGACAATTATACAAATAAAATATTAAAATTTTTTTGTCAGAGCACTTCTGACAAGGCATATGGATCGATAATTGATACCTTTATATTCAAAGCAAAGAAAAACAGAGAATTAAACATAACTTGTGGATGTGGCACTAGTATTACCCTTAGGAGGAGATTTTCCAGAGAGTTAAATCTGAGTGATGTAGTTAAGTGTGGTGGGTAAAATGCTGTAATGAGTTTCATGTGGTCATCAGGCTGACCCACACAATGTAACTGTAAGTAAAACAAAATACGCTTACCACTCCAATAAAATATAAAATGTCAGTTACGTCTTTTGTGTGAGCAGTCTAAAAAATTAACACACAACTATGTTTGATAACTCACAGGACCTGAGCCTGCACTTGGTATATCTGCAAAAGTTGCCAGTGGGGGGGAGAACAGGGCCTGGATGAGCAGGAAACATGAGAAGCATTGGAAGACCATATATGGACAAGGGCTGGCTAAGGGCTTTCTCCAAAAAATCCCTGTGAAAGAACCTGTGGAAATGCTTAGTCTGCACAGAAACCAGCTAAAAATAATGACAGGGTTCCTAACAGGACACTGTCATTTAAAAGAACATTTATTTAACTGGGGCTTGTAAATAATCCCATGTGTGACAGATGCAAGCAGGTATCTCAAACAGTCTCACACATTCTTTGTGACTGTGAGGCTTTGGCCACATTAAGATCCAGGCACCTGGGTCATCACTGTATGCAACCAGGTGAGTTTGAGGACATCTCTATCAGCAGGATACTGCACTTTCTTAAGGTTCAGGGCTGATAGATTTATTAATAGACAGAGTGCAAAAATGATCAAGTGTTGTCAAAGTGCATGGGTCACCTTTCTTATATTCTGTTGTATTATATTCTACAATTGATATCAGGCTTTTTCAAATGAAATACATCTGCAGACTCTTCTCAGCGAAGAAGCAGAGGACACTGACACAATCCACCTGGGTACTCAGGTAGGCATTCCACTGACAAACCAGCTAGTGGACACCCTCCCTACCTCTATGGCTGCTGCTTACCTTGCACCACTGCAGCCTTGATGTTTTCATCCAACCCAAAACCTTCAGCACTTGCCTAAGTGGATTCAACACATGGAAGTCACATAATGAAAGGTCCAGGCTTTATACAGGATGGCCCAACACCTTCCAACACATGGACACTGCTCTGGACAGGGGTACAGTTGTCGTGCAACATGACGCCCATCGTGATTATCCCAAGATGTATTCTCTTGATGGTGGTACACAACTCTCAGATGGTTATGTGTGTGTTGAAGGTAATGTTGGGATCCTCAAATACTAAAGTGCTAAAGCAACGGTCCACAAATTTTTCCAAATATAGGCACCACACTATATAAAATTTATTAACATGGGGCAACCTGGCACCCAGAATTTGTGCATCCTGTGTTAAAAGTGTCAAAGTTGCTGTTTTGACAAGATGCAAAGGCTGCAGTACTGCAGTGGTTCCAGCAGCAACCCAGGGAGCTCTTTGTGGAAGGAAACAATTGCCAATATAGAAATGGAAAGCTCATTTCAGTACCCACTGGAACCACCATTAAAAGCATCTATTTATTTGGTCAGACCATCCCCCCC
>Ga0209628_10000945_pt1 | contig 18246 bp, 14 predicted proteins | sample TergutCu122P4_FD_187285 | JGI IMG/M metagenome (GOLD analysis project Ga0209628, IMG submission 187285) | Cubitermes ugandensis P4 segment gut microbial communities from Kakamega Forest, Kenya - Cu122 P4 (SPAdes) (version 2) | ecosystem: Host-associated > Arthropoda: Insects > Digestive system...
TTTCTTTTAGGGTTTGTTGAAGCCGGAAACACCTGGTTAGACAAACGCGAGTATTCCCCTTTCAAACTCTATAAATCCGCAGGGTTTGGGGTGCGCGTGTTTTTGCCCATGTTTGGTTTACTTGGCTTTGACTGGGGCTACGGCTTTGACCCAATTCCGGGCAGACCCGGTTTAAATAAAAGTCAATTCCACATATCTATCAACTCTTCTATTGATTAGTGGTAAAAAGGGGTTAATAATAGGGCACTCCTAACAATTAACGCATTGATATTCAAAAATATATTCCTTGCAAACACCGAAGGTGTTTAAATTTTTGAAATGTAGTTGTTGGGTAAAGTAATTATAATATTTTTGCCTAAATTTTTAAAGATTAACGATATGAAAAGAATATTTTATTTAACCGGATTGTTATTACTCTTTTTTCCATTTTGCACTTGGATTAATGCACAAAACAACACCCATAGAGACGATTACCACCCCTTAGTGCAGGAAGGGAATAAATGGAATGTGTTAGATGCAGAGTCGTATTATAATCCACAAATTCCTATACCTTGCTATAAATATAAAACACAATCTTTTATGTTTATGGGTGATACAACTATTAATGATAAAGAATACATCAAGTTATACACATCTTTAAAAAAAGAACCTGTATTTCCTCAAGATTGGTCTTTAAAGGGTTTTATGAGAGAAGATGAAAAAAAAGTATGGTATAAAGACAAAAATCCAAATTTTGATGAAAAATTATACTATGATTTTTCGTTAGAGATTGGCGATACCGTACCCAATCCTTGGGGTGATTACTTTTCCGTTGTAGTTGTTGAAAACATTAGCAACGAAAAGTTGTACAATGGAGAGGAACGTAAATTTTTTTGGTTATCCAGTTTTCATTTTGTTAGTAATAGTAAAGAATATTGGATTGAGGGTATTGGTAGTATGGTTGGTCTTATTTACCCTTTATTTGGAGAAATTTGCGGTGGTTTTTACGAAATGTTGTGTTTTAGTGAACAAAATGAATTATTATTTTTTAATACCAATTATAACACATGCTACAAGGGTAGTGTTGGAATACAAGATTATGAAAATATGATATATATTTATCCAAATCCTGTAAAAGAGTTAATACATATTGATAATACCAATAATTTAAACATTATTGGTGGCTCTTTAATCAATATACAAGGGCAAATTATCAAACAATTTGAATCTAATACAAACCACTTAGATGTTTCTGATATTTCATCCGGAATCTATTTTATAAAATTTTCTACCTAAAATGGAAACATCATTCATAAAATTATTATTAACCCATAAATAAAAGACTATGAAAAAGAGTTTATTCGCTTTATTTATTGCCTTTTTAGGCATAACCACCATACATACAGCCACCGCCCAAACCTACGACCCTTATGCTGTGCAAGTAATTAACAACCTAATTGCCAACAATGGCTTGCAGGCAACGCCAGATGCCCCGGAAACATGGGGGTTTGCTAAATGGAATGACGAAAAACCAAAGAAGACTATTGAGTTACATTTTGGCGGAGGAAATGATAATTTGAATGGCGAAGTTTCATTTAGAGGATTAACTACCTTGAAAGAACTGTATTGTAGACAAGGCATGGGGGTAACCGCAATTGATGCTACAGATTGTTTAGAACTGCTAACACTATATTGTGATTATCAAATGAACTTAACCTCACTAAATTTGACAAACTGTAAACAACTTCAAACACTAAATACCCTATATTGTCAAAAATTATCAATACTTGAATTAACGGATTGCAAACAACTTCAAACTTTGAATTGTGAAAAAAATATTTTAAAACATCTGATTCTAACCAACTGTACCCAACTGCAAACACTGAACTGTCAAGGTAATCTTCTACCCAAACTTGATCTAACAGGCTGTACCCAGCTGGAAGAAGTGGACTTGAGATGTAATAGTCTAACCGAAATTGACTTAACTGTATTAAATAAACTAACAGATTTTTATGGTGACGCTCAATTTCCACGACTCAATTTATATGGAAACGATACGACCGAATATTCTTGTATCGTTTTTTTAAACAATCCAACATTTGAAAACGAAGCAATTAGTTATTCGGATGGCATTCTAAAAAGTGCTGATAAAACAGTAAAATCAACTTCTTTTAATGTTGAAACTGGACATGATTACTATAAATTATCAGGTATAATAACTTTCATTTATTCTAATATTGGTATTGATTCCCCTGATGAACTAAAATGCAAAATTTATTTTTATCCTCATACTGATATATTATTCGTAGAATATGATGATTTTTATACTATTATACTTTACGATATGCTTGGCAAAGATATTTTAACTCGAAATGGATATGGTAAAGCAGAAGTCAATGTTAGTCATTTATTAAGAGGAACTTATATTGTTTCTGTTTTTTCAAAAAATAAAATGACAGGAAGTACTAAAATCGTAAAACACTAATCTTTAAAATAATTAAATTATGAATAAGGAATTACTTTTAAAGAAAATATTTTTATACTTCGTAGTACTAAGTGTCAGTTTCTCTACATTTGCACAAACGCCTTATAACATAGTGATGAACTTATATGGCGATACTGATACCCAAATGAGTTTTAACTGGTTTTGCGACCCTGGGGTTACTAATGGAAAAGTAGAAATTATTGGCGTTAACCCGGTTACCGCAACATGTACCCAATATTCAGGTTTTACCAGAAATGAAGCGGTTGTAACAGGGTTATCGCCAAATACAACTTATTCGTTTAAAGTTTGTAACAACAATACATGTTCGACTACAGGTACCTTTACAACTGCAAAAGCAAAGGGAAACAAAGACCCTTTTTCATTTGTTTATATCACTGATTCACAAGATGGCAATTTGCAAAATAATGTTACTTTAGCCTCTCAAAATTGCCCCAACGCTAAATTTTGGATACATTGTGGGGATTTAGTTTGGGATGATGTTAATTCGCAGACAGAGTTGACCAGTAAATGGGGAGTTTTTTTTACAGTTCTGCAAAGCATATTTATGCAAAAGCCATTTGCCCCTGTATTAGGCAACCACGATAATAGACACAATCACTTTAAACATCTCTTCAAACTAAACAGTGAATCGTTCGATTCGCGTGGGAGTACCTATACATACATTTATGGAGATGCCCAATTCTTTGCTATTAACGGTGAACAGTATGGGGATTCTACCTATTTTACTGATATGAAAACTTGGATGCAAAACCAAATAAACCATCCTCAAAACCAAAATATTAAATGGAGGATTGTTTATTTTCACAAAAGCACCTATACCGGTGCAGGTGATTTACAAAATACAGGATATTCTGAAAAGCAATGGCGTTTGAATATTACTCCCTTTTTAGATGAACTGAACATAGACCTTGTACTGTATGGACACGACCATGTTTACCAGGTAATTGGACCGGTGTATAACAAAGAATTGGTTGCTGGTTCGGTAAGCAATGTTCAAAGCGCTCCTTATGACCCGCTTAAAAATGTATCCGCAAAAAAAGGAGGTATCTTTAACGTAAAAGAGGGCACATTGTATTTTTGCAACGGACACATCGGTTGGTATCTATTTTATCCGCTTCCTTTTTCTTCCATGCCCGGTAGTCAAAGTGACGATATCCCTAATTATCCTTCATTATTCACAGGGATGTTCGGGCAACCCGGAAACTCTACTTACAGCAACGTATCCGTTTCCACGGAAAACATTGTTATCACCACCTACGAAATTAATAACGGAAACAGTCAGTTTTTAGATGAAATCAAAATAGTAAAATATTGTGAGCCTTATACACAAGGAAAAGTAGAATACACTTCCAACCAAACTCTCACTAATACTACTTTAATTATTGGAGAAGAATTGTGTATAAAAAACAATACCACTGCAACTTTTAAAAATTCCTCCTTGCGCTTTCACAGTAGCGCAAAAGTGGTTATTGAGCCGGGCAGCAAATTGGTGATAGATAACACAACAATGACCAATTCCTGCCCCAACGCTCTTTGGCAAGGAATTACCGTAATGGGCGACCTTACAAAACCGGTTACCACACAGTATCAGGGTTTTGTTGAAGTGAAAAACGGGGGAAAAATTGAAAACGCCAGATGTGGCATTACCGTGAAAGGAGGCGCAAGTGTGGAAACAAGCGAAGCCCATTTTATGAACAATACAGTGGGGGTTCTCTTTGAACCTAAGGCGGCCGGTGGCACTTTTAAACTTACAAACTTTGTGCTGAATAATAGTTATTTGGGAGAAAGCGGTACAAGTAGTTGGGGGGATAAAAGAGATTTTGTTGCCCACCTAAAAATGCAAAACAGCGGCACGGTGAATGTAACCGGATGTAATTTCTCGAGCACAGCACCAAGTTATATTAGCCTTAGAAACAGAGGAATTGATGCCTCTAATACCCATTTGATAATAAAAGAGTATTGCCCCCCCAACGCACCGGTGCTTCAGCCTATGAAATTTTGTAATGAAAGTTTTTCTACAAAAAACATATTTTCCGGTTTCTACTACGCCATACATTTCTTTGACTTTGGTACTTTAGCCAAATTAAAAGTAAGGTTCTCTCATTTTGAAAATAATCTGCACAGCAGTATCTATACCGGCGGTTCTAAATATGTTGAACTGTTTAAAAATAAATTTAATGTGAACAAACCCAACACTTTTGGTGTTTATACAAGAGAATCTTGGGGATTTCAAATTGAGGAAAATGATTTTCAGGATAAGCAACCTTCTGCAAATAAAGAGACGGTTGGCATAAGAGTGATAAACAGCGGAAGCACAGAGAATGAGATATATAGAAACCAATATAATTATCTCTCCATTGCGCAGCAATTTATGGGCAGAAACTCATCGCAAACCTTTAACACAGGGGGCGGTGGTAATGATGAGGAGGAACAGGAAGAAACGGATATTCGTGGTATTGAACCCGGTACAGGCGTTGCGCAGTACAAAAAAGTTACCGGCTTGCAATCGCTGTGCAATATATTCAAAAACAGTGAATATGCCGATATGCTGATAGGCTCGTGGGGATATCCTGCGGATGATAAAAATTCTATCCGAAGAGAGCAGGGAAGTTATGCTAATCCCGCAGGAAATGAATTTCGTAGTAATCCTGTTTTGAATATTGACAACACATTGTCGCAACATGCGCTCAATTATTTTTATGATATGAACGATGCTTATGCCTTTCCTAACAATGTAAGCAGCAATGTGTTTCGTATTCCAACCCCTGCTTCCAATGGCTGTCCGGCGAAATTTGGTACCGGTGGGGGAAGCGGTGGTGTTACTCTCGCGCTGGAGCAATATATTACGTGGAACAGAGAATATGAATTTTGGTTAGGCCAGATGCTTGCTTTTGAAGGGGAAGTCCAGGAAGAGTACAGCACTTTGCTGGAAAAGATCTCCTATTACAGCGGATTGAAAGATAATCTCTATACCGCTATCATTGCAGATACTTTTGGTGATGACGATGAACCGGATGTGGCAGCTATCAATGAAGACCTACGTACCATTTTTTATTATCGTGGCAGTTTCAACGATTACCTCTCTATTGCCGAAACTTACCTTGCAGAAGGCAATTACACGGATGCCCTCTCTATGTATTTAAAAATTAAGAATAAGTTTGTGCTTACCCTCAAACAGGAGAAAGAATTGGAAGGGATGCAAATCTACATGCTTTGGCTACAGCAATTGGAAAATGAAGGAAAAACGATTTATGAACTCACAGAGAATGACCTTCTTTTTTTGATAGATTTTGTATCGTTGAACAGCGGGCGGGGGGCAACTTATGCCAAACTATTGTTATGCGAATTGTATGAAATTTGCCTTGAAGATGAATCACCAAGCTACACCCCACCCAAGCCCAAAAATGATGACGAAACAATTAAGGAACCTGAAGATTCTTACGCACTTACTGCCATAAGTTCTAAGGCTCTTGAAAATATCACCCTCATTCCCAACCCCACTACGGGAGAATTTACAATTAATAATGAACAATTAATAATTAATAATGTTGAGGTGTTTGATGTATTTGGGAGGAAGGTGGGAGCAAAATTCCCCTCCAATTTATTGGAGGGGTGGACGCGAAGCGGACGGGGTGGTAAAGAGGGATGGCAGCCGCAGGCTGACGGGGTGGTTTTAGATATTTCTCATTTGGCGAGTGGGATCTATTTTGTGAAGATAACAACAGAAAAAGGTGTTGTGGTGAAAAAAGTGGTGAAACAGTAAAAAAAGTTTCCATGAAGTTAAAATATAAATATTTGATATTGCTTTTCATTTTTTTTGCCTCTTCTCTTACTGCAGCAGCCAACGATACTATTGTAGCCATTAAGCGGTGTGCAGGGTGGGAAATACCTAGTGTATGCGCTACGCAAGGTAAGCAGTTTTCTGTGGATTGGGGAGATGGCACCCCCATAGAAACCTATACCGGTACAGGCTTAACAGAGTCTCTATATCACACCTATTCTTTTACCGGAGGAAGATACCGGATGCTCATTACCGCCAATTCCGAAGATTGTTTACTCACAGTTTTTGACCCCGATAGAGCGGATACTATTGATTTAAGTAAATGTCCATCAATAAAAGTGTTATATATTTCTTTTGTTGCCCGTACATTAAAAGATATGAATGTTAGTAACTGCAGCAAACTTGAAGTTATAAATGCTGATGGGCATAAATTAACCACTTTAGATTTATCAGACTGTATATCGTTTCAAGAATTAATGTGTGAAAAAAATCAATTAACTCAGATAAAATATACCGTTATTACATTTATTGCGTGTATTGGTAACCGTCTCCCTTTGTCTAATTTATATCCCATTTCAGAAATGATAAACAATCCATACAGAAAATTTCTGGGTCGTCAAGAGTTTCATACCCAGCGGCTTGCCGTTGGAGATTCGGTAGATTATTCGTCGGAGAATGAGTTTGGCGGTATCAAAACGCTTTATAAGGTAGAGAAAGGAGGAGCGCTTGCGCCCCCGGAAAATTATTCCATAAACAATGGAGTTTTTACCTTTTATAAGAGTGGTTTATATACGATAACCATGTTTAATCCTGCTATTGTGTCGCATCCTGAACATCCTGCCATTGCTATCGCGCCTATCAATGTCATCAATTTTGTTCCGGTAACCGAGATTATTAACTTGCCTGCCACAGCCACGGTGGACATGCCGCTTACGCTTACTGGTACGGTTGTTCCGGATAATGCCACTTACCAGTATATTAACTGGAGTATTTGCGACGCAGGCACTACCGGTGCCACCCTCAAAGGGCGTACTCTTCATACCACAAATCCGGGTACAGTAACTATTACTGCCACCATAACAGACGGCACCGCCATTGGCAAAGAGTACACACAAAATTTTTCCATAGAGGTAGAGCCAATGGGTATTTTTGAGCCTGCACTGGCGCAATCAATCATGCTTTTTCCCAACCCCACCACGGGAGAATTTACAATTAAAAATGAACAATTAATAATTAATAATATTGGGGTGTTTGATGTTTTTGGGAGGAAGGTGGGAGCAAAATTCCCCTCCAATAAATTGGAGGGGTGGACACGAAGCGGACGGGGTGGTAAAGAGGGGTGGCAACAGCAGGCTGACGGAGTGGTTTTAGATATTTCTCACCTTCCTGCGGGAATCTATTTTGTAAAAATTTTCACCGAAAAAGGCGAAATCGTAAAAAAAATCGTTAAACAATAAAATTCACAAATCAAAAATTGTTTTTTATGAAAAAAATCCTATTAATCATTGCCCTAACCATAGGTTTTTCCTGGTCGGCATTTTCGCAACAACAAAAAAACGCTTACATTGATTCGGAGTATATTCTAAGTAATATTCCCGAATATAAGGAAGCCCAAAGAGAATTGGACAAATTGGCAGCAAATTGGCAAAAAGATATTGAAAAAAGATTTGCCTCTATTGACTCCATGTACAAAAAGTATCAGGTAGAAGCCATTACATTACCTGAAAACCTTAAACAAAAAAGAGAAGAAGCCATCATTAAAGCAGAGCAAGATGCGAAAGATTTGCAAAAAAAGCGGTTCGGTAAAGATGGGGACCTCTTTAAAAAAAGAGAAGAATTGGTAAAACCTATTCAAGATAAAGTTTTTAATATTATTGAAGCCATCGCAAAAGATAGGGGCTACTCATTTATCTTTGATACCGCCGGCTCAATGACCATCGTTTATGCAGACCCAAAATTCGACTTGAATGATATGGTATTGCAACGCCTTGGAATAACAGTAAAAAATTAATTTTTAATATAGAAAAGAATGAAAAAAATTACAGTAGTATTATTGGCATGTTTCTTTTGCATGACCTCCGCTTTTGCCCAAAAATATGGACACGTAAACTCGGGAGACGTGATGAAAGCAATGCCCGGTGTAGATTCCGTTGAAATTAAATTAATGGATTTTCATAAAGAACTGCAACTCCTTTATGAAAACATGTTCAACGAATTTCAAGTTAAAAAAGATAAGTTCGACAAAGAGGCAGGCACTATGTCATCTTCGGTTAGAAAATTAAGAGAAGATGAACTTATTAGCATTCAAAACAGAATTAGAGAGTTTGAACTCAATGTGCAAGATGATGTGGAAGAAGAAAAAATTAAACTCATCACGCCTTTTCAAGATAAAATTCAAAATGCTATTAATGAGGTTGCTAAAGAGCATAAATACAGTTATATTTTCGACACCCAAATCCTGCTTTATTATGATGGTGGAGACGACGTAACGCCGCTTGTTAAAAAGAAACTTGGAATTAAATAAATATTAGATTATGAAAACCGCTACCCGTTACCCGTTTCCCGTTAAGCTTTTTGCTTTCTGCTTTCTGCTTTTTGCTTTTTGCATTCAGCCTTGTGCTGCACAGACTAAGTTCGGACATGTTGATTACAGTGAAATTATGAAAAACATGCCGGGGATTGACTCTGCACAAACGGTGGTATCCAATTATTACGCCGAACTGCAAACCATTGGCGAACAAATGGCAAAAGAAGTGAAAGAGAAAGAAACGGCGTATGAAAAACTAATGAATACGCCCGGTACTTCAAACGCTATCTTAAAAATAAGACAAGATGAGTTGGCATCCATGTATAAACGTTTTCAAGAGTTTTCTCAATCTGCTGAGGGCGACCTGCGCGATAAACAATTGGAAGTGTTGGAACCTTTTCAAAAAAGATTGTTAGACACCATTAAAAAAGTAGCTAAAGCACATAACTACAGTTATGTTTTTGACATCTCTACCCTGCTGTTTTCTTCCGTTGGAGATGACTTAACAAGTAAGGTTAAGGCAGAATTAGGTATTAAATAGTGTTTCTTTATATTTTTTATTAAAAATGTTGCCATTAATATTATTTTTGGCAACATTTTTGCAAATGGATGACATCATTTTGAAAGATATTAATTATGAGTAAGAAAAAGAACACAAAAGAACCCGAAATGGAGGAACAAATTGAAATTCTTATGGCAGAGAAGGCAGATTTGAATGATAGGTTTTTGCGCCTGTACTCAGAATTTGAGAATTATAAGAAAAGAACAAATAAGGAAAAGTTAGATATTATTGCCACCGCCTCCGAAAAAGTGATAACCGGTTTGCTTCCTATTATTGACGATTTTGAAAGAGCCATTAAACATAATCAAAATACGGATGATTTATCCACACTTAAAGAAGGTTTTGAACTTATTTACAATAAATTTATGGCACTGCTTAAACGATTTGATGTGGAAGAAATTAAAGCTTTAGGTGAAACTTTTGATACAGACCTGCATGAGGCAGTTACCCATTTTCCCGCGCAATACGATGAAGAGAAAGGAATAATCATGGAGGTTACCCAAAAAGGATACAAATTGAAAGAAAAAGTGATACGCTTTGCAAAAGTAGTGGTGGCAAATTAAGGGTGGAAGGGTAAAATGTTGTAACGTTTAGTGATTGTAACGAATACATATAAATGAAAAGAGATTATTACGAAATTCTTGGCGTTGAAAAAAATGCTTCTGCTGAGGAGTTGAAAAAAGCCTACCGAAAAAAAGCAATGGAGTATCATCCAGATAGAAATCCTGACAATAAGGAGGCGGAAGAAAAATTTAAAGAAGCGGCTGAGGCTTACGATGTATTAAGCACTCCGGAAAAACGTGCAAGATACGACCAGTTTGGACATGCCGGCATGGGCGGTGCCTCCGGTGGTGGCGGCTACAGTGTTGATTTCGACTTGAATACAATTTTTGAACGGTTTGGAGACCTCTTTGGCGGGCATTTTAGTGGAGGATTCAGCGATTTTGTTAGCGGATTTGGTGGTGGAGGTAGAAGACAGCAACGGCAACCGGTTAGAAAAGGTACTAACTTGCGTGTTAAGGTAAAATTAACCTTAGAAGAGATTGCCAACCATACAGAAAAAAAACTTAAAATTCAAAAACAGATTGCATGCAAGCAATGTAACGGAAAAGGTACAGTGAACAGCACCGATGTTGTTACCTGCCCGCAATGCAGTGGTTCTGGACATGTAATTCATCAACAACGGAGCATGTTCGGTATTATGCAACAAGCCGTTATTTGCGACCGCTGCAACGGGGAGGGTACCATTATCAATAATCCGTGTAGTACCTGCCATGGAACAGGAACTGTGAAAGGTGATGAGGTAGTTACCATTTCAATTCCTGCCGGTGTACAGGATGGAATGCAACTCTCTATGCGCGAAAAAGGTAATGCAGCGCAAAGAGGCGGTATAAACGGCGATTTGATAGTTGCCATAGAGGAAGTTCCCCACGAAACTTTTGAACGAGAAGGAAATAATTTGTATCTCAATTACTACATCTCCTTTCCGCAAGCGGCGCTGGGAGGCAGCGTAGATATTCCCACCTTAGACGGAAAAGCACGCATAAAACTCGCTGCCGGAACGCAAGGCGGGCAAGTGCTTCGGCTGCAAGGAAAAGGATTACCAGAAATGAACTCCCACAGAAAAGGAGATTTAATTGTTAATATGAATGTTTGGACACCTAAAACCCTGTCGCGCGAAGAACGGGAGGCTGTCGAAAAGTTTTTAACATCAGACAACTTTACTCCCAAACCTGCGAAAAACGAAAAATCGTTTTTTAACAGGGTGCGTCAGTTTTTCTCTTAAAATATACACAAACACAACGGTTACTCATGCATCTTGTTCACGCTTACGCTGACCGGAAAATTATAGAGCCTTCCGTTATTACGGTAGGTTCGTTCGATGGTGTTCATTTGGGACACCAGGCGTTGTTTAAACAAATGATTAAGTATGCCAAAAAAAATAACTGCAAAAGCGTGGTGGTTACTTTTAACCCACACCCGCAGGAAGTATTGCAAAACAAACCCGACTTTTTCCTAATTAACAGTTTTGAACAAATTCTTAAATTGTTTGAAAAATTTGAAATAGATATGGTTTTTGTTATTCCTTTTTCCAAAGATTTTTCACAAAAAACCGCCATTAATTTTTTTGAAGAGGATATTTTTTCACAAATAAATGTGAAGGCTGTTTTTATGGGTCCAAATCATCATTTTGGAAAGCACAGGGAGGGAGATGCGCACACACTGTCTAAAATTTGCCTTGAAAAAAAAATAGAACTTATTACTACCCGCGAGTTTAAAGTAGATAATATGGAAGTTCGCTCCACGCTCATTCGTAAATATTTAGCACAAAAAGATGGGATGAATGCAGAAAAATTAATGGGACACAATATTTATTTAGCGGTTAATCAATAAGGCTTGAGGGTTGTTAATCCTTTTTTTATTAATTTGCATAAAATTAATACAGTATATAACTATTTCATGTTTACCATTGTTGTTGAAAATCTTACTAAGAAATTTGGAGAGTTTACTGCGGTAAATAATATTACCTTTTCTGTTAAAAAAGGAGAGATTTTTGGATTTCTTGGCGCAAACGGCGCGGGAAAAACTACCGCCATGAAGATGATGTGCGGACTACTTCTGCCTACTTCGGGAAAAGCAAAAATTTCGGGATACGATTTGGCTTCCCAATCAAAATTGATTAAAAAAAATATCGGTTATATGAGCCAACGGTTTTCATTATATGATGATTTAACCGTATTTGAAAACATGCAACTGTTTGGTACCATCTATAAAATTGATAAAAATCTATTGAAACAGCGCATTCAAGAAAGTTTGAATGAATTGAATATGAACGATTTTTCAAACAAGTTGGTACGTTCTATTCCGTTGGGCTGGAAACAGCGCCTTGCCTTTGCCACTGCACTGTTGCACCGTCCGCAGATTGTTTTCTTAGATGAACCCACCAGCGGCGTGGACCCCATTGTGCGTAGAGAATTTTGGGGGCTTATTTACAAAACCGCCGCTACGGGCGTTACTATTTTTGTAACCACGCACTACATGGATGAAGCCGAGTATTGCGAAAGAATCTCTATTATGGCAGAGGGCGAACTCAAACTGATAGGTACTCCCACCGAACTGAAAGAAAAAATGAACGTTCAAACCATTGACGACCTCTTTGAAAAGTTTGTAAACAGATAATTATGAAAGCGTTTCTATCCATTTTACAAAAAGAGTTTATCCATATTTTACGAGACCGCATCTCGTTGTTTCTCATTTTGGCCATGCCCATAGCACTTATTTTACTTTTCGGATTTACCATCAGTACGGAAATAAAAAATGCTAAAATCTCTATTTTAGACCAATCGAAAGATACCCAATCGAAGCAATTGATAGAGAGTATTACGGCATCCGGGTATTTTCAAGTTGTCAACTTTTTAGAAACAGAGACTGAAATTGACCACGATTTCAAAGATAAACAAATCAAAATTGCGATGATTATTCCGCCGCGGTTTGAAGAATCATTGGCGATAGAGCATATTGCAAATATTCAAATTATTAATGATGTTTCCGACATCAATATTGCTTCTATTTTAAACAACTATCTGAGAGCGGTTTTTAACGATTATATTACCGAATACAACAGCCAAAACAACGCGCCCGAAAGCCCGGTTTCTATTGTTACCACCATGCAGTACAATCCGGAGTTGAACAGCGTATATATGTTTGTTCCGGGCATTATTACCCTCATTATGATTATTGTAACGGCGTTAATGTCGTCTATTACGTTAGCCCGCGAAAAAGAAACAAATACCATGAATATGATGTTGATCACCACGGTTAAAAAAATAAATATTGCTATTGGAAAAGTAATTCCCTACATGTTTCTTTCTTTAATCAGCACCATTTTTATTTTGCTTATCAGTGTATTTGTTTTTCAGATGCCCATCAAAGGCAGCATTGGTTTGTTAATTCTTTTGTGTATTATTTTTATGTTTACCGCTGCTTCTTTCGGGTTGCTTATATCTGCGGTTTCCAAAACGCAATTAGATGCCATGATGGTTACAATGATGGGGTTGTTTTTGCCCACCGTTTTGCTTTCTGGTTTTTTATTTCCGTTAGATAATATGCCGCTCTTTTTTCAGTGGCTTGCCGATGTTTTTCCTGCAAAATGGTTTATCCTTGCCATCAAAGATGTGATGTTAAAAGGCGCTACTTTTCTGGATATTGGAAAATACTTGCTCATCCTCACCGGCATGTCGGTGCTGATGGTAGGTTTTAGTTTATCGCAGATTGACAAACGGTAAAACAGCTGTGTGTAATTTTGAGAATTTTATGTTTATTTGCACCAACATTTATTAACCAAAGAAAAATTATTATGAAAAAAATTGTATCTGTTTTTATAGCTATTTTAGTCTCCACTTTTGCTTTTGCACAAGATAATATTTTAGGTGTTTCTGTTGATGCACCTGTTCTTATTGCTTCTGCTGCCGAGATGGCAGCCATTAATAATAGCGCGGAAGCAAGGTCTGGAAACTATATTTTAACAAACGACCTCATATTAAAAGATTGGATACCCATTGGAACAGAAGAAAAACCTTTTTATGGTACTTTCGATGGAAATGGATATTCGATAACTATCCAAAATTTTAATGTGATAACTTCAAAGGATAATAACCACAGCAGCACAATTAGCGTAGGATTGTTTGGAGTAACAGGGAAAGAATCTGTTATTAAAAATTTGAAAGTAGCAGGAAAACTAACCTATAACAGCGGTGATATTACGCTTTATATGGGGGCCATTGCAGGAAGTAATCATGGCATTATTTACAGTTGCATATCAGCAGCCAATATTGATGCGCACGGCGGGCTATATAATAAGAAAAGTGGGTGGGAACAGTTTGGACAGAGTCTCCTTGTATCAAGCACACAGAATAAAACAGTATTAATTGCCTATCAAAACGAAGCATGTGGAGGGGGAATAGCAGGACTAAATATGTATTTGATTGATAATTGTTATACCACAGGAGATATTACCGTTAGCGGCAATGGTCATAAAAATGCAGGTGGAATAGCAGGAAGAAATGGTTTTGGGAATGGAAAAGGGGGCGTAATTAGTCATTGTTATGCTACCGGAAATATTTCTGCAAAAGAAGACGCAGCTACACGCCAGGCAGGAGGTATTACAGGTATGTGTATGTTAGGAAGTGTTGTAAATTGCTTAGCGTTAAATGAAAAATTGGAAACAATAGGGAAAAGTAATGGTATTGGAATAGGTGGATTAGGGGTTGGCTATCCAACCAACATGGCTTTTGGAGTTATTTCATTTAATGTATCAAGCACTTATGAATCTTCTCTTACTATGCCCACGCACACTGCTCAAGGTGGCGGTGTGGGGGTATATGACGCAAATCGTATCCGAAATTATGGATTTAATCACATGAAAGATAACTTGGGTAAAGTAAAAAATGCTTATTTCCGCCACGATATGGTTGTGGTTATGGCAACTGATGAGGAAGGCGATAAGAAAAATATAGGGAATAAGAAAAATATTCTATACCCTGATAGAGGCAAAGAAGTAAATTTTACCCTGACGCAAGAACAAAGTTGGTGGAACAATGACAAACACGGCGTTTCATTCCCCTTTGGTTCAAAGGAAGATTCTCCATGGATATGGGATAATAATCTGAAACGTCCGGTGCTGTTTTGGGAAACCGATGAAGGTAAAATACAGAAAAGAAGTGCTATTGATATTCATTCCTATGTTGCTTTTAAAGATAAAAATGCTGAACCACAAAATGCCACTAACCAGCAATCTTCTGTTGCACATGTCTATTTTCATTACTGTGGTTTAGATATTATGAAAGAAGATTTACAGGGAAAATATTCTTGGGAAAATGCCAATCAAAGTTGCCCCAATGGCTGGCGTTTACCAACGATTGTTGAACTGCAATGTATGTGCAAAAACAAATCTCGCCTCGATAATTTTAATGAAAAAGAGTATTGGAGTAGTACAGAAAAAAATGATAAAAAAACTTTTACTGTAACGCTCAATGATTGTGAAAAAGAGAGTGCAGATAAATCCAGTAACAATTTTGTTAGATGTGTAAGAAGCAAGTAAGCGAATGTTTTAAAAACAGTCTTTGATGCTTTGAAAAATAATTATGATTAGTACATTTAATGTGTTAATAATCACCTCGTTCATGCACCAATTGATACCCGATAGCAGTGAGGCATTCGGCTAATTTTTTCACCCCTTCGGCGGCTTCTAAGCCGGTGGCTATTTTGTTGTTGTACAGCATATATTGTTCGCGAACATGTAGCGGCGAAAGATTGGGCATCACAACATTGGCACCTGCTAATACTGCTTTTTCTCTCCCTTGCGGGTGAAGCGTTCCTAATGCGGTAGTGGCGGGAAGCAAAACGTTGGGCAGTAGCAACCGCGAAAGCGCCAAAAGAAACAGGGTAAGTTCAACACTGCCGGCAGGAAAATGGGCAAAGGGCGTATCCTTATGCGGAATGAACGGGCCAATCCCCAACATCTGAGGCTTAAAATTCGCTATAAACATCAAGTCTTCTGCTAAATTCTCTACCGTTTGAAAAGGAGAACCCACCATGAAGCCTGTTCCGGTTTGAAAACCAATCTTTTTTAAATCATGTAAACATTGTTTACGCGGAATATTCGACAAATTTTTGGGGTGCAACCGGCTGTAATGTTCGGCATTCGCCGTTTCGTGGCGCAACAGATAGCGGTCGGCGCCGGCAGTTTTATATGCCAAATAAGAGGTATAACTTTTTTCGCCGAATGAGAGTGTAAGCGCGTTATTGGGATAGGCTTCCTTGATGGCGGTAATGATTTCTACCAATCTCTCATCCGTAATATAGGGGTCTTCTCCGCCTTGCAACACAAATGTTTTAAACCCCAATGCATTACCGTTACGGCAACATTCCAATATTTCCTCTTTGGTTAACCGGTATCGTGTAGCTTTTTTATTTCCGGCGCGAATGCCGCAATAGAAACAGTTGTTTTTACAATAATTGGTAACCTCTATTAGTCCGCGGGCAAACACCTTGTTTCCAAAATGTTGAAAAGAGAGTTCCCGCGCTTTTTCAAAAGCATATTCTACAATCTCAGCATTTCTGTTAGAAAGTAAAAAAATCCATTCCTCTTTTTGAAGAATGGATTTTTGAAAAAGTTTATCTATGAGTGATTTCACTACATTATTTTAACAAATATTGGAAATTACCATTCTTTTTTAATCTCTTAAATTCGGCATCTTTAAGGGCCTCTTTCTTGTAAGAAGCATCTAATTCAATGGCCGACCTAAGGTTATTAATAGCCTCGGTTTCATTATTTTGACGGGCAGAAAGAACAGCCGACAGATAATATGCCTTAGCATCTTTGGGTTGAATACAGTCGAGGGTGGCTTTTGCGGCTTTGTAATCCTTATTCAGCAGTTGTGTGAGTGCCATGGAGTAGTCGCAACTTCTATTTCCCATGGCTTGTTGTGCGCCGGAATAATCGCCGTCTAAAATTTTGAAAAGTCCTAAATTATAATCTTGTTTAATGGGTTCAATTTGTGCTTTTTGAGCGGCTTCAAAAGATTTTTTGGCTTCCTCTTTTTGTCCGTTCAAGAAATAGAAAATACCCAGATTGTTTAATACACGACCATTATTTGGGGAGATGGCATTGGCTTTATCCAAATTATTTTGCGCAACGTCGAGATTAGATTTCATGCCGGTTTGCAAAAACTCATGGATGGCAAGAATACCCAAACTGTTATAGGCTCTCCAATCGTTTTCGGCTTCCTTATTTTTAATAATTTCGCTATATATCAATTCTTTCTCTTTCAAATCCTCTGTTTTAGCAGCGGCGTAAAGTTTTTCGTTGGTGTTCAATTTTGAGGGGTCTTTTTTTATCAACATTAAAATCTCTTCATCGGTAAAGTTGTTTTTGTTGCAAGTGATGGCCATTTCGGCGCGGCGAAGCGGAGGGAGAATCTGGTCGGCAATCTCAACATAAATGTCGGTCATTTGTCTAATTTTTTGTTCTCTTTCCATAGAACTTTTTTGCGAACGAACCACATTTAAAATTTGATTTTTTTCTTTAATGTTCGATTTTTCAACAGCCACTTCAAACCCCGACCAGTCTTCACCTTTTGCGCTGTTTTCAAAAACAAATTCCGGAGTTTGCACATCTTTCAGCTTCATTTTATTTTTCTTGGCATACTCTTTTTTCCAATCTTCAATTTGTTTGTCTAACCACTTTTTACCCTGGTCGAAACGTTTTTCAGAGAGTCCTTGATTTAAAGATTCTTCTCCTTCGGGGGAAGCCCAGCCGGTAATCATAATTTTTTGAACTCTCTTATCGCCTTCCAACACTTTGATAAGATAATTATTCAGTTCGTTTAAAGTTTGTTTTGCCTTCTCTTCTTTGTTCAATTTCAAATTCCAGTTAAGGTCAAATTTGTTCACTTCAAAGTAAATAATACCGGTATTTGTTTCATATTCAGGTTTGTAGTTGTGGGGCGCATACAAGAGAGTGCTTCCATTTCCGGGCTGGTCGCCTAAAACGGGGTTCATCCCAATGCGAGAGGCGGTGTTGGAGATACCTTCACCAATTCTTTGCGGAGGATAAGTAAATGATTTCTTGCCTTTTTTGGCAGTTCCCATACCATAAATACCTTGGTCGGCAAATTTTTCCTGATAAACAAAACTGCCGGGCAAACTGAATGTACCCCCGTTTTTACGGGAAATTACCGTACCCTGCTCTTTCGATTTTTCGCCCACTAATTTAATGGTATTCATTTCTGTTTTGCCGCTTCCATCTTCATTCATAAATACGGGCACCTGAATCTCAATAGATGCTTTTTTCTTAATAAATTTTGGCGGCACAGTACCTTTAATCTCGT
>Ga0209628_10000946_pt1 | contig 18242 bp, 16 predicted proteins | sample TergutCu122P4_FD_187285 | JGI IMG/M metagenome (GOLD analysis project Ga0209628, IMG submission 187285) | Cubitermes ugandensis P4 segment gut microbial communities from Kakamega Forest, Kenya - Cu122 P4 (SPAdes) (version 2) | ecosystem: Host-associated > Arthropoda: Insects > Digestive system...
GCCAAGGCAACAAAGCCATGACCTGCGAGAACACCATTTTACCTTCGTACATGTGTACCTGCCTGACTTGGAAATTTTTCGGAACCCATTCCCTTTTCAAGTCCTTACAGGTCGATTATAGTTGTAACTTGTTATATTTCAATACCTTAAAACGTTTTTGCGTTCAGTCCTTTGGACGCTAGTGACAGGACATGATAAATTTGAAATGTTATTTACGCGCACACCCTTACCTAAAATCACGGTTACACCCAATTTTTACTTGAACCGCTGCATCATTTCGTTGAGTCTGTGAATCTCCTGGTTAAGCTCATTCGCAACCGCCGCCGTTTGATTGGCCGTTTGCGAATTTTGTTGCGTCACGTTGCCGACCTGGGCCAATGTCGTGTCGATTCTGGTAACGTTTTCCACTTGTTCCCGGGAGCTGACCGCAATGCTTGACACCAATTCCGTCGCTTGAGCCACCTGTTCGGCAATGACATTAAGTGCTTCAGACGTTTGATTAACCATTTTGACGCCATCGTTAATTTGCGAATTGCTTTTCACAATCAGTTCCTCGGTTTCCTTGGCGGCCCTGGCACTTCTTGACGCAAGATTACGGACCTCCTCGGCCACGACGGCAAACCCTTTACCGTGTGTTCCCGCCCTGGCCGCTTCAACCGCCGCATTGAGCGCAAGCAAGTTCGTTTGAAACGCAATGTCGTCAATCGTTTTGATCACCTTTCGCATGTTGACCGCATTCGAACTGATCTGCGTCATTTGATTGATCACTTCGTTCATCCGGGATTGACCGACCTTGGCCGCCTGGACCGACTCGTTGGTGAGCCGATTCGCATTGTCCGCACTTTCCGCATTACGGCGAGTCTGTTCACTCATCGTGTCCATGCTGTTCGTGATTTCTCCCAGCGACGCAGCCTGTGCCTGCGAGTCGGAAGAAAACCGGGTGGAATCGGTGGTGATCTCGCCCATTTGGGTAACGACCTTGGCGACGATTTTTTCGATTTCCTGGGCCAATCGCATGATGTTTTCATGGTCGCTCACGTCCTTAAAGAACTCGATCATGCCGTTTTTCCGGCCGCCCGGTTCCAAAAGAAAATCCGTATAAATTTCCCAGTTTTTGCCTTTGAAATCGCACCGCGTCATTTTTTCCCGCCGCGATTCCAACGACGCAAGCGGTTTGTCCATCTCCTCTCCCCAAACCTTTGCGTGAGATTGATTGGTACAATCGCCCGCCGGCTTTCCAAGCAACGACCTTGCAATTTTATTGACAAACGTAATGCTCTTGTTCAAATCGACAACGGAAATTGGGGCGTAAACCGTATCGAGAATCTGGCAATACCAATGATCTTTTTCCTTGATTTTTCGGTTGACGTAATTGGCAAAAAAGAGACCAAGACACAGCGAAAAAACGAGAACTCCAATCCCGGTGTAAACGGCCCAATAGACGGCATTTTTGGCCATTTGGTTGGATTCATCGCGGCTTCGTTCCATATTTCTAACGACCGTGGCGACCACATTTCCCGCCTCGTTTCTCGCTCCCATCACTTCCTCCGGCGAAACGGCGACGATCACGGTCCACAATTCCGGAACACTGCCGAATTGCACCGGTATGTGAATCACGTGCATCTCCTGATTCCTGGAACCGCCGAGAATCGTTTGGCTGGTATACGCGACTTGCTTCCCCTCCTCGAGGTACTTTGCCGTTTCTTCCAAGCCGGGAATATTGGAAATTTCTTTTCGTACACGTTCTTTTTCGCCTTTGTCGTTTTCGACCAATTCCGTCCACTCCACGCTGTCTTTGTTGGGATGAACGACGAATTTCCCGTCAGGACTGACAAGTATTCCGACCCCTGTTCCGAGCGGTTTGTTGTTGTCGATAATTTGCTGCAAGTCGTCGGCCATGATGTCAACTCCGATGACTCCTATAACCCTGTTGTCGATTATCAAGGGAATGGAAATCGTTACGACCAAACCACTTCCGTCTTCATAAGGAGCAACGACGTACTCTTTTCCGGAGGTGTAAGCACCGGTGTAGTAATCCTGGTCCTCCAAGTACATATCATCGAGAAACCCCTCCAGAATTTTTCCTTCGCTCCTGTAAAACCAGGGAATGAATTGACCTGCGGAAACATAATCCGGGTTCGGAACCACATCCTCTTCATCCCGAACCTCCTGACCGATGAACGCTTCGTCGTTTTCGTCGAACTCGTTCGGCTCGAATCCGAGCCAGATTGCATGAAGTTGTTCGTTCCTGGCAAGCATCCCCTTGAGCAGGGCCTTAATAAGCGCACGGTCCGGTTCGACTTCGTTTTTGGCACAAAAATCCTTGTAAGCGAGAATGGTAGCGGCAACGGTCCGGACCGAAGTGAAGGGAACTTCCATTGCGCCCCGGATTTTGTCCGAAAGATCAACCGCAACCGTTTCCACTCGCACTTGTCCGGCCTGGGTCGTGATTTCGGCAACCTGATCGCCGAGGGTTTTCTCCTGATTTTTCTCCTCCTTTTCCGCTGGTTCCGCCGGGGTTTCGGCAACGGCTAAAATGATGCCATTTAGCTCCTGACGCATTTTTTTTGCGAGAGTCTGCATGTTGTTCATCAAGATTCCCGTAATCAGGATCGTGATAAAAACCGATAAACCAACGATTCCCAAAACTAAAACGCGACCGATGTTCATTTTTCCGAAATTGGGGAATGGGGGGACAAAGAACAGAAAGAAACATTTTTTCCCACTACTTCCTCTATCTTACCTTATTTTTTCGTCCCAATTTGCTTGCATTCGAAAAAAGCGTCTTTTCTTCAACGGAATATCAAACATATCGAAAATGCCAATTGCGACTGTTGTAGTGGGGCGTGGTGAAAAAAACTTGGAAATTATCGGGAACTTTTTCGAGACCGAAGAGGTCTTTCCAGTTTTTTATCTTATACTGGACTGAATGATTCCCCTTTTTTCCTAAACAAATCGTTTTTCCGCAGATGGACATTCAGATATCCATTTTTATCAACAACCAGCTTCGTGCGACGCGAGTGGCTTCTTTGCCGTGCGTGGTCGGACGGAGTCGACAGGCGACGCTCACCATCGGCCACCCGGTCGTCAGCCGCCGACACTGCGAGTTGTACTTGGAAAATGATACGGTGAATCTCCGCGACGCCGGGTCGCTCAACGGAACGTATTTCAAGGGGGAACTCCTCAGCGGAAGTACTCTCCTCACGCCGGGCGACTCGTTCCGGATCGGAGAATTGACGTTCGTTGTCAATTTTCAACCTCCCAAGAGCACGAACTTCGGTCTTGTCGGACCAACGCCGCAAAGCGTTGCCTCAATGCCCCATGCGTCCGTTCTGGCAAGCGATTCGTCCTCCGCCTTGGCTCCGCCGTCCAGTTTGGACATTATCGACTTGGCGACCTTAGGCTCGGCAGTTAAGCCAACCCCCAATCCGCAAGCAACCGCCGCAACAATGTTGCAACCGAGTGTTGACGTGGAATAGCTACTACACCCCGTCGCAAACGGTGTTCATTAAGCCCCCAACGGGGGTATACAAAGTAGCCGGGGGTAAGACGTACTCGTCGAACCCCCGGAAAACAGGCCCCAAGCAAGTATTGCACCCCAACGGGGTGCCACAATTCGCCGTTTTGTGCGCCACCGTTGGCGGCGTTTTTTTGGGGCTCCTTTACCGGGGGTTCGCGGGATACCGCTCACCCCCGGCTACCCTGTTTTGCCCCCTTGGGGCGTGATAATGAACGTCATTTGCGAAAAAGTGTACTACCAAAAAAATTCTTTTGGGAAACTCTTGCTTTTTCAGTTGACTATTGGCATAATGCGCTAAATCGTTAATTTCTATCCCCTCTCCTCTCGTCCACAATGAAACGAATTTTACTCGCTTTCGTCGTTTTCGGTGCTTTGCTGACCGTCCTGTCCGCCGACGAACCGATTGTCCAATCACGTTACGCCCTCGAATTGGGCGACCAATTCAACACCCCGGACGGAATGGCCGTCGATTGCCAGGGAAACATTATCCTTGCCGTTCCAAACGCTTATGCCCGGGAAGGGGGAACCTGGCTCCTCAAAATCACGCCGGACGAAAAGGTCGAAAAATACTTCTGGCTCAAGCCGCACCCGCAAACGAATAAGGCGTGTCCGCTCGGAATCGTGTTCGGTTCGGACGGCCATCTTTACATCTGCGACGCACAAGGAATCGGCGGCGACACAACGCACAAGTCCCGGATTCTCCGCGTCGTTCACCAAAACGGCAAACCGGTCAGCGAGGAAACGCTCGTTACCGGGTTAGTTCAGGCAAACGGAATCGCGTTTGCCAACAGCAATATCTATTTCACGGAGACGCAATTCGTGGAAGAGATCAAGGAATCGCCGATTGAAAGCGGCGTTTTCTGCTTTTCGCTCAACGAATTTCGAAATTTACATCGTCCGATTCAGGTCGGTCCCAACGGAAACGACCGGCATTGCATTTTCAAGTTCAAAACGGAAAATCCCGATTGGCCGATTGGGGCGAACGGAATCGGCGCAACACCGGACGGCGGCTTTGTTTACGTTGCGAATTTCGGCGACAAGCAGATCATCGAACTGACGCTCGACAAAATCGGGTACAAGGTTCTTTCTTCCCGGGTTTGCGTTGAAGGAGGACCGATTGAAAGCGTTGACGGCTTGCGGGTCTGCCCGAAAGGTTACATTTTCTTCGCCGATTTTGCCGGGAACGCGGTTCACGTTGCCAACCCGGCCAACGGAAAAGTGTTCGTTCTTGCGAAAGACCCCATGGGCGGGACTGGAGCTGGGGGCGAATTGGACTGCGTAAGCGAAGTTTGCCTGCGGGGTTCGAAGCTGTATTGTTCCAATATCGACTTGCCTTACTGCGGAAACAAAAACGACCAACCGCACACTCTCTCGGTGCTCGATTTGGAAGGAATCGACTTTGACGAACTACTGAAATGAGAGTTGAAACGTGGAGCTAAAACGCTACAATCATGGTAAAGCAAACAAAAACAAAAATGAAAAAGGGGGAAACCGATGACCTGACAATTGAGCCGACATCCGACATTTTTACGGCAGTATTGTGGTCAGCCCCAAAGAATGAGCCGATTCTGCGGAGTTTCCTCAATGCAACATTGATCGACGGTCAACAGCCGATTATTCAGCAAGCGACGGTCCTCAATCCCTTCAAAGTCAAAGAATTCGCGGTTGATCGGCAACTTGTTCTGGACGTACGTGTTCGGGATGAAATGAGCCGTTGGTACAACATCGAGGTTCAGACGGCAGCCCACACGGCTTTTCGCGAACGGATGTTGCTCCATTGGGCGGATATTTTTTCGTCCCTGTTGCGAACCGGCGATGATTTTACCAAGCTGGTTCCGGTGAAGAGTATCGTACTTGCCGCTTTTCCGATTTTCCCGGAATTGCGGAATTTGCACGCGGTTTTCGAGATTCGGGCAAGGGAAAATCCTGATATTTTGTTAACGGATTATTTCCAGATGCATTTCCTTCGGCTGGGCGACCTGATCCAGCGACAGATGGAAGGCTTGAACGAATTACACGATGGATTACGCAATTGGTTGAACTTTTTTACTTTTGGTGCAACGGTTACGGAGGATAAAATGGCTCAATTAGTAGACAACAATCCCACGGTCTTGGCGGCTTACGAGGAATTTCAGCGTTTTAGTTCGGACGCCGAGATGCGAGACTTGGAGCGACGGCGGCGGCGGTTTATTGAAGATCAGCGTATATACGTGGATGCCGCTAAGGATGAAGGAATCGCCATCGGAAAAGCCGAAGGAAAAGCTGAAGGAAAAGCCGAAGGAAAAGCTGAAGGAAAAGCTGAAGGAAAAGCCGAAGAGAAAGCTGAAATCGCTCGAAACTTGAAGCAGGCAGGGTCGGACTTTGCTTTTATCGCTCAAATGACCGGTCTTTCCCGCTCGGAAATTGAACGTTTGAACTAAAGTGGAAGGTTAAAGTTAATCACTAATCACTATTTTTATTATGTCAACAAATACAACGAATCCAATGATCTACCCGCGACTTTGCGTCGCTTATTTTTTACAGTTCGCCATTTGGGGAGCGTGGGCCATGACCCTTGGTGGGTACGCCGACAAGGTACTCAGCCTTGATGTCGGCATCCTCTACACGGCGATTCCCCTTGCGGCGGTGGCAGCTCTTTTCGTCGGTCCGATTGTCGACCGACTTTACAACGCCGAAAAAGTTCTGGGCGTTTTACATTTAGTTGGGGGTATTTGCTTAATCGCCTGCGGTTTTCTCTCATCATTGCCGCTGTTGTTGACCGCGATGATTTTACATGGTCTGTGTTACATGCCGTCGATTCCGCTTCTCAATTCGGTGGTTTTCCGGCATATACCGAATTCCAATAACGCTCCCCGGGTGTTCGTGTTCGGGACCGCCGGCTGGATTGTCGTCAACCTGATCATCGATATTTTCGGGGGCGGGGCCGGCAAGCCAAACTTCTTTTTCATCGGCGGGGGGGCTGCGATATTACTAGGACTCTATTCGTTTACCCTCCCGGCAACTCCGCCAACGGCCAAAGCGGTCGAACCTGGGCAAAAAGGCGGGTCGCTCTTTGATTCCTTGAAAATGTTCCAAGACAAAACGTTCACTGTTTTTGCGATTTGTGTGCTTTTCGCAAGCATTCCGGCGTGCGGCTTCTATTTCCCAATGGGTGTTCCACTCTTCATCGAACGGGATTATCCGTCGCCGGTTGCTTTAACGACGCTTAATCAATTCTCCGAGTTGCTTTTCATGCTCGCTCTTCCGTTTTTCGCTTCGAGAATTGGCCTGAAGAAGTGCCTTTTACTTGGAATGGCGGCTTGGATGCTTCGATACGTTTTCTTTATGCAACCGGCGTTTTTGTTTGCGATTCTGGGACTGCTTTTACATGGTTTTTGTTACAGTTTCCTTTATGCGGCGGCCTACATGTACGCTGATAAGAAAGCACCGGCGGCACTCAAGGCAAGCGTCCAGGGCCTGATTGCCTTCTTGCTCCTCGGAGTGGGGCAAGTGGGCGGTTCACTTTTCGTGAGCTATCAATTTTCCCAAAATCCTGCCCCGATTTCTAATGTCAAAATCGCTTCACAGGAGAAATCGATTTCACTTCCGATGTGGAACGATCCGGCACTAGAAAACTCTGCCTGGAAGTACTTGAATCTTTCCAGCACCGTCAAGTCGATGCTCGGCATGAAATTGGATCCCGTGTACCACCTCGGAGAGATTGCTAATAACGGCGTGATTACCACCGAAGAAATCGCTACCATCCCTGAAGAAGGGGTGAAAAACGGTGTCGGCGGTGATGCAAAAACGTTTTCTAAAACCGACATCGAGGAAATTTTCGGTCAAATCGCCAAGCATCTTGGAAAAGATGATGTTTCCGTGTCGAGAAAGGAATGGTTAAGCGTACAGACGAAAAACTGGAATAAAATTTTGTTCCTTCCGATTATCTTCGTTGGTGTGTTCGCCGCCGCTTTCCTCGTTCTCGGAAGAGACCCGGAAGAAGCGAAAAAATAGTTGGAATATTTGTTAGCGGCGGGGCTTGCCCCGCCGCTAACTTTTCATCGACACAACAAACCCAATGAAACACCTCCTCACGCTTGCCTTACTGTTCGTCAGCTCCGCCTGTTTCGCGGCGGAACCGGTAACGTTCCTTTCGGCCAACGTCCGGGTCGGCGATGCTCGGGATGGAGAAAACCGTTGGGAACTCCGCAAGGATTTTCTGCTTGAGGTTCTCAAAGAAGGAAACTACGACTTTATCGGCGGACAGGAAGTGCTAACCACGTCCGATGCGAAGTGCAACCAAATCAAATACTTTTTTGAAAACCTTCCGAACTACGGAATTCTTTTTCAAAATCGTGAAAAGGAGGGAACCGTTCGCGGGGAGGGAACCCCAATTTTCTACCGAATGGACCGCTGGCGACTTGACCCGGAAGATTACGGCTCCTTCTGGCTGTCCGACACACCAAACGTCCAAGGTTCCATCACTTGGGAAGGGCAAAGCACCTGTCCCCGGGTTTGCACCGGCGGCCTGTTCCACGAAATCGATAAGAACGGCAAGCTGACCGGCAAGACGATTTACGTTTACTCGACACACTTCGACCACGTCGGCGAAATCCCACGCCAGAAAGCGGCGGCGGTCATTTTCGAGAAGTTCGCTGACCGGAGAGAAAAAAACGCTCCAGTGGTGCTGATTGGCGACTTCAACTGTGGCGAAGATTCTCCGGCGATCCGCTTTCTCAAAGGGGAAACCGTCGTGCTTGGCGACGAAGAGAAGGTTCCGCCGATGAGCCTGCTTGACACCTTCCGCGTTGTATACCCGGACGAAGAGAATGTTGCGACGTTCAACGGTTTTCGCTCCGGCGAAATCACCGGGGCCAAGATCGACTACATTTTCGTCACGCCGGACCTCAAAGCGACCGAAGCGGAAATCCTCCGCACCAGCCGCAACGGTAAATATCCCAGCGACCATTTCCCGATTCGCGCAACGGTTGAGTTTGCCCGGTAGTAATGCAATCATGTCCAAAATAAAACAACAATCCCTCTTTTTGCACCAAACGGCCTCGCAGGTTAAGGAATTTGCGAAGGTCAAAAGCGAAATGGACCTCCGTTTAAAGGTCAAAGACACCTTTTTCGGCGACTATTCCGTCGATGTCGAAGACGAGCGGATCGATTTCTTGGTCTACTACGAGCGAACCGGTTTTTTCACCGAAACCTTTCTCTGGGCGGAATCCAAGGACAAGCCGACCGACACCTTTGAGATGTTCGCTCAGCTTTTGCTGACGATCAAGAAAAAAGTCGATACCGGAGAAATGCCGCCGAAGTACCTGGGCGTCTTTGACAGGGAGAAAATCGCCTTTACGGAGTTCGAAAATGCTCAGCCCATCTTCAATTTGAATGATTTTAACTGGAGCGAACGCCCTTCGTCGGTGTCGAAGAAAACGATCAACCAAGTCGCCCGACACCTGAAAAACATTGTTGAATATCGTTTCGAAAACAACGTCACCGAGATCGTGGAATTTATCCGAACGAATTTTTCTCTCGGAAAAATCGGCACAACAAAAGCCCAGATTAACAAAAATAACTTCGTCACTGTTTATAATAAGTGGGTCAGGGAAGTGTTACCTTCCATCGGTTTGAGCGATAAAGACTGGAAAAACCTGAAAAGGAAAGGGATCGGCGATTGCGAATTTTACCTCGCCGATTTGTTAAGCGAAGAGAACAAAACGATCAGCGACAAACTGAATATTGTCTTGCAATCGACCTATTATGAATCGAAAATACGCTCTACGGATAATTTGAAATTTTATTACGAAAAAATCAGCTTTCGCGATAAGGGGGAGGCCCATACCAAATTCTGGACCAGGTATGAACGACCGCCAAAACAGGAATATCACAAGCATATCATCGAACGCCGCGACCTTTTGAGACCACAGGACATCCGGGAACGCAAAGGAGCGTTTTTCACTCCGCAGATTTGGGTCGAAAAATCGCAGGAGTACCTGGCCAAAGCCTTTGGCGAAGACTGGCAGGAGGAGTACTACATTTGGGATTGTTGTGCGGGAACGTGTAACCTCCTTGCCGGATTGACGAACCCGTACAATGTTTGGGCCTCCACCATTGATCAGCCGGACGTTGATATTGTCCACGAAATTATTGATCGCAAAGCACTCAACCTGCTTAAATCGCACGTCTTTCAATTTGATTTCCTTAATGGTGATTTTTCAAAACTCCCCAAAGGATTGCGTGATATTATCAACGATCCAAAAAAGCAGAAAAAACTCATTATCTACATGAATCCGCCGTATGCGGAAGCAATGAACCGGCGTGATACGAAAAATGCAAAAACAGATGTGAATCGCTCTCTTGTTGAAAAAAAATACGGTTCCCCACCAGAATCTGTGGGTAAAAAAATAGGTTTTTTGAGGTATGTGGAACAGAAAAGTAGATAATGGACCTTGAAAGTAAAGTATTTCAGTCACGTTGTATCGAAATAGTACATCTGGAAATATCTGTCAAATTTGAACCTCACTTTCTCGGCCACAAAAACAGTTGTAAGTATTTGATACAAAAGCAGTTAGCTTCATTTTACTAAAAAACCACCCACAGATTTTGGTGAGGAGGCAAAAATACTTGTCCTCAATAGGAAAATCGGTGAGAGAAGTATTCGTACAATTTTTTATTCGCATTGCGAAAGAAATGCCTGACTGCATATTGGCATCATTTGGCAAACTCAAATATGTCAGTTCACCAAATTTCTTAAAATTTCGCCAGCATTTCAAGGCAAAATTTAAAGGCGGGTTTGTTTGTCGAGCCAACACGTTCGACAACGTTAAAGGGTTGTTCCCGATTGGATTTCTTATATGGGACTTGTCGAACAAAATAACGATCAGTAAAGTCAAAGTGGACGTGTTGGCCAATGATCGCCCTCTCACAGAATGTTGGAAAGACGGCGTGAAAATTTTTCATGTGGTTGATGAAAAAAATTCCATGAATGACTGGCTGAAACAATTCACGGAAGAATCACCGGAAGAAAACCCGATTTCCATGTGTTGTATCGGAAATGATTTTCAGCACAATAATTTTGTCAATATCAACCATTGCAATCAATTAACCGGTGTTGGCAATGCAAAGGGGATAGCAAGGTTCACCATCACGCCTGGCAATTTTATTGAATCATGCATCTATTTTTCCGTTCGCCACTGTATGAAGCCGACCTGGTTGAATGACCGGGACCAGTTTCTTTGGCCGAACGACGGCTACCTCCATAATAAGGATTTTCAAAAGGATTGTATTGTTTTCACATTGTTTCACAGCCAAAACCGAATTGGGAGTCAAGACGGTGTCAATCACCTCATACCGTTCACCGCCCGCGAAGTGAAAGCAAAAGATAACTTTCAATCGGCATTCATGAGTGATTTCCTGAGAAAACAGAAAATGAGTAAGGAAGCTCAAGCGGTTTTCGAGGCAGGAAAGGCATTATGGAAATACTATCACGAAACGATAGAGCAAGACGATAAAGCTTTAATTGATGCCTCGCTGTACGAAATCCGCGAATACTTCAAAGGGCGTGATGAAAAAGGAAAAATGAGAATGAATGCTACTGACGAACGATTCAATGAACTTGATGTTGCTCTGCGTTCGGCTTTGAAAGAATTAGCACAAAGAATACAACCAAAAATTTATGAATATGGATTTTTGAAATAATGACACCTTGAACAACAATCATGTCAATGTTACAGGATCATTTCCAACAAAAAGACAACCGGATACGCAAGGGTGTATTCCCCACTCCGCAAATTTGGGTTGAAAAATCGCAGGAGTACCTGGCCAAAGCCTTTGGCGAAGTCTGGCAGGAGGAGTACTACATTTGGGATTGTTGTGCGGGAACTTGTAATCTCCTGGCGGGCCTGACGAATCCGCATAGAGTTTGGGCCTCCACCATTGATCAGCCGGACGTTGATATTGTCCACGAAATTATTGATCGCAAAGCACTCAACCTGCTTAAATCGCATGTTTTTCAATTCGATTTCCTCAATGACGATTTCAGTAATCTTCCCAAGGGTTTGCAGGACATCATTAACGATCCTGAAAAGAGGAAAAAACTGATTATCTATATGAACCCGCCGTATGCAGAGGGAGACAACCGTGTTGGACAGGGCCGAAGTGGCATTGCCGTTTCGGCGATTCAGAATAAATATGCCGAACAACTGGGGTATACCAAACGCGAATTTTTCGTACAATTTCTCGCGAGAATTTATTTCGAAATACCCGGTTGCAAAATTGCGGAATTTTCGAAGTTAAAATCGATCTGTGCACCGAAATTTTTAACCTTTCGCAATTTTTTCAAAGCCAGGCTAAAAAAATGCTTTGTTGTTCCCGCCGATACATTTGACAATGTGCACGGGCAGTTTCCTATCGGTTTCAAAATTTGGGACACCGGGAAAAAGGAAACTTTTAAGCGTATCGTTGCCGATGTTGTCGGAAGCAATGGAAACATTGTCGGCAAAAAAACATTTTGGTCTTACGATCATTGTCGATTTATCAATGATTGGGCGGAGACATTCAATCAGTCGGATTTGGAATCTCTTGGAACCATCATTGGAATTGCCAATGATTTTCAAAATCAAAATACCGTTCGTATTGAAAAATCCAACAAACCCTGGAACCATCAATATCAATGGCAGATCACCAGGGAAAATTTACTCTGTTCAGCCATTTATTTTGCGGTGCGAAAATGTATTGTACCCACTTGGCTTAATGACCGAGATCAGTTTCTCTTTCCCAACGGCGGCTACCAAACCGATACAGAATTTCAATGTGATTGTCTTATTTTCACATTGTTTCACAGCCAAAATCGGATATGCCGCCGGGATGGTGTCAATCACTGGATACCATTTACGGCGGGAAACGTCAACGCAAAAGAGGATTTTCAATCGACTTTTATGAGCGATTTCCTCAAAAAGCACAAAAAACTAAGCGACGAAGCCAAAGCGGTTTTTGAAGCGGGTAAAGCCTTGTGGAAGTATTACCACAAATCGATTCAAACCACGAAAAAGGCACTCGTGGACGCTTCTCTGTACGAAATTCGCGAATACTTTAAAGGCCGCGATGAAAAAGGGCGGATGAAAACGAAGTCCACTGATGAACGGTTCAACGAACTTGATGCCGAATTGCGATCCAAGCTAAAAATACTAGCGGAAAAAATTCAGCCAAAAGTTTACGAATACGGTTTTTTACTACAATAAACCTCTTACCACTGATATCATGTACATTTCCCGATTTAATGACAAAGTTACCCTGGGTCAGTCTGCGGCCTCTCTTGCGGCAACGACGATCCTGGACGCAATCGAAACGGACGGAAAAGCGTCCATTATCCTCGCAACCGGAGCAAGCCAGTTTGAGATGCTTTCCGCTCTGGTTGCCGTAAAAGCAATTGACTGGTCAAAAGTCGAAGTTTTTCACCTGGACGAGTATATCGGTCTTCCGATCTCTCATCCGGCAAGTTTTCGCAAGTATTTGCGGGAACGCTTCGTCGAAAAGGTCTCAAATCTCGGTGCGTTTCACGAGGTTCGCGGCGACGCTTCCGACCCCGTGACCGAATGTCAGCGGCTGGGCAATCTGATTAAAAACCGGAAAATCGTGGTCGCTTGCGTCGGGATCGGCGAAAACGGACATCTTGCGTTCAACGACCCTCCGGCGAACTTCGAAACGGAAGAACCGTATATTATCGTGGACCTGGACGAAAAATGCCGTCGCCAGCAACTCGGCGAAGGTTGGTTTCCGACTTTGGACGATGTTCCCAAGAAAGCGATTTCAATGAGCTGCCGACAGATTCTCAGGGCCGAACAGATCGTTTGCACCGTCCCCGACCTGCGAAAAGCGGAAGCGGTTCGGGACGCGGTTTACGGTGATGTTTCGCCGGAAGTTCCTGCCTCAATTCTCCAGAAACACCCGGACTGTACGCTCTTTTTAGACGTTTATTCCGCTTCACTGTTGGAACGGATTGCGTAACCGCTATTTATGGTAGCCTAAACCGACAATTACACTCAACATTTCCTCGTAGGTAATAAACCGGCGGCGATTTTCCAACTTGTAACCGTCAATCGCCACCGCCAACTCCTGTGCGTCTGGAGAGAGACCGTCGTAACAGTTCCCAAACTGCCGCCTGTCGGCCCCTGCAGGCGGACCGCCCTGTTGTGGATTCATCCCACGACGCTGGACAAACGGGTAATTGACTTGATCGCTTGACATAATACTTAATCCTTACTAAAGACATTGTGATTCACGGTCTTTGAAAAAGACTTCACCAATGAACCCAACTTACAGTATTATAACTTAAAATTTTGCGAAAACGATAGACTTTTGTAAGAAAATGAAAATTTTTTCCTTGCGTTGTCCCTAAAACACGAAACTCCGCCTAAAAGGGGACCGAAATGGGGACAATTTGTTCCTTTGCTGTCGTTGTTTGACGATAGTTTCCCTTTTATCAACATTCCATTTTATTTTGTTGTTTTCCGACTCGGTTCTGACGCATTATCGTCGCTCCTTTTTCAAAGAAACAACGACTTTTTCCCCGGTTTTTCATTGTCACAACTTCTTTATCAACAAAGACTTACTTTTATCTTTAACCAATACTGACAATCCTGCCGGGAAGAATATTACTATTACTTATTTAAAAATATCTTTATACTTATGTTCCTGTTTTCGTCTTGACACAAATCGCAAAATTTGGAACAATGCCCCCTGTCGTTAGACCGATCAAACGGATTCTGCATGGAGGCAAAATGTATAAGCAGGGAAGAATGGGGTATTTCGTCCATTTGAAGCAATTGTTCAAATCTGCAATATTGGTATTTTCCGGAAAAACCGCAGATTTGACCGTCGAATCCTGCACCAACGACCCGACGGAAGTCGGACAAGACGGTGCCTATTTTGCGGTTGCTCCAATCCGCCCGCATTTTTCCGAGATTGATGACGAATCACAGGCTGGTTGGTCCGACGACGAACTCAGGCAGGCAATTCAGCTTGCAGTAAAGAACGGCTGTAAGGTTGTCATTGCCGACCGTGTGGTCGAGGGATTGGCCGTGCCGCTCCTCGTTGTGCCGTACCCGGAAGAGGCCTACGGCGTTTGTATTCACGCTCTTTGGGGCGATCCCGGTAAATCGTTAACCCTGATCGGAGTGAGCGGAACCTACGGGAAAACGACCACTTCCTACCTGATCGCCGGGATGCTTGCCGAATCGGGCAGTCCGGTCGGGCTGATCGGAACGCTTGGCATTTTTGACGGGGAAAAGGTCTATCCCAGTACGCAAACCACGCCGCCGCCGGACGAATTGGCCTATTGGCTAATGCGAATGGTCGCCAACGGCTGTTCCCACGCAATCATCGAGGTTTCCAGTCAGGCCATTGCGGAGTCCCATTTGGCGGGACTTCAGTTTGACGCGATGTGTTTGACCAACATTCGCCGTAATCACTTGGACTACCACGGGTCGGTCGAGGCGTACCGGCGCACCAAACTGCTTGCGTTTCGTTCACTTAAAAAGAAGGGAATTGCGGTCTGCAATGCCGACGACCGGGTTACAGGGGCGATTTTGCCGTTGATCGACCACCCGGTTCTTACGGTTGGCGCTAGGAACCCGTGTGAAGTGTCCGGGATGAGTATCGACCGGAATCTCGGCGACCAGACGTTTCTCATCACGGCGGGCAACGAGACCGTGCCACTGAGCACGAAAATGATCGGTGAGGAGAATATTTACAATTGTCTGACAGCGACCGCCTTGGGAATTGGGCTAGGTATTGATTTACGAGTCGCGGTACGAGGGATTGAACGGGTCAAGTCAGTTCCAGGCCGATTAGAGCGGATCGACTGCGGACAGCCGTTTGGGGTGTTCGTCGATTCTGCACCCACCCCGGAATCGCTTGCCGGTTCACTTCGGTCACTCCGGAAAGTTGTGAGCGGCCGTCTGTTTTGCGTGCTTGGAATCGACGAACCGTTACCGAACACGATTGTGAATTCCGACTCGCTCGAATCACTTTGTAAAACGCTCAAAAATTGGGCAGACGTTTCCGTACTTACCGCAGACGAGCTTCGTTCGCCGAGTGGAACGGTTGACTTGACAACCGCAGAGAAAATTGTTCGGGAATTGGCAGGACAACATGTTCAAGTGATCGAAACGCGACCGGAAGCAATTCACTGGGCACTGTCCAATGCCGAACCGGACGATTGTGTGCTCATTGTCGGACGCGGCTGTACCGATTTCCAACGATTCCTTGAAGTGGAAGACGTCAATCTCTGCGACCGTCCTTTTGTAAAAAGTTGGCTCTACGAAGCGAATTACGAGTTACGAATGATGAATTACGAATTAACGTAATCGTACAGAATCCAAAATTCGTAATTTATAATTCGTAATTTGTAATTTAAAAAGATGAAACCGTACAAATTTTCCCCGACGCCCTCGGAAATTTTACAGATGCCGAGGCAGGAAACCGCCGAAGAGCTTAAATCGTTTGCTCGTCCGGGCCCGGACAGGTCGTCTGTTTACGTGCCGCCGCTGATTTTGAAGGTGGACGGCTTGATTAAAATTTATGGTCAACGGCGCGTCGTCGATGGTGTCAGCTTTTATGTCAATCGCGGCGAAATCGTCGGGCTACTCGGTCCCAACGGAGCAGGCAAGACAACCAGCTTCCGCATGACTTGCGGCATGATTGACACCAACGGCGGAATGGTGTTTCTCAACGGGAAGGATGTAACAAACTGGCCGATGTTCCGCCGGGCCCGTGAAGGGGGAATGGGGTATTTACCGCAGGATAAAAGCGTTTTTTCCGGTCTGACCGTGCAAGACAATCTGCTTGCAGTCATGGAACTTCTGGGGATCGATTCCCGTACACGCCGTCAAAGATGCGATGAGCTTCTGGAAAAATTCAACCTGACCCATATTCGCAAAAACCTGGCCGGAAGCGGCGGACAATCCGGCGGCTTGTCCGGAGGCGAACGCCGGCGTTTGGAAATTGCCCGGGCGTTGGTTTCCGATCCGAAAATCATTCTGCTTGACGAACCGTTTGCAAATATTGATCCGATTACGGTTGCGAGTATTCAGCAGATTATCAAGCAGCTTTCCGAAGAGAATATTTCGATTTTGATTACGGACCACCAGGTTCGGGAAACGTTGCAAATCACGCATCGCAGTTACGTGATTCAACAGGGAAGCGTCTTGTGTCATGGAACTCCGGCGGAGGTGCTTGCGAATGAAGAAGCTCGCCGGGTTTATTTTGGAAATGATGTTGGGATTGCTCAACCGACGACGATACACAGTATCAATTCGTACACGGCACCGGTACGACCGCCGCAAGTCCCAAAACCGCAAAAACCGGCCTCCACTTCTACGGTGGAAAAAGCACCGGAAGTACCGATTCGACCGCGACCGGAATTTCCGCATACGTCCAATTCCGGACGACCGATTAAGTGAGAAGCGAGGAGTATCGCAAAACCCCGCGTTAAGACCCTAAAATGGAAACGTGTCGACGGACGGTTTCCGATTTCCTCAAAATTTTTCGTCTTTACACGGAATTCTTTTTTCGATACACTTCACCGAGCGTCGCTAAGAGTGTAAAAATCGCTTTATTTGGTTCCGTGTATAAATCGTTTTTCGTATTTTATCTATTTTGTTTTTCAGCGGTTTCGTCCACGATTGCCGCTTACGATCCGTACGAAACGTACCATAGTATTTCGTTAGAAGGCACTCTCGTCCGGAATGACGGGAGTATTCGCTCCTATTACGACCAGCAAGCAAGAAACCGGCATTGTAGCAAACCGCTTGTCAAAGAACTTCAAAGATACAAGGAAAGTCTGAAAAGTTTTTATCAGTGGGACACCGCGTTGAATTTCAGCGTTGCACTCGGAGTCGGGGCAACCTTGGCAAACACGGCCTGCGACGAAAATTTCCGGAATTGGTATCAAAGCGACGTTCGCTCCACCGGAACGGACGACTGGAATCGGATATTCAAGACGTTCGGCGAAGGAAGTTTTATGATTCCCGCTTACTTTGTTACAAGTTTTGCGTATCGTTATTTGGAGGAATACTGGAACCTTGACGCCGGGAGCGGAAAGAATTTCGGCGAGTGGGCCTCGCGTTCCAGCCGGGCAGTTTTGGTCGGATTTCCGCCGCTTTTGCTCGGGCAGTTGATGGTCGGAGCATCGCGGCCCGGTGAAAACACCTGGGGTTCGCAATGGAAGCCGTTCAACGACAACAACGGTATCAGCGGACATGCGTTCGTCGGAGCGATTCCGTTTATCACTGCCGCACAGATGACCGATCAATTTTGGTTGAAAAGTCTGTTTTATTTCGGTTCGACGCTGACCGCCTGGAGCCGGATCAACGACGACGCCCATTTTTTGTCGCAAGCGATTCTCGGCTGGTATCTCGCCTATTTGAGTTGCCGAGCCGTCACCCGTACCGAAAACCCCAACTTCGGACGCGGTCTGACCGTTTTCCCCCTCGTCACCACCGACACCGTCGGCATTGGAGTTATGTACCGAAGGTAAATGAGAAATGAGAAATGAGAAATGAAAAATTTTTCCGAATTTTTCATTTTCTGTCTTTTCTCTTCTCATTTTTTGGTTCATCCGAGAAGTGCGTACCTTGTTCTGTGAATGGCGAGTATTTTAAGTTTGAAGTATTCCTGGTCTCGGAATCCGTAGGATTGGCGTTTCAAGGTTTTGATTTTGTTATTCAATCCTTCCAGT
>Ga0209628_10000947_pt1 | contig 18219 bp, 20 predicted proteins | sample TergutCu122P4_FD_187285 | JGI IMG/M metagenome (GOLD analysis project Ga0209628, IMG submission 187285) | Cubitermes ugandensis P4 segment gut microbial communities from Kakamega Forest, Kenya - Cu122 P4 (SPAdes) (version 2) | ecosystem: Host-associated > Arthropoda: Insects > Digestive system...
GTGTTTTTCATTCTGTTTTCCAAGTCTTTATCTGATGCAGGGATTTCCCTTTTCAGGTATTTTTGAATCATCAACCGGGCGATGGGCACTGCAAAGCTTGCGCCGAATCCGCCGTTTTCCACATAAACGTATATCGCCACTTGCGGGTTTTCCATCGGGGCGAAACCCATAAAAATGGAGTGGTCCTTGCCTTTATTTTGAGCCGTTCCGGTTTTTCCACATACAATTATATCAGGAATATTAGTTCCACGACAAGTACCACCGATTACTGCGTTACGCATGCCTTCGATGATAGGTATATAATGTTCGGGAGCAATACTTGTTCCTCGTTTTTCGGTGTAAAGCGTATCTAAGGGCGTATCGGCAATTTCTTTTACAACGTGTGGTGTGTAGAAAAAACCTCTATTCGCGATTGATGCAGCCAGATTGCCGATTTGAAGGGGGGTTGCCGTTACTTCTCCCTGTCCGATAGCAATAGAGATAACGGTGTAAGCATTCCATCTGCTATTATAATTTTTATCGTAATATTCACTGTTGGGAATCATTCCTCTTGATTCTCCCGGCAAATCGACTTTCAATGGATATCCGAAACCTTGTCCAACCATGTGGTCTCTCCATTTATTCATTGCCTCTTGAAAACTCTTGTATTTTTTTCGGTTTTCCAACATATTTATCAGTCCTCTCGAAAAATAGGCATTGCAGGAAGTGGCCACCGCAGGCACTAAAGAAAAGGTTCTGCCTGCTGCGTCGTGGCAGTTAGGTTTCGCGCTTTTTCCCCAACAGGAATAGACTGTACTCGGTTGTATGATACCTTCTTCCAAAAATGTCAATCCTTGGGCTATTTTAAATGTAGAACCGGGAGGATATGTTCCGGTTAATGCTCTATTAAAAAGTGGCTTGTAAGGATTATTTGCCAATGAAATATAGCCATTCCCAAATTCACGCCCAACGAGAATTGCAGGGTCGTAAGTCGGACTTGAAACCATACACAGAATTTCACCTGTAGAAGGCTCGATCATGATGATACTTCCTAACTTATTTTGCATCAATTCTTCGCCGTAAGCTTGCAATTCTATATCAATTGACAGTTTCAGGTTTTTTCCCGGAACAGATTCGCGATCATTATCTCCGTTGTTGTATTTTCCTTTGATGCGTCCCTTTGAGTCTCTTAAAAGAATTTCGATGCCTTTTTCTCCCCGGAGATGTTTTTCATGAAAGTTTTCGATGCCCGATTTTCCGATGTAATCGCCTCTTACATAATAATCATCTTCTGCGATGTCTTTTTTATCAACCTCGGCAATATATCCCAATATATGTGCGGCATTAGGACGTTTATATTCTCTGATTGTCCGGCGTTGCGTGTAAAAGCCGGGAAATTTATACGAATTTTCTTGAAATAAGCCGTATTCCTCAAAACCAAGTTGTGTCAAGAAAACTTGAGGAGTATAAGATGAATATCCGGGATTCAGACTTCTGTTTTTTATGTCTTGTTGGCGTTTTTTGAAATAATCCGTATCTATTTTCAAAATACGACAAAATTCAGTTGTGTCGAATGGTTGTGTTTCTTTGAAAACTACCATTAAATCGTATGCCGGTTGGTTAAATACCAATAGTTCGCCATTTCTGTCGTATATTGTTCCACGCGCAGGATGTATGGTTTGATACAGAAAAGCGTTGTTATCGGCAGAGGCTTTATAATCTTGCTTAATGACCTGTAAAGAGAACAGTTGAATTATGTAAATAATTGCTACTATAACGATAAAAGCAATTATCATGAGTTTTCGTGTATCTGAGTTGATTCTGTTTACGCTCACTTCTTCAAAAAATTCAATTTTAATTGTTCGGTTCCCAAAATAAGAAGTACGGTTAAAATAGAACTTCCTGCAATTTTCAATAAGAGGGTTAAAGGATCAAGGAAAGTAAAACTTTCAGCAACAAAAAAGACAATATGATGGATAACTACTAAGATTACGGCATAACGCATGAATGATGGAAATCCGAAAGTTTCGACAGAGGGCACAAAAGAATCGGCTATGTCTGTGTTAAATACATAATGCCTCGAAAAAGCCATTATTGTGCAAGCAAGCATATTAAGACCCAATGAGTAACTGAAAAAATCGACAACCAATCCTAAAAGACATGCCGTAAAAAGTAAGGAAACCCTCTTCATTTCGCCCGGCAGTTTCAAAATGAAATAGATATAAAACAAGGGAGTCGCAAAGCCGAATAAATGAACTCTGTTCAAAATCCAGATTTGCAACAGCACGACTAAAAAGAAAAATAAAGCATATTTTAACCAATTAGCACTCATTTGAATCTGCTCCTCCTTTCCACGCTTTTAGCTGCTTTTTCTAATTCTTGTTGCTCTATCCTATTTTTTTTATCTACCAACAAAACTTCATTCAGTGCTCCAAAATCAGTCAGTAGTCTTATTTTTAATGTATTAAAATTGCTGTTTTTCTGTTTTTTCAATCCTTCTACGATGCCCACCGGGATTCCTTCAGGAAAGCTAAAAGAATGCCCGCTTGTTACTATCGTATCTCCATTGTTGAATTGCGTGTGACTCGGTAATTCATGGAGGTTGGCACGGGTGATATCTTTCCCGTCCCACGATAATGAACCGAAATAATTAGTGCCTTTTATCTTGCAACTCAAATGAAAATTCGGATTAAGAATGGGCAATACTACTGAATAATTGGCCGATACATTCATCACTATTCCTACAACTCCGGTGGCTGAAAAAACACCCATACCCGAAACAATTCCGGCATCTGATCCTTTGTTGAGAGTGATGTAATTATTACCCGAAAGGCTGTTGTTCACAACCCGTGCCATTATATACCGGTAATACGGAACAGAATCGAAATCTATTCTGTGAATAATTTGTTGGGCAACGGCAGAATCTTTCATCTGAAGAATCTGGCCTTCCAAATGTTGTATGTGATTTTCTAAATTGGCAATTCTTTCCGACAGGTGCTCGTTGGTCGTTTTCAATCCAAAATAAGATGTGATTGAATTCGATACGGAATAAACCTTTCCGGCTACTTCATTTTCTACTGCGGCATATTTACTCTTTTGGAAATCGTTGTTGTGGATTATCAAGCTTATAGAAATGCTTACCAGCAGAAAAAACAATAGCCAGTGAACGTTTTTAGCAAGAAAAGCAAACAATGTACGCATAATGAAGTTGAAAGTTGAAAGTTGAAAGTTGAAAGTGATATTAATTTTCAACTTTCAATTTTCAATTTTCAACTGTATTTTATCTAAGTAAAAAGCTAAATTTACCAATGTTTTTCAACGCAATTCCGGTTCCTTTAGCTACAGCATGCAACGGATCTTCTGCAATGTGGAACGGAATATTGATTTTATCACGTAAGCGTTTATCCAAGCCTCTCAATAAAGCGCCACCGCCGGCCAAATAGATACCGTTGCGAACGATGTCGGCATAAAGTTCGGGAGGAGTTTGTTCTAATGCACTCAATACGGCCATTTCTATTTTGGAGATGGATTTATCCAAACAGTGTGCAACTTCCTGATAAGAAACCGGAACTTCCATCGGAAGGGCTGTCATACGGTTAGGGCCATATACAATGTAATCTTCAGGTGGATTTTCAAGATTTACGATGGCAGAACCCACATTCATTTTGATTAGTTCGGCTGTGCGTTCACCTACGCGCATGTTGTGCTGGCGTCCCATATATTCCACAATATCAGCGGTGAGATCATCTCCTGCGATGCGGATAGATTTGTTGGAAACAATTCCGCCTAAGGAGATAACGGCAATTTCGGTTGTTCCGCCACCTATGTCTACCACCATATTCCCTTCCGGAGCATCGACATCGATTCCGATTCCGATAGCGGCCGACATGGGTTCGTAAATCATATAAACATCGCGGCCTCCTGCGTGTTCGGCAGAGTCGCGAACCGCGCGAATTTCAACTTCGGTACTTCCCGAAGGAATACAAACTACCATTCTTAAAGACGGAGTAAAAAGGCGACTTTTAGGATTGATCATTTTGATCATCCCTCTAATCATTTGTTCTGCTGCATAAAAATCTGCAATCACGCCATCTCTCAACGGACGAATTGTTTTTATATTCTCGTGCGCTTTTCCGTGCATTTGGCGAGCTTGTTCTCCGATTGCAAGGACTTTGTCGGAACGACGGTCTAAGGCTATAACCGAAGGTTCATCTACTACTATTTTACCGTTGCAAATGATGATGGTGTTGGCAGTGCCAAGGTCCATCGCTATTTCTTGAGTGAATGAAAATAATCCCATGTTTCGAATTAATAAATAATAATTAATAATTAATATTTTGAACCAACAATCAACAACCAACAATTATTAATTATTAATTGTTAATTATTAATTACTTTAGTGTTTGAAGTGGCGAATGCCTGTCATTACCATTGACATATCGTTTTCGTTGCAATAGCTTACAGATTTTTCGTCATTTATTGAGCCTCCGGGTTGGATTACAGCAGTAATTCCTGCCTTGTGAGCGATTTCTACGCAATCGGGGAAAGGGAAAAACGCATCGGATGCCATGACTGCGCCATTCAAATCGAAATTAAATGAATTGGCTTTTTCAATGGCTTGTTTCAATGCATCTACCCGGGAAGTTTGACCGACTCCACTGGCGCAAAGTTGCTTGTTTTTGGCCAAAACAATCGCATTCGATTTGGTGTTTTTTACGATTTTGTTGGCAAACAACATATCTTCGATTTCAGGTTGTGTCGGTTGTTTGAAAGTTGCAGTATTCAAGTCGACTTCTGTTTGAATACTCAAATCTTTATCTTGAGCCAATACCCCATTCAAAAGAGAACGGAATTGGCGGTGCGATTGCTTTATCTGTTTTTGAATTAAAATTATCCGGTTCTTTTTCTGCATCAGGATTTCCAAAGCGTCGGTATCGTAATCGGGAGCGATAATGACTTCGAAGAATATTTTGTTGATTTCTTCGGCTGAGGCTTTGTCGATAATTCCGTTGGTGATTAATACTCCACCGAAAGCAGAGACAGGATCTCCTGCCAAAGCATCTATCCAAGCCTGACAAACCGTTGGGCGAGATGCAATTCCACAAGCATTGTTGTGTTTTAATATTGCGAATGTTATCTCGTCGAACTCTTCAATCAGGTTGACGGCTGCATCAATATCCAACAAGTTGTTGTATGAAATTTCTTTCCCTTGCAATTGTTCGAAAGCGTCTTCAAATTTACCGTAGAATATGCCTCTTTGATGCGGATTTTCTCCGTAGCGAAGTACTTTTGCATCGTCGAAAGCAGAGCGGAACGAAGAACCTTCTCCTCCGTCGAAATAATTAAAAATAGCACTGTCGTAACCGGAAGAAACTGCAAACGCTTCTTTGGCAAACCATTTGCGTTCTTCTGTGGTTGTATTCGGGCCTCTTTCTTTTAATATTTCGAACAAAGGTGCATATTGATTTTTGGAGGCTACAATCACAACATCTTTGAAGTTTTTAGCTGCTGCACGAATCAATGAAATTCCACCTATATCTATTTTTTCGATAATTGCTTGTTCGTCGGCTCCTGATGCCACTGTTTCCTGAAAAGGATATAAATCTACGATAACCAAGTCTATTTCAGGGATTTCATATTCTTCCATCTGCCGGTTATCGTTCGGATTATCCCTGCGGGAAAGAATTCCGCCGAATACTTTCGGATGCAGCGTTTTTACGCGCCCTCCCAAAATGGAAGGATAACCTGTCAGTTGTTCAACCGGGTTGCAGGGGAAACCCAAAGTTTCGATAAATTCTTGAGTTCCTCCGGTTGAGAAAAAAGAAACACCTTCTTGATTTAAAATGTTTAGAATTTCATCTAAACCATCTTTGTGATACACCGAAATGAGGGCATTTTTAATCTTCTTAGATTCAGACATAAGCAATTATTTGATAGTTATTTTTGAGAGTGCAAAATTACACAATTTGTTTTAAAAACTTAGTGTAAAATTTACAAAAAATACTCGTTTAACCTACTTTAGCTAATTTATCGGTTAACTCGTCGTCGGGTTTCTTGTCGGCTTTTACGAGTAAAATGCTGACTTCGTACAAGCCATACAGAGGTATGAACACTAACATCAGAGTGAAAGGATCTCCGGTAGGTGTAATAATCGCTGCCAAAAACATCAAAATCATAATCGCATGACGACGATATTTCTTGAAAAACGACCTTTTCAATATTCCGAGTTGCGACAGTATCCAAGACAATAAAGGCATCTCGAAAACCAATCCCATTGCTAAAATCAAAGTCAGGAAGTTATTCAAGTATGAATCGAGCGACACTTGATTGTGAATCACATCGCTCAACGAATAGGAATACAAAAAGCGCAGAGTCATCGGGAAAATAAGTGCATAGCCTACCCAACATCCTGCGAAAAACATGATTGTGCCGAAAAGAAAAGCCCAACGTATATTTTTCTTTTCGTGATCGTATAACGCGGGACTAATGAACTTCCAAACCTCAAACAAAATATAGGGGCAAAGCAAGAGCAATGCCAACCAAAATGAAGTGCTGATATGCCTGAAAAACTGGGCGGTAAGTTCGATGTTTATTAAATCGATCGAGAAACTTAGATTGCAAAAGTCGGGAAGAAAGGTCAATTTTTGACTCCACGAACACATTTGCGTGTAAAGGAAAAAGTCTGCCCGGGAAGGAGCCAAAATTACCGAGTCGAAAATCCATGGCATAAAGATAAATGAGACAACAGAAAAAACAACCAATGCGATAACAATGCGAAACAATACCCAACGCAAAGCCTCCAAATGATCCCAAAAAGACATCTCGTCTTGCTTTTTCAACGCTTCCGAATTGCTCATTTTGATTAGCTACAAAAAACAACAAAATTTAATTTCATTTTTTTGTTGCGTCATCGTCCGATTTGATGTCGTTTTCTATTTCTTTCAAGCCATCTTTGAATCCTTTTACTCCTTTGCCGATACCTTTCATTAATTCCGGAATTTTTTTTCCGCCGAAAAGTAACAACGCTAAAACCAATAAAATGATCCATTCCCAACCTTGGGGCATAGAGAGCAATAAATTTTTCATGTTATATCTATTATCTATATTAAAAAATGTTATATTTATATTTCGTTATCATATAATGTTTGTATTTGTTCTTTGAGTGGTTGTAAATCTTTTTGAACAACTCCCCAAATAATAAAATCTTCAGTTTGGTAATAACCATGTACTAAAACGTGGCGTAACCCGATAATAGTCTGCCAATCTATTTCAGCATATTTATTTCTGAACTCTTTCGTCAATTTGTAACTTGCTTCGCCAATAATCTCTAAGTTTTTCACAACAGCATACTTCCCTTTCTTATCAGCAACATAATCGTTGAAAGACATTCCTTCCGTAAATTCAAACACATTATCAATGGATTCAAGAATATGTTCCAAACGATTTTTATCTCGCATTGTCTCTCTCATACACCAAAACTTTATCGCGTTCGATTGATTCTTTAGCAAATTTCATAATGCCACCTTCTGTTACTAAATCAACTTTTTTATGCAAGGTATCTTGTAACTTGTTCATAATTCGTATAAAATCAAACAAAGAAATTCCTGCATTTTCATCGAATTTTACCATAATGTCAATATCGCTTTTTCGGGTTTCTTCGCCTCGCGCATAAGAACCGAATATCCATGCTTTTTCTATCGGATAAGCAGGAAAAAATGCGTTTAATTTATTGACAATGTTTTGTTTCATGAAAATACAACATCTATAATCATGTGCAAAGTTATAATAATTGTTGTGAAAATGAAGAAGAGTCAAGAAAAATTCTATTTTTGGACTTTATTTGAAATACTGAAATTGATACGGTTATGTTTTTTGATATTTTGCTCGTTGTTTTAGGTTTTTGTTTTCTCTTTGCAGGATTGGCAGGATGTATATTGCCGGTTATACCCGGACCTCCGTTGAGTTATATCGCTTTGTTATTGCTCCAAGCTACGAGATTTGCCGATTTTTCAGGTAAGTTTCTGTGGATAACTGCCGGTATTACTGTTGTCGTCACGGTCGGGATTCGAATGCCGCTTTACGGTCGGGAATAGGTTCTTTTGTCGGTTTTCTTTTGGGAACAGCAATGAAGTTAACTGTTTGTATTGCCTTCGCATTTTATTTTTTCAAAGAATTGATTTTTTAAAACACGGAGTAAAGTTTTTTGAACGCAGATGACGCGGATAACGCGGATTTGCGCAGATAATAAAATAAAAATCCGTGTAAATCTGCGTTATCCGCGTCATCTGCGTTCAAATTATGCCTGCACAATTGAGCTAAGCAGGCAGGCTATGATAATTATTATAGTTATTATAAGCATTTGTTGATTGCGTTTGTTTTACTATTCTCTTACAATTCTGATATTATCGGAAACATTTATATCTTCAAATCTGCCGGATAAGCCTCTTAGAAATAATTGTTCTTGCCTTTCGGGATTGCCTGTCAGCCGGATAATAAGAGAGTCAGCTTGACCGGAATGATTAATTCCCGATGGATTGCTTATTCCATCGTTTATATAATGAGGATTATTTTTCCAATATGAGCCTGTTAATTTTAGCGTACCGAGTGCTGATTCGTTATTAATTGTCAGAAAATTAATTATACTTTCTTGTAATTGTATATCTACATTTGCATGGTTTGAAATCTCATCTTTCAGGCTAAATACGCTATTTTCTATATGAGCTTTAATTTGAACATCCTCAATCCTAAGCATGGAATCCAAACCGGTAACATAAAAAGATAAACTACCGCCTTTTTGGTTAATGTTGATATAAGGTATGTCTGTGTTGATATTTAAATAACCTTCACAAGATATAAGTGTATTATCTCCTTTCAACCCAAATATTCCATAAGAACCTGCCGGGAAAAATTCTGAATGAGTACAAGAAATTAATTCAGGGTCTTTGGGAGTGAAAATAAAAATCACAGGATTTGCATCGAAACTCTTTAAAGAATCGATAATTAATTCATCTTCGTTTATCGTTACTTTGACATATCTTCTGAAATAATCGCTCACATATACTGCATATTCGTCTCCTTTGAATATTTGTGCACTCACTCCGTTTATCGTTATTTTTGAAAAAGGCTGATGCAAAACTGCACTGAATGTTTTTAGTTTTCCCGATTTAAATAACTCGTGCACTTGCTCTACGGATTGTCCCTGATGTATTCTTTTTGCATCATTAATAACCCGTTTGGAAACAATCACTTGCCAAACAATCGCGCTTAATATTATTACTCCCAAAGCAAGAAGTAATTTTGAAGAAAGTTTTTTTATATGTTTCATATTTATTGTTTATTATATTGTTTATACAAAAGGCTGATTTCATCCATGGAGAAATCCAGTAAAGAAATATTTTTGAAAAATTCGGGTAAGTTTTGCTCTTTAAAATTCTTTTTCCATTCGTCTTTTACAATCGAATAGGCTTTTTCCGAAACAAAATAACCGATGCCTCTTTTATTGTAGATAACTTCTTTTTGCTGAAGTATTTCATACGTTCTGACCACCGTGTTGGGATTGACCTCCATTGCTACAGCCAAATCCCTGACACTCGGTATGCGTTCTTCTTCCGCCCATTCTTTACGGAGAATTTTCTCTTCAATGATTTTGACTATTTGAAGATAAATGGCTTGAGATTCTGTAAACTGCATAATTAAATTGTTTTTTCGTTATATTTTACTCGGGAAATGAATATTAGAGCCAAGCAAATAAATATGATAAAGCCAAATGTAAATTCAGGATATATTTCAGATATATTGCATTCATAATTTTGATGTTCGTACCCACTTTTAATGGAAATTTCTCCTCCGAAATTTGCTTTGGATGCCCAAGTGCCTGTAAATAACAGAAACACAACACGAGTAATCAGTGATGAACTTATTCCGATAATAAACCAAAGCCCCCAAGTTTTGAGTACCGGCTGTTTTTTGAATAATGTGATTCCAAATAAATAAATGGAAATTAAAAATAACCAAACAAGAGAAAGTATAAATTTTGTAGTCAAATCCATATTCATCTCCAAATGATCTTGATAGTACTCATATTCATTTAAATTAAACTCTCTTGCCCAATCATTTTGTATTCCATTCCATTTGAGTGCAATAAATATGAATGTTGAAAAGATAATTACATATGGAACCACTCCGAGCAAAGATTTAGCCCAGAAAGTTTCGTTTCGAGAGGCCGGCAGTAAAAGCAATGCCTGTGTTTTGTTTTTAGACGAAAATTCGTGAAAATAGAATTGAAGATAAAAACCTTGTAACAAACATGCAAAGAAAAATAATAGACTAAATGTCATAAATTTAGGCATTACTCGTGGCGTTCCATACCCATATCTGAAAATAGCAAAATAAATAACGGTCATAATAATTATTGCGCTCCAAAACAATAATATTTTTTTGAGGTTTAAGCTCCATTCGTTGCTCAATACTTTAAGAAAACGACTAAAATTAAAAGTTGTATTCATATTAATTAATTTTATTTCTGATGACTATTATTTTGAACGCCAAGACACAAAGTCACGAAGACACGAAGATTTTAGACCTTGGCGTCGTTGCGCCTTTGTGCCTTGGCGTTCAAAATATTATAAAGTAAATAAATCGGAAATTTTATCTTTTTTCGAGATAATTCCATTGAATAATAATTCCATATCCACGCGAGAAGGATTGTTCGATTGATTTGCTGCAATTCCTTTGCCGCCCAAGGCTCCGATTTCTTCATAAAGGAATTGACCGGTAGTATTTGTGCCGTTGTAGGAAACAAATGACAGCTTTTCGGAAATAGTATCTACACTTTGATTAAAAATAATCTGATGATTTTCCAATACAACAATGGTATCTATCAGATTTTCCAAATCGCGAACCTGATGCGTGGAAATCACAATGCAACGATTTTCGGTAGCAAGCGATGCGATTAATTTGCGGAATTGAGATTTGGATGGAATGTCCATTCCATTCGTGGGTTCGTCCATTAGCAAGAGCCGTGTGTTGCAGGCTAAAGCAAAAGAGATATAAGCTTTTTTTCTTTGTCCCATCGACATTTTGTGCATGGGGCGATCGAGGTCGACATCAAACTCTTTCAAGTAATAGAGATATTGCTCCTCATCAAAACGGGGATAAAAAGAAGAATAAAGAGCCGCATACTTTTTAGGGCTAACATCGGGAACATCGAATTCTTCCGAAACGAGAAACAGTTCCTGAAGAAAATCAACTTGTCGCTTTTCGGGATTTTTGCCCGATACATCAATTTTTCCTTGTGCCGGAAAAAGCAAACCCGAAACAAGACTTAGCAAAGTGGTTTTTCCTGTTCCGTTTTTTCCCAGCAATCCATAAATATGACCTTCCGAAAGTGTCAGATTTAAGTCCTCAAACAGCTTATTGCGCTTGCTGTAAGTGAAATAAAGATTTGTAATTTCAACCATATTTTTTTGTTATTTTAGTGTACTATTGTACTAATACACTGCAAATGTAGATGTTATTTTTTATTTTGCAATTTTTTGGAAAAAAATTAACATTTTTTAGAAAAAATAATGAGTATCTTTGTACTCGTATTTATTAAAAACAATTGAAAGCATGAGAACACTCAATTTTTTTTTAATCTTCACAGTTATAGGGATTACGTCTACTTTTGCCCAAGGAAAAACGTATGGACTTAAAGATGTTTATCCGGATTTCAAATTCGGCAACATACTGAACGGTAATACTGCAAACAACTCAACAATAAAAAATTTAGTACTTCGAGAATTTAACAGCATTACCCCTGAAAACGAACTTAAGCCGGATTTTACTATGGTTCAATCAGGTTCCACCGATGACAATATCAAGGTTGCTTTGGGTACCGGAGCAAAAGCGATTCTAAAATTCTGCCAAGACAACAACATTGGGGTGCGCGGTCATGCTTTAGTGTGGCACGGTCAAACGCCCGCTTGGTTTTTCAGGGAAAACTTTTCCAACAGCGGCGCATTAGTTGATAAGGAAACTATGAACAAGCGTATGGAAAGTTACATAAAAAATATGTTCAACATTATCAAAACTACTTATCCGACTCTGAATCTTTACGCTTATGATGTCGTTAACGAAGCTTTCGAAAATTGGGGAGGCGGTCTACGCCCCGCAAATGAATCTACATGGACAAAGATTTACGGCGATGACGAATTTATTATAAACGCATTCACATACGCAAGAAAATATGCACCGGAGGGTTGTAAACTTTTCTACAATGATTACAATGAGTATGAATCAAACAAATGTAATTCGATTTACAATTTAGCGATGAAACTCAAGAAAGACAACCTCATCGATGGCATAGGCATGCAGGCGCATTTAGCTTTAGGATTTCCAAGTGCCAGTTCGTTCGGATCGGCATTAAAAAAGTTCGCATCTACCGGACTTGAGGTTCAGATTACTGAAATTGATGTCACAATGTGGGCGAATGAAGCAGAAGCAGCAGGTAAAACACCGACTGTTAGTCAATATGAAGAGCAAGGAAGAAAATACAGGGATGTTATGAAGGAAGTCTTGAAATATAAAAATCAAGTTACTGCTTTTGTTGTTTGGGGTATTCGAGACGATCTGTCTTGGCGCAAGTGGGGATTTCCGGTTCTTTTTGATAAAAACGGTAATAAAAAACCCGCTTATGACGAAATCTTCGCTCTTGGTACTCTTCCTAGTTCTAATCCTGAAATACAATCCGGTAACTCGCTGAAAGCATGGGCAAACAACAATCAATTACAAGTTACGGGTGTTGACGTAGGCAAAATGTGGAGAGTATATACCACAACAGGCGTACTTGTGCATCAAGGCATCTCCCTAAGTAGAGACGTTGTGCACAACGTCTTCACAATACAATCTGGTGTGTATATCGTATGGACAGAAAACGGAACTGTGAAAGTGATTTTCTAAGAAAAATGTCGTGCAAAATACCTCTGTTATTTTTACTTTGTTTGAGTTTCTCCTGTTCGGGAGGAACTCAAACAAAAGCGAAACAGTCCGATCCCAATACACAGGAAATTGCCGGAAAGGCATCTAATTTCAGCGCCGACAGCGCTTTCATTTTTACAAAAACACAAGTAGATTTTGGCCCAAGGGTTCCCGGAACAGCTGCTCACAAAGCAGGTGGCGACTTTTTAGCAGCCGAACTGAAAAGATTCGGAGCAGACGTTATCGAACAAGAAATGGATTTAAAGTTGTATAACGGAAATATTATTCACGCAAGAAACATTATCGGTTCTTTTCAACCTGAAAATAAAAACAGAATACTGTTATGCGCTCATTGGGACACACGGCCTTTTGCCGATCAAGACCCTAATAGCGCCAATTGGAGAACTCCTATCGACGGAGCCAATGATGGAGCCAGTGCTTGTGCCGTATTATTAGAAATTGCCCGGCAAATTCAAATCGAACAACCTCAAGCCGGAATCGATATCATCTTTTTTGATGCCGAAGATTGGGGTGCGCCTGCTTTCGACCGTGATCGCAGTGGCAGAGCCGGATATTGTCTCGGTTCCGAATATTGGGCAAAAAATCCGCATGTGAAAAATTATACAGCCCGTTTCGGCATCCTTTTGGATATGGTTGGTGCTCCCGATGCTGTTTTTTATAAGGAGTATTATTCCATGCAATATGCAGCACATATTGTTAAGAAAGTATGGGAATCTGCCGCTGCCTTAGGCCATGGCCGTTTTTTTATCAATGCTATGGGTGGCGCTATCGAAGATGATCACCTTCAAATTATTCAACACCGGCAAATCCCATGTATCAATATTATCCATTATGATCCTCATTCCGAAATCGGCTTTGGTGCTTATTGGCATACATTGAACGATAATATGGATAATGTTTGTAAAAACACGCTTCAAGCAGTAGGAGAAACTGTCATGTATGTGATATATAAAGAACAATGAAAACGATCAACAAAGTACAAGACGAAATTATCGATGAATTTTCCGGATTCGACGATTGGATGGATAAATATGCCTTGTTAATAGAACTCGGCAATGAACTTCAACCCTTAGATACTAAATATAAAACAAACAGCAACCTGATTGAAGGTTGTCAAAGCCGGGTTTGGCTACAAGCCGATTTTATCGATGGAAAAGTTATCTTTCAAGGCGAAAGCGATGCCGTCATTGTGAAAGGATTGGTATCTCTTTTAATCAAAGTTTTATCGAATCATACTCCGGAGGAAATCCTTTCGGCCGACCTTTATTTTATCAATGCAATAGGATTGAAAGAACATCTTTCTCCAACTCGTTCAAACGGACTGCTTTCCATGCTGAAACAAATGAAATTATACGCGCTGGCTTTCAATGAGAAAACTAAAAATAACTGAACTGAACAGACTGACACAGGAAGATTTCAAAGAAGTAGAAAAAACGCCTTTAGTAGTGGTCTTGGATAATGTCAGAAGTCTTCATAATGTAGGTTCTGTTTTCAGAACTGCCGATGCCTTTTTGATAGAAAAGATTTGCCTTTGCGGAATAACGGCATGTCCTCCTCACGCAGAAATTCACAAAACAGCATTGGGTGCTGAAAATACGGTTGAATGGACTTATTGTGAAGATACTCGTGATATATTAAGAAAATTAAAATCGGAAGGCTACCGGCTTTTGGCAATCGAACAAGCGGAAGGAAGTATCTTATTGAACGATTTCATTCCGAACAAACAAGAAAAATATGCAGTCGTGTTCGGCAACGAAGTGAAAGGCGTTTTGCAGGAAGCTATCGACCTTTGCGATGCTTGCATTGAAATTCCACAATTCGGAACAAAACACTCCTTAAATGTGTCGGTAACTTCCGGCATCGTTATCTGGGATTTTTTTCGGAAACTGTCTGAACTTTGATTTTTATGATTTATTTGATTACTATGATGCGTCATTGCGAGGAACGAAGCAATCCATCCTGTTAATCTTATAAATCATATTAAAATCACAGTTCAGATATCTTAATATTTTTGTAATATTTTCCCCATACTTTTGCCGGTGAAAACTTTTTTAAAAAGAAACATTTATGAAAATCAAATTACAAGTTATCGCTTTACTCTTTATTTGCTTAGCAAGCGCAGGATTAAAAGCACAAGACGTAGAATTGACAGAAACAGAAAAATTGGCACAAAGAACGCAAGCCCTTGAAAGTGCTGTTAAAAAGTTGCAAAAATTCAAAGTATCGGGTTATATCCAAACACAATATCAATGGGCGGAAGTAGATGCAGATGGAATCAATTTCAAACTGCCGAACAGGGCAAATGCTTACGAACAAGCCGAACAGGAAAGTTTTAGTCGTTTCGGAATCCGTCGCGGACGCATCAAATTTACTTACGAAGACGGATTATTTTCAGCGGTATTTCAACCTGATTTCACAGAAAGAGGAGTGTCTTTTAAAGATGTTTATTTGACTGTTAAAGACCCTTGGTTTGGAACGAATGCCTTGAAAGCCGGTATTTTCGACCGTCCGTTTGGACATGAAGTTGCTTATTCTTCTTCTCGCCGCGAATCTCCGGAGCGTGCCCGTATTATTCAAATGCTTTTCCCCGACGAACGCGATTTAGGGGCGATGTTGACATTGCAACCTGCCAAAACATCTTCCTTGAATTTTCTAAAATTAGATGCAGGATTGTTTGCAGGAAATGGCATCCGTCCGGAAATTGACAGCAGAATGGACTTTATCGGACATTTATCCGCTACAAAGACAATCAAAAAAGACATGGTAATCAGCGGCGGCATATCTGCTTATTTGGGTGGCGTATTTCAAGGTACAGACAATGTTTATGTAATGAAAAATAACGTTTGGGTATTGGATGCAACCGATGGTTATGGAAAATTTGCCCAACGTAATTATTTCGGTATTGATGCTCAATTTAACACTAAAACAAGTGCCGGTTTAACACAACTTCGTGGAGAATATATTTTTGGGAAAAATCCGGGAAATGCAGGCGGCGCTTATGATTTTAAATTAACAGCCCTTCCTACCGGCGATACATACATGCGCAACATTTCGGGCGGTTATGTTATCTTAACGCAAGAATTGGGTAAACTGCCTTTCACATTTGTCGCAAAATATGATTGGTATAATCCTAATACCGATATTGCAGGAAACGATATTACGAATAAAGGCGAAATCTCAATGTCGAACATCGGTTTGGGTTTATTCTGGGATATCGTTCCGGCGTTTAGACTGACAGCCTATTACGATATTGTGAAAAACGAAACCTCAGAAAATGTAACCGGTTGGGAAAAAGACCGTAAAGACAACGTATTCACTTTGCGTTTACAATATAAATTTTAATAAAATTTGAGTACCTTTGTGCCTCTTTTCTTCAAAAAGAAACGAAATTTACAAACAAATAATACTCAAATTTCCAATGGAGTCGAACATAATCATTAAAGGTGCAAGAGTTAACAACCTGAAGAATATTGATGTGGAGATTCCACGCGATAAGCTTGTTGTGATTACAGGCTTGTCGGGTTCGGGAAAATCTTCGTTGGCATTCGATACCCTCTATGCCGAAGGACAACGGCGCTATGTGGAAAGTTTGTCTTCTTATGCCCGGCAATTTCTGGGGCGAATGAGTAAGCCCGAATGTGATTATATCAAAGGCATTCCGCCTGCTATTGCTATCGAGCAAAAAGTCAATACCCGGAATCCTCGCTCAACGGTTGGAACTTCGACCGAAATATACGACTATCTTCGTTTGCTGTATGCCCGTGTAGGGAAAACCATCTCGCCAGTTTCGGGGGAAATTGTAAAAAAACATCAAGTAAGCGATGTTGTCGATGAAATGCTGAAACATTCCGAAGGAACTCGTTTGGCAGTTTTAACGTCCATTCATTTGCGGAATGGCCGGAGTATGAAAGAACAGTTAGATATTTTGATAAAAGAAGGATATTCGCGTGTTGAAATAGCAGGAGAAGTGCATCAAATCGAAGATGTGCTTAATGATGATAAACTACTGAAAAACGAAGAAATATTTTTATTAATCGACCGCTTGATTTGTTCTGATGATAACCAAACTATTTCCCGCCTTTCGGATTCCGTACAGACCGCTTTTTTTGAGGGAGAGGGTTATTGCCTCATTAAATTTTACACCGAAGACGGAATTGTTTCTAAAGAATTTTCCGGAAAATTTGAAGCCGACGGAATAGTTTTTGAAGAACCCACCGACTTGACGTTTAATTTCAACAGTCCGGCGGGAGCTTGTCCGACTTGTGAAGGATTCGGAAAAGTAATCGGTATAGATGAAGACTTGGTTATTCCCAATAAATCCCTTTCGGTTTACGAAGATGCCATTGCTTGCTGGAAAGGCGATAAAATGGGCGAATGGAAACAATGGTTTATAGAAAATTCCGCCCAATACAAGTTTCCGATTCACAAGCCTTACATCGAATTGAGCGAAGAAGAGAAAGATATGCTGTGGCACGGCCGCGCGGGATTAGACGGCATCGATGCGTTTTTTAAGTATATAGAAGAAAACCTCTATAAAATACAATACAGGGTAATGCAAGCCCGCTACCGGGGAAAAACAACCTGTCCGACCTGTAAAGGCAGCCGGTTGAAACCACAGGCTTTATATGTGAAAATCGGGGGAAAATCGATTGCCGATTTGGTTTTATTGCCTATCACAGAACTCAAAAAATTCTTCGAAAATCTTTCTTTAGACGAACATGACAAAGCGGTTGCTAAACGGCTTTTAATTGAAGTTAATTCCCGGATTCAATTCCTGATAAATGTTGGTTTGGGCTATTTAACCCTTAATCGTTTATCTTCCACGCTTTCGGGAGGAGAAAGTCAGCGGATTAACTTAGCGACCTCATTGGGAAGCAGTTTGGTTGGCTCGTTGTATATCTTAGATGAGCCAAGCATCGGGTTACATTCAAAAGATACGGAGTTGCTAATCAAAGTATTGCGGCAACTTCAGGCATTGGGAAACACAGTGATTGTGGTTGAGCACGACGAAGAAATCATCCGCGCAGCCGATTATATCATTGATATTGGCCCTGCTGCCGGACAATTAGGCGGAGAAGTTATTTATCAGGGAGATGCTTCCAACCTGCAAAAAGCTTCCGACAGTTATACTGTAAAATACCTGACAGGAGAAGAACAAATCGAAGTTCCGAAAGTGCGTCGTCGTTGGAATAACTATATCGAAGTAAAAGGCGCTCGACAAAACAATTTGAAATTTATCGACGTTAAATTTCCATTAAATAT
>Ga0209628_10000948_pt1 | contig 18217 bp, 14 predicted proteins | sample TergutCu122P4_FD_187285 | JGI IMG/M metagenome (GOLD analysis project Ga0209628, IMG submission 187285) | Cubitermes ugandensis P4 segment gut microbial communities from Kakamega Forest, Kenya - Cu122 P4 (SPAdes) (version 2) | ecosystem: Host-associated > Arthropoda: Insects > Digestive system...
CAAGGCCAAGCGCCGCTGGCGCTGGTGAGCGAAAAGCGCAGCTACGTCGGCTCCGGCATGCCGCTGACCGAAAGCGCGATCGACTGGGGCCTGACGCGCGACATTTACGTTGCCCTAAGCTCCCCCGTCGACGACGGCTCCGGCGCCTGGGGCCTGCGCGTGCAACACAAACCCTTTGTGCGCTGGGTCTGGCTGGGCGTGCTGCTGATGGGCGCGGGCGCGCTGAGCGCGGCCTTTGCGCGCCGGCTGCGCCGCGCATCGGCGCCAAACACCGCGCCCGATGACGGAGTGCCCGCATGAACCTCCTGACCACCCTGCGCCGCCGCTGGATTTTGTCCGCCTCGCTGCTGGCCGCGCTGGCCCTGCTGCTGCTCTTGGCCGTGGGGCTGACGCGCAACCCGCGCGAGCTGCCCTCGGCCCTCATCGGCAAACCTTGGCCCGACATGGCCCTGCCCCAGATGGGCAGCAGCGCCCCCGGCGGCGATCCCATCGGCCCCGCGCAATTGCGCGGCAAGGCGCGGCTGGTCAACGTCTGGGCGTCGTGGTGCGCCGTTTGCGTGGACGAGCAGCCGGTGCTGCTGGAACTGGCCAAAACCCTGCGCGCGCAAGGCCGCGCCGACCAGCTCATCAGCATCAATTACAAAGACAAAACGCAAGACGCCAGCGCCTGGCTGCGCCGCTACGGCAACCCGTTCGCCACCACGCTGGTCGATGCCGACGGGCGCATGGGCATCGAGCTGGGCGTGTACGGCGCGCCCGAAACCTTCCTGATCGACGCGCAAGGCATCATCGTGCGCAAGTACGTCGGCGCGTTGGAGCCTGAAAAGATCCAGCGCGAAATCCTGCCCGCGTTGGGAGTGCAGCCATGATTGAGAAATTGTCATTCTGCGCGAAGCAAAGCGCGTCATCCTGCGCGAAGTCGCAGGACGCAGAATCCATGAGGCGGTGGATGAGGGCACGCCGCATGGATTGCGCGACTTCGCGCGCAATGACCAAGTATTTTCTTTGCACCCTCCTGCTCGCCCTGCTCATGCCCCTGGCCTGGGCCGCCGAACCGCAACCCGTCGATCCCGACCGCCTGTACCGCCTGACCAGCGAGTTGCGCTGCCTGGTGTGCCAAAACGAATCGCTGGCCGACTCCAACGCGCCGCTGGCCATCGACTTGAAAAACGAAGTCCGCGCGCGCATGGCAGCCGGCGAAAGCGACGCGCAGATCAAGAAATTTCTGGTCGATCGCTACGGCAACTTCGTCATCTACCGCCCCCCCTTCAACGCCGCCACGCTGCTGCTGTGGCTGGGGCCGCTGCTGCTGGCGGTCATCGGCATCCTGGCCGTGTGGCGCACCATGCGCGCCGGCGGCGCCGCTGACGGCGCGCAAGAGCCCTCCGAATCGCGCCAGGAGTCCGCGCCGTGAATAGTCATTTGTGGATTTTCGCGGCCCTGGCGTTGGCGCTGATTGCCGCCTTGGCAGCCAGCCTGTATTGGGCGGGCGGGCGCGGCAAAAACGGCGCGCCGCGCGGCCAATCGCTGATCCTGGCGCTGCTGGTGCCGCTGGCGGTCGTGGGGCTGTACGCCGTGCGCGGCACCCCGCAGGCCTTGACCAGGCCATCGGCCAACATGACCGACCCCAACGTCATGGTGCAACAACTGGCCGACCGCCTGAAAGAACACCCCGAAGACCTGGACGGCTGGCTGATGCTGGCGCGTTCCTACACCGTGCTAGGCCGCTACGCCGAGGCGGAAAACGCCTACCAGCGCGCCCAAACCCGGGCCATGCAAGACAGCAATCTGCTGGTCGCCTGGATCCAGTTGCGCGTGATGCTGGGCGAAGGCAAGTTTGACGCCCGCAGCAACGAACTGCTCGGGCAAGCGGACAAACTGGCGCCCGACGACCCCGACGTCATGCTGCTGCGCGCCCTGGCCGCGTTCGACCGGGGCGACAAAGCGGCCGCCGATGCGCTGGTCGATAAACTGCACGCACGTTTTTCGCCCGGCACATCCGACCGCCAGAATCTGGACGCCGTGCTGGAAAAATGGACTCAGCGCGGCAGCGCCGCCCATCCGCATCCGGCGGCATCACCGGCCAGCGGTGCCGCGTCCGCCATGCCCGACCCGAACGCCATGGTGCAGCGGCTGGCCGACCGCCTGAAACAACACCCGGAAGACCTGGACGGCTGGCTCACCCTGGCGCGCTCCTACGCCGTGCTGGGCCGCCCCCAGGAATCGGCCGACGCCTACGAGCACGCCCAGGCGCGCGCCATGCAAGACAGCAACGCGCTGGCCATCTGGATCGAAATGCGCCTGCGCACCAATGGCATGAAGTTCGACGCCCGCAGCCACGAACTGCTGACCCAAGCGGCCAAACTGGCACCCGACGACCCCGACATCATGCTGCTGCGCGCGCTCGCGGCCTACGGCAACGGCGACAAGACCGGCGGCGATGCGCTGGTCGGCAAGCTGCAAGCCCAATTCCCACCCGGCACCCCAGCGCGCCGCAGCCTCGACGCGGCACTCCAAACCATGATGCCGCCGGGCGCCGCTAGGCCATAGGTTGGGGTGAGCCGCAGGCGAACCCCAACGTCTCCGAACCCCAACGTCTCCAAGGCCGCCATGCGTGGTCACGCTTGCCTTGCAGTGACTGACCGAAACGTTGGGGTTCGCGTACCGCTCACCCCAACCTATGGCCCTCAACTTTTCATGTTTCATCCCGGGTTCAACACCGCCCCCATCAGGGATGGGCACCCGCAGCCGGCGCAACCGGCAAAAATCCATCTCCTGGCGCATAACCGACTACCCTGCCTTGCATGTCCAACAGCGCGATCCAGCTATCGAGTTGCTTATGGCTGACCAGCGGTAAGTAGTACAAATCAGCTATCGGCAAACCGGTTTGCCGCACGGCGTCGTCGAGCTCGACTTGCTGCCGAGCTTGCAGCCGTGCGCGCAAGCCGGTCAGGGGCCGCATCCGACGGCGCACGTCGGGCAGGCTTTGCTCATAAGACTGCCACCAGCCGGGCCGGGCGCTGGGCTCCACGCCGCCCAGCGATTCTTCGATACTTTTCAGCGACTCGCCCGGCTGGGTGGAGCGCGTGCCGGCCAGCCGGGGGCCGCTCCACGATTCATGCCGCAATTGCGGCGGCGCTTCAGGCAGCCGGGCCGGGTCGATTTCTTCCGCGCTAACGGCTACCAGGCGATCCACCTCGAACGCGGTTATCACCGGCCGTGCCTGCGCCGCCACGTACAAGCCATAGACCAGCGCACCCAATTGAATCAGCCCGATCAGCGAAAAATCCACCGCGCGCTCCCGCCACGACTTGGCGGGATTGAACAATACCAACATCAGCAGCGGCCCGCATATCACATCCACCGCCACCAGCGTTGTAAACAGATGCAGCCCGCCCGAAAGGTTGCGGTAGGGATACGGATACCACAGCCCCAACACCACCGCGCCCGCCGCCAGCGCGATCGCCGCGCTGACGCCCAGGTGCCACAAGGCCATTTTGGACGCCGCCCGAAAGCGCGGCGCACGGCTATAAAACCATTGCAAAGTCATAAACAAGCCACATTCTCGATCAAACCGGAGCGCGACGCCTTGCCGGGTTCTTATTCGGCCTGTAATTTCTGTGTTGACAGAAATAACGGAATAAACTAGCATATGCGCCATGCAACTCACACCCGTATCCGAAAAATTCATCCTGCACTGGGGTGAAATGGGCGCGCAGTGGGGCGTCAACCGCTCGGTGGCGCAGATCCACGCCTTGCTGTTCCTGGCCGGGCGCGCGCTGGACGCCGACGAAATCGCCGCCACGCTTAATTTGGCGCGTTCCAACGTCAGCACCAGCCTGAAGGAGTTGCAAGGCTGGCGGCTGGCGCGCGTGACGCACCAGATGGGCGACCGCAAGGACTATTTCGAGACCTCCACCGACGTGTGGGAGCTGTTTCGTCTGATCGTGCAAGGCCGCCGCCAGCGCGAGATAGACCCCACGGTACGCGTGCTGCAAGACCTGCTGGCCAGCCCCGATCTGGCGCGGGAGGGCAAGGACGCGCAACAGCGCATGCGCGAAACCCTGCAATTCATCGAGGTGCTGACGGCCTGGAGCGACGAAATGCTGCGCCTGAAGCCCGAGACACTGATGAAGACGCTGGGCTTGGGCGCCAAGATCAGCCGCGCTCTGCGCGGCGGAAAAGGAGGCAAGGCCACGGCCAAAACATGATTCAGAACACAACGCATTCCCCCAGCGGGCACGGCCCGCTTTTTCTGGAATTGAAATTTCTGTATTTACTGAAATAACCGTTGAAAGGAAAGGTATCATGAAAATCTTGCTTTGCGGAGCCACCGGTTTTGTGGGCCGGGCGCTGGCACGGGCGTTGACGCAGGCCGGGCACCAGGTCTTGCCGGGGGTATCCCAGCCGCGCGGTTTGCCCGGCGAGGTGGTGATGGACTTTACCCGTGACCATGCCGCGGCCGGCTGGCTGCCGCGCCTGCAAGGGGTGGCGGCTGTCGTCAATGCCGCGGGCGTGCTGCGCGACACGCCGCGCCGCCCCATCGCCGCGATCCACACGGCCGCACCCATCGCCCTGTTTGACGCTTGCGCGCAAGCCGGTGTGCGGCGCGTGGTGCAGATTTCGGCGCTGGGCGTGGAAGAGGGCGATACGGACTACGCGCGCACCAAGCGCGCCGCCGATGAACGTTTGCTGGCGCTGCACGCGCAAGGTCAATTGCAGGCCACGGTGGTGCGGCCCAGCGTGATTTTTGGCGCGGGCGGCGACAGCACGGCCTTGTTCATGACGCTTGCGCGCCTGCCGCTGCGGGTGTTGCCCCGGCCCGTGATCGAGGCGCGCATCCAGCCCGTGGCGGTGGGCGAGCTGGCCGAGGTCGTGGCGCGGCTGGTGGATCAACCCGATGCCACCACGCTGCTGGCCGCCGTCGGCCCCGATCCGGTGGGCATGGCCGATTTTGTGCGCAGCCTGCGCATGCAAGCCGGGCATGGCGCGGGCTGGCAGATCGCGCTGCCCGGCTGGCTGACGCGCCTGAGCGCGCGAGCGGGCGATCTGGTGCCGGTATCGCCTTGGTGCAGCACCACGCTGGCGATGCTCTCACAGGACAACGTGGCGGACCCGGCAGCTTTCGCCGCCGCGCTGGGCCGCGGCGCCACGCCGTACCAGCGGCTGCTGGAAACCTGGCGGCAGGAGGATTAAACATGTCTTCAACCGCCTTGCGCCTGCTGCGCCTGAGCCTGGCGGCCGTGTGGCTGGGCACGGCGGCGGTGTGCCTGTGGGGCTACCCCATGGCGCAAAGCATGGCGCTGCTGGCGCCGCTGGGCGTGCAGGGGGCGTTGGCACAGGCGCTGGTGGTGGCGGCAGCTTTGCTGGATGCGGCGCTGGGGCTGGCCACGCTGTTCTGGCCCTCGCGCTGGCTGTGGCGCGCGCAGATGGCGCTGGTGCTGGGCTACACGGCGGTGATTACCGCGACCCTGCCGCAATTTTGGCTGCACCCGTTCGCTCCGGTGCTCAAGAACTTGCCGTTGCTGGCCATTTTGTGGGTGCTGCTGATGCAGCCTTCCAAGGAGTCATCATGAACCTCTATCTCTGGCTCAAGACCATTCACATCCTCTCGTCCGTCCTGATGGTGGGTACCGGATTCGGGACGGCGTTTTATCTGTTCTTCGCCAACCGCGGCGGCTCGGTGCAAGGTATTGCCGTGGTGTCGCGGCTGGTGGTGCGGGCGGACTTGTGGTTCACCACGCCCGCCGTCATCGTGCAGCCGCTCACGGGGTTTTGGATGCTGTATCTGACAGGACTGGAATGGACCACGCCGTGGGTGCTGGCCGCGCTGGCGCTGTACGTGGTGGTCGGCGCGTGCTGGCTGCCGGTGGTCTGGTTGCAACTGCGGCTGCGCGACATGGCGCGGCAGGCCGACCGCGCAGGACAGGCGCTGCCGCCGCTGTACTGGCGCTACGCCCGCCGCTGGGAGGCGCTGGGGTATCCGGCGTTTATCGGCGTGCTGGTGGTGTACGGGCTGATGGTGATGAAACCAGTGTTGTGGTGAAAGCATCGCTTATCATTCAACCTAGAAACGGTAGTTGGACGTGCCCGAGCAGGCCGTCATCGGGTGTGCTGGCAAGGGTGAGTGCCGCGGCTCCAAGGGTGCCTGCGCACCCTTGGACGGCACGAACGGGCCCAGCCTCTGGCTGGGCCGCGCCCTGCAAGGGAGACGACGCCGCTTGGCTCTGCCTGCAAGGAGGAGCAATGCCGTCAGCGCGCCCGAGGACGGTCTGATCGGGTGCGTGGCGCGCTCACCCAAGAGGTGAAGGTTATCGAAGCCAGAAAAATCAATATCCATGCGGGTTTCGTGAGGATAACAAGCGGTCAACTGCCGTTTCTAGGTTCAAACGAGTTTCGATAAGGAGCAGCGGCATGGGTCAATTCGATCGCATCACCCAACAGCCTGAAGTCATGGGCGGCAAGGCGTGCATACGTGGAATGCGCGTTACGGTCGGCATGGTGGTAGAGCAGATCGGTGCAGGCCACAGTGTCGATGAGATCCTGACCGATTTCCCTTACCTGGAACGCGACGACATCATGCAGGCGCTTCGGTACGCTGCATGGCGCGCGGATGAACGCGAAGTCGCGCTGACCACCGCATGAAACTGCTGATCGACATGAACCTGTCGCCACGCTGGGTGGATGTATTAACTGGCGCCGGAATGGAGGCGACACACTGGTCGGCTCTTGGCGCCTATAACGCGTCTGATTTGGAAATCATGGCCTATGCCAGCGCGAATAATTGCGTGGTGCTTACCCATGACCTGGATTTCGGCGCCATTCTTGCTGCTACCCGTGGGGAAAAGCCCAGCGTGGTGCAAATTCGCTCCGATGAGGTCAGCCCGGACGTCATCGGCAAGCAAATCGTCATCGCCTTGCGGCAAATGGCCTCTGAACTACAAGAAGGCGCGCTACTCACGGTCGATCCAAGCCGAATGCGCTTACGCCTGTTGCCCTTGCAATCAAGGGGATAAACGACGAGCAGCTATTCAGCACCGGCCTTCAGGCCGGGGTTGCGGTTCGCCGTCCTGAAAGGCAGGGTTTCAGACCGAAGTCAGCTTACGATAAAAGCGCTTGCCGGTGCGCTTTTCACGCCCGCCGCGCGGTCAGCAGTACCCAGCCTTCTTGCGCATCCGCCGCTTGCAGTGCCAGCCAGGGCTGGTAGGCGGCTTGCAGTTCGGCGGTCTGGCGTTCCAGCACGCCGGCCAGCACCAGCGCGCCGCCGTCCGCCACGTGCGCGGCCAGCAGTGGGGCCAGGAGCTTGAGCGGGGTGGCCAGGATATTGGCCAGCACCACGCCGTATGCGCCGTGCGCCATGTCGGGCAAGCCTGCCGTGACCAGATTTGCGACGCCGTTGGCCTGCGCGTTCTCGCGCGTGGCCTGCACGGCCGCCGGGTCGATGTCCACCGCGTCGATGTGACGCGCGCCATGCAGCGCCGCGCCTATGGCCAGAATGCCCGAGCCGCAGCCGTAATCGAGTACGCGCAAGGCCCGCGGCGGGTGCGCGGCAAGCCAGCGCAAACACATGCGTGTGGTGGGGTGGGTGCCGGTGCCGAAGGCCAGGCCGGGGTCGAGCCGGATGATGGTTTGCGCTTGCCGGGGCGGCTGGTGCCAGGTGGGGACGATCCAGAAGTCCGGCGTGACGGCGACCGGCTCGAATTGCGCTTGGGTCAGGCGCACCCAGTCTTGATCGGGCACGGGTTCGATGGCGGCGAGCAGGCAGTCCGCGAAAAAATCCTGCACCGCCAGCAGGCGTGCGGCCTCGCGGGCGGCCGGTTCATCGGCAAACAACGCCGTTATGCAAGAGCGCGCCCAGCCTTGCGCGGGCGGCGGCAAGCCCGGTTCGCCGAATAGCGCCTGCTCGGCGGGCGTTTGCGCGTCGGCATCTTCGACCGAAACCGACAGCGCATCCAGCGCCTCCAGTGCGTCGGAAACGGCTAGTACCCGGCTTTCGGGACAGGCGATGCGCAGCGAGAACATGTTTGGAGCTTGGTTGAAAAACAGCTTGCAGTGGTTCTCAAAACACACTTAGGCGCAAAGACGCGCCCTACAGCGGATGCGTAACCAGGCGGAAATCCGGGTCTTCGGGGAAAGGTTGGATGTCGAACCCCAGGCTCTTCATCAGCCGCAGCATGCCGCCGTTGTTGGTCAGTACCAGGCCCATCATTTCTTGCAGGCCCTTGTCGCGCGCCACGTCCATGATGGAAAGCATCAGCCGCGTCCCCAGACCCTGGCCGGCGTATTCGTCGGCGATGACCAGCGAGAACTCGCAGCTGGACAGGTCCGGATTGGTGATGTAGCGCGAGACGCCGATCAGCTTTTCGTTGTACTCCTTGCTGCCGTCGGCGAGCGTTTGTTCGGTTTCGATGACGGCGCACAGCGCCATTTCGCGGTCGTAGTCGATCAGCGTGAAACGCGAGAGCATCGACGGGGGCAGCTCCGCCATGTTGGAAACAAAGCGGAAGTACCGGCTTTCGGGCGAGAGCTTTTGGGTGAAATCTTGCAGCAGTTGCGCGTCGTCGGGCCGGATCGGGCGCACGGTGTATTCGCCGCCGCCCTTGAGCGGCCAGATCTGTTGCAGCCGCGCCGGGTAGGGCAGGATCGACAAGTGTCCATAGCGGCCGGTGTGGCCCGGCATGACGTGCGCCTGCGCGCTGACCACGATGCGTGCATCGACGGCGACGGCGCCGCGCTCGTCGACGATGATGGGGTTGATGTCCATCTCGCGCAACTGGGGCAGCTCGCACACCATTTCCGATACGCGCAGCAGCACTTGTTCGAGCGCGGCCAGGTTGATCGGCGGCGCGCCGCGCCACTCGCCCAGCGTTTCATAGGCGTGCGAGCGCTCGATCAGCCGCCGCGCGAGAAACTGGTTGAGCGGCGGCAGCTCCATCGAATGGCCGCCGATCAGTTCGACCATGGTGCCGCCCACGTCAAAGGCGATGACCGGGCCGAAGGGGTCGTCGGTCTTGACGCCGATGTACAACTCGCGCCCGTGGCGCGAGCGCGCCATGGCTTGCACGGTGATGCCGTTGAGCCGAGCATCGGGTTTTTTCTTGCGCACCGTGTCCATCATGTCCTGATAGACGTCGCGCACGGCCACGCCGTTCATCACGTTCAGGGACACCCCGCCCACGTCGGATTTGTGGGCGATGTCGGGCGAGTCGATTTTGAGCGCCACCGGGTAGCCGAACTGGTTGGCGATCATCATCGCCTCGCCGCTGCTGCGCGCCAGAATGGTTTGCGTGACCGGAATGTGGAACGCCGCCAGCAGCGCCTTCGATTCCATTTCGGTGAGCACCGAGCGGCGCTCGGCCAGTACGCTTTCGACGATCAGGCGCGCGCCCTCCACGTCGGGCGGGGCCAGGTGCGATAGCGGTGGGGGCGTTTGTTGCAGCAGTTGCTGATTCTGAAAGAACGAGGCGATGTTGCCGAACGCGCCGACCGCCGCCTCGGGCGTGCGAAAGCTGGGAATCTGCGCGTCCACCAGCTTGCGGCGCGCCGATATCACGCCCGCATCGCCCATCCAGCACGCTACCAGCGGCTTGGTAATCTTGGGTTTGGCGGCGATCACGGCGGCGGCCACCGCATCGGCATCGCCGCCGAACTTGGGCGAATACAAAACCAGCACGCCGTCGATCTGCCGGTCCTTGGCCGTCGCTTCCAGCGCCAGCCGGTAGTGCTCGGGCGTGGCGCTTTCGGTGATGTCGATCAAGTCGGTCAGACTGGCGCGCGGCGACAGTTTCGGCGCCAGTCCGGCGGCCACGTCGGCGCTCATCACGCCGAGCTTGAGGTTCAACTCGCTGACGTAATCGGCGGCCAGCACGCCCGGTCCGCCGCCATTGGTGATAACCGCCAGGCGCGATCCCACCGGCCGGTAGCGTGAAGCCAGGCATTTGGCCGCCGAAAACAGCTCCACGAACGAGCGCACCCGCACCGCGCCGGCGCGGCGCAGCACGGCATCGAACACGTCGTCGCTGCCGACGATGGCACCCGAATGCGTTTGTGCCGCCACGCTGCCCGCCGGATGGCGTCCGGCCTTGAGCACCACCACCGGCTTGGCGCAGGCCGCTGCGCGCAACGCGCTGGTAAAGCGCCGCGCGTCGGCAATGCCTTCCATATGGACCACCACGCCGTGCGTCTGGCGGTCCGAGGCCAGGTAATCGAGCACCGCGCCCAGACCTACTTGCGTGTGCCGGCCCAGCGCCACCACGGTGGAAAAACCCACTTTGTTTTGCTGTGCCCAGTCCAGAATCGAAGCCGTCAGCGCGCCCGATTGGGTGATCAGCGCCAATTGCCCATTGGCGGCCAGTGCGCCGGAAGCGCTGGCGTTAAGCCCCAATGCCGGCCGCTGGATGCCTTGGCTGTTGGGGCCGAGCAGCCAGTAGCCGTAGCGTTGCGCCACCCGGTGCATGGTCTGCGCCTTGTCCACGCTGATGCCTTCGCCCAGCACCAGCGCGGCCTTGACGCGGATGCGCCCGGCCAGCTCCAGCGCGGGAATGATCTCATCTTCGGGCAGCGCGATCAGCGCCAGATCGGCGCGGGTCTTGGCCAGATCGGCCAGCGTGCCGACGGTGCGCGCATCCAGCGGGGTGATGCGGCCTTTGAACGGCTGCGCCTTCATGTGTGCCAACAACGCCCTGGCTTGCGGTGTTTGCGCCGCGGGCTTGTCCTGCGGTCCGGTAAACAGCGCAATCGAGTGCGGCTCGAACAGCGGCATGAGGTAGTGCTTGTCCACGATGAAACCTCCAGATGCGTAAACCTAAAAACCAGCGATTGTTATTGTCCCCGGCTTTCACTTGGCGGGCAATAGAGTGTATCCGGCCAGTGCAGACGAGACGCATGCTCCTTGGCTCGGAACTGCATTGGCGATCGCAAACCCAATGAGATTTTTGCAAAATTCCCGAACCTCCTAACCGGACAGTGGTGAGCATCAAACAAATAAACCTAGGAACAGCAGTTGACGGCTTGTTATTGAGATGCAACACCAAAAGTTGAGCATCCCGCGTTTGGTGTTGAGCGGCGAGCGACCCCAAACGAGCATCGCCTTTGGCTCGGCCCAGCCTACACCAACCTCACGCCAAGCGCCGGGCGCAAAACTGTTTCATGTGTCGCGGGTGGCGCGCCAGCGTTATGGACAACTAGCCCGAATATATTTCGCCGCCACGGTGAAATATCCGGGCTAGGGTGATCCGGCTGGGCCAAAAACCCAAGCCCCGGACAGTGCGGGGCTTGTCGGGGGGCGCGCAAGCGTCCGGTTTACTTGTTGCTCAGGCAATCCTTCATGAACGCCTTGCGTTCATCGCCTTTCTTGTCGCCGGCATCGCGGTTGCAGGTTTTCATTTTTTCCTGCCGCGACACTTTTTTGGCGCGCAGGCATTGTTTCATGAAAGCTTTGCGCTCATCACCGGTTTTGCCCTCGGCCTCCTGGTTGCAGGTGGCCATTTTGGTCTGCTGTGCGTTGTGCTTGTCGCCTGCGGCGTAAGTCAACCCCGCGCTGCAAGCCAGGCCCAGCGCCGCAATCAGAGGAAAAAGTTTTTTCATAGCTTCCCATTCCTTGTCAAAAATAAAGTAACCACCGGATCAGTCCGGTGCAGTTACTCTAACGCCCAAAAGTGCCGGCGGGATGACCGGCGGCGATTTTTTTGAATGAAATTGTGAAATACTACACTTACTTGATCTGTCCGTTGTGACAAAAAAAGGAGGAACTCAAATGAACCGGTTTCGCGCACGATTCCTGCGAGGGGGGGGGCTGGCCTGGATGGTGTTGGGCTATTGCCTGCCGGCGGGCGCGCTAACGCTCACCAGTCTTGCGCCGCAAGGCGAGGTGGCCCAGATCAGACAGGTGGTGGCAAGCTTTGACCAAAGCGCCGTCAACTTTGGCGACCCCAAGGCCGGCGCGCCGCTGACCATTGTGTGCGACGACACCCGAGCCGCCCAAGGCACCGGGCGCTGGCTCAATGACAAACGGTGGGTGTTTGATTTTGCCGACGATCTGCCCGCCGGAGTGCACTGTACCGCGATGCCGGTGCGCGGCTTCAGGTCGCCCGCGGGCGCGGCGCTGACGGCGGCGGCGCGCTATTCGTTCAATACCGGCGGGCCTGTCGTGCGCAGCCGCTATCCCTACAGCGACATCATCGACGAGCAGCAAATGTTTTTGCTTGAGCTCAACGGCCCAGCCACGCTGGCCAGCGTGCGCGCCAACGTTTGGTGCAGCGCCGAAGGCATCGGTGAGCGCATTCCGGTGCTGCTGGCCGAGGGCGCGCAGCGCGAGGCGCTGCTCAAGGCTAGGCACGAAACCCAGGCCGCCAAGAAAGAACCGCTGCGCTTTGTCACACTGCAATGCAATCGCACGCTGCCGCCCGACGCCAAGGTGCAACTGGTGTATGGCCAAGGCGTTGCCACGCCTTCGGGCGTGGCCAACAGCGTGGAGAGCCGCTACGACTTCCAGGTGCGCCGGCCTTTTGCAGCCGCGTTTCATTGCGAGCGCGAAAACGCGCAGGCGGGCTGTCTGCCGATCAAGCCGATGCAGCTGACGTTCAACGCGCCGGTGGCACGCGCGCTGGCGGCGCAAATCACGCTCAAGAGCCAAGGCAAGACCTTGGCGCCCACCTTCGATGCCGATGCCGACGCCGACAGCAGCCCGGATGCGGAAGTTGACGCGATCAGCTTTGCGCCGCCGTTTGACGAGCGGACCGATTTCACGATTGAGTTGCCTCAGGACCTCAAGGACGTATCGGGCCGCCTGCTTGCCGCGCCGGAGCGTTTCCCGCTGCGTGTGCGCACCGGCGTGATGCCGCCGCTGGCCAAGTTCTCCGCCGCGCCGTTCGGTATTGTCGAGCGGCTGGCTGAAACCGATGGCGTGGCCACGCTGCCGGTGACGGTGCGCCGCGTTGAGCCGGCGCTGGCGGTGCAGGCCTACACGCCCGGCCGGGTCAGCGACCTGAACGCCCGCGACGACGCCGAAATCATCGCCTGGATGCACAAATTGCGGCGCTACCACGAAAAGACCCTGCCGCGCAAGAGCGTGCAGGGCGACGTCAGTGGGCCGCTGCCGCCGGTATTTCGGGCTGAAAACCATGACCCTGACTGGGTGGAGACGCGCATGGTCTCGCTGCTGGCTGGGCACGGCGGCGTGCGCGCGCTGGATTTGCCGCGCCAACCCAGTAACGATCCGCGCCCTTTCGAGGTCATCGGCATCCCGCTCACGCCCGGCTACCATGTGCTCGAGATCGCCTCGCACCAGCTGGGCAGCGCGCTGCTCGACTCGCGTTATGGCGCACAACGCACGATGTACGTGCGCACCGGCGTGCTGGCGACCAATCTGGCGCTGCATTTCAAACTCGGGCGCGAGAACGCGCTGGCCTGGGTCACCACGCTCGACAAAGGGCAGCCGGTGGCGGGCGCGCGGGTGCAGGTGTCCGACTGTGAAGGCAAGGTGCTGGCCAGCGGCAATACCGGCGCCAACGGCATTGCGACGTTCCAGAACCTCTCGCCCGAGCCGCCGCGCTGCCGTGGAGATTACGAATACAGCTATGACGGCGACAATCGCCACAACAGCTCCGATACCGGCTATTTCGTCAGCGCCCGCGCCACCGACGCCAAGGGGGTGCAAGACCTGAGCTTTGTTTGGAGCAACTGGGACCAGGGAATCGAGCCTTGGCGTTTCAATCTGCCGGTCAACCGCAATCCGCGGCCCGACCGCGTGGTGCATACCATTTTTGACCGCACGCTGCTGCGCGCCGGCGAAACGGTGTCGATGAAGCACCTGATCCGCAACTTGACCGGCGCCGGCAATGGTTTTGACCTGCCGCCCGCGCCCAATCTGCCGGACAAGCTGGCCATTACCCATCTGGGCAGCGGCCAGAAATTCGAACAGCCGGTCACCTGGCGCAAAACGGCCACCGGCGGCCTAAGCGCCGAAAACACCTTTGCCATTCCCGCCGCCGCCAAGCTGGGCGTATACGAGGTATCTTTCAAAGGCGGCGCCCAGCAGTACGGGCAAGCCAGCGGCTTGTTCCGCGTCGAGGAATTTCGCCTGCCGGTGTTCGAGGGCCGCGTCGGCCCCGCCGACAAGGGGCCGCTGGTGGCCGTCACATCGGTGCCCGCGGCGGTGCAAATCAATTACGTGGCGGGCGGCGGCGCGGCCAATCTGCCGGTGCACGTGTCGGCGCTGGTGCGCGCCAAGCCGATTGACTTTGACGATTACGAAGGTTTTAGTTTCAGGCCGCCCGCGCGCGAGAACAACCACCAAGCCAGTGGCGATGACGACAGCGGCGAAAGCGAAGAAAGCGCGCCCGACAGCGCCCGCATCGTCGCCGACAAGCTGCCGGTTACGCTCGACCGCGACGGCACGGGCAAGGTCACCATCGCCGCCATCCCCGCCGCCGAGGCGCCGCGCGAACTGGCGCTGGAAGCCAGCTACGCCGACCCCAACGGCGAAGTGCAAACCTTGCGCGGCACGCAGACGCTGTGGCCGGCGGCGGTCATCGCGGGACTGAAAACCGACGACTGGATCACCTCCGGCCAGAAGGTGCGTCTGCAAGTCTTGGCGCTCGATTTGAACGGCAAACCGCTGGCCGGCGTGCCGCTGGACGTGCGCGCCGCCGTGCGCACCACCATCACCAGCCGCAAACGCATGGTCGGGGGCTTTTACACCTACGACAACAAAACCAGCACCCAAGACTTGGGGCAATTGTGCGGCGGCCCAAGCGACAGCCGCGGCCTGCTGCTGTGCGAAGCCGCGCTGAATACGCCGGGGCGCATCGAGTTGACCGCCAGCGCGCGCGACAGCCAGGGCCGCCAGAGTTTGGCGGCCGGCACGGTGTACGTCACCCGGCAGGGCGAGCTGTGGTTCGGTGGCGAGAACCACGACCGGATCGACGTGCTGCCGGAAAAGAAAAACTACGCGCCCGGCGAGACCGCGCGCTTTCAGGTGCGGATGCCGTTCCGTTACGCCACCGCGCTGGTCGCCGTGGAGCGCGAGGGCATCATGGAAACGCATGTCGTCAAGCTCGACGGTAAGGACCCGACCGTCAGTCTGCCCGTCAAACCCGAATGGGGGCCGAACGTGTACGTGAGCGTGCTGGCGCTGCGCGGGCGCCTGCGCGAAGTGCCTTGGTACAGCTTTTTCACCTGGGGCTGGCATTCGCCGCGCGAATGGTGGCGCGCCTTCCGCTACGAAAGCCGCGATTACGTCCCGCCGAGCGCGCTGGTCGATTTGAGCAAACCGGCTTTCCGCTTCGGCGTGGGCCAGATCCGTGTCGGCGCGCAGGGACACACCATCAAAGTCAAGGTCAGTACCGACAAGCCCGCTTATCCGGTGCGCGGCAAGGCGCAAGTGACCATCACCGGCACGCTGCCCGGCGGTAAACCGGCGGCGGGCGCCGAAGTGGCGGTGGCCGCCGTCGATCAAGCGCTGCTGGAGTTGATGCCCAACGACAGCTGGAATGTGCTGGATGCGATGCTGCGGCCGCGCGGCTGGGGCGTGGCCACCGCGACGGCGCAAATGGAAATCATCGGACGCCGCCATTACGGTCGCAAGGCCACTCCCGCCGGCGGCGGCGGCGGCAAGAGCCCGACCCGCCAACTGCTCGATACCCTGTTGCTGTGGGAACCGCACGTGGTGCTCGACGCCAATGGGCGCGCCACGCTGACCGTGCCGCTCAACGATGCGCTGACCACCTTCCGCATCGTCGCCGTGGCCGACGCCGGCACCGATCTGTTCGGTGTCGGGCAGACCACCATCGCCGCCGCGCAAGACTTGCAGATCATCAGCGGCCTGCCGCCGCTGGTGCGCGAAGGCGACCAGTTCCGCGCCCAAATCACGCTGCGCAACACCACCAAGATGGCCATGAAGGTGCAGGCCGTGCCGCGCGCCCCGCCGCTCACGCTGGCGCCGCAAATGGTCGAAATCCCCGCGGGCCAAGCGCGCGAAATCGCTTGGGACGTGGCCATACCCGCGCAGACCGGCGCCACGCGGCTGGATACGCTGGCTTGGGAAATCGAAGCGCGCGACACCGCCGGCAGCGCGCGCGATGCGCTCACCATCAGCCAGCGCGTCATCCCCGCCGTACCGCTAACGGTGCAGCAAGCCACGCTGGTGCAGCTGCAAGCGCCGTTCACCCTCGGCGCCGCGCCGCCCGCCGGTGCCCTGCCGGGGCAAGGCGGCCTGCGGCTGGCACTGCAACCGCGCCTGGCCGAAGGGCTACCGGGCATCCGCGACTGGTTTGCCCGCTACCCCTACACCTGTCTGGAACAACAAGCCAGCAAAGCCATCGGCCTGCGCGATCCGAAAATGTGGCAGGCCGTGCTGGCCCAAATGGCCACCTATCTGGACGAAGACGGGCTGGCCAGCTACTTTCCGCCGCGCGATGGCGACGCCCATCGCGGCAGCGACATCCTGACCGCCTACATCCTCGCGGCCGCCGACCAAGCCTCGCGCCTGGACCCAGCCTATGCGCTGCCCGGCGAATCGATGCGCGAGCAGATGATCCGCGGCCTGACGGCCTTTGTCGAAGGGCGCATCGAACGCAAATTCTGGTCACCACGCCCGGATCTGGACGTGCGCAAACTGGCCGCCATCGAAGCGCTGACGCGTTACGGCAAAGCCGATGCGCGGATGCTGGGCAGCATCACCATCGCACCCAACCAGTGGCCCACCAGCGCGCTCATCGACTGGCTGCAAATCCTGCGCCGCCTGGACAGCGTGCCGCAACGCCAGGCGCGCATCACCGAAGCCAACAACATCCTGAAAGCGCGCCTGTCGTACCAAGGCACCCGGCTGATTTTCAGCACCGACAAGGACGATGCCTGGTGGTGGCTGATGACCAATGGCGACGTCAACGCCGCGCGCTTGCTGCTGGCGGTGCTGGACGACCCGGCCTGGAAAGACGAGCTCGGCCCATTCATCGGCGGCTTTATCAACCGCCAGCAAAGCGGCGCCTGGCACACCACCACCGCCAACCTCTGGGGCGGTTTGGCGCTGGAAGCGTTCTCACGTAAATTCGAGGCCACGCCGGTCAGCGGCATCACCGCCGCGCGCTTCGGCCAGAACCAAAGCGCGGTTGACTGGAGCCGCGTGCAAACCATCCAGGCCACCGACGCCGAAGGCATCGGGCATCAAGGCACCTTCTCCGGCGCGCCCGCCTCACCGGGCAACCTGCGCGGCAACACGATGTTCATGCCCTGGCCCCAAGACAGCGCCCGCGAAACCCTGCGCGTCACGCACGAAGGCAGCGGCAAGCCTTGGCTGACGCTGCAATCGGTCGCGGCGGTGCCGCTCAAAGAGCCGTTCGCGGCCGGCTATGCGATCAAGAAAACCATCACCCCGGTCGAGCAGGCCGTGCCCGGCCAGTACACGCGCGGCGACGTGCTGCGCATCACGCTTGAAGTCAACGCCAGCGCCGACATGACCTGGGTCGCCATCACCGACCCGATTCCCGCCGGCGCGACCATTCTGGGCAGCGGTTTGGGGCGCGATTCCGAAATCGCCGCCCAAGGCGAAAAAAGCACCGGCTACGGCTGGTTCGGTTTCGAGGAACGCAGCTTCGAAGCGTTCCGCCGCTACTACGAATACCTGCCCAAAGGCGTGGTCAAGATGCAATACACCGTGCGCCTGAACAACCCCGGCGACTTCGCCCTGCCGCCCAGCCGCGCCGAGGCGCTGTACGCCCCCGAGATGTTCGGCGAAGCGCCCAATGCGCGCATCACCGTTAGGGCACCCAAGTAATGCATGCGGGCACAGGCGCCTGCGGCGCCGTAGGGTCGGGTTTTAAATCCGCCCTACCCCCGGACAGCGCTGCGCTTGTCCGGGCTACCCGCGGTCTGGTGTGCGCCGTGCAGGCCGCGGCGGCGCTGGTGATATTTTTCTTTCCGTTCCTTGGTGAAATCCGCGCTATAGAGTTTTTCCACGAGATCGCGGAATCCCGATTCCAGCTCGGCAACGCTCATATGGGTAGGGCGGAAATTGACATCGAACAGCGTGCACAACTCCCACGCCTGTTCTCGCAGGAGGCGTTCCTCGACGCGCAAGCGGTTGTACAAAGGCGTGCCTGGGAAAGGCGTGAGCACGGTGACCTGCACCTCGTACAGACCACTGTCGCGCACGAATTGCCAGACGTCATCAAAGGAGCCGGTTCCGGTGCCGTCCAGGCCGAGGATGAAACAGCCGTTG
>Ga0209628_10000949_pt1 | contig 18209 bp, 16 predicted proteins | sample TergutCu122P4_FD_187285 | JGI IMG/M metagenome (GOLD analysis project Ga0209628, IMG submission 187285) | Cubitermes ugandensis P4 segment gut microbial communities from Kakamega Forest, Kenya - Cu122 P4 (SPAdes) (version 2) | ecosystem: Host-associated > Arthropoda: Insects > Digestive system...
GTCCGGCCTGTCGGCCGCCATACGCCTGAAGCAACTGGCGGCGGAAAAAGGCCGCGAGGTTTCGGTGGTGGTGCTGGAAAAAGGCTCGGAGCCGGGCGCGCACATCCTCTCCGGCGCGGTGATGGACCCCAAGGCGCTGACCGAGCTGATCCCGGACTGGAAGGAAAAAGGCGCCCCGCTCAATCAGCCCGTGACCGACGATGCCTACGTCTTTTTGTCGGCCACCGGCGGCGCGCGCATACCCAACCTGTTTCTGCCGCCGTTTGCCGACAACCACGGCAACTACATCGTCAGCCTGGGCAACGTGGTGCGCTGGCTGGCCGCGCAGGCCGAGGCGCTGGGGGTGGAAATTTTCCCCGGCTTCGCCGCCGCCGAAGTGCTCTACGGCGAAGACGGCAGCGTGCGCGGCGTGGCCACGGGCAACATGGGCATCGGCAAGGACGGCGCGCCGACCGACAACTTCCAGCTCGGCATGGAACTGCGCGGCAAATACACGCTGTTTGCCGAAGGCGCGCGCGGCCACCTGGGGCGCGGGCTGATCGAAAAATTCAAGCTCGACAAGGACAGCGACCCGCAAAGCTACGCCATCGGCATCAAGGAGCTGTGGGAGATCGACCCCAGCCGCCACACGCCCGGCTTTGTCATGCACACCGCCGGCTGGCCGATGGACGAGCAAACCTACGGCGGCGCGTTTCTCTACCACGCCGAGGACAACAAGGTGTTTTGCGGCTTTGTGGTGGGGCTGGGCTACAAAAACCCCTACCTCAGCCCGTTTGAGGAATTTCAGCGCTGGAAGACGCACCCGCGCGTCAAGTGGTACTTCACCGACGACCAGGGCAACGTCAACGCCAAGCGCCTGTCCTACGGCGCGCGCGCCATCGCCGCCGGCGGCATCCTGGCGCTGCCCAAGACCGTGTTTCCGGGCGGCGCGCTGGTTGGCTGCGACGCGGGCTTTTTGAACGTTGGCCGCATCAAGGGCAGCCACGCCGCCATCAAGACCGGCATGCTGGCCGGCGACGCCGCCTGTGACGCCGTGGCCGCCGGCCGCCAGCACGACGAGCTAAGCGCCTACCCCGAAGCCTTCAGCGCAAGCTGGCTGGCCGCCGAGCTGCACAAGGACCGCAACTTCAAGAACTGGTTCAAACCCGGCCTGACCGTAGGCACGGCGATGAACGGTTTTGAGCAATACGTCATGCGCGGCCACATCCCCTGGACGCTGCACCGCAAACACCCGGACCACGTACAGCTGAAACCGGCCGATCAGTGCGAGCCAATCGCCTACGCCAAGCCCGACGGCAAACTGACCTTTGACCGCCTGTCCAGCGTATTCATCAGCAACGTCAACCACGAGGAAAACCAGCCCGCGCACCTGACGCTCAAAGACCCGACCGTGCCGGTGCGCTTCAACCTGGCCCGCTACGGCGGACCGGAAGCGCGCTACTGCCCGGCCGGCGTATATGAATTTGTCCCCGACCAGGCGCAAGGCGGCAGCGCCCAGCGCCTGCAAATCAACGCCCAGAACTGCCTGCACTGCAAGACCTGCGACATCAAGGATCCAAGACAAAACATAGTCTGGATCACGCCAGAAGGCGGCGGCGGGCCGAATTATTCTGGCATGTGAGCAGCGCAAACGGCGCGCAAGGCGCAATGGGTCCGCTTGTGGTTCCTTGATTCAACCCATGAACATTTTTGTGCCGCTGGCTCCCACCCCCAGATCAAGCCGGGGCAGGCTCTGCCATCCCCCAAAGGGGGAGGGAATTCAACTCCTTCCCCCTCTGGTGGAAGGCTGGGATGGGGGCAACAGCGATACAAACAAAGCAGCAAGACGCAGGCGGCAAAGCGGCAACCGCCTTGCGTGCTCAAGGTGTCCAACGCTCAAACCCGCGCCGCGATGGCCGAGGCCGATGAAATCGTGCGCCAGCACCGCGCACGTTTTGCAAACGCTGACGAGCTGTTCGATGACCTTGCAACAAGCAGCCGCAAGTAAGCGGTAAGCGCGCTCGCGTTCATCGCCCCCATGAGCGCCCCCTTCCCCCTGTCCGACCACTTTGACGGCCAGCGTTTCAGCACGCCCGGCGCGCCGCGCATGGCGCGGCTTGGCGACCTGCTGAAATGGCGCCTTGGCAAACGCGCCGCGCCCGCCGGCGCGTGGCCCAGGTGGGTGCCAATCACCCCGCGCGCGCTGCCGCCGCGCCCCGCCGCCGGCTCGCCCGGCATGGTTGCGACGTGGATCAACCACGCCACCTTTTTGCTGCAAACCGGCAGCGCCAACATCATCTTTGACCCGCTGTTTTCACGCCGCGCCGGGCCGTTTGGCATCACCGGCCCGGCGCGCGTGCACGCGCCCGGCGTGGCGCTCGACGCGCTGCCGCCCATCGACGCCGTGTGCCTGTCGCACGACCACTACGACCACTGCGATCTGCCATCGCTGCGCCAGCTTGCGCGCCGCGCCGCGCCGCCCATCGCCATCGCGCCGCTGGGCTGCGGCGCGCTGCTGCGCCGCGCCGGATTTGCGCCACGGCACATCGTCGAGCTTGACTGGTGGCAGCCGCACACGCTGCCATCAGGCGCGCGCGTCGCGCTCACGCCAGCACAGCACTGGAGCAAGCGCCTGACGGTCAGACGCAACCGCAGACTCTGGGGCGGTTTCTTCATCACGCTGCCCGCCGGCACCAGCGCGTATTACGCGGGCGACACGGGCTATCACGCCACCATGTTTTGCGACATCGCCGCGCGGCTGGGCGCGCCCGATCTGGCGCTGCTGCCCATCGGCGCCTACGAGCCGCGCTGGTTCATGCACCCGCAGCACTGCAACCCATTTGAGGCCGTGCGCATCCACCGCGACCTGCGCGCGCGCCAAAGCGTGGCCATGCACTGGGGCGCGTTTCGCCTGACCGACGAAGCGCGCGACGCCCCGCCCCGCGCCTTGGCCCAGGCCCTGCGCGAAGCGGGACTGGCGCCGGAAGTTTTCCGGGTTATCGAGCCGGGCGAATCGCTTGCCATCGGCTGACGGTTTTGCGTTGAGCGTTGAGCGTTTGGCGCTGGCCCGGCGTGGTGCGCGAGCCTTGCAACCCAAGCTCAGAGTGCGATTCAAGCCATACCAGCCGCAAGGTGTGGACATCGGGCTTGCTGTAGATAAGCACGAGGTCTGGCTTGACGTGGCAATCCCGGTGGTCTTTCCAATCGCCGATCATGGCATGGTCGCGGTGACGTGGTGCCGGCGGGAGACCGGCTAGTAACGCGGACACGACGGTTTGAAAGCCGGCATCCAGCGTGGCGCGATGCTGGCCTTTTTTCTCGCGCTTGAACTGGCCAAAGCGTTCAATCGTCCGCATTCAAATCGGCCATCAGCTCTTCTAGAGCATTTTCGATTCGGCCATGAACATTTTTGCGCTGCTTGCCCCCACCCTAACCCTCCCCCAAAGGGGGAGGGAACTTGACCCCTTCCCCCTTTGGGGGAAGGCTGGGATGGGGGCAGCGGCGGCACACTCATGAAGTGCGCCAGCAATTGTCAGCACTCAAATCAAAACCGCTCTATCGTGTCAAAGCGTTTGCCCCCGCCTTTGCGCGCCTCACGCATCGCGGCAATCGTTGTCTCGTTTGGAATCAGCGGGTCAAAAGGCAGTGCCTTGTCCTGCGCTATTTTGGTAAGCAGCAGCCGCACGGCGTCGGACACGGTCAGCCCAATCGCGGCCAAAACCGCCGCAGCTTCGGCTTTCACGCGCCCATCGACACGGGTTTGTACAAGTTGATTGGCGGCCATGGTTTGCTTCCTTTTGCAATACATTGTCATGCAAGACCATTCATTGTGCAGCCGTACCGCTCATTGGCGGTTGAGTGCAATGCAAGACGAAGCGCCAGCGGACGCGCCTGCCGATCAGGCGCAGTGAAATTTTTCCATCGCGATTAATTCAGCTTCCAGCATTCCTTGGGAGTAAGCGATCCGGAAACGGTGCGCTGTGATGCCTGATTGATGGTGAAATTGCCGCAGCCGGTGTCATGTGTCTGGCTGCCCTGCCGTGTCGCCGTGATTGTGTAGGCATTGGGACCTGCAACGTTCAATGTCAGGGCGTAATACCCATCGGGCGAAGTGTCGGCATAAATGGCGGCCAAATCAGCGCTGGTATACCTTTGGTTCTGGCTGAAATACCGCTCCATTGCCGAGGCGGCCTCGGTCAGGGCGCGCGTGGCGTCGGTGCGGCGCGCGCGCATTATGTAGTCGCCATATGCGGGGTAAGCGATGACGGCGAGGATGGCAACGATTGCGACCACGATCATCAGCTCGATCAAGGTAAAGCCGCGCGCCCGCGCCGTCAGCCCGGCGCGGCTGCGAGCGGGCACGCTTTTGTCAGTGTTCATGAACATATCCCAGCCTTATTTGGCGGCGCCAGTTGCTGATGCCGGTTGCTGCGGATTGGCGGGTGGCGGCGTTACCACCGGCGGCTGGCGGTTACCGCCCGCAGCGCCCGGCGCCGATGCTGCCGGGGCAGCCACACGCGCCCCGGCGATACCGGCAAAGCAACCCAATACAAGGCCAATAATCAAAATTTTCGCTGTGCGCATAATTGACAATTCCTTTCGCTGTGGAAGTTATGGCGCCAAAACGTCACGCCATGATTGACGCCGGTTGCCCTGGGCCGCGCTTTCGGCAAGTGACGTCGTGGTGCCGGTGGACGAATTCATAATCTTGACGTTTTTGCCCGGATCGTTGGTTCTCTGAATGTTGGGCGATGACGTCAGGCCGGTAATCTGCACGCCTCCAGGCGGTTGCTGCCCGCCAGTGCCGGTTACGATGTCTATCGTATCAAAGTGACCGTCACTGTTGACATCAAATGGCGACGTACCCAGGCGTCCGCCGCTATAGGCATCCAAATCCATCAGCCAACTGACCCCGCTGGCCGTGCAATCGCCGCCGTCCACGCTGGGAATCACGCTGACGAATATGATGCGTCCGCCATCGAATACCGGGTTGCCAATTACCCGCTCGCCCGTCGGCGGCGTAGACGCCGGCGACACCAAGTCTATGTACCAGCCACGCTTGCTGGTCCAATCCACTTTTCCGGTGGGTGTGGGGTTATTTGTCACCGCCCGCCAAAATCCACCAAACACAGACGCCACTTCGTCAGTGATTCTTTGCTGCTGCAACGCACTTCTGCCGCCGGTAATAGCCGTTCCTGCCTGGCCCTTGTCCCAAATACCATAAAAGGTATTTGTAGGCGCGCCAGGCAAAGCGCCTTTCCGGATGCTGTCATTCTGGAACGCCTCGCCGGTGCCAAAGTAAACCATGTAGCCGCCATTGGGATGAAAGCTGACCTCTGGCCTGGTGGTAATTTGCTGCATCTTGTTGGATGAATCTCTGGCGGTAAACAGCGGCTGGCCATTAGACACCACCCAATTGGCCGGATTGCTGTCCATCAAATCAAACTTCCACAGGTTGCCATGCAGGTCGCCAGCGTAGACAAACTCCACATAGCCATCACCATCCACGTCGGCGGCGGCCGGGGTTGACAGGCCGTTGGGCATTTGCGGCGTGACAGCCGTGTAGCCGCGGCCCGTGTCCAGCTTTTTGATCAGGGCGCCGGTTTCCAGATCCACCACGTACAGCACGGCGTTGCCGCTGGCGCTGGCAGCGCCGTCAGGCTCGGTGTTGTTGTAGCCGTTGCCAAAAATCGCCACCCATTTGCCGTTGCGAGCCTTGGCGATCGCCGGCACGCTGAAGGTGTAGCCCATATCGGCGTCATCCCTGTCGGTAAACTCCCACAGCACACTGTTTTGATTGAGCACCGATGGATTGGTGATATCCAGCGCATAGATGCCTTGGCCGCCAGCGTTCAAGCCGCCCGCCAAAACAGTCCGCCAGCTCGTCCCGCCAGTGCCGTTTGCCTTGATGTAAGCGTCACCCACAACGGGCTGGCCATCGACAAAAAACCTGTGATTTACATCGTAATGCTGCGACGCCAGAAACGGCAGGTTCCCATAAACCGCTGACGGAACGTAAGCGAATTTCTCCACCCCGGTAGCCGCATCCAGACCGTGCAACATACCGTCGTTGGCGCCCACGTAAACCATCGGCGAGCGGCTGGCCTGACTGGCGGCCCAGGCACTGTAGGAGCTGCCGCTTTGGATCGTGTCCGGGTAGCCCGATTGCGGCTTGCCCACGTAAACCGGCGCCCCGTTGACTATGTCGCCCAGCTTGGACGCCCTGGCGCGGTAATCGCCTGGGCCATGCCCTTCCTTGGAAGTATCACCAGCAATATAGGCAAGCATCTTCTCCCCGCCGAGGTTGGCCACCCCGGCCGGGGTTGCCGCGAGCTTGCTTTGCTGGTCTGAATCAAGACCGTTCGGGCCGACCGCCCAATTGCCGGTAAATTTGATGCCCTTTTTGGTAGAAGGTTTATAGGTGTAGATGGCGTTGCGCACGCCAGACGGCATCGCGCCAGCGGCGCTCCATAGCTGCCCGTTTGTCGCGCCAGTGCTTGGGTCCAGCTTCCAGGCCAACAAGTCCCCGCTCCAATCGGTGGTTTTCAACTTGGCCTGGTATGCCACGCTGCTGGTGGTCAACTGGCTTGAATTGGCCGCCACCGCCGCGTATGACGATGAGTCGGCCATGATGCTGGCAAAGATGGCGTCCAGCGCGGCGTTCAGCGCTGCTGTGTCATCGGCCATAAGAGCCGCGCCGGTGCCGCCGGCAGCGGCTATGGCGTTCAGTTGCGCCGGGTCGGTGCCTGTCGGCATGGCAAAGCCGACCATGTATGTCTTGACCTTGGCGGCGCTGGAGCGCAGCGACGTGGCTTCAGTGACTACCTCAGCCAAACCTGCCGCTGGACTAGCAATTTCCGTCCCGCCCTTCGATGTCGCTGGCAAGCCGTCGGTCAAAAACACCGCATAATTATTTGTACAGGTGCCAGTTGCAGGTTTTGGCGCGTTTACCGCGCTCAGATTGCCTGCGGAAAGCCCACTATTGAAATATGTATTGGCTGTCTCCAAAGTACCAGCCATTGGGGTGTTTCCGGCGTTTTGCAATGGAAAGGCTGGATTGGTTGGCGCGTTGGTGGTGAACTGCGATGTGCCAAGTTTGGTGTTAAGTGCGTTCAACTGCGTTGCGTCTACCGGTGCAATTGGCACATGCAGAAACCCCTTGCTGACCGACAGATTGGTATTGTTGTTAAACCATGTCGGAGCGGTTGGACTTAACGCTGTTCTTGCTGGTATATTGACCAGCCAATAACCGAAAATGCGAAAACCTTGCGCGAGGTCTGAATCACTTGGGCAATATTGTCTAGGAATACCGTTGGCACCATTTCCAGGAGTGCTATCTGATGTATCAGTTTTGCTGGAATATGAAGTGTATCCAGGTTCTGCGGCATGAATACAAGGTACAGCCCCTGTACTATTCCAGAATCCTGCGGGCCGCACGGAAAGAGGATTACCTTGAGCCAATGTGGCAGCATTGACTCTGGGATCTGTAGACCAGTCCACTGTGGGTTGCGGATTTGTGACATATGTACCATCGTACATCGGCAGCGCAATATTATAGTAAATTCTGTTTCCAGTTACCCACGGACTATCTAGATAGTATCTTTTATGAGTCGGACTGGCGCGCGCCCCAATAACTGTTAGATCCCAAGTTGGGTCATATTTAGCTGGGTCAAAGCTGGCATCATACAGCGAGTTGTACAGATTGACTCTTGTAATATTATTTTGCTGATAAGCCATCAATCCGATGTTCATTTGTGCGCTATATGCACTAATAATGTTTTTAGCAGCGTTCCGCGCAATTTCTGACTTGCTATCCGGGCTGTCGCTGCCAACAGCATGGCCGTCAGCAGCTTCATCCATGCTATTGGAGTTATCCATGATGAACAGCACATTGGGGTTGTCGCCGCCACTGCCGTTCAGGAATGGATTGTTGGAAATCACCAGTGTGGGCACGGTCTGCGCCACGGCTGCTGGTATGAACCAGCCGCCTTGCAAGGTCATAGCCACGGCAAGTGGTATGCCGATCAATTTTTTGAACAGATTGGAACGAATGGTCATGATGAGATTGCTTTTTACTTATGTCTAAAATTGGCCGATGGTTCAACGCTGATAAACGCTTTGCAGCACTACCTTGCTGGCCGGCGAGCCGTCGTCGTTCTTGATGAGGCCAAAGCCGATGGCGGTAATGCGGTAGCCGTAGTACGTTGGCGCAGGACTGCCATAGCCTGAAACCGTCAGGCTGCTGGAGCCGACTACGCCCAGGTTTTCGATGAAGTAGCGCGGCTGAGTAAGCGCCACGCTGCCAGGTGAGACAAGCGGAAGCACCGATGTAAAAGCGCCATATTTCACGCTGGCAGCTACCGCCGTGTCGGAAGCGCTGCTGGAGCTGGTCTTGCCCAGCCAGTCGGTATTGCTGCTGGCGCCCAACTGCCTCCAGACGGAATCGCCGGTGGTTGAAGGCAGGCAGCGGCCAGCAATACAGTTAGGGTATGCCGCAAACTTCTCTTCGCCATTGATGCGGCTGGTGGCGCTTTGAAGCTCGGCCTCGGCATCGCGCAGGGCGGCTTCGGCGGACTGGAAGGCAACGTTCCAGTCCTGCGTGTTGCCGCCCATGCGCTCTTGCATGATTACGCCGCGCACCGACACGATGGCCAGCAGGCTGAGCGCAATCAAAAAAATCATCGCCGCGAACAGCGACACGCCTTGCTGCCGCCGCTGTTTGCCAAAGTAGATAAAACGGTTCATGATTTGTGTTCAGAAATTTCTGTTTCTGACTGAAAAGACGGTGGTGTATTCACGGTAAACACGGTTATCCGCTGGCGTGACCGTGGCGCCGTTGAAGGTGTATTGGTTGCTGCCCGTGGTTGGAGCGCCGGAGTCTGGCTGGGTGGCCAGCAGCAAATGCATCCTGACTGCCACCACCTGGGTCCAGTCGGCGACGCTGCCAGGCTGCACCCAGTTGTTGATGGAGCCGCTGGCGGTGGTATCGACGCCAAACCACAGCGCCATGTTCTCCACGCCGTTGGCCAGTTCGATGCAATTGGCGCCCGTGGTGCAAGTCCACAGCGACCGGCCTTTGCCCGGCGTGCCCGAGTTGGCGATGTAATAGGCGTTGGCTACCACCGGCATGATCAGTGAGCCGGGCGAGAGCACATAGGGCGTGGCTACCCAGGCACCACCTCTGGCGCAGTTGGTGGCAAGCTGGGCAGAACAGTTGGCGGACGCGGCATGCGTGATCACGTTGCCGGGGCCGCTGGTGTTTATGAAAAAGCTGTTGAGTTTGCAATTGGTCGCCAGCAGCGCCTGCCCGCTGATGAAGTTGTGACTGCCGGTTTTGATGGTGGCGCCATCGTCACTTATCACACTGGCTTCTTGCGCCGGATCGACGCCGACCAGCATCAGCGCGCCGGTGCCGGCAATGGCGCCAGCAAGGCTGGTGGTAGAGCCATCGGCAACGCCGCGCACTGGCTCATTGGTGTTTTGCCACCAGTTGCCAACGCCGCCGCCACGGGTGTCGCCCTGCAAGATGCCGGGGATGCGCCCGCAGCCGTTAAAGCCGGCATGACGGGCGCTGTTGCCGATTATGTTGAAAACGGCGCGGGCATTTTCGTCCATGCCGGTCATGGCATTGGTGGTGGAAAAACTGCGGAGCGATGATATGTAAATACCGCCAATAATGGCGAGTATGAACAGCCCGATGGCGACCGAAATCATCAATTCGATCAGCGTAAGACCGGCCTGGCGCAATTGAATAAATCGTTTCATGGCCGCACTACCATGGTGTATTTTTGAATATCGAAAGCCTGTGTCTGTTTGGAGTTTTTTTCTTTCCAACTGACGGTAATGGTGAACGTGCCGTTGGCACTAGGAGCCACTCCGCCGCCTGGATCAGAAAGCGAACTGAAAAGCTCTTGCGACCATTGGCAAAAATCCCTGCTGGCTATTTCTGCCGCAGTGCAGACAGCATCGCCGCATGCAGTGCAGGTTGGCGACGCGCTGGGGACGATGTAGCTGATGCCATAGCTGCCGTCCCGCACGCCCTGTGGATTGAGCCGTATGCGGTCGGCCATTTCGTAGATTTTTTGCGTCACGATCGTGCGGTTGTAGGCGCTGACGCCCATCGAAGTGCTCTTGACCAGCAGCCCGGCCAGGCCCAGCAGCCCGAAGGCGACGATGACGACGGACACCATGGCCTCGATCAGGGTGGCGCCTTTTTGATTTGATGGTTGTTTATTCAGCATAAAAAAACCTCATGAGCAGGCCGCTTGCCGGGTTGCTTCGACACGGCCAGTTGGAAAAATCTGGAGCTGCCGCCCATAATTGCCTGCCGGGCGCGTGTCGCAAAATGTCAGATTACCTGCATTGCCGGTAGTGCCGGCGGGCGCGAAATTGATGGCGGTGGTGATGGTGGCGGGATTGACTCTCACCGCGCCACTGAGTTGTAGATATTTGAGAATCTGATTCGCGCCGCCTGTTCCGCCAGCGGTGTAAACGATCAAACCGCTTTGCCAGTCGGTGGCATTGCAAGTACTGCCGTCGGTGCTGGGGCACACTGAGACGGTCTGGCGGCGCGTGACCGCCTCGGCCCGCGCCAGACCAAGGGCGGTTTGTACTTCGCTGCTGGCGGTGGCCAGGCGGCTGTTTTTGATCAGCGTGTCAAAGCTTGGGAAGGCGATCGTCAGCAGAATTGCAAACACTGCTATCACCACCATCAATTCGACAGCGGTGAAGCCGCGCGATCCGCAGCGGCGCGCCCAGCCGCTGGCCTGCGCTATGTGGGCACGGTTGCGCGTCCCGGAGCAAGAACCATCTCTGCTCTTGTGCCATACGGGTACTAGTTGGCACTGAAGGGGGGGGGGGGGCGAAGGCGGACATGAACTGTGTATTCATTTGATGGTGAATTATGGATAGTTTCACGAACGTGTCAACTGTTACCCCCATACACACAGCGACATAGTGTGAAATACTTCGCTTTGCTGCCTGTGTTTGCGACGAACGGTGTGCCGCGACAGACTAGCGGTTACACCTGTAGCTCAACTTATGAGGAATATTTCACACTTTTATATTGATTAATCAACACAAACGCAAAGAAACCTGCTCCAGCCATTGGCTGTAATGGCACAGTTCGCCCTACATCGCCTGGCACGGCTTTGGGGCGCTGGTATGGTGCTGCCCACAGCCTTATCACACTCTTCTGGGAAGGTAGCGGCGTAGTCCACTCTTTGGAGGCATTGGCGGTTGGCAACATCGCCTATACTGCAATCCGTCAGGAGAGAGCGCCGCGCGTTTTGCGCGCGCCGCCGCCGAAGGCCGAACGCTCAGGCAAAAGGACTGACGCCGGGTGCTGCTTGATGCGCACCCGTTTGACTGCTGGAGAGAGGCTGGCGCGTTACGCGCGTCAACCCACCGAAGGGGCAAGGGTTTTGCGCCGGGGCATCTGCCTTGGGCGCATGCCGAATCTCTCAGGTAAAGAGGACAGCAGGGTTTGCCCGGTGCGGCGCGGTGTGGCGCTGCTCCGCTTTTCATAGCGAAACCCTGAAATTAACCATGTCCGAATCCGCCCAACTCATGCAAACCCCGCTGCACGCGCTGCACCTTGAACTGGGGGCGCGCATGGTGCCCTTTGCCGGTTATGCGATGCCGGTGCAGTACCCCGCCGGGCTGATGGCCGAGCACAAGCACACGCGCGCGGCCGCCGGGTTGTTTGACGTGTCGCACATGGGCCAGTTGCGGCTGGCAGGCAGCAGCGCCGCCGCCGCCTTCGAGAGCCTGATGCCGGTCGATGTGCTGGGGCTGGGCGTGGACCGGCAACGCTACGGCTTGCTGCTGGGCGACGCGGGCGGCATCATCGATGACCTGATGTTCGTCAACCGGGGCGATCACATTTTTGCCGTTGTCAACGGCGCGTGCAAGGCGGGCGACATGGCGCACATGCAGGCGCGCATTGGCGCGCGCTGCCAGATTACGCCGCTGCCAGATCACGCGCTGCTGGCGCTGCAAGGCCCGCTGGCCGCCGCCGCGCTGCGGCGCCTGGTGCCCGGCGTTGAAAAGCTGATCTTCATGACCGGCGGCGCGTTTGGCTGGCAGGGCGCTGATTTGTACATCACGCGCAGCGGCTATACGGGCGAGGACGGGTTCGAGCTTTCGCTGCCCGCCGCGCACGCCGATGCTTTGGCGCGCGCCCTGCTGGCGCAGCCGGAAGTCAAACCCATTGGTCTGGGCGCGCGCAACTCGCTGCGGCTGGAAGCTGGCCTGTGCCTGTACGGCAGCGACATGGACGCCGCCACCACGCCCGCCGAAGCGGGCCTGGCCTGGGCGATTCAGAAAGTGCGGCGCACGGGCGGCGAGCGCGCGGGCGGCTTTCCCGGCGCGGACAAAGTGCTGGCGCAACTGGCAGGCGAATGCCCGGTGGAGCGCAAGCGCGTGGGCCTGATCGCCAGCGAGCGCATTCCCGTGCGCGAACCCGCCCCGCTGCAAGGCGCTGACGGGCAAGCTTTGGGCAGCGTCACCAGCGGCCTGCTCGCGCCCAGCCTTGACTTGCCGATTGCCATGGGCTACTTGCCACCGGCCTTTGCCACGCCCGGCACAAAGGTCAACGCCATCGTGCGCGGCAAGCCGGTGCCGATGACGGTCAGCGCCATGCCGTTTGTGCCCACCCGTTATTTTCGCGGTTAAAACCACTGCCAGCGCTTGTCCATCAAGCGCAACACGCTCATTTTTCAGGAGTAAACACATGACCCTCAAATTCACCCAAGATCACGAATGGCTGCGCATCGACGGCGGCATCGCCACGGTCGGCATCACGGCGCATGCGCAGGAGGCGCTGGGCGACGTGGTGTTTGTCGAACTGCCGGAGATCGGCAAAACCTGCGCGCAAGGCGAAGTGGCCGGCGTGGTGGAGTCGGTCAAGGCCGCCGCCGACGTGTTCATGCCCGTCGATGGCGAAGTGGTTGAAGTCAACGAGGCGCTGCGCGCCGATCCGCAACTGGCCAACAGCGACCCGATGGGCGCAGGCTGGTTTTTCAAGATCAGGCTCGCCCACGCGGCGCAGCTTGACGGGTTGATGGATGAAGCGGCTTATGCCAAACTTGCCGCCGAGGCTTGAGTTGCACTCCCCCTCGCCCGCTTGCGGGAGAGGGGCAGGGGAGAGGGCCAGCGGCGCTGGTTGAAGTCACAACGCTTGCGCCGCGCACCCCCTCTACCTAGCCATCTCCCCCAGTGGGGAGAGGGAAAAATTCCTGGATTCCCGCCTGTGCGGGAATGACGAAACATCTTTTTGCTACCAGCCATGTCCACCCCCGACCCCACCTCCGCGTCCGAATTCGCCGCCCGCCACATCGGCCTCTCGCCCGCCGACGAGCAGCTCATGCTCGCCGCCGTGGGCGCGGCCACGCGCGCGCAGTTGATTGACGGCATCGTTCCCGCCGCCATTCGCCGCGCGCGCCCCATGAATTTGCCCGCGCCCGCGACCGAGGCGCAGGCGCTGGCCGAGCTGCAAGAGATCGCTGGCAAAAACAAGCTGCTCAAAAGCTTTATCGGCCAGGGCTATTACGGCACGCACACGCCCGCGCCAATCTTGCGCAACGTGCTGGAAAATCCGGCCTGGTACACCGCCTACACGCCATATCAGGCCGAGATCAGCCAGGGGCGGCTGGAGGCGCTGCTCAACTTTCAGACCATGGTGTGCGAGCTGACCGGCATGGACATCGCCAACGCTTCCATGCTGGACGAGGCCAGCGCCGCCGCCGAGGCGATGACGCTGGCGCGGCGCATGGCCAAGTCCAAAAGCCGCCGCTTCATCGTCGCGGGCGATGTGCATCCGCAGACCATCGAGGTGATTCGCACCCGCGCCGCGCCGCTGGGCATCGAGGTGGTGCTGGCCAACTCGCCGCAAGAGTGGCTGGAAGGCGAATGCTTTGCCGTGCTGGCCCAGTACCCCGCCACCGATGGCCGCATTCACGATCTGCGCGCCAGCGCGGCCAGGGCGCACGAACGGCAGGCCGCCTTCATCGTCGCCGCCGATTTGCTGGCGCTCACGCTGCTGGCGCCGCCGGGCGAATGGGACGCCGACATCGTGATTGGCAGCACGCAGCGCTTTGGCATGCCGATGGGCGCGGGCGGCCCGCACGCGGCGTACATGGCGTGCCGCGACGAGTACAAACGCTCGCTGCCCGGCCGTCTGGTGGGCGTCAGCGTTGACGCGCACGGCCAGAGCGCTTACCGGCTGGCGCTGCAAACGCGCGAGCAGCACATCCGGCGCGAAAAGGCCACCAGCAACATCTGCACCGCGCAGGTGCTGCCGGCGGTGGTTGCCAGCATGTATGCGGTCTATCACGGCCCGCAGGGTTTGCTGCGCATTGCCCGGCGCGTGGCGCTGCACACCGCCGTGCTGGCGCGCGGGCTGGCGCAACTGGGCGCGCCGCTGCGCTTGCAGCCGGCGTTTGACACGCTGGCGCTGAAAACCGGCGCCGCCACGCAAAAAATAGCCGAGCGCGCGGTGTCGCTGGGCGCCAACCTGCGCATTCATGGCAAGGACGAGCTGTGCATAGCGCTGGATGAAACCACCACCCGCGCCGATATCGAGCTGCTGTGGCGCATCTTCGCCAGGCCCGGCAAGCCACAGCCCGACTTTGACGCGCTGACCGCTGGCGCGTCCGATCTGATAGCGCCCATGCCGCGCCGCACCAGCGGTTTTTTGACGCACCCGGTGTTCAACACCCACCACAGCGAAACCGCGCTGCTGCGCTATATCCGCCAGTTGTCCGATAAAGACCTGGCGCTGGATCGCGGCATGATCCCGCTGGGCAGTTGCACCATGAAACTCAACGCCGCCAGCGAGATGATTCCCATCACCTGGCCGCAGTTCGCCAACGTGCACCCGTTCGCGCCCGCCGGCCAGTTGCAGGGCTATGCCGAACTCAGCGCGCAACTGCGCGCCTGGCTGTGCGAAGCCACCGGCTACGCCGCCATCAGCCTGCAACCCAACGCCGGCTCGCAAGGCGAATACGCGGGCCTGCTGGCCATCCGCGCCTGGCACGCGGCCAGGGGGCAGGGCCAGCGCAAGGTGTGCCTGATCCCGTCATCGGCGCACGGCACCAACCCGGCCAGCGCGCACATGGCAGGCATGGAAGTGGCCGTCACCGCCTGCGACGCGCAAGGCAATGTGGACATCGACGAGCTGCGCCGCGCCTGCGAAAAACACAAGGACGAGCTGGCCTGCGTGATGATCACCTACCCCAGCACGCACGGCGTGTTCGAGCCGCGCGTGAAAGAGCTGTGCGAAATCGTGCACGCGCACGGCGGACTGGTGTATGTCGATGGCGCCAACCTGAACGCGCTGCTGGGCATCGCCGCGCCAGGCGAATTTGGCGGCGACGTAAGCCACCTGAACCTGCACAAAACCTTCAGCATCCCGCACGGCGGCGGCGGCCCCGGCGTGGGGCCGGTGTGCGTAAGTCAAGAGCTGGCGCCGTATCTGCCGCAATTCATTTCAGCCGCCCCGCTGGGCAACGCATCGGTGCTGCCGATCAGCTGGATGTACATGCGCATGATGGGCGCGGCGGGCCTGCAAGCGGCCACCGAAGCGGCCATTCTCGGCGCCAACTACATCAGCGCGCGCCTGAAAGACCACTATCCCACCTTGTACGCCAGCGCAAACGGCCATGTAGCGCACGAGTGCATTCTGGATTTGCGCGGCTTCAAGGACAGCAGCGGCGTCACCGCCGAGGACGTGGCCAAGCGCCTGGCCGACTACGGCTTTCACGCGCCCACGCTGAGCTTTCCCGTGGCCGGAACGCTGATGGTCGAGCCGACCGAAAGCGAGCCGCTGGCCGAGCTGGACCGCTTCATTACCGCCATGATCGCCATCCGCGAAGAAATCCGCCGCATCGAGCGCGGCCAGTGGCCGCAGGGCGACAACCCGCTGAAAAACGCCCCCCACACCGCGGCCGCGCTGCTGGCTGCCGACTGGCCGCATCCATACCCGCGCGAGGCCGCCGCCGCCCTGCCCCACGTCCCGCCGGGCAGCGTCAAATACTGGCCGCCCGTGGGCCGCGTGGACAACGTGCATGGCGACCGCAACTTGATATGCTCATGGCCGCCCGTTGCCGCATAGGACTATTCAACCATGTCCAGATTCAAAGCTTATGCAATCGCCGCCCTGGCTGGCGTCTTTGTCAGCTGCGCCGCCGCGCAGGCGCAACCGCAAACCAGCCGCTTGACCAATGACATTCAAGTCAGCGGGCAAATCCAGCCGGATGACATCGCGGCGCTGAAAAGCCAGGGCATCAAAACCGTGATCGACATGCGCCCCGATGGCGAAGAACCCGGCCAGCCAGCCGCCGCCGCAGTCGCGCAAGCGGCCCGGCAGGCGGGGCTGCAATTTGCCTACATCCCGGTGCCCGCCAGCGGCGACGTGCCGCCATCGGCGGTGGACGCGCTGTGGCAGCAAATGTCCCGCTCGCCGCGCCCCATACTGCTGTACTGCCGCAGCGGCAATCGCGCGGTCCGGACCTGGGCGCTGGCCGAAGCCGCCCGCCCCGGCGGACTGGACGCCGCCGCCATAACCAGGCACGCCAAAGACGCCGGCCGCCCGGTGGACGACCTGCAAGAGCAAATCGCCCAGCGCATCGCCGCGCGCGGGGTCAAATAGCCAGCTGTAGCTGCTGAATTGATAGCTGCCCGCGCTCATTCAGCAAGTCTTTGCGCATGAAAACATTCGCAAAACCTTACGCGGCAAGCGCGGGCAGCTATCAAAAATCCATACGGCCATGAACGACACCATCACCGCCGTACAAGGCATAGAGGCGGGCCACCACACCGACGCGCGCCGCCCCACCGGCTGCAGCGTGGTGCTGGCGCGCGCGGGCGCGGTGGGCGGTGTGGACGTGCGCGGGGCCGCGCCCGGCACGCGCGAAACCGATTTGCTGGCCCCCGGCAACCTGGTGCAAACCGTGCATGCCGTGCTGCTGTCAGGCGGCAGCGCCTGGGGGCTGGACGCCGCCGCCGGCGTCATGCGCTGGCTGGAAGAGCGCGGCATCGGCCTGCCCGTGGGCAACGCACCCGGCCAGCTGGTGCCCATCGTCCCCGCCGCCGTGTTGTTTGACCTGCAACTGGGCGACGCGCGCATCCGCCCCGGCGCCGACGCCGGTTACGCCGCCTGCCAAAACGCCAGCGCCGCCGCCATTGCCCAAGGCAGCATCGGCGCGGGCGCGGGCGCCACGCTGGGCAAAATGTTTGGCATGGCACACGCGATGAAAGGCGGCATCGGCAGTGCCGTGGTGCAACTGGACGGCGTGCGCGTTGGCGCGCTGATCGCCGTCAACGCGCTGGGCGACGTAATCGACCCCGCCAGCGGCCAGCCAATAGCGGGCGCGCGCAGCGCCCATGACCCACTGCGCCTGCGCGGCAGCGCCTTTGCTGTGCTGGCGGGCGACAAAACGCAAGCCATGCTGGCCGGGCGCAACACCACCATCGGCGTCATCGCCACCGACGCGCCGCTAACCAAAGCGCAAGCCCAGCGCCTGGCCGGCGCCGGCCACGACGGCCTGGCGCGCGCCATCCGCCCCGTACACACCATGAGCGACGGCGACACCCTGTTTGCCCTGGGCACGGGCTTGACCCGCCAGCTCGACTTCAACGCCCTGTGCGTAATGGCCGCCGAAGCTGTCCAGCAAGCCTGCCTGAACGCCGTGCGCGCCGCGCCCGGCCTGCGCCTGGGCGATGCGTGGTGGCCGGGGGCGGGGGATTTGCAAAAGCAAACGCCAGCTTAGGCTATTTACCGTGGCCACTTTGATACATGAAGTTTGGGAAGAACCAGATGAAAATGGCCAAATGCTGCCGGGTGTTTGCCTGGCTGGAGCAGCCGGAAATGGTTTCCGCGCACTTCTCAAATCAAGCGCCAAACTGGTTGCCACATTTGAGGCATCCAGCCACTTCGAAGCCATGAACAAATATTACGCAATGTATGGCCGTGGCCAGTACACCACGAACGAACCGTGGGACTATAAGCCATATCCTGAAGCATGGGCCATTGTGCAAAAGCGCGCCAGATAGAGCGGCTTCTGTTTTGTTATAAATACTTCTGACCGTTCAGGCTGAGCTTGTCTACAAGGGCTTCCCCCTCTTTGCAAGCAATGCACGGTTTTTCATTTGTCCAGGATCAGTTTCCAGCCTTGTGCGTGCGGCGTGTCGATGCTTGGTGGCAAAGGGGGCGGACGGCGTGACTACAA
>Ga0209628_10000950_pt1 | contig 18207 bp, 14 predicted proteins | sample TergutCu122P4_FD_187285 | JGI IMG/M metagenome (GOLD analysis project Ga0209628, IMG submission 187285) | Cubitermes ugandensis P4 segment gut microbial communities from Kakamega Forest, Kenya - Cu122 P4 (SPAdes) (version 2) | ecosystem: Host-associated > Arthropoda: Insects > Digestive system...
CCGTACAGCTCATCAAGCGCCTGACCGGTGCCACAGTCGTGGCCATCGACAAGTCTGAAGAACACTTGCAGCTCGGCCGCGAAATCGGCGCCGACTACTGCCTGCAGTCCAACGGCGATGCAGTGACAACGGTCAAGGAACTCACCCATGGCGTCGGCGCCAACGTGGTGTTCGACTTCGTGGGTGCCCAGGCGACCATCGACCTCGGTGCCCAGATGCTGGCACCGCGCGGCGACTGGGACATCGTCGGCATCGGCGGCGGCCTGGCCACGGTCGGGTTCGGCGCCACGCCGTACGAATGCCAGGTTTCGTCACCCTACTGGGGTACGCGACAGGACCTGTACGACATCGTCGGCCTTGCCCAGCGCGGCATCATCGACATCCGCACCGAAACCTTCAACCTGTCCGACGGCGTCGCCGCCTACCACCGGTTGCATGAAGGTACGATCATGGGCCGCGCGGTCCTCGTACCGTAACCGCTAGCCAGCAGGCTGGCCAACAGACAATACGCCAGTCGCTGCCCCGGCAGGTGGGAACACCACCAGACAGAGGGGCAGTGACTGGCGTAGTCTTATACCCGTGAAGGTGACGGATTCCGTCCCCGCAGTGCCACCCGAACGAAAGGATATTAGGCATGTCTCTCATTGGTAAGGAAGTTTCCGATTTCTGCGTACAGGCGTACCACGAAGGAGCATTCAAGGAAGTCACGAAGGCCGACCTCCTCGGCAAATGGTCAGTGTTCGTTTTCTACCCAGCTGACTTCACCTTTGTCTGCCCGACCGAACTGGGCGACCTGGCTGATCTCTACTCGGAATTCCAGAAGAACGGCTGCGAGATCTACTCGGTGTCCACCGATACCCACTGGGTCCACAAGGCCTGGCATGACGCATCGGACACAATCAAGAAGATCCATTACCCGATGCTGGCCGACCCGACCCACGCCCTGTGCAAGGACTTCAAAGTCTTGGTGAAGGACGCCGGCGTGGCCGAGCGCGGCAGCTTCGTCATCGACCCGTCGGGCGCCATCGTCGCGTACGAGGTCAACGGCGGCAGCGTCGGCCGCAGCGCGCACGAGTTGCTGCGCCGCGTACAGGCTTCGCAGTTCGTCGCGCAGCATGACGGCGAGGTCTGCCCGGCCAACTGGACCCCGGGCGCAGCCACTCTGGAGCCGAGCCTCGACCTGGTCGGGCTCCTCTGAATCGGCTTGTCGTGGATACCCTCTACGATGCGGTGATCGTCGGCGGCGGGCCTTCGGGCCTGACCGCCGCGATCTACCTGGCCCGGGCACGCTACCGGGTAGTGGTGGTCGAGAAGGACCGTTTCGGCGGCCAGATCACGATCACAGCCGAGGTCGTCAACTATCCCGGGATCGCCCGCGCCAGCGGCGAGGAGATCACCTCTGTCATGCATCAGCAGGCTGAAAGCTTCGGAGTTGAGTTCCTGACCGCCGAGGTGACTGGTTTGGACCTGACTGGCCCGGTCCGTACGGTTCATACGACTGCCGGCGATCTGTCCACCTTCGGCCTGGTGTTGGCGCCCGGCGCCCAGCCGCGCATGATCGGTTTCGAGGGTGAGGCCAAGTTCAAGGGCCGCGGTGTCGCCTACTGCGCGACCTGTGACGGGGAGTTCTTCACCGGTCTCGACGTATTCGTCATCGGCGGCGGCCTGGCGGCGGCTGAGGAGGCGGTCTTCCTGACCACCTATGCGCGCCACGTCACAATCTTGGTACGCCGCGACCAGTTCTCCGCGCCCGCCAGCGCGGTCGAAGCTGTGGAGGCCAACCCGAAGATCACAGTGCACTACAACACGGTCATGGAGGAGGTTGCGGGGGAAACCGTTCTGGCTTCGGCGCGGATACGCAACGTCGTCGACGGTACGGTCAAGGACTACACCCCGCCGGAGGGAGAAACCTTCGGTGTTTTCGTTTTCGCGGGCTACGTACCAGACACAGCGTTCCTGAAAGGACTTGTCAACCTGGACGAGCAGGGCCACATCGAAACCGATGAAAACCTGAAGACCAACCTGGACGGTGTCTACGGCGCGGGTGACGTGCGCCGCAAGCCCCTGAGACAGATGATCACAGCTGCCGCAGACGGTGCGATCGCCGCGACAGAACTCGAGCGGTACGTCGCCGCGATGCGAAAGCAAACCGGCATGGTGCCGCAGGCGGCACCGATGACCCGTGTGGAGGCCGCCGCGCCACATGCCGCTCCAGCAGAGACAACCACCAGTACGGGCGGGCACTTCACCGAGGAGATTCAGGCTCAGCTTCGGGCCCTGTTCGCGAAGATGGAGTCCGACCTGGAACTGCGGCTGTCGCTGGACGACCGGCCCGTTTCGGCGGAACTGCGCGAGTTCGTGACCGAGATGGCCGCCTTGAGTGATCATCTGTCGGTGGCGGTGGCCCCCGAGCCGGGCGAGTTTGCCCCGTCCGTCCAGGTTTGGCGCGACGGGCAACCCGTCGGTATCGGTTTCCACGGTGTCCCCGGCGGGCACGAGTTCAACTCGTTCGTCATCGGCTTGTACAACGCTGCCGGTCCCGGCCAGCCCCTGGATGACGCCAACTCCGCCCGCATCGGGGGAATCCACGCCCCGGTAGACATCAAGGTGTTCGTGTCCTTGTCGTGCACGATGTGCCCGACCACGGTGATGTCCACCCAGCAGATCGCGAGCCGCAACCCCCAGGTGACCGCCCAGGTGTACGACCTGAACCACTTCCCGGAGCTACGCAAGCAATACTCGGTGATGAGCGTGCCGTGCATTGTGATCAACGACTCGGAAGTCCACTTCGGAAAGATGGCCGTGCCCCAAGTCCTGGACTTGTTGCCTGTCTAACCAAGCGACTTCTTCCAGCGGTTCAGGTCTGCCCTGATCTGAGGGCTCAGGTCACCTGCCCGTACGCCTTGGACCGCCGCCTCAAGCCCGGTCAGCAGCTGTATGCACGCCCCAGGGTCCAGTTGCGACCGTATGCGGAGGAACGCCTCACGGGCGCCGACCGCCCGGAACGTCTCGGTGTCCGGGATACCGACGGCCCGAAGTTGTTCGGCGGTCACCTTGCCGATCTCCGGCAGGCTCGTCAAGTCCGTTCGTGTCACGATTGCCTCCTTGCTGATAGCGGTACGGTCGGCGCCGCCGGCCGCACACGCCCCTGCCAGGCGTCGCCGCCTGGCGTTCGCACCAAGTCCGAGAAGCCGTCGTCCGCGATCAGGTGATGCGGCGCGGCGTAGGTGATCTCCGCCATGGCGATGTCACCGGGGCGGGGCTGAGCCGCCGGGTCGTCCGGCACCCTCACGTGGACAAGCCGGTTGTCCCTGGCCCGTCCCGACATGCGGCGCGTTTGCTCGTCCTTGCGGCCCTCGCCCGTTGCGAACATCACCTCCAGGGTCCGGCCAACCTGCAGGCCGTTTTCCGCCCAGGCGATGTCGTCGATCAACTCGACCAGGCGCTGATACCTTTCCTGTACGACCTCGTGAGGAACCTGGCCGTCCATCACGCCGGCGGGGGTGCCGGGACGGATCGAGTACTGGAACGTGAAGGCGGCGGAGAACCGGGCCTGCCGCACCAGGTCCAGCGTCGCTTCGAAATCCTCCTCCGTCTCGGTCGGGAACCCGACAATGATGTCTGTCGTAATGGCCGCGTCCGGTATGCGGGCCCGTACGGACTCCAGGATCGACAAGAACCGGTCACGCCGGTACGCCCGGCCCATGAGCCGCAGGATCCGGTCCGATCCGGATTGCAGCGGCATGTGCAGGCTGGGCATGACGTTCTCGGTCTCCGCCATGGCCGCCACAACCGAGTCCGTGAAGTACGCCGGGTGAGGCGACGCGAACCGCACCCGCCGCAGCCCTTCCACCTTGCCGCATTCCCGCAGCAGCTTGGCGAACGCGTCCCGGTCCTGGAATTGCACACCGTACGTGTTCACGTTCTGTCCCAGCAGCGTAACCTCCTGGACACCTTGGTCAACCAACATCCGTACCTCGCGCATGATCTCCTCGGGCGCCCGGTCGAGCTGGCGTCCCCGTACGGACGGCACGATGCAGAAGCTGCACGTGTTGTTGCAGCCCACCGAGATCGTGACCCAGCCCGCATAGGCGGCCTCGCGCCGAGACGGAAGGTTCGACGGGAAAGTCTCCAGGGCGTCCATGATCTCGATCTGGGCCAGCTGTTCCACGCGGGCCTTCTCCAGCAACCCGGGCAGGTGCCCCAGGTTGTGGGTGCCGAACACCACGTCCACCCACGGAGCCCGTTCCAGCACGATGTCCTTGTCCTTTTGCGCCATGCACCCGCCGACCGCGATCTGCATGCCGGGGTTGGCGAGCTTGTCGGGAACCAAACGCCCCAGGTTCCCGTACAACCGGTTGTCCGCATTCTCCCTCACCGCGCACGTGTTGAAGACGACCACGTCGGCGACGGACCCGGGCTCGGCCACCCGATAGCCCGCCGCGTCCAGCACCCCGGCGATCCGTTCGGAATCATGGGCGTTCATCTGGCAGCCGTACGTGATCACCTGGTAGGTCCTACTCATAGTCCCCGATGCTACCGTCTGGCTGTTCACCGTTCACCTCCCCCACGACCTGCGCGACCACGGACCGCACCACCGACCAGGAGAAACCCCGCCGGGCGAGCTGCCCGCTGAGCCGGCGGCTCTTGGTGGCGGCGTCCAGCCCGCTCATGCTCCGGACCCGCCGACGCGCCAGTTCCAGCGCCACTTCGGTGTCCGAGCCACTGGCCGACTCCAGTGCCTGCTCGACATCGGATTCGCCGACTCCCCGGTTCGCCAGTTCGCGGCCCAGCTGGGAGCGGGACAGCGACCGCCCGGACTGGCGCGACGACACCCAGCTGGCCGCGAACTTGGTGTCGTCGAGAAGACCGACGTCGGTGAGGCGGGTGACCACCTGGTCGACCACCTCGGGCTCCGCGCCCCGCTTGCCCAACTCCTGCCGAATCTCCCAGGTGGTACGGTCACGTACTGTCAGCAAGCGCAGCGCAACGTCCTTTGCGCGCTCCGCGTCCACTAGAATGCGACCTCGCCGGTCACCTCGCCCGTGACGGGATCAACCCCGTCCGGAACCGTCTGCCCGATGCCGTACGCGGCCAGGATCTTCTGCTCGATCTCGGATGAGATCTCCGGATGGGCTTTGAGGAAACTCCGCGCGTTTTCCTTGCCCTGGCCCAGTTGCTCGTCACCGTACGTGAACCACGACCCGGCCTTGCGGATGATTCCCTGGTCGACGCCCATATCGATCAGGCCGCCTTCCCTGGAAATCCCCTCGCCGTACATGATGTCGAAGTCGGCTTGCTTGAACGGCGGCGCGACCTTGTTCTTGACCACCTTCACCCGCGTACGGTTGCCAACAGCGTCCGCCCCGTCCTTCAGCGCCTCGACGCGGCGCACATCCAGCCGTACGGACGAGTAGAACTTCAGCGCCCGCCCGCCGGTCGTTGTTTCCGGGGAGCCGAACATGACGCCGATCTTCTCCCGCAACTGGTTGATGAAGATCGCGGTGGTACGAGCGGTCGCCAGGGCCCCCGTCATCTTGCGCAGAGCCTGGCTCATCAAACGGGCCTGCAGGCCGACGTGCGAGTCGCCCATCTCGCCCTCGATCTCCGCCCGGGGTGTCAGGGCGGCCACGGAGTCGATGACGACCAGCGCCAGGGCCCCGGAGCGAACCAGCGTGTCGGCGATCTCCAGCGCCTGTTCACCGTTGTCAGGCTGGGAAATCAACAGATCGTCGGTGTTGACCCCGAGCCGGTGCGCATAATCCGGATCGAGAGCGTGCTCGGCGTCGATGAAGGCACAGATCCCGCCCGCCGCCTGGGCGTTGGCGATCACATGCAACGCCAAAGTAGTCTTGCCAGATGATTCCGGACCGTATATCTCAACCACGCGCCCGCGGGGCAAGCCCCCGATTCCCAGCGCCACGTCCAGGGCGATGGCCCCGGTGGGAATCACCTCAACCGGTTGGTTGACGCGCTCCCCCAATCTCATCACGGAACCCTTGCCGTGTTGCTTTTCGATCTGGGCCAGTGCGGCCTCCAGTGCCTTCTGGCGATCGTTGGCTGCCATGTCGTACCTCTTTCTTTCTCGTGTTCGACGTTTCCGACACTAAGACCATAGGAGCCAGCTCGGACATTTTGCTAAGCAAATCCAAATCTGTGGATAACTTCTGAGTTATACACTATACGAACAACTGTTCGATATGCGCATCTCCCCCGGCGTGTCGCGGAATTCATCGCATGGATTCCGGCAGTTCCAGCTGTGCCCAAGCCGCCCGCCAGATCGTCTTGCAGTCGATCCCGGCGGTGATCGCCTGGCTGACACACCGCCCTCCCAGATCGGACATGACCACAAGATCGGCCCACGCCCGCGCATATCCGGCGCCCAGGACCTCTTCCAGACGCGACCACAGCTCGGCTTCGCGCATCAGGCGGCGAGCCTGGTCGGGAGGGCGACGACGGTGTCCGATTCGTACGCCAGGATCCGCTGGGCGACTTCACTCATCAGCTGTCCCACGCTGACCCCCAAAGCGTCGGCGATCCAGCAAACGACCTCCGACGACGCCTCTTTCTGCCCGCGCTCTATCTCGGACAGATAGCCCAGGGACACCTGGGCGTCGGCCGACACATCCCGCAGCGTCCGGCGCGAGTTCATCCGCAAGTCGCGAATGGTCTCCCCCATGGCCTGTCGCAGCAAAATGGAACGCCTAGATTTCATAAGCGCCAGTTTACCGGCCCGGCCCCAGATCTCCGGGTACGTTCAACCCGTGGCGCCCGCCAAGTCCACGAGGCGCCCGAGCGCGGCAGCGACGACCTCAGCGCGTACCTCGGCGCGCCCGCCGCCGCACTCCAACATCCACGCCGACTCGCCGCGGGGCCCGCTGACTGCCAGCCACACCGTACCCGCCGCGACCCCGTCCGACGGACCCGGCCCGGCCACGCCGGTCACACCAATCCCCCAGTCGGCTCCGCAGACCCGCCGCACACCGTCCGCCATGGCCCGCGCGACTGGCTCGCTGACAACGCCGTACGTCCGTATCAGCCCCGCGTCCACCCCGGCCAAAGCGGTTTTCAGGTCCGTGGCGTACGTCACAAGTCCTCCCCGTACGACTTCCGACGACCCCGGCACATCTGTGAGCGCGCCGCAGATCAGCCCCCCGGTGAGCGACTCGCAGGTGGCGACGGTTTCCCCGCGAACCCGAAGGATCCGGATCGCTTCCACCGCCCACTCAGCCGGCATCGCCGCTCCCCTGCGCGGCCAGCCTGTCCCGCCGCAGCCGCCACGCCCCAACACAATAGTTGATGCCCGACACCACGGTCAGCACCAAAGCAATGCCCATCACCACCACGGACACCCAGTGCAGCGCGAAGCAGATCCAGTACCACCACGCCGGCGTCCAGTCCGCCGCCATGTACATGCCGAACGGCGCCAGCAGGCCGATGAGAGTTATGGTCTGCGACAAGGTCTTCATCTTCCCGAGCCGGTCGGCGGCCTGTACGCCGTACTTCACGATCATGAACCGCATGACCGTGATTCCCCATTCCCGTACGAGGATCACGATCGTCACCCACCACCACAGCTCACCGAGGATGGACAGCCCGATCATGGCCATCCCGGTTATCGCCTTGTCCGCGATTGGATCCCACAGTTTGCCGAAGTCGGTGATCAGGTTGTATTTCCGCGCGATCTTGCCGTCGGCCAGGTCGGTCAGCAAGGCGATGACGAACACGGTCATGGCCACCCAGCGCCAAATGATGTCATCGGGGTGGGACAGCAGCAGCCAGCCGAACACCGGCACCATCACCATACGCAAAACCGTCAACGCGTTGGGCACGTTGACAACCGGGACGACCTTGGCTTCGGCCATGGGCACAGTATACATACCCCCTCAGGTTTCCTTGTGCGTTCAGTTCTCAACGTTCCAGTCGACCCCGTCCGTCGACCCGATCCGTCCGGTGACAATCTCGCCCGGTTCCGCATACCCGCGCCAGTACGACCGCCCGTCCTCGGGTCCCTGCTGCCCGGCCCGGCCGGTCGCCAAGCCGTCCGCGACAGATTCGACAAGTACGGTGACATCTTCCCCGATCCGCGCCTCGGCCCGCAGCGCGCTGACCGTGTCCACGAATGACGCGACTTGCGACACCCGGGCGGCGATCTCGGCGGCGTCGAGGTGCCCGTCGAGTTCCGCGGCCGGGGTGCCTTCCTCATCGGAGTACGCGAACACGCCGACCGCGTCCAACTGCGCCTGACCCAGGAACTGCGTCAGTTCCGCCACGTCCGCCTCCGTCTCCCCGGGGAAGCCCACGATGACATTGCTCCTTATCCCCGCCCCGGGCACGGCAACCCGGATCCGCTCCAGAAGGTCCAAGAACGCCGCGGCATCCCCGCGCCGCCCCATCCGCGCCAAGACAGCCCGGGCGGCATGCTGGAACGGCAGGTCGAAGTACGGCGCGACCCTGTCCGTAGCTGCCACCGCCTCGATCAGCGGCGGCCGTACCTGTGAAGGCAGCAGGTAACTGAGACGTACGCGCTCGATCCCCTCAACGCCCGACAGCTTCGCGAGCAGCGCTTCCAGACCGGTTCCGCCGGCGAGATCCTTTCCGTAGGCCGTGGTGTTCTCGCTGACCAGGAACAACTCCTTGACCCCCTTGGCCGCCAGCCAGCGCGCCTCGTTGACGATCTGCGCCACGGGCCGGGAACGCAGAGGCCCCCGGATGGCCGGGATGGCGCAGAACGTGCAGCGCCGGTCGCAGCCGGAGGCGATCTTCAGCGGCGCCATGGGAGAACCGGACAGCCGGACTCGTTGTTGCGGCAACCAGCCCGGCAGCCGCTTCGGCGCCCGCCGGCCGGCGGGACCCATGAGCGCCCGTACCCGCCCGGCGATGTCCTCGTACCCGTCGAACCCGATGATCGCGTCAGCCTCGGGCAGGCTGGCGGCGAGCTCGGCGCCATACCGCTGCGCGAGACACCCAACCGCGACCACCGCCCGCAGGTTCCCTTCGCGTTTCAACTCGGCGACCCCGAGGATCTCCTCGATCGACTCGGACTTGGCGGCCTCGATGAAGCCACACGTGTTGACGACAACCACTTCAGCGGCCCCAACGTCTGAGACGAGCGAGAACCCCCCTTCCAGGAACCGTGCCGCCAACTCCTCCGAGTCGGCCTCGTTGCGGGCACAGCCCAAAGAGACAATGTGAAGCGGTACGGGCGCGCCCATGGCCGTCACGCCGTGAAAGACGCGAGAACGTAGTCGAGGTCCTCGGGTTTGACCAGTACCTCACGCGGCTTGGAACCCTCGGAGGGCCCGACCACACCGCGGCTTTCCAGGATGTCCATGAGCCGCCCCGCCTTCGCGAAACCGACCCGCAGCTTGCGCTGCAGCATCGAGGTGGACCCCAGTTGCAGGTTGATCACCAGGCGGGCGGCCTCGATCACGAGCTCCAGGTCGTCCCCGATGTCCTCGGCGGCGACACGCGACGGCGCGGCCACCAGTTCGATGTCTTCCCGGTACTCCGGCTGCGCCTGCCCCGCCACCTGCGCCACGATTGCCTTGATCTCTCCCTCGCCGACCCAGGCACCCTGGATGCGGGTCGGCTTGGACGTACCCATTGGCAGGAACAACGCGTCACCCTGCCCGACAAGCTTCTCCGCGCCCGGCTGGTCGAGGATGACGCGCGAGTCGGTCATCGAGGATGTCGCGAAGGCGAGCCGCGAAGGTACGTTGGCCTTGATCAGCCCGGTCACCACGTCGGTGGACGGCCGCTGGGTTGCGAGTACGAGGTGGATACCGGCGGCGCGGGCGAGCTGCGTGATCCGTACGATGGAATCCTCCACGTCCTTCGGCGCGACCATCATGAGGTCGGACAGCTCGTCGACGACGACCAACAGGTATGGGTAGGCGGTGATCTCCCGCTCGCTGCCGGGCGGCGGCTTGAGCTCGCCGGAGCGTACGGAAGCGTTGAAGTCGTCGATGTGGCGGAAGCCGAACGCGGCGAGGTCGTCGTACCGCTGCTGCATCTCCGCCACCACCCACTGCAGCGCGTCGGCCGCCTTCTTCGGGTTGGTGATGATGGGCGTGACAAGGTGCGGGATACCCTCGTAGTGGTTGAGTTCGACGCGCTTGGGGTCGACCAGCATCATCCGTACCTCGTCCGGCGTCGCCCGCATCAGGATCGAGCAGATCATCGAATTGATGAAACTGGACTTGCCGGACCCGGTCGCCCCGGCGACCAACAGGTGTGGCATCTTGGCCAGGTTGGCGACCACGAACCGGCCCTCGACGTCCTTGCCGAGCCCGGCGGTCAGCGGGTGTGTTTCGGCGCGCGCCACGGGCGAGCGCAGCACATCCCCCAGCGACACGATCTCCTTGTCCCGGTTGGGAATTTCGATGCCGATGGCGGATTTGCCCGGTATGGGCGACAGGATCCGTACCTCCGACGAAGCCACCGCGTAGGCGATGTTCCGCGACAAAGCCGTGACCTTCTCGACCTTGACCCCGCTGCCGAGCTCAACCTCGTAGCGCGTGACGGTCGGCCCGCGCGTGTAGCCGGTCACCGTGGCATCGATGTCGAACTCGCGCAACACGGATTGCACCGCCTCGACGACGACCTGTGAGGCGTCGGTCTTGGCTTGCGGTACGGTCCCGGAATGCAGCACGGACGGGTCCGGCAGCCGGTAGGCCGCGCTGTTCTCCGCCCCGGGCAGTGGCCGCAGCGGCGCCGGGTCTTCAGCCGCGGGGCGGGTCTGCGGCCGGCGCCTGGGCGGTTTGTCAGGGGTTGCCAGGGATGGCACGAGGTCCGGCTGTGGTTCAGGCAGCAGGGAGGCTTCGGTTGTCTCGTCGGGAGGCGGTACGGCGGGCGCCCGCCCGGGCAGCACCTTTTGGATCCATTCGGCGGTCTTGGTGATGATCACCGAAATCGGCTGGCCGATGACAACGACGACACCGAAGATCATGAGCAGGATCAGCAGCGGTACGGCGACCCAGATCGACAACAGATCCGCGGGAATGGAGGACATGATGAACCCGATTATCCCCCCGGCGTCCCGTACGTCAGCCATGTCGGCGGGCCGCGGCAGCCCGCAGGAGATGTGCAACACGCCCAGGAACCCCAGTGACATCATGGTGTATCCGAGCGCCTTGCGGGCGGGATGCCCGGATGGCCGGTTCCGCAGGATCAGTACGCCGATGAGAATGGAGAGAACCGGCAATACGTACATCGCCACCCCGACCAGGGAGGTGAACGCGAACCGGATCCCGCGCGGAAACCAGCCGGGGATCTGGAACCATTCCACGGCTGCCAGGATGATGCCAAGAGCAAGCAGCAACAACCCGGCCCCGTCGCGCCGCACGGCCGGGTCGATCTCCCCCGCACCTTTGCCCACTCCGCGTACGAGCTTGCCAACCCCCCCGGCGGCCGCCTTCCACACCGAACCCAGGCCACGCCCGATGGCCGGCAGAACCCCGCCGCGCCCGGACGACTTGTTACCGGACGCAGACGAAGGACGACGAGAGGTAGCCATGATGGGCAGACTACGCCAAACCCGCCCCGGGGCGGGCAGTCCCACGCCGGGCGCGAACGAACTTTAGGCCCCGCAATGTGGCCCCAACGGGTGGGGTGTTACCTTTCGGGGGTCGGGTCGGAGTTAGGAGTGACGAACCTCACGGAAAGGTACGACCTGTGTATGACGACGAACCGGTCAACGAGCCGTCGGGATTCCAGCCCGGCGCCACGACATCCAGCTGGGCGCAGATATCAAGCGAGCCGACCACCGGCCCGGCTCAAAACAACACATCCACGTTACAGAGAGCCCGACACCCGAAATGGGTGATGCCATTGGTGATTGTGGCGGCGGTCGCGGTGGTGAGTAGCATCGCGTTCGCGGTGCAATCACGGGCGGTGGTGCCCCAGGCGGCTTCGCCAACACCGGCCTCATCGTGGACGGCGACACCCACACAGCCGACGCCTACCCCATCACGGCCGACGCCCACCCCGTCACCAACGCAGTCTTCACCCAAGCCACCGCTTCAGCGCGGCCCTGACTACGCGTGGGCCCGGGCGATCGGGGGCAGTGAGTCCGACGGTTTCCGCCAGGTCGCGATCGCGCCGGACGGTACAATTGTTGCCGTCGGATTCGCTGGTTCTTCCGACGGCGACTTTGCGGAGAACGGCGCCGGAGACTTTGTCGCCATGTTCGCCGCCGACGGTACGCTCATGTGGAACCGGCCTCCCGCTGAAGGAATCTACTGGCTCACCGATGTCGCCGTTGACCAGGATGGTCGCATCATTGTCGTTGGCTTTGAGCGAATAGATGATGGCCGTAAAGCCGTCATCATCTGCCTGGCACCCGATGGGTCCCTAGTGTGGAAAACATCATTGGCGGCATCCGACCCCCTCGACGACTCCTGGGCCGAGTTCGACGGCGTTGCGGTCGACCAGGACGGAAGCATCGTGGTAGTGGGAATGGCCGATGGCATTCGGCCGGATGGTGACTATGGCGACATCGGTCCCCTGGACGAAGACAATGGGACGTGTGTTCTCGCAAGATTCACATCGTACGGTGAACAGGAATGGCTGACTGGCGTCAGCCACGGCACGATGCAGTTCTGGGGCATAGCCATCGCGCCCAATGGCAGTATCCTGCTGGGAGGCATGAGCAGCACTGTCAAGAACGACAAGGGGAGATACCCTCCCCCCATCGGCGCAGGCTTCACCCAAGACGGTGAACTGATGTGGACAAGACTAATCGATGGTGAAGACGCCAGATTGATAAATGTTGCCGTCACCCCGGAAGGGGGCATGGTAGCAGCCAAGACGCTACTGAGCCATCTGAGCAGGCCGCGTAATCCGGCCGGAGTCGCCAGCTTCACCCCGGACGGTGATGTGGCCTGGTTCAAGCCGATGACAGACTGGCACGACAGCCCGTTGGCGGTGGACGGCTTTTTCGACGTGGCCGTGACTCCTGCCGGGCAGATTGTGGTCGTGGGAGACATGGAATTCCCACCCAACGAGCAGGGCTACACCGCCGTCATCACAAGCCTAACCCCTGACGCGGGCATAAATTGGACCAACACATTCCGGGTCGGTGAAAACGGGCAATTCCGAGGCGTTGCCGTGACCCCTGATGGCGGTATCGTCGCCGTAGGCAGTACGTGTTCCAGCGACGGAGATCTTCCCGCCCTGAAAGGGGCCTGCGACGCCGTCATAGTCAGTATCAACCCCTGACCCGCCCACCAACTCACCAGCCCTCAGGCCCTCGGAGGCAGAATAGCGGTCCAAGCATCGCCGGACGTCATGTCTTTGACAGTTTGCCAGTCATCTTGGTTGGTTTCAATTTTGACCAGGACATCGTTCAGTCTGCCCACGAGCGACCTGTAGGGGTCGTGAGGCCCCGGTGAGTAGATGTCAACGTAGGTGTGCGGCTGGGCCCCGACTGCGTATTGCTGCGCCACATAGTCGACTGCCTCGTAAACCTGATTGGCAGCCCAAACCCCTTCCTGGGCGTTGTCGTCATTGGCCCAGGCCCTGAGCGCGTACAACGCTGCGGCCACGCAGTTCTCCGCTAACCCGCATTCCCATATCCACTCGGCCTGGTCATCAGGCATCAATCCTGCCATGTCTGTCATCAGCGCCTCAGCGGCCACACCACCACCTGAACACGCGTTCCAACACTCTTCCAGGGCGTCGTTGATCTTCCGAGAACCCTCGTCCGATCCGTGCGCCTGACTCTCGTACACCGCGTACAAAGGGAGCATCAATTGGGCACAAGCGGTGGCGAAACCGGCTCGGGCCCGGCCCGGCAGCTTTGACAACCGGGAATGGAGTTCCTCTTCTGAATAGACCCACATGGCTCTCCCTTCGAACTACGGCACTTCCGGCAACCAGACAGCCGTCCTGGGGTCAATGATAGTCGCCCCGGAGTCTCTCAGAATGTTCTCACACCAAGGACAGAAGTCCCTGGTGGCAGCAATGGCCCGTGGATCGAGACCCCGAGAGTACGTCTCGTGCAGAGCGGTTGGTTCACCATGCGCCCCCGGCTCTTTTGCCAGGATTTCATCAGGTCCCGCGGCCTTACGTTGCTTGGGGCTGAGGTCGCGTTTGGCACCAGCCCCCAGAACATTCTTGCCGTCTTCAGTCACGACCACAGAAGATGTTCTCATTGATTCCGCGATCGGGTCGTCGAGCGCACTGTGTATCTCGGCAGCCCGGGTCTCAGCTTGTCGGACGGCCGCTTGGAGGTCTTCGGGAAGATCATCAAAGCACACTGGTTTTCCCGTGTTGTGGACCAGCACGTTGCTTGTGGAGACGTAGTACGTGTGCGGGCCGGTGATGGTCAAGTTGTACACATCCTGGCTGCCCTGGGGGTCCGACATGCCGGACACCGTCAGCGTTGAGCCATCGGCGGTCAGCACCTGGTCGCCCGCGTGGAGTTTGTCGGTGCGGATGTACGACCGTTTCGACTCGACCCACCACGGGTGTGACGCCGTGGTTTCGACCACCGTGCCGTCCGAGAGGGTCAGAGATACGACCGTGTCCTTGTGCGGCCAGGTGGCGGTTACGGTCTGGACGGACTGTTCGCCGGTGGAGGGATCGTACGACATCACCTTGTCGCCGACTTGAACATCGCCGATTGGTTCCTGCGTGCCGTCGCCCATCAGCACCACCGTCTCGGCGGTGAACGAGCGCAGGCACGACTTGGCCTTGTCGGCCACCCTCTCCGCGGTGCCGGCGCCCCGGGAGGCGCCGCTCGAGGATTCGGCCACACGCTCCGTCCTGGCCACCGTCGACGTCGACTGCGCCACACTTTCCGTCCGGGCGGCGGTGGAACTGGCTTCCGCGACGTTTTCCGCTCGGGCCGCCTTCGCGGTGGTTTGGGTCGCTGTTGTCGCCGCGCGAGTGGTTGTCGCCGTGGTTTCGGCGGCCCGTGTGCCCGCAGCGGTCGATTGTGCCGCGCTTGTGGTTGTCTCGGTGGTTCTTGCCGCCCGGCCGGCCGTCGATGCGGCTTCGGTGCCCTCGGCGACCTTCGCGCTTCTGGCAGTGGTGGTTGCCACTGCCTCCCCGCCTTTCGCGGCGCGGGCGGCGCCGACCACGTCTTCCGCCTTGGAGGCGCCTCGCAGCAGCCCGCTCGCACCACCGGGGCCGACCATGCTCACGGCGGCCGTGGTGAGTTCGATCGCGGCGTAGCACTTCGAGGAGCCGGAGCAGATCGTGTCCTTGATGAAGTTGGTCCCGGTCGTTTCGGCGACGATGTCGTTGACACCAACAGCTGTGGACGCCACGGTACCGGCGATCATGATCGTGGCCACAACCGGTCCGGCGGCACCGGCGGTCGCGACGGTCAGGGCGATCCCGCCAACTATCAATGCGGCTTCACCAACGACCTTCCAGTTCACCTTCGACAGCTGGTCCTTGCTCCATTCGTAGGCTTCGGACACGGTTTTCTTGGTGGCCTGCCAGGCATCGGACGCGGTTTCCTTGGTCCAGTTGTAGGCATCCGACACGCCGGTGGTGACAGTGTTGACGGCGGTCTTCACACCTTCCTTCAACTGCTGCCCCTTCTCCTGGACCCATTCCTTGCTGGCGTTGTACGCCTTCTGAGTGGCATTCTTCAGCTTCACCCCCGCGTTCTTGACGGCGGTATATCCCTTCTGCACGCCCTTGCCTATGGCGGTCACGGTGTTCGTGACGGCCTTGCCCACTGGTTTCACAACATTGTTGTTCACCCATTTGACGGATGGCTTGACGACTTTGTCGTTGACCACCTTGGCGCCGGCCTTGACGGCTTTCACTGTCGGTTTGACGACTTTGTTGTTGATGGCCCCGCCGACCTTCTTTACCCCGTTCTTGACATCGTTCCAGCTCGGCCACATTCCGCTCGGGTCGACCTGGTTCACCGGATCGCCGGCGCCGTACTGGTACAGGTTCCACGACCATGTGTCCATCGCGGAACCGGGAGTGGAATCAGGTGAGATGAAACGGCCCATGGCTGGTGAGAACCACCGGTCCCGCAGGTACTGCAACCCGGTCACCGGAGAGTACTCCTCCCCGTTCCAGCCGAACACGGACGAACTAGTCGCCCCCGTCCAGTCGGTGGGCACGCCCCACGGGTCGTACGACACCGAGCGCACCACGTCTCCGGATGCGGAGGTGACCGAAGACACCGATCCGCGGCCGTCCATCATGTAATACCCGGTCGCGGATGCTCCCTGGTCCAGCCAGCCGGTCGTGGCCGAGGCACCGGTGGAGCGGGTGTCCAGCAACGACACGCCATAGGTATTGTCGGCGGCCAGCGATGATCCGGCCCCGTACTCTGACAACACCCGCGCGTACGACGTGTTCACGTCGTTGACGTAGTGCGTCATGTCCCAGGTGAGCGTGGAAGCAGCACCGGCTGGTGCGGGCAACACCGCCGGCACCGGGCCGGACAGGCTGCGCACATCGGCCGCGGTCACGCCCGCCTGATTCAGGGCGGTCAGGTCGGCCGAGTCGAGAGGTTTCTCGACGGGGAGGGGGACGTCCAGACGGCCGTACCCCTGGGCGACGTTCGCCATGACGCGAACCGACAACCCCCCGTTCAATCCGCCCAGTTGCTGGGTGGTCGCCTGCGTGAACCCGTACCAGAACACCGGTCCGATCCCGCACAACCACTTCGACGCGCGCCACTGGTAGACCGGCGCCGGGGCCGGCTGGGGCTTTGGCTGGGGTTGCGCAGCCACCACCCGCGCGGAGGCCTGGAACACCTTGTTCCCGTCACCGTCGTATGACACGGCCATCAGCAGCGTCCCGCCGGCGCGCACCGCCTGCAGGCGCTGTGCGGCCGTCCACTCGTACGACACCGTACCAGTATCAGTATTTGTGGCCCCCGTCAGCATCCCGTCGGCGGAATATGAGTACCGGGTCACGCCGTCCAGTGTCGAATCGGCCGATACCAACCGGTTTTCGGCGTCGTAGACATACGCGATCCGCTCCAGCGTCACCCCTCCGGGCTGGGTCCGCACCTCACCGGTGCGGTTCCCGTTCACGTCGAAGGTGTACGTCACGGTGATGGTCTGCCCGTCACCGGTCTCGGTGTACGACGCCAGCCGCAGGTCTTTGTCGTAGTTGAAGCTGCGGGCGATGCTCGCCGTGCCAACCTTGTCGGTCCACGTCTGCTTCTCGGTGGCGATCTGCCCGCTCGGGGCGTACGTGTAATCAAACCGGGAAATTCGCACCCCACCAACCCCAAGATTCTCCACCGATATCACCGAACCGCGTTCGTCGTACCCGTAAACCGTTGCCGTCCCGTTCGGGCGGTCCAGCCGGGACACCCGCCCCGCCGCGTCATAGGTGTACCTGGCGGTCCCGGCCGGGTCCGTCACGGAAACCACGCGCCCGGACGCATCATACGTGTAGTCGACACCCGTGCCGTCCGGATACCCGATCCGGGCCACCCGCCCGTCACGGTCATACGTGTACGTGACCGACCGCCCGTCACCTTGTGTCACCAGGGTCAGCCGGCCCAGTGAGTCGTACGAGTAGTGGGACTGACCAGTGACGTCACCCATGCCGATCCGCCGGCCCAGGGAGTCATACCCGTAGGCCGAGTTGGCAGTCGCCCCAGTCGAGTAGGACGTGGTCATCAGCTGGTTCAACTGGTCCCAGTCGTACTTCGCCGTCACCCCGCCGGGACGGGTGGTGGCGACAAGCCGGGAGGCCGGGTCGTACGTCCACGTCTGCACCAGTCCGGTCGGCGAGATCTGCGAGGTCTTGTTGGACTCCGCGTCGTACCCGTAGCGCGTCACCTTCCCGGACGGGTCGGTGACGGTGACCAGGTTCCCCGCCTGGTCGTACCCGTACTGCCACGCAGCACCCGCCCCGTCGCGCACGGAAGTCAGCTGCCCGGCGGCGTCATAGGTGTACGAACTGGTGTTGCCGGCCCGGTCCGTCACTCGTGTCATGTGCCCGGACTCGTCGTAAACGTAGTGGGTCAGCAGTCCCCACTGGTCCTGGAGCTGCGTGACCTGCCCGGCGGCATCCCACGCCCAGCGTGTGGACTGGCCCACCGGGTCGGTACGGGTGACCAGACGGTTGTCGCCGTCGTACCCGAACCGGGTGACCCGGCCGACCGGATCCGTCACGGACACCTGGTTGCCCACCGGGTCATAGGTGTACGCGGTGGTCGCGCCCAGCGGCGACACCGCCTGGGTCAGGCGCCCGAGCGGGTCGTAGGAG
>Ga0209628_10000951_pt1 | contig 18188 bp, 9 predicted proteins | sample TergutCu122P4_FD_187285 | JGI IMG/M metagenome (GOLD analysis project Ga0209628, IMG submission 187285) | Cubitermes ugandensis P4 segment gut microbial communities from Kakamega Forest, Kenya - Cu122 P4 (SPAdes) (version 2) | ecosystem: Host-associated > Arthropoda: Insects > Digestive system >...
ATTGTTAAAGAGTTTGTCGGCTTGGGCGATGGCTTCGCTGTATTGTTTGTTTACGGTGGATTTTTCTATTTGTTGTTTTGGATAGGTTTCTGCCGGTTTTATTTTTGATGCGGTTTGATAGGCTGTGATGGATTCCGTCCATTTTTCCTGTGCAAACAGGGCATCTGCGGATTCGACGGCGGCGGCGTAGGAGGCGTTGATGTCGGCAATGGTTCCGAGTTCGGCGTTTGCCTTGTCGATTTGTTGCTGCGGATAGGCTTCGTTGGGTTTCCATGTCAACGCTTCCTTATATTTTACGATGGATTCGCTCCAGTTTTTCGATTTAAACAGCGCATCGCCTTCTGTGATAGCGGCTTTGTAACTGCTTTCCAAGTTGGCTTTGGCTTTTGTTAACTGTTGTTTTGGATAGTTTTCTTTCGGCTTTAGGTCAAGGGCGTCGGAATATTTTGAGATGGCTGTTTTCCAGTTTTTGGCATTGAAAGCGGCATCGGCATCGGCAATAAGGGTTTCGTAATTTTGCTGTAAAGCGGCTTCATTGTTTAAAACTCTGTTTATCTCTGCTATACGTTCTTTTGGGAAAGTTTCGTCGGGGAGAATTTGGAGGGCATTTTGATATTCGTTTTTGGCTTCGGGATATCTTTTTTGGTTGAAATGGTTATTGGCTTTTTCGATTATTCCGTTATATGCCAACAGTTTTGCTTCGCTTTCGCCGATTAAACGTCTAATTTCGGACAATCGTTCTTTTGAGTGTTGGTGAGAGGATAAAATATCGAGTGCTTCGTTATATTTTTTGGTTGCAAGTGTAAAATTTTGATTGTCGAATGCTTGGTCGGCTGCACGTACTACTTTTTCTAATTCTGCTGAAATAGCCGCTTCAGAGTGTTTAATATTTTCAATCTGTTCGATTCGTTGTTTTGGATATGGTTGGTCGGATTTCAGTTTTAAAGCGGCTTGATAGGCTGTTTTTGCTTCTTCGAGTTCATTTTGACGGTAGAAAGCGTCGCCTGCTGTGATTTGCTTTTTGTATTCGTTATCAATGTCTTGTATTTTAGTTTTTACGGCAGATATTTTTTCTTTTGCTATGGCGCTGGCAGGAATCAATTTGAGTGCGGATTCGTATTCTGTTTTGGCGTCTGTATATTTTTCTGCTGAAAAAAGTCGGTCTCCTTTGGCGATTAAATCTTCAAATTGTCGTTGCAGTTCGGCTTGTTCGATTAATGTTTTTTTTACTTCTTCTAATTTTTCAACAGCAAAAATTTCTTTTGGTTTCAATGTTAAAGCATATTCTAACCTTTCTTTTGCCTTTGGAAGGTCGGCGCTATTCAATGCCTGCCTTGCTTCGGAGATGGCGAGATTGTATTTTTTATTTAAGGCTTCGACTTCTGCTATTTTACCGTCAATGGATGCAAGTCGTTGTTGAATGTACGCAGTGTTTTGCAAACGGGCAGCATATTGATACGCAGACTTGGCATTTTCATAATCCTGACGGGCATAAACGCTGTCGGCAAAATGGAGCGCCTTCCGAAAGGCTTCATTATCATTGTTTTGTTGTGCTGCCGCCGAAAAAAAAGATAACATAAAGATGACGGCAAAAAAGTGTCCGATGAGTAGATTTTTATTTATAAATCGCATTCTAATACTATATTCCATTTAGTAAACCCCTTCCGAAGTTCAAATTAACTCAAACAGAAACGGAGAGAATAACAGAAAATTGTGAATAATGTAGTTATTCCATATAAATTCTAATGTTAGTACTAAAACTGAAATTAATACAGAATGGGTTTCCTCTTTTTTTAGTAGAGATTTTCAGTGTATATATACTGCTCAATCAATCTCATTTCTTCTATTCTATTATAATTTTAATCAAAAGCGAACTCGCTACTCAGGAAGTGAACGTTTTGATTTCCACTGTTCAAGCAGTTTTTTTCTCTGTAACCGTTGAAAGCCCTGAAACAATATCCCGTAGGGATTTAATACTGGGAGAAAAGAACATACATTGCAATAATCAGCATGCCGTAGGTATGCAATATTTCATATTCAGGGAAGATGTCTCAATAGTCAAGATTTATTGACCGCAAAGGCGCAAAGCCCACTTCGGTTCCCCCAAAGGGGGAAAGACGCAAAGAGTTGAAATTGAAATATTTATTCTTAGCGTTCTTTGCGGTAAATAAATACTTTTAAGGCACCTCAATATTATTGAATATCATTTCTCTACCAACATTTAATCCCGTAGGGATTCTTTCGCGTAAACGGCGTAGCATTCACGCGCCTGATTTTGCCACTAATTCACGAATTAATTTTTGATAACCTTCCGTACAACAACGCTGTTTTCCGTCTGTATCCGCACAAAATACAATCCTGTTGATAGGTGCGAAATATTAATAACCACCCCGTCCTTCGGACACCCCTCCAATTTTTGGAGGGGATTTATTGCCCCTACGGTGCGTCCAAAAACATCGAAAATTTCAATGTTTATTATTTGTAGAAACGCACGGCCGTGCGTCTCTACCGTTGTAATATGTAATGTTCCCCCCGTCGGATTCGGATAAACCACAATTTTCCCCGTTTCCAAAATTTCCCCAATTCCAACCCCAACCGTTTCAATCACACAATTTGAGGTGTCGGATATACATCCGTTTGTATAATGTGCAATCAGGCAATATTCATAATCGCCAATGGGCAGATTTTCATCTAAATAGGAAGTATCGGTAACTTCCGTTAGCGGTATGTCGTTTCTGAATACGCTGTATTTTTCTATCGGCAAAGCATCATTCGGATCTGTCCACGTTAGCAGAATGGAATTGTCGCTGATTTTTTCGGCGGATAAATCGGTGATTGCGTCGCAATCAATTTCAACCGTTTCTATGACACGATTTGAGGTGTCCGACACACAGCCCATCTCATAATATGTTACCACATAATACTCGTAACTGCCGGCAGGCAGGTTTTCGTCGGTGTAGGAAGTGTTTGTTGTTGCCGACAACAGTTCGCCATTGCGATAGAGATGATATTTTTCCACCGGCAAACTGCTTTCAGGCTCGCTCCATGTAAGTAAGACACAGTTGTCGCTGTATTTTTCGGAAAAAAGGTCGGTTACCGCTTCGCACGTTTTGCCGTAAAATTTGGTAATATCGTGACAGTAAATGCCAACTAATGTGTCGCCGTAATCTTTGTAGTGTTCTATGCAAACCTTTGTATGATAACCATCAGGATTGTAATCAAACATGTAATATCTTCGAATGACATAAAAAACACCCGGCTCTCTGTCTGACATGAATATAGGTTCAATATCTAATACTTGATGATATGGTTCACTTACATACACATGACGAAAGGTCTGCCCCATATCGGCGCTAAACGATATTTTAAATATCCTGTAACTAGGCGCAGTATCATTAAATATCGAACTGATATAAACCTCACCCGGTAAACCACCTCTAAAGACATCCGCAGAATTTGATACAAATTCTGCGCCTATGGGAATTGTTTCATATGTAGCAGCACAATCTTGAGTGTAATACAAAGACTTCGTAGTGTGATCTATTGCAAAAAGTTCACATTTTTCAAAATATGGTTCATTAGCAAATCCTGCAGTTTCATATATTTTTTCAAAATTTTCACCATAATCATTACTTACAAATGAACCGTGTACCACCCAACTCCCTATCCTATAAATCAATCCTTCAAAATTTGCAGAGTAATAGTTTCGCTGTCCGGGGAGTTCCTCTCTGAACGTCCAATTTTTCCCATAGTCGAAACTTACCCAAAGAGCGGTATAAGTATAACCGTCGCTTTTTGCGTAGCAACTTCTGTTATATACTACTCCGGGTGTGGCATCGGCATTGATATACTCAGGTGCATTAATATCCATCATATGATTATTAAAAACGTCAACATCGTATTGAATAGTCAACTTTTTCCCGTTTTCGGTCAATCTGCAAATAGATCTGCGTGTAGTGTCTATATATGGACCCGACCAATGATAAACAACATACCACAGGTTATTCATATACAACTCGCCGGGCTCGCCACGAGTAATAAAACGATTTTGAGCAATGATAGAACAGATTGATATTGTTAATGATGCTGAAATTAATAATAGTTTCTTCATATTGAAATTCATTTAAATTTATTTGCAAAGGTAAATTTTTTTTAGTAACAAGATGAATTGTAAAAAACAAAATTCAAGTTTTATACGTTGAATTTCGTATTTCTCTGTTGCTTATGTTTTCTAAAGTACGAATCAGTGCTGAATTATCGTTGTGCATTTGTGTAAGTCGTTTTCTCAGGAAAAGAACTTCACTCTCTATTTGATTTGAATCAGTTGTTATCTGCTCATTTTTGTTATTTTTTTTCAACATTTCGCCTTCTCCTAATAACCACCATTCTGCATTAATCATCTTATATGTACTCAATAATTTTGTTGTAATTTTAATACTCGGCATATTTTTTCCTTCGGATATGTTTTGTAGTACGGTTTCCGAAATACCGGTCTCTTTGGATATTTTATATCTTGAAATGCCAAGATATTCAACTATTTGATTGAATCTTTCAGCAACAGTATCTTTTTTATTGTTTTCTTTTCGCATTGCATAATATATATTTTGTATTTTTGCACAATATTTATTTAGTATTTGTCGTTTCAAAGTTAATAAAAATAATCATAAGTTAAACAAAATTCTTAAAGTTATGTTGAAAAATCTTTTATGTTTCATTGGGGCGGGGCTGTTCGGATTAACAGCGAGCGCCCAAACGAAGTGGGTAGGTTTCAGTCAAAAAGAACCTGCCGCACCTGATGTTAATGTTCTGAGTTCCAACGCTCGCGAGGTTGTTTTTGAAATAACCATTCCGGGCATTCACACGATGGATACCGTTGTGAACGGGACTACGTTTACCCGCCTGATTCTTCCCGGCGGCTTCGCCGTTGCTCCTTCCGGCTCGCCGGAAGCGCCTGTACTGTCGTATAAGGTAGCAATACCCGACTGCGACGGTGTTGTATTGTCGTATTCTGTTATTTCAAAACAGAAAATGCCCTCCTGTTGGGTATATCCGATGCCTCAGTTTGTTCTTGGAAAGAATGATGAGATTGTCGAGCAGTTTATGTTCGACTCTACCGCTTACACACAGTTATACGCGCCCGAACCGGCAGCGGTGATTACTTCCGATGGCAAATTTCGAGAACAACATTACAGCAATGTGATGGTGAAGGTTGCAGAATTTTGTCCTGTTGCCCGTCAGTTAACGATTATTGATAAGGTTGAAATCACCTTGACCTTTAAAAATCCGACCGGCGATTTAATCCATGATCTTAACATCTTTTCAAAAATTGCTTCCAATACCTTTGTCAACTACCCCGACAACGGTATGAACGCTTTGCATTTTGATAAAGCCTTTGAAAAACCCGGATTTACCCGCGGCAACGTACAGTGGATTACTATAACCGATACCGATCAGGCAGATACAATTTCGTGCGACTATTTGATTGTTACCGTTCCGGAGTTTTTCGAACCGAATAATCCTAATTCGCAACTGCTGCGCCTTGCCGAACATCGGGCGTGGTATAATTCTTATAATGTAACCATCTTGAACATTGAAGACATATTGTTATTGGATTTTGAATGTGAGAATCCTATTCCAAGTTACAAGAATGAGCAACGTTTGCGTACGTGCATACGTCGCATTTATGAGGGCGCAAATGCGCCGAATACGGGGCATTTAGCCTTCGTATTACTTGTTGGGGATTATGAAAATGGCGTTGGGATTCCAACAGCGACGGAACATGGTGTTTATAATGCTAATTACACAGATGGAGTATATCCATCGGATTATTATTACACCTGTATCACCAAAGATGCAGGGGGTCAGTATGATCCTGAGGGCGACCTGGCGATTGGCAGGTTCAGCGTAGAAACTGAACCACAATTATTCAACATGGTACAGAAGACGATATATCACGAAACAGGTTCTACCGGTGCATGGCGCAAAACGGCGGGATTTACAACTCACAGGTCTCCTTATTACACTTCTTATTTGAACTTTGCAGAAAATTTAATGATAAACATTGGATGGGATTATTCAATAGTGAATGGTTGGCAACTTGATGGCGCTATTACAATACCTACTATGAACTATTTAAATGAAGGAGTTATTTTCGTTCAAAAGTTGGGTGTCCATCCGGATCCTCATAACTCTTGGGGAGATGATTTGGATATACCCTATTTTTTAAATAATTTAAGTAACGACTATATGGTTCCATTTATAAGTACTGCAGGTTCTCGGTCTGCTCAATTTGATAACGATGAATGTTTGGGGGAATTTCTTACACGTTACGACTCTATTAAAGGGGCGGTTGGTTACATCGGAGCCACAAGAAATATGCATCTTCATTATACTGGAACTAATCTTTATCAGGAAGATTTCATAACTCACCTATTCAGCGAAGATTATGTGATTGCAGGTGAACTGCTACTAAAAACAAAAACTTCAGAAGATATCTCTTCTACATACGCTAAGCAGCGCAGGTACTCCTATAACCTTCTGGGCGACCCCGCCTTGAACATTTTGGCAGAGGGTATTGACGGGTGTGTAGAAGCAATTACAATGCTGACACAAATTCCTTCGGGTAGTGCTTTTGTTGTTGATGATGATTGCACCCTGTATATTCATCAGAATGGCAAATTGGTAATAGAAGAAGGCGGCAGTTTGGTGCTTGGAAACAGGGTAAAGGTTATCGGGGTAAACAACAGTATAACCGATGCCATCCACATAAAAGGCGGCGTTTTTACGGTGGGCGATGATGTAACATTTACCGATTTGCCGGGCGGTATTCTATTGGAAAACAATGGAAAAAAAACCTATGACGATAACTTACAATATTATTTAAATAATGCTACTTTTACCAATACTCCGCTTCGTCATCGCGGTACAAAATTGCATTTATACAATGTGGTTTCCTTAAATCGCAGCGATGTCATAACTTCAAACAGTAAGGTTAATATCCAGAATTGTCATTTTACAGAATCGGGCTTCTTTGCCGAACATAAGTCTGTTTCGAGTTTTGAAACACTATTTATATCTTACGTACAAATAACAGGGAGTGATTTCAAAAATACCGGTCAATTTATAACGGGTTACGACAAACTCGGTCTTCCAATATATTCCACTGCTGCCGTTGGATTAGACGGAATAAAAGAGTTTTACATTTCATCTAATACCATCGTAAATGTTGAACAGAACTGCCCTCTATTTGGTGAAGGAATTTATTTGAACGAGTCGGGAACAGGTAATGACAATAATGTTCAGATTTCGGATAATAACGTAACTGCATGTGAAACAGGAATTTATCTTTATCATTCCAAAGCAAAATTTTATAATAATCATATTCATAACAATTACTACGGCGTTAGGCTTTTCAATTGCAGTTCTTCGCATTTTGTAGGCGAGCCATATCCCATCAATGGTGAACAAATTATCCGCGACAACATCTCTTATGAACTTTATGCTTCTTATTATACTTTTCCATATCCTTTCATTTATAACCAGATAATAGACGAGGACAATATCGGTAATCCTTACGATCCGATGATTTATTACGATGATATTTCACAAAATATTGTTGCCCCGTTAGATGTTTCGTGTAATTACTGGGGTACAAGTTTCAATATAATTGATGATTTATTTCCTCACACCATGTATATCTTAAATTCAATTTGGGGGAAAAATGGACCTTGCAGCAAATCCGACGGAAAAGGTCTCTACGACGATGGCATAGACTATTTCGCCAACGAAAACTACACCGCCGCCAAAGCCGCCTTCTTAGAGTTAATCTCAACCTATCCCGACGACCCATTTTCTATTTCCTCCCTGCACCAACTATTTTCCTTAGAACAATTCTTGGACAACGACTACGCCGCCCTGCATAACTATTACGCCTCTTTTTCGCCTACCGACAGCAATCTGTTCTATGTGGCGGACTTCTTAGCAACGCGATGTAATGTTGTGATACAAAACTGGCAACCGGCGATAAACTGGTACGAAGGGCGGATAGAAGAGCCGCCAAGTTATCAGGACAGCGTTTTCGCAGTCATCGACTTGGGCGACATCCACCTGATGATGGAAGATGACAGCCTGAAAGCGTGTCGTGTGTTCCGTTTCCCCAACATCAAACCCAAATCACGCCAGCAATACGAGGAAAACAAATCTGCCCTCCTTGCCACCCTGCCCAAGGTAGACCAGCCGCGACCGCAACATCCGCTTGCCGAAACGGGTAAAAAAGGCATCCTGAGCCAAAATATACCCAACCCCGCCAAAGAAAGTACTACGATAGTCTATGACGTGATAGAGGAAGGCTCGGTTCATCTCCGCATTTACAATCAGTTGGGACAACTGTTGCAAGACTTTCCGCAGGGAACGAAAAAACCGGGCAGTTATCGTTTGGAAGTTTCGCTTGTCGGTATGCCGGCGGGAGTGTATCACTATGTCCTCTTTGTGGAAGGGGAAAAAGCGGACGGGAAGAAGTTGATAGTGAATTGAGACTTTTAGACAATTTTGAATTTTGAATTTTGAGATGAGGACATCCCATAGCGGGATTATTTCGGGTAACGTCAGCCCCCAAAGGGGGAGAATATAAAATGTCTGTGTTGTGATTTTAATATTATTTAAAAAATAGACGGGGATGTCAATATTTTTTAACCGCAAAGGCGCAAGGGTGTTTTCGCAAAGAACGCAAAGAGGTGAAATTGAAATATTTATTCTTAGCGCACTTTGCTTATTCTTTGCGGCTTTGCGTTAAAAAGACTTTAATACACCTCCAATAATCAATCTAATCACGCTAAAATTCATTGCGAGGCACGAAGCAATCCGGTTCAAACAATAAACGAGGCGTTTTCTAAGGAAAATGCCTCGTTTAATATTTCACACATCCATATAATTATTTCTGATGGCAAATTTAATCAGGTCAACGGTAGTACGCAGATTGATTTTTCGCATGACGTTGCTTTTATGGGATTCGACGGTGCGGATGCTTACAAAAAGTTTATCTGCAATTTCCTGATTGGTCATTCCGTCGCCTACTAAACGCAGAACTTCAATTTCACGCGCCGATAGTTCAGGCTCTTCTTCGTCTTTTGTAGTTTGGTTGAGGTATCCGCGTAGCAGGATATTGGTAATGCTTTTTCCGTAGTAGTCGAATCCGTTGCGGAGGGTGTAGATAGCTTCTAACAGTTCGGAGCGGGTGGTATCTTTCGACAGAAAACCTTTTGCGCCTGTTTTAATGGTTTTTAAAACAAAACTTTCTAAATCAGACATTGAAAGTACCAGAATGTTTACCTTTGGAAACTGTCGCCGAATGGTTCGCATATTTTCCAACGCTTCCCCGTCGGGACTATAAACATCTAATAGCACGATATGGCATAATGTTTCGGATAAGGTTTTAAGAAGTTCGCGTATTCCACCTGTTACTTTAGCAACTATTTTGACATCGGAAACACCCGAAATCAACGATTCGATACCGTCACATACTATTTTAAAATTGTCGAAAATAACAACATTTATCATATTTTTCTCGTTTATTAAATTGGTGCAAAATTAATCAAAAAATGAAATCCCCGAACAACCCATCAAACGATTTTGAAAATAACAGCGACCAGCACTCTAAAACGCTGACAGGCGTTAATCGTATCGCCGTTATTTTGCGCGAAGGAAAAAAGATTGATGAGACTTTAGCGCAGATTGCCCTGTTTCTTCCTAATATTTTTGAAACTTCTCACGATATTTCGGTTAGAATATCATACGATGCTTTCGTTTTTGAAAGCGCCGATTTTCAAAAAAGTAAAATATATTTATCGGAAAAATTTCCTGTTTACGACCGCAACGAATGTGCTATCTTTGTTTATAAGAAGAAGTCCACCAACAAGCCTCAGCAGCGTTTTTCTATTCAGGAGAAACGCACATTCTCTGCCGTTGTTCGATTGATAAAACGGTTTTATACGCCTCAGCAGGAGCCAGATGAGATGGACATGAGTACCGAGCAGTTGAAAGAGTTGGCTGCCATAAACCGTCTTTCTCGAATCCTAAGAGATAAAAAACCGTTGAAAGAAACTTTTGAACAGATTTGCGACTTACTGCCTCAGGCTTGGCAACATCCGCGACATGCACGGGCTAAAATTACTTTCGGAAGTCAGGTCTTTTACAGTGAACGTTTTGTGGAAACAGGAAGGCGACTTTCGGAAGAATTTAAAACATCAGATAACCGGCGAGGAATGATTGAAATTTTTTATCTGAAAGAACTTCCGGTGGTTGATAGCGGACCTTTTCTCAATCAAGAAATTCATCTTCTGCAGCATGTAGCAAAGATGATTACTTCTTATCTGAACGGATTGGATTTGATGGAGTTGAAAGATAGCAAAAGGAAAAACGCTGATGAATATCTGTCGGGTTTCAACAGTCATCAATTATTACAACGTTCATTGAACAATCAAAACTACGGACGCGATGTTTTTCATGACCTGATGCCCTTCAAAGTACGTGAAATATTATTGATAGCCAACCTTTACGACGTTTTTAATATCGAAAACGAAGGACGCGGCACTTCTTCACATATCTTGGGTGGTTTCTACGAATTTAGCATGTCGGATGTGCCGCGCATTACCGGTGTTTCAACCAAAGAAGACGCTTTAGAATGGCTACAAACCAAACATTTCGACATCGTGATAACCATGATGGGAGTGGACAAAAATTTCCATGCGGATGTGAGCAGAGAAATTAGAAAAAAATACCCCTACATGCCTATTTACATGCTATTGAATAACAGCGGTGAACTGGCTCGTTTTGAAGAAGAAGGAAACAAGAAAGAAGACGCCATCAACAAAGTGTATGTTTGGAACGGCGACCCCAAGATATTTTTTGCTATGATAAAAAACCTTGAAGACCGCGCTAACGTAGAAAACGACACAAAATTGGGTCAGGTTCAGGTGATGTTGCTGGTAGAAGATTCACCATTGTATTATTCACGTTATCTGCCTGTTTTGTATTCCGCTGTGATGGAGCAAACGCAACTTTTACTCGATAAAGCCGACCGCAGTCCGATGGAAAAGGCATTGAGGCTACGCGCCCGTCCGAAAATACTCCATGCCACTAACTATGAAGATGCAATGGATATGTATTATAAATATCGGGAAAATCTGTTGTGCGTGATTTCCGATGTGCGGTTTTGGAGGGAAGGCATTTTAGACGAAAAAGCAGGGTTCAGATTGGTTGAGCAAATACGCAAACAAAATCAGTATTTGCCCATCATCATGCAGTCGTCGGATGATTCAAACAAACATCAAGCATATCAACTTCAATCGGCTTTTATTCATAAGCAGTCGAAAACGCTGATTCAGGACATCAAAGATTTTATCAGTTCTTATTTGGGATTTGGTGATTTTGTTTTTCGGAATAAAAATGGGGATGTGCTTCATACAGCGGCTACGATGTCGGAGTTTGAAGCAATTTTAAAAATCATTCCCGACAGTTCGTTACTGTATCATGCTCGTTGGAATCATTTTTCGTTGTGGTTAATAGCACGCGGAGAGATACAGTTGGCACGCATTATACAGCCTTATCGTTTGGAAGATTTTACCGAACCGGACGCTATGCGCAATTTTTTGTTGGACGCCATTGCACGGCATCGCAACGAACAAGCAAAAGGAAAAGTAATCGCTTTTGAAGAGATGGAACGATACGATACCCGCAATATAACCTCTTTGTATTCGGGTTCGTTTGGAGGAAAAGGACGCGGAATAGCATTTATCAATAATATAATCTATAATGTTGATTTAAAACGGTATATATCGGATATAAACATCCAAATTCCCCGCACTTTTATTATCGGTTCCGATGCGTTTGAAGATTTTTTAAATGAAAACAAACTAATGGCTTCCTACGGAAAAGAATGGAACGACAAAAAACTCAGAAAGATTTTCATGCAGGCAAAACTACCCGATATTTTACGAAAACGGATAAGAGAATTGGCATCTATCATCAACAAACCATTGGCGGTACGCTCTTCCGGTCTGTTTGAAGATTCGCTGATGCGTCCTTTTTCGGGTATTTTCGATACTTATTTAATTCCTTTCAATCATCCCGATTTGGACGAGCGCGCCAAACAATGTGAAGATGCAGTGAAGATGGTCTATGCCTCTGTGTTTGCACGAACAGCAAGAGATTATATTCGGGCTGTGAATTACAACATGAGCGATGAACAAATGGCAGTTGTAATTCAGGAAGCCGTTGGTAATCAGTTTGAAAATGTATATTATCCGCATATCAGTGGGGTAGCCCATTCATATAATTACTATCCGGTAGGTCATTGCAAGCCCGAAGACGGTTTTTCCTTGCTGGCAGTCGGATTGGGATTGTATGTGATTGGAGGTGAACGCACTTTTCGTTTTTGTCCGAAATATCCCGACATCGAAATATGTTCACTGAACGACCAGATACGGGCGTCTCAAAACTATTTTTATGCCGTTGATTTACAAAAACATGCCGTTGACCTTTCCGAAGGCGAACATGCAGCGCTGCAAAAACTCAATATTGATGATGCCTTACGACATGGAACAATGAAACATACTGTATCTACCTTCGATTTTAATAACGACAGACTGACTCCGGGAATTGGCGAACAGGGAGTTACAGTAGTGAATTTTGCAAATGTATTAAAATACAATTATATCCCACTATCAAAAACAATTACGGCATTACTTGGAATTTTTAAAGAGGCATTGGGCGTTCCGGTCGAAATAGAATTTGCAGTGGATTTAAACAAAGATGACAATGACAGAGCCTCATTCTATGTGTTGCAAATTAAACCTTTGATAACCGATTTTGTTGATTGTGATATTGATACGGCGTCATTAAATCGAGATTCCCTTTTATTGTATGCCAATAAAGGAATGGGGAACGGAGTTATTGAAGACATCGCCGATGTGATTGTTGTTAATCCGGAAACATTTGATAAAACAGACACCCTGTTTATCGCAGAAGAGGTAGAATGTTTAAACAAACAGATGGTCGCCGAAAACAGAAACTATGTCCTGATTGGACCCGGAAGATGGGGAACGCGAGACCGTTTTATCGGCATCCCTGTTCGATGGGCGCAGATTAACAATGTAAAAGTCATCGTCGAAACAAGTCTCGAAGGTTTCCCGTTGGATGCATCTTATGGTTCTCACTTTTTCCACAATATTACGGCTGCCAATGTCGGCTATTACTCTGTGATTCATGCTTCTTCCGAGAATTTTATTAATTGGGATATTATTAAAAATCAAGAAGTTGTAACAAGAACAAAATATTGCACACATTATCGCTTTTCACATCCTTTTATTGTAAAAATGGATGGGAAAAAACGGCTGGGAGTAATTGATGTTTCACATTCATAATAAAATTATGTAACTTGGCAATCAGATTTAAGACCGGTGAATCATGGGCAACGGTATGCCAAACTGCGCGTTTCCTGTCGTTTTTCCTTTTTGGCGTTATAGAATTCAATTTTATGTTCACGAAAAAAATCAAGTTGCCCTTCAGATGTTTTATATGGTCGTTTTATGTTGAATTGCTGTACAATATGTTCGGGTATCGGAAGTTTGTTTAAATTGCTTGGCTCTACTTTTATTGCTCCAGAACCGTAACTTTTACCAACAAGTCGCAGATTTTCCAAAGTGTCAGGATGATTGAGCGCTTGCCAAAGATTTTCAACATATTCTTTATCGTCATAAATTGGATATACACATAAAAAGCCAGTCAATGGTAAAACTTTTGCTTCATTTTTAATAAATCTCGTATTTCTTCTACCTAAATAAGCGAATAATAGAGGTGGCACCTTTCGTTCCTCCATCTTATACCAAGGATTGCGTTGTTTTATTAAAGAACGATTAGGCAAACCCAAATTCTCTCCAATTTTTAGATAATTGGAAACTGATTGAGGAAATGTTTTGTGTCCATTCGTTGAAAATAATAACGTAGGACGATTACTCTTATCTAAATTCTCTATGTCATTTGCAGTCAATATACTTTCAGTAGCATCTTTAGTTCTTCCAATGGCTCTTTTAAGAAACTCATTAGGTATCTCCAATTCTTTTACTTGTTTAGATGTCAAAAAGAAAAATTCATTTGAACCTGTTGCTATTCCACGCATTACGTTAGCAAAATCGTTCAAGTGAAACTTAAATCCATTATTATTTTGTGGAGGTCTTGAAAGCCCTGTTGTGATGGATTCCTTTAAATCGCGATTTGTAATTTCAAGCGTCTCGTAATTATGCTGTTGAAAACCAGAAGAAATAAAATCAAACAAATCTGTTGAGTAGGACTCATTTGCTTTTACCCAAAACAAAATGTTTTTAGGCAGACTATTCTTGATTAAAAAAACAATTGCATTAGTATCAACATTTGGGAAAGGCGTAGCCTTTTCATCAAATGTGATTGCACATTCAATGCAAAAGTTTTCTGAAATCCATTGCCATAGGTTTTTGGCAAACTTTCCTTCACAAGTGTCGGCAGGCATAATAAAAGCAAGTTTCCCGTTTTCTTCTAATAGGCTTAATGCTTGAATAAGAAAATAAATATGGTAACCTGCTCTGCCGTCAATAGGTTTTCCTGTAATATTTTCAGAGAGTTTTTTCAGAAATAATTTGGTTTCTTCATCAATCCTATGATGCCTGATATAAGGTGGGTTAGCAATAATTGACTTGAATTTTCTTTTAGGTGGATTCTTGATGAAATCTCTTTCCTCGACAAATACTTTTTTGTTTTTGTAAATTTCATCTGATAAAACTTCGCTGTCAATATCAGTGCCAAAAAAAGAGATATTAGATTTGTCAAGTTTTAGCAAAGCCTCAAAAAAAGCGCCTCTGCCTGTTGCAGGGTCGAAAATCACATCAGTATCATCAGAAACGTAAGTAACCATTGCTTCCGCAACCCAACTCGGTGTCCAAAACTGACCTTTATTCCGAAGAATTTCCCTGTCAGCCCATACTGTCGGTAATATCTGATGTGCTTTTATTTTATACATTAGAATTGTTTTAAGATGTTTAATGCATCATTGGTAAAATCAAGTGAACCACCCTCAAATTTCACATAAGGCAAAATATGTCCATTTTTATCTTCAATAAATGCAGGAATTAATTGAGGTTTTTCATTCGAAATACCTAACGGATAGGCGTAATGGTAGTAATATTTATAAATGGCTTTCTTAGTGGTTGCTCCGCCCGGTGCTTGAAATACTTGCTCTGTTGGGAGAATCAATCCATCGGAAACCAAGCGTTGGGCTTCATCAAAAGAAAGTCCATAAGCCCTGTCAAAAAACACGTGCCAAATGTGGATAGGGGTTTTATTTTCTGTTTGCCATTTGTTCAATGGGATACGGTCTTCCTCTTTGATTATTACGGTAGGAAGAACAGCATTTTTAGCAAGTCCCAATTTTCCGCCAAGTCGTTTCTGAACTTTCATTGGCGTTTTGTAGTCAGGCATTTTTTCGGCAATCCAAAGAGAGTTTTCACATTCTACAGCAATAATTGCCTTTGAAATTAAGTCTTGAAGTTTATTTTCTGCGATGAAAGGAAGTTCTTCTTCTCCTCCAATACCTTTTAAAAATTTGTCCACGAACGGCTTATCGGCAATTTTGAAAATCAAAAGGTCGGGACGTTTAATGTTGCCAAGTCCTGCGGCTTCTAATCGCTCAAAATAAAGTTCAAAGGATCTAACATCATCTGCCGGAGCAGTGCCACTTGGTCCGTAAGGAATGGCATAAAATTGTCCTGTCTTGTTGCTTGCTTCAATTAAACGCTTCTCACTCCAAACGCCCTGCGACCATCGCATAAGGAAATCGCTTCCTCGTAATCTTCTTGGATTGAGTAAGAAATCAGCCCATGTAACTTCTCTAATTCCTCTGAGTTCTAATTCAATATCTGCTGTCAAAACAGATAGAATTCGTTCAAAAGGGTGCATCTCTGTCATTATGATATATTATTTTATTTTCTGCAAAGATATATTATTATCCAGAATTGTTTTTTCGTTTTTATTAAAAAAAAACAACAAATATCAGTTTAATCTGTAGTTCTGTCCCAATATGGCAAGTAAATAAATCAATATTCGAGAATTTATAAGTGGGTTAATGTTAAAAAGTTTACTTCCCTCTCCCTTGTATAACAATCAAAGCGGTGTATATCAATATTTTAATATCTGTTACAATAGACATATTTTCCAAATACAGCAGGTCGTATTTCAAGCGCTGAATCATTTGGTCAACATTTTCGGCGTAACCGAATTTGACTTGTCCCCATGATGTAATACCGGGTTTTATATTGAGCAGCAGGCGATATTCGGGGGCGTGTTTTTCTATTTCATCTATATAGTATTTCCGTTCCGGACGAGGACCGACCAACGACATATCGCCTTTTAATACGCAAAAAAACTGGGGTGTTTCGTCTAAGCGTACTTTACGCATAAATCGTCCAAAGGGTGTAACGCGCGGGTCGTCTTTTGACGACAGTTGTGGTTTTCCATCTTTTTCTGCGTCAATGTACATGGAACGAAACTTGTACATCTTAAAAGGTTTTCGATTTTTCCCTATTCGTACTTGTGCATAGATAACAGGACCCGGAGACGAACGTTTAACGCCAATAGCAGCAAATACATAAACAGGAAGTAATAAAGTGATGGCTATGAGGCTGCAAACAATATCCATACTTCGTTTGAGAAAACTTTGCCATTCGGGGAGTGGCTCTTGGGCAATTTCAATAAAAGGAGACCAAATAGAGTTTGTTTTAACGGCTCCCAATAATATTTCTTGAATGTTGGGTATCACTTTTATATGAACGTGGGTGCCCGATATTTCTTTAATGATACGATTAACGGTATCGCTTTCGTTCAGTTCGATGGCTATAATGACTTCTTCGATTCGGTGTTTTTCAATAATATGTTGTAGATTGGTATAGGATCCGAGATGTTCCAAATATTTGTTTAAAGGGTAGTCGTGGTTCTCCAAGGCGTTTACGAATCCGATAAATTTATTGCCGGGCGACCTGATAGAGCCTTCCATCTCTTTATATATGTTGAGGGCATTTTGTTTCCCGCCTACAATGATGGTCGGAAATCCTATTTTTCGTTTTCTGATTTTCTGCAAAGTATAGTATGTGAGTGAGATACGAAACAGATAGGTAAACGAAAACTGTATAATCCAAAAAGAAACAAAAAAACGTGAACCGATTTTTACATTATCTACCGGAGGATAAACCAACAGCATGAAAACGATGATAACGATACCAAGTGTAACTATTAATATCGTATTACCCAATTCGTAGAGGCGTGAACGTCTGTAAGGACGGCGGTAATTGCCTGCCATGGTATAGAGAAAAATCCAAAAAGAAGGAAATAATATAAGCCCAATAAGATAATAACCGCTATGAAAAAGCATGTTGATATCTTCAATAGGATTGAGGTCTATTTGACTTTTTTTGAATAAAAAGAACGCCGTCCATGCCAGTAACGAAGCCAGAAGGTCTAATAAAACATATTTTAATGCTTGTATTTTTTTATTCATTATGATAAAATGCTTTAAGAAGAGATTATTTTATTGGGTTGAATACTAATCGAATATTATCTAAATAAATATTGGCTTCTTGATTGTCATTGTCTAATTTTGCACGAATAAATATTTTAAAATTTTCAACTCCATTATATAATTGTTCTGTTATATAGTTACTGATGTCAACATATACTTTGCTCCATTCGGGGTTTCTTTGAGAGCCGACAACTACAATAGGATGAAAATAAGGTTTATTATTTGCTATTCTGACAACGCCGACTTCAAATAAATTATTAGTTTGATAATCTATTTCAACAAATATAGGTTTATTATATGGGAGTTCCGTATCTGTCCCTTTTGTGAATGTTTCTTTGGTCTGAATGCAACAACTGTCCCCTTTTTTCAGATGAATAAGACCTACTTTATCTCCGTAAAAATGCTCAGGAGTAGATGTAGGAACGGTATGACGCTGTTTCATTTCAAGTAAAACACTGCCAAATCCTGAAACTGTATCGAAACTGTGTCGCCCTCCTCTTTCAAAATCTTCGTTTAACAGAAGGGATTTGTATGCGTCTTTCATGGCAACTTTGGTTTGCATAGTGCCATCTTCTTTGAGTGTAACGTTTAT
>Ga0209628_10000952_pt1 | contig 18187 bp, 12 predicted proteins | sample TergutCu122P4_FD_187285 | JGI IMG/M metagenome (GOLD analysis project Ga0209628, IMG submission 187285) | Cubitermes ugandensis P4 segment gut microbial communities from Kakamega Forest, Kenya - Cu122 P4 (SPAdes) (version 2) | ecosystem: Host-associated > Arthropoda: Insects > Digestive system...
TGAAGACGGACTTAAATACACGGTTTACGGGCAATCCTACCACAACCAACTTATCGACCGGTATGGATTCAATAATTTCATCGGCCTGCAAATACCGACAAGAAGCGCTTTCCTTTTCGACATTTTTGGAGGCTATGCTATCCGGTTTTCCGAATCGGACGAAAACAAACCTGCCTTCAACAAATACATGTATTCGTATGGCTATTCCGGTTTAGTCCTCCTGATGGGCATACGGATAGGCTTCGGTATCCGTTGAGGGGAAATATTGCTGTTTCGAGAAATTTGTTTACTTTTGCGGCGGTATTTGTTATGTCAGAAAGAAATCAATTGTCTTTAACCCATTGTTTTCGAGTATGCTACTCCTGAAAACTGACGACTATGTAATTGCTATTAAATTAACAACAATTAAATTATTGAGATATGATTTTTTACGACAGGGTAAACGAATTGGAGACATTGGAACGCATTGAAAAGCAATCGACCGAAACGGCTTGTTTTACGATTATGGTCGGACGAAGGCGAATAGGAAAAACCTCCCTATTACTACATGCATCGAAAGGGAAGAAGTTACTCTACCTTTTTGTGTCGCGAAATAACGAAGCAGTCCTTTGCAGTCAGTTTCAACAACAAGCAAAAGAGACATTAGGACTGCAGATTTATGGCGCCATCAATCGTTTTGCCGATTTATTTGAACAACTGCTGATTTTTGCCCAAAACGAGCATTATACATTGATAATTGATGAATTTCAAGACTTCGACTATATCAATAGAGCCATTTTCAGCGAAATACAAAATCTTTGGGACAGGTATAAAGACCGTATAAAATTGAACTTCATAGCTTGCGGTTCCATTTATTCGTTAATGATGAAGATTTTTGAACAAAACAAAGAGCCTTTATTCGGGCGACTGACCTCAAAAATCATTCTTAAACCCTTATCAACCGGTGTAATAAAAAGTATTTTAAAAGACTATAACCCGTTATATACCGCCGATGATTTACTGTTTTTGTATATGATAACAGGCGGCGTTTCTCATTATTTGGCTTTACTAATGAACGCCAAATCCAGCACATTCAAAAAAATGATTGATTTTGTGACACGCTCTGATTCACCTTTCCTGAGCGAAGGAAAAGAACTGCTTGTGTCGGAATTTGGGCGCGACTACAGCACCTATTTTTCTATTCTCCAACTCATTGCTGCCGGCAAAAACACACAAAGTGAAATAGATTCAATGACAGGTAAAAATACGGGAGCGTATTTAGCCAATCTTGAAAAACATTATTCTCTGATAGTCAGGAACAAACCAATGTTCTCGAAACCCGAAAGCCGCAACTCACATTGGGCTATAAACGACAACTTTCTGCATTTTTGGTTTCGTTTTGTTTACCCCAACCAAGCCTTAATTGAAATGGGAAAATATGATTTGCTGAAATTGCATATCGCAAATCATTATGAACAGTTTAGCGGTTTGTTTCTGGAAAAATTTTTTCGTCAGAAATTCTCTGAAGAAGAGATGATTACCTCAATCGGAAGTTATTGGGACAACCGTGGCGAAAACGAAATAGACTTGATAGCGCTTAATGATTTTGATAAAACCGCCACAATAGCTGAGATAAAACGCAATCCCAAGAAAATCAGTTTGCAGTCGTTAGCAATAAAGGCGGCTTCCGTTCAAAAACACTTATCCGGATACGAGCTAACGTTGAAAGCGCTGTCGCTAAACGATATGTAACCTATCCCTACTACCCCCACTCCCTCACTCCCCCTTTGAACGTTCCTTGATGTTAAATATTAAATAATGTGTCTGTTTGCTTCACTTCGTAAAGCGACTACATTGATTGATTTTTACATGAAGGATTGTTCGCTTGCGGAACTTATGGGGGCAGGGGGATGTTATCATTGGTCATTTTGAAGCATTTTCAACACCTCCCCGATTAATTTGACGCGGTTAGCTAAAATGTCGAAATCGATTTTTTCCATTGTGTCGGTAATCTGATGATAATCATCGTGAAAGCCAGCAAAAAACAGGATGGAAGGGATGCCTTTTTTAGAAAAATTGTAGGTATCGGTGCGGGAGAAAATATCGGTATCATTCGATGAATAGATAAACGAACAATGGGGGAAAATCTTATCGGCTTCTCTGACTAAGCTATCCAACCACTGTGACCGTTCGTCGCTGATGCAGTACAGATAAAAACAATCGTCCTGTTGGGCATCACACCTCGATATCATATCCAGGTTAAAGTTACATACCACCCTTTCGGGGTCAAAATCCGGATGGTTTACATGGTAAGACGACCCCAGCAAACCGCCTTCTTCGCCGGTTGTAGCCAGAAACATCATCGAATACTTCAGGTTCTTATATTGCGAAAACTCCTCAGCCAGCTCTAACAGTGCAGCAACCCCCGAAGCATTATCATCCGCCCCCGGATAATAATTCGTGGTATCTTCCTTATCCAGCCACCCTACATGATCATAATGCGCCGATATTACAATGAGTTTTTCACTCTCCCCTTTGATAAGACCCACCACATTAGCCACCTCAACCTTTCTATCCTCATCTTCCGACCCATACCCCCCGAACACTATTTCGTTTTCTGTTTCGCTTATTTGCTTCATCTCTCTATTAATCATCACACTATCATTATTACTCAGTGTGCGATTGTTTGGGGTTATCAGATATAAATCCCCCCTGCTTGTCTGATTCAAATAGAATTTTTCCAAGTATCCATCGGACGAAAACGGCTCTAATTGTAGCTCCATATATCGCTTAACGATAAATTCCTGTGTTTTAATATGTCCGTTATTATCTAGCGCACGCCCTTCAAACTGTATAGAAGAAAGCGTTTTAATAAAAGCGCTCAAGTCTTCTTTATCGATTTTAGAACCCGTTTTCTGCCCGTAACTGTGGACGAATATACCAAAGAGCAGGGTGAGTAGAATAATTTTTTTTAATCGCATTTGTACATCAATTTGAGCCGCAAAGATAGCAGAAATATTTAACATTATCTCTTATGTAACAACGGCATCCCTGCCGTTGCCGCGTCAAATGTAACAACGGCATCCCTGACGTTGCCATTTAAATATTATCTTTGCCCCCAAAAAAACAGCCATTGTATATGCAAAAGCATGAAAAAATTTACATCCTCACAGACAGTGGCGAAAGGGTCGAAGCCCAAGCCCCGGTTGTTATTTCGGCATCCAGAGCAACCGACATACCGGCCTTTTATAGCCAATGGTTTGTAGACCGCATACGAAGTGGCTATGTCGTTTGGTACAACCCCTTTAATCGACAACCGGTATATGTCTCATTTAGAAATTGTAAGGTAGTCGTTTTCTGGACAAAGAATCCCAAACCCTTGCTACCGCTTTTAAAAGATTTGGATGAAAGAGGGATACATTATTATTTCCAATTTACACTGAACGACTATGAAAAAGAAGGTTTTGAAATCAATTTACCGCCGTTGTACGAAAGGATTGAAATATTTAAAGAACTCTCCAATCAAATCGGAAAAGAAAAGGTAATATGGCGCTACGATCCCATCATTGTTACTCCAACACTTTCACCCTCCGAAATACTAAAACGTATTGCTCATATCGGCGATACCCTAAAAGCATACACAAACCATTTCGTTTTCAGCTTTATTGACATCTTGAACTATCGAAAAGTTCAACATAACTTAGTGAAATCAACCTCACATTTTACCTGTCAAACGATTAAAAACGCAGAACTGACATCCGAACAAATGCACCAGATAGCCGAAGGATTAGCTAACATTCTATCGTATTGGAAGCGGGAAGGATACGAAATCAGCTTAGCCACATGCGCAGAATATATTGATTTAGAGCAGTATGGAATATCTCATAACCGTTGCATCGACAGCGAACTGATGAAAGCGAAATTTTCAGAAGATAAGGAATTAGTTCGTTACTTAAATTTCGGCAGCTTTTCAAAGAGTACAGGCGAGCCTTTATCGCCAGAAAAGCTTAAAGACAAAGGACAACGCAAAGTCTGCAGTTGTATGTTCAGTAAAGACATCGGCATGTACAACTCATGCCGTCATGCTTGTGTGTATTGTTATGCAAACCAGTGCCCTGACCTGTTCCTGTCCCATCATCCGCAAGGAGGACGGTAGAAAGAAATGAGATAGCTTATGAAAACATCCCCCTACCCCCATTTTTCTTCACTTCGTAAAGAGACACATTATTTTTTAAAATCAAGGAACGTTCTTCACTTCGTAAAGAGACACATTGATTCATTTTCATAGGAAAGTTCAAAGGGGAAATTTTGAAAACAAATTCAACCATCCCGTATTAGAAGGGCATTTCTATGCGGGAATGTCCGTTGCCTTTTTGGATGACGGATATGTGGGTGGGGATGCGCTCTTTTAGCTCGGTGAGGTGGGAGATGACGCCTATCAACTTGCCTTCGTTTTGCAGGTTCGATAGGGCGGTGAGCGCTACGTCAAGGTAATCCGAATCGAGTGTGCCAAAGCCCTCGTCGATAAACATGGTGTCGATGTTCATGTTTTTGCTGGCCATAGTCGCTAACCCTAAGGCCAATGACAGGGAAATGATAAACTTCTCGCCTCCGGAGAGGTTTTTGGCTGTCCGTTCCTCGCCGTTCTGATATTTGTCGATAACCGACAGGTCGAAGGGATTTTTGTCGTCGTAGACGCTTTTCAGGATGTAACGCTCCGACATGTGGCGCAATTGTCGGTTGGCTAATCCTGTTAAATATTCAAAGGTCAATGCCTGCGCAAAGTCGCGGTATTTTTTGCCTTCATTGTGTCCTATCAGCTCATTCAGGCTACCCCATTGGGCGCAGACACGCTGCTGGGCTTCTTTTTCGTCTAACTTTTTGCGGTTTTTTCGCACGTTCTCTTCGTTGGAGCGTAAAGTCTGACCCTTTGCGCCTATCTGTTGCGAAAGGTTGTCGCTCTGCGCTTTTTTCTCAGCGTATTCGGCTTTCAGGATTTCGTAAGATTTTTCTGTTATTTGTAACGCTTGTTTTTCCTCCCGTTCTTTTTCTTTTTCAAATATAACTGCCTGTATTTTTGCGAGTTCTGTTTGGGTATATACCTTTGATTTTTCGGCTTCCGTTCTTGCTATTTCTGCTTTTTCGACTAAGAGCTTCAGGAGTTTTTCTTCCTCTTCTACCCTTTTGTCGCCAAACAAAGCGACACGCTTTGAAGTTAGCGTTTCTTTTTCGGTTTCCAAACGTTGTCTTTCAGTTTTTTTTGCTTCTATTTGTTGTTGAAGGCTTTCCAATTCGGCTTGGGTCAAGGCTATCATTCTTTCCAATTGATTGACCTGCTCTTTTCCTGCTTCAATCGCTTTTTGGGCGCTGTTCCATTCGGTTAAAAATGATTTTAATACCCCAATATCTGTCGTTCCGTATTTTGTTATTTGGCTTAGAAATTCGGCGTTTTTTTCTGTGCACTTCTTCTCTGCGTCTTCCACTGAACCGGCCAAAGTGGCAGCTTTCTGTTCGACTAATTTGAGGTTCAATTCGGTTTCGGTCTTTTCTTTTTCGGCTGTTTGTTTATCTTTTTGCAACTGTGGCAGTTCTACGTCCTGTAGTTTTCGGATGGCTTTTTCTTTTTCTGTCGCTTTTGAAACAAGTAAGGCTATCTGCTTGCTTTCATTTTGTTTTCGCTGATGTATAACTTCGAGGGCGCACAGCCTATCTTCGCCGGTTGGAGGCTGAAAATCGGGTTGTAAGGTTTTGATGGCAGTTGTGATACCGTCCCGTTTTTGCTTTATCTCTAACAGGGATTTTTCTGCGTTTGCTTTATTTGTGCAGGCATTGGAGGCATCGGCAATAAGCTTGGTTTTCGTTTTGTCGTCTTGCTGGATGGTCAAGGTGAGACGCTGATCCTGTTCTTTCAGTTTTTTCAGTTCTTTGTCTTTTTCTCCTATTCTAAGCTCGTTTCCAAGCGCATACGGATGTTCCAACGAACCGCAGAGGGGACAGGGCTTGCCGTCTTCGAGTTCTTTTCGCCTTTCGTCCAAACTTTGAACCATTCGGGCTAATTTGAGGTTGTCTTCTAATAACAGAATCTGTTTTTTAATGGATTCCGATAGTGTTTGGTTTTCCGAAATCTTTCGGGATAATTCCATTTCGGTTAGCTCGGACGATGCGATAAATTTGTTAAGGGATGTTATATTCTTCTGCGTTTCTAAGATAACAGTTTCCGCCTCTATCCAACTCTTTATTTGTATGCCAAAATGTATCAACTGTTCTTTTTCTTCCTGCCAAGCAGCGAGCTCTTTTCCGGATAAAATCGTTTCCAAGTCGATTTTCTTCGCTTTCAGTTCCTTTTCTTTCTCATTGAAAGCCAATTCCTTTTCGGCCAATAGCGCTATCGCCTGTTTTAAAATGGAATTTTTAGCGCCTGCATCTTTTTGGGCATTCTCAAAGTCCTTCCTCACTGCTTTCAACTCACCCAATAAGCGATTCAGTTGTGTATTTTGATTTTCAATAAGCGGAAACTCCCCGGTCAGCGATTCGAACTGTGCATTTTTGGCTATCCATTCTTGTTTATTTTGCAAAAAGGCTTTTGCTTCGGAAAAATCTCTCGCCTGTTTAGCCTGTTTTTTCGTATGGATCAGTTGGCTGTTCTCCAATTCATTGACAGTCAGCAAAATGGAGTTAAGAGACTTGACTTTTTCGGATGTTTTCGTGTCTAATTCCCGGACGGTCACTAAAATTTTCTCACAGTTTTCTTTTTCAGTTTTTGCCTCTTCTAATTTAACATGAGCCTGCGCTAATTGTTTTTCAGACCATTCGACTTTCTCGGCCCATACAGGCAGTTTTTGCTTCGCTTCTTCTATTTGGTTGTGCAGTTCGGCCAAGTCTGTAAACCATTTTTTAGCCGCTTCTATCCATACTAATTCGCTGTCGGCCTGCGACTTCTCTGTATTCAGCGCTTCAATTTCCCGTTTCAAAGTCTCTGCTTCTTCTGTCGAAAGGAGTTTAATGACGCCGAGTTCAAGCAGAATGGTGTCTAATACTTCTTTTTCTTTTTTGTTACGTTCATACACTTTTTTTGAAATCTCGCCATAAATTTCCGTTCCTGTAATCTGCTCTAACAGTTCGCCTTTATCGGCATTATCCGCTTGTAAAAAAGCTGCAAAGCTACCCTGCGCCAGCATAATCACTTTGGTAAACTGATCAAACTTCAACCCCGTTATCTCTTCAATTTTCCGGTCGCAATCCTTAACTTTTTCGGCATAAATATTATCGGCGCCATCAGCAATTCGACGAATAACATCATTCAGGTTTTTATTTCGGTTGCGGTTCTGTTTCCATGATGACTTCCATTTTTTTCCGCCTATTTCGATCACTACTTCCGCGTAACAGTCGGATGTACCGCGCGTCATCACATCATTACTTTGGCCGGTTATGACTACTCTCGGCGTCTTGCCATACAAGGCCAGAGAAATGGCGTCGAGTATTGAACTTTTCCCTGCGCCTGTCTTGCCGGTGATGGCAAAAAGCCCGTTGTCGGTAAAGGCCGGCTTAGTGAAATCTATCTCCCACTCGCCATATAGCGAGTTAATATTTTTGAATTTGAGTTTGAGGATTTTCATTATTAATCATTTTCTAAGCTAAAAATTATTTCGCGATATAATTTTTTCAATTCTTCTTTTTGCTCTTCGGATATTTTTTTCCTTTCAAGCAGATTATTAAACACTTCATACGGATTGAGTTCGTCCAATGACTGTTTGTTCTCGTTCAGTGTCAGCTCTTCGTTCCATCGATTTCTGTTTTGAATATTAACAATTTCGACTTTTGATAAAGCCGTCAACTCGTTAGCCCACACCGGCAAATCAGGGAATACATCGTTGCCTTCGTAGACTATCTCAACCCAAACAGCGCTGTCCGATTTTATTAGTTCAATTAGACGGCTGTATATATACGATCTATCACCACGAATGGATTCCATTTTCTGAAAAACCGGTATCTCAAGCGGTTCTATCTTACAACCCCTATTTCCGTCCTCCTCAAACTCAACTACAAAAACCAACTTCTTTTGCTTCGCTTCTCCAAAACCCATTGGGATAGGCGAGCCACAATAACGAATATGATTGGCGATGACGGATGGAATGTGATAATGTCCAAGCGCCACGTAATCAAACAGTGGTGGAAAAATCTCACTTCCAATACATTCGATACTACCAATATAAGTATCCCTCACACCATCGTCCTCGACTGTTTTGCCTCCGGCCACCGACAGATGCCCTGTTGCAATAATTGGGATGTGATTGTTGAGGCTTTGTCGCTTTTTATCAGCTTTTTCTACTATCAGTTCGTAATGTTTTTGTATAGAAGAAGCGATACGTTTGGTGCGGTCGTCATACGATTCGCCTTCGGTAAAACGGCTAATATCCCGCTCCCTCAAAAAAGGCACAGCGCAAACAATGGTTAGCGGCTTGCCATCCTTATCCCGTATCACGATAACTTCGTCTTCCGGATTATCGCCGGCATTACCCACAACACAAACATTGAGAGCTGCCAGAATCTCTTTCGGCGCATTCAGGAAACTAGGCGAATCGTGGTTACCGCCTATCACAACCATGTTTTGACAACCCGATTGATGAACCTTGACAAGAAAGTCGTAATACATTTTTTGCGCGCTGTTACTTGGCGCTGCCGTATCGAAAACATCACCTGCAACAATCAATAAATCAATCGAATGCTCTTTGATTGCTTTCAATAGCCAATGCAAAAAAGCCGCATGTTCGTCTTGCCGGTCTTTTCGCGTAAAAAGCATCCTGCCTATATGCCAGTCGGATGTATGTAAGAGTTTCATAGCTTTGGTTAAAAAAATTTTTGCAAAGTTAGTATTTTTCGTTGAAAAAAGAAAAATATGCAAGTCTATGCATTCGTACCTCACTTGAAAATTTTGGTATATATCAAAATGTCACTGTTTTGCCACTGTATGCTATTGGAAATATTGTTACAGTGTAAGGTAATCTTTCTCGGTTTTTTTTGAGCATATTGACTGTCAGCTTGATGCTTAAATCACTTGTCCTGTTCAATCACATCGTTGTATCCAATGAGTTGGATACCTTTTTTCTTGATGACGTCGATGACGCGCGCGTCGGTAAATATTTTTGTTACGCCGTCTCTGTCCTGTGCGACATTTTCGTAGCCTGTATGACCTACGGTTTGCATTTCGTGTGTGTTGTAAGCCGGATGTTCGACGAAGACGTAGGTATTGCCCGGTTCAAGGTTCTGTAGCGATTCGATGAAGGCGGCTATACGTTTTTCAGGGTCGTCGCGGTTGGAAGCGTTCATTCTCGGAAAAGGCTTCGTCTGCGGATTTTTTGAATAGAGTTTGTATTCGTCCGACAGGCGTTGAACGACTTCCGACACTTCGTTGTTCCAAGTGTTACAACCCATGTGGGCGGATAGATGGGTGATACGCGGGATATATTTCATTGCCATCTCTATTTGCGCCCTGAACTCCGCTTCTATCTCCGACAGCTTCCACTGCGCCTCCTGGATAGACTGCTTAGGCGCATCTTTGCGGGGCCAAATAAACGGATAAAAATAGCCCTGCTCGTCAGTCAGGCTTGGTGCATGCGTCAGCGGACGCCATTTGACATTGCTCCATTCGCTCGTTAGTACCAAATGTACGCCTACATCAATGGTCGGATTGTCGTTCAACAGCTTCACTGCTTCCGGGAACCAGGCGCAAGGCGTCATCACTTCGAGCGAGCGCACAATACCTTTTATGCAAGCATCAATACAAGCCTGATTAGCCGATGCAAACGAACCAATATCATCGCCCCGCACCAATAATCGTATCCCTTCGGTGGGTTGAGCTGCTACATTAATAAAAAAAGTCACTAAAAATAACAACAATAGTTTTCTCATATTATTCTAATTTTCTTTTGCAACTGCAGGGATGCCATTGTTACAATCATTAATCGGCACGTTTTATGTGCAGGACGAAATCTTTTAATGTCAGCGTGCCGGGGTAAGATTCGGGGCAGGAAAAGGTAAGTATGTCTTTTCCTGTCACTCTTCGCTCATTGTGATACCTGCCGGTACCTGGCTCGAACCATTTACAAATGTATGTATGTGAGGCTGACTGGGCATCCATTGACAGTTTGACCATGCCGCCGTAACGCAGGTAAAGAATGTATTCGTTGCCGGGGTTGGCAAGGCATAAGGGCTGTGGGTATTCCTTTACTATGTCGGGACGCGGCGACAGGTTCCACCATTCGATGTCTTTGAAGAACGAAGCTAAATGTTTCATCGAAACGGCGCCTTCATAGTCATACGTAGTACGTTCAAATCCTTTTTCATACGGCCATGTTCCGCCGCCGCCGGGCGCTTCGGGCACGCTTGCTAACCATACATGACCGCCGCCATACGTGTGGCCGGCAGCGCCCGACATGAGGGCCGACCAGGCAGCAAACCGGACATCCAAACCACTCGGATCGCCTTCGATAAACTCATACCATGGCTCGGTGATGACAATGGGTTTAGCTGGCTTACGGGCATATTCTTCGGCTATAACCAAGGGTATCATTTCGTTGGCATACCGTCCGTGCCCTGTCTGTGACTGGTTATAATCGAGCCATGATTCTGCATGAAGTACCGACCCCGTGCCCCATTGCGGCGCCTCTGCCCCTCCTTGCCAGAACGGGGGTGTGTTATGAACGCCTGTTATCCTGTTATATGGATCTTCTTCTTTTACTAACCTTCCGAGATTCTTCCAGAAATCAAGCGGGAACCCTGCATTGTTGTACATGTTATACTCTCCCCCAAGCACCCATATCACATTGTAAGCGCCAAACCGGTGAACAAGGTATCGCCACCACCGCTGCATCTTTTCGGCACCGATGCTGTTAGGCAAGTCTTCCCTGCTCCACCAGCCGTGTATCCATACGGTAATACCTTTTGCATTGGCGTACCTGATCATCTCCTCCACTTTGGCGGCATGTTCGGTATTGAGAATGGAATAAGTGGGGTCGTGCAACGAACTGATTCTGCCCCATCCGTTGCCGGGCACAAACAGTTGGCCGATGTTAAAGCCTTTTTCCGACCGGTCGTCAACCAGCCCTTTAAATGTTTCAAGATAGATTCTCTTGTCTGTCCAGTTCCACCATGTATCAGCTACCCATAAAAACGGCTTCCCGTCGGAATATTCAAAAAAATGTCCGGGAAAAAGGCCATCTTTTTTGACCCGGACAAACCCACGCCTTGTTGGGTTGGCGTTCTTTTCGTCTTCAGTCCAGGGGATTACATCAAAACTCCCCTTTTTTCCGTTCAGTCCTCTGTCGGAGGACGTAGTCATATAACTCCATTTACCGGTAAAGGGCGCCGTAAAGTTGACGCGCCATTCACGTCCACCGTTCCAGAAACCCGTTAGTATATAGGTTTTCCCTTGTGCATCGCCCGATAAACCCGTAAAAGTTACCCTCAGCAGGTCATTGCCGGCAACCGCAGGTATATCCGAATAGGGATTAGCGTATGTACGCGCAGTTGTAAAAGAAAAGCTGATAACATCCCATTGGCGAAACACATCAGAGGCTGCGGAGCCTTTTGTGGCAAAGCATCCAATCCATACTGTTAGTAAACAGAACTTTATTACATTTTTCGCTTTCATATTGTTTTATTTAAAGTTGTACTATTTAAATTAGATAGCAAGTAATAAACTTGCACCAAGGGGAATAAAGGGCGCAAAGATAATAATATTTGTGATATTTCTTTAAGAAAGGAAGATTTTCCCGGAGAAAATTTGTTCATTGCTTGACGTGTTCTCCTGCATAAAGGCTAAAAAAATCAAAGACATATCTACGTCCGTCTTTTGATACATTGACATGACTGCCTGCTACCTCATTATATACTACCGGCAGGTTCAATTTTTGCGCCTCTTCATAAAAGCGACGCGAGTGTTCAACAGGCGATACATTATCATCTCTGCCGTGCTGTATCAATATCGGAACAGTATCCATTTGCGTGATTAAATAAAGAGGAACGCCATCTCTACCTCCTAATAAAGTAATCGGCGATGCTACTACACAGGCTGCATATCTTCCGGGGGAGAGAGCTAATTGGACTAAGGCTCGTCTGCCCCCTTCACAGTCGCCGGTTATAAATATCTTTTGCGTGTCTATGTTATATTCCGATTGTAATCGGTTGATTATGGCGGTTATCTCTTTTTCGGTTTCAATAGCCGAATAATTAGTCCCCCCTGCATAAATCCATGCTACTGCAAAACCGAACTTATCAGCTAGCGCATTATCCGTTTCAATTTGGTCGAGATTGCTTGTATACCAGTCTTCTATCATTGAATTGCCCTGCGTTGCCGCCGGTACAATAATTACTAACGGAATTTTCTGCGATGACTTTTGTGTATTATGAAAAATAAAGATGCCCGGTTCGCCTTCCTGATTCTCATAGGTCATCAGTTGTGTTGTAGCATTATTTTGAAGCATCCTGAGTAGCGAAAAACCCCAGTAGACCCTGTTCCGGTTCAGAAACCGTGTCTCGTTGGGCGAATGAGGGTCGCCGTACTGGTTGTTCAAGTATTCTATACGCTGACAGGCTGCATGAAGGTCTTTAATATACAGGCTGTTACCCGCCAATTCGTCAACTTGCATTTTTGTTTTTTTTGCAAATTTCAGATAATCGCCCTTGTAAATGACCTGCCGGATTTTTTCGTCGCCCAAGATGAGCGTCGCTTTATAAAATCCATCCTTGAGCCTGTTGAGGCCTGAAACAACAAAAGGCTGATTTTCAAACGAACTGCCGGCAACGACTTCACCTTTTTCATCCATGATCTCAACTTTCCCGTTTTGATAAGGGCCTGAATATATTTCAAGCGACTTATTCACTATCGAATTTGTAACAAAATCGCCGGCATAATTGACTCGATAAATTCTCTCACCTTCGCTTCGGGAAGTAATAGCGCAAATCAAATCCCAAGAAATTTTATTTGTGCCTCTGCTTACTTTGACAAACAATTGGTTCTCACCTTCTTTTAGTGAGATATTAACAAACCTGTCGCCCGCTTTATTGACATTATGCTTGCCCCTAACTTCAATCAGTTTATCCCCGTTCAGCCAGGCAGCATAACTGTATGAGCCGTCGATAATCAACGTAACTTCCTGAGCTTTTTCCGAATATATCTTACTAACAAGATAAAAATTGCTCTTCTTTTCTTCCCTGTCGATAACATAATCGAACAACATGATCTGGGGCGAAAGCGTATCTATTAATAATACATCAACGCCTCGTCTTTGCACTTTTTTAATCCCTTTCTCATCCATCCAACCCTCTTTGATTCCGTACTTCCTCAGATCTTTTCGGTTAAATGATTTCACAGGATCAATGAATAACGGATTAAACTCAAACGGCCCGATTGCCAACCAATGCTTGACTTCAATGGCAGTATTTAAATCGGATGGAATGTTTACTGCCGGTAAGTCAGAAAAAAAGACCTTTACATCTGCTTCATTTCCACAACTGCAAAGAGCCAATATCAGACAGATTTTCAATAATAATTTATGTACGCATCTCATTTGATTTTTTAATATAAGGTTTGAAACAATAATAACAAGCAATAAATGCAATAGCGCAAAAATAGAGACACCAAAGAAAACATACCCATCCCAATAGTCCCAAATAAGCTACAACTTTCGGATTGATTAGAGCAAAGATAATAGCCGCCAGATTAATTCCGCAAATCATTAAAGGGCCAATAACCCCCTGCCATGTAATAGCAGTTCCGCCATTTTTAGGTGTCACCCTGAAAAGGATATTTTTGCCGAAAAATAATGCAGGCAGAGCCATCATATAGATAAATGAACGGATCACAGAATAAATCTCATCCATGACAAGATGCGTGCGACCGCCGGTTAAAAGTTCAAGAATCAGTCGTGTTGCTCCTGCATAAAAAAGCATTCCGATAATAATGGGAGGGTATGGATAGATTGGGACGATACTGAATAAAAAATAAAACGCAGGAAGGAGGTAATAGACGATTTTGGCGATACCCTCGAAAAAGTGACCGACAGAAGAGAAGTAAGACAGTCGCTGCATCAGGCTCAATCTATTTTTAAACAACGGATTATGTGATCTAATTATCTGGAATGCCCCTTTAGCCCAACGTAAACGTTGCACATAATATTCAGAAATATTTTCAGGTGCTCGTCCAAATGCCAGCGGTTCGTCTACGTAGACAATCTTCCATCCCCGGCTATGAATTAACATACTTGTCAGCACATCTTCGGTTACACAAACCGTCGGAAAACCGCCTATCGAATCGATGGCCTGGCGTCGTAAGAGCGTATTGGTGCCAATCCAATAGGCAGCATCCCAACTGTTTCGCGTTGGTAGAACAATATGCATAAAGGTAGCCTGATCGGAATAAATTTCTTTTTTAGACAGTCGTCTGTGTTGAAAGCTAACGGTATTGTAATAGGATTGCGGCGCTTGAGCAACCGCTACTTTCTCATCCACAAAATATCCTGCAAGTCTGCATAAAAACTCTTTCTCCGGGCGAAAGTCCGCATCAAAGACTGCAATCAACTCACCCTGAATATATTGGAGTGCATTATTCAGATTGCCTGCTTTAGCGCCGGCGTTTTCTTCCCTTGCGATATAACCGGCACCAAGCCTTTCGGCTAACATTTTTATTTCCTGCCTGTTGCCGTCATCCAACAACCAAGTCTTATGGGGATAGTCCATATTGATACAATGCTGCAAAGTGGTTTCAAGCATCGCACAGTCTTCATTATAAGTAGGGACAAGCACATCAACCGTAAAATGCTTGGTAGCGTTAGGAGAAATTGGTTTTTCAGGCAACCGCCAAAAAGTCGAAACAAACAGTATCGCAAGAAAACAGGTCACCATGTCCACTAAAAGAAAGACTAACGACGCGACAATCTGCTCCTCATTCAAGGTAAAAGCAATCCTCCAAATCACAAAAAGCATGGACAGGATTATATAAAAGAGAATAGCAATCCGGTTGCCTACGATTTTCTTTTTCATACGCGAAATTGATTTATTGAAAAAACCGATAAAACCCGCTATCCTGACACCATTTAAGATGCCGGTAAAACGTGTTAATATCAGAGCGTTGCGAAAGTGGGATATAACAACTAAGTCCGCAAAAGACGTGGATGTCAAATTCATCAATGATACGAGGGGTATGCGCTTGAAACAGGACTACTTTGTTAAGCTGTTCTTTTAACTTGTGTTTATTAACATCGGGAAAGGCTTTTTCAAAAAAATCAAGGAAATCAAAGGCATATTGTTCGTCATATAAATCTAATCGTTGAACGGATTTACGATCAAACTTGGTAATATCGAACACATTATCGATAAGTAATTGATTAGTGATAATCGCCATACTGTCCATTTCTCCGGTATTGATAAGTGATATGGTTGCTGTACGATAGTCGCCCGATAATCGGTCGTAGTAATTGAAGAAATTTTCTGCTACATCCTTTAAATTCGGCACAGGTTGTATTAGCTCAGGAATGACCATTTTGTATGGGAATCCGGTATAAACAATGTTTGAAGCTGATGCAATGATATAATCTGCTTTATCTTTAAGTTCGTAAACCACTTCTACAGAACTCATCAGGCAGACATCCATTAGGATGAAGTCAAACCTGACAGGTAACGCATCAGCCAAGTCGTTGATATCCATTTGGATACCATTATCCCAACTGAATGACCTCAACTGGCTTCCTGCAGGCATCCATGACGAACCATGCGACAACAAAATCAAACCATATTGCTCGGCAGGATACTGGCTGATAATGTCATTCAACACCTTTTTCATATTACCGGGCTCCGCAGAATTGAACTCCTGATAGGTTTTTATCCTTGTGCTGCCTCCCTTCTTTATCCGCAGTATGTGAGGCGAATCATTGTCGGGGTCAATAAACACAATCAAGTTAACACCTTTTTCTTCAAACCCTAATTCCATGTCCCGGATATTTTCAAAAGCATCTTCGGAAAGGTCATTATCAACAGCCACGTATGCTATTATGGTGCGATAGGAAGGAATATTTTCGATGCCTATAAACCTATCGCATGAAAGAAAAAACGAGAGCGTTATAAACGACAGTAGTAGTGGTTTCATTTTCTAAAAATTTTCGTTTGCTTCCAAAAACTGTTTGGCTTCGTCGATGAAAAAGAGAACTTCAGGGGAGGCTATTTTTATTTCTTTGGAACTAATACGCTCAGCCATAGCCTTAGCCTTTTCTTTCCGGCCGGAAGCAGCATAAACGCGCATCAACCCAACTAAGGGGGCAAAGCGGTTAGGGCACATTTGGGAGGCTAACCGTAAGTGAACTTCTGCAGCATCCCAGTTTTTGAGCGCTATATGATTCATAGCTAATAACATTTGACTGTCCAGGTCGTTTAATCCTCTTGTGCAAACTTGTGTGATAGCTATACTTTCTTCAAAAAGTTCCGCCTTATACAATTCTGCTCCGTAGCTGAAAAGAAATTGAGGGTGGTAGGGCAATGTACGGTGGGTATTGGCATATTTAGATAAAATTGTATTTTCGAGACTTGACCGGTAAAGGTATGATTCGGCCAAAAGATACCAAGTGCGCTCTGCTTTCAAGAGTTTCACTTCTCCGACAAAACAAAAGAGACTAAGAAAAACGAACAGGCTTAAAAAGACAGTTTTTTTTGTTCCTGTAATTTGAAAGAGCGTTTTCTCATCCTTAGCTAAGATAGCTAAACACCAGGCTGTTAATACCCATGTAAAGGCATAACGAAAAGGGTAGGAAAAAAAACCAAATGCAACGATTCCCGTTAAAGCCAAAAGAGCTACTTTCTTTTCTTCGGAAAGGTGATAACGACTATTGGCTCGAAAAACATAGTAACCAGCTATCACTAATAACAATAACGCGATAACCCCAAAATCAGCTACTAATGCAAGCCCTTCATTGAACGGATGTATCACATTATCTGCCAATAACGCTCGTTTATCGTCAGGGTTTTGCTGAAAATGCTGCGCTTGCGACAACATATAATTGCCTGTAAACCCATTGGGGCCCTTTCCTGTTAGCGGATTATCGCGAATTAACGAAAAAGTACAGCGCCAAATAAGCAAGCGTCCGTTGGCTGATTCGGGACGAATAAAATATAAACCGATAACGATGAATGAAACCAACACTAAACAGAGCCCCAAATAGCGCTTTTTCAAGATTTTTAGCGACGGATAATAGAGCCTCCAAAATAAAACGGACATGCAAAACAACGCTAATAATCCAGTTCTGGATTGAGAAAAGAGGATCCCAAAGGCAACAAAAAGCGAAGCGACTATCCAAAAGGCTTTCCAGCTCTTTGTCGAAAACCGAATGTTAAACAGACACCATGGGAGCAAACCAACCAAACAGGCGGCAAACCCAGCCGGGTTATCAAAACTGCCCTTTATGACCGGAAAAGAACCTCCCCAAAAAATATACCCAATGATAGGGTATATCCCGATAAAAAACTGTCCAATTGCCATACATCCAACCACAACGGAAATCCATTTTTGGATGCTCTGCGTCAAAGTCGGCAGTTGATACCAAAGAAAAAACAACAACCAGCCGATAACAAATGGGAATAATACCCGCATGTCGAAAGTATCCGAGCCAATGATGCGGATTGTGATATAAACAAAGAATACTAACGCCCAGCACAGGCTTTTGCACATGCTGACGGGATAAGAGGAAAATGCCCTTTGTCCGAAAGCCAACACACTACCTGCCAAGACAAATAGCGTTACGAAATGATACCTTGTGCTAACCTCAGGGCTGACAAAAGTCGCAAATGAGGCAAACACCCCTCCGCCCAAAAGCAAAACAAAAAAGAAGGATAATATTGTATTCACGCGATTTCTATTTTTCAGATTCTCTGATATTCGGAACATTTCCTAAGGCTTCTTTCGGACTCCCCTTGCGGTGGACACCCTTGCCATCAACTAATGGTTGATAACTACCTACTCCCATCTGGGACTTTCACCACCAAATTATAGTTCATGCACGGCACAATCGAGTAGGTAGGGGGATTGCTCCCCCGCCCTCTCACACAACCGTGCATACTTTCGTACACGGCGGTTTCTGTAAATTGTTGAATGTTTCGTAATTGAACGTAAGATTGTATAAACCAAGTTTTTGAAACCACTCTTTCCCCATAGCCTGATTGCATT
>Ga0209628_10000953_pt1 | contig 18182 bp, 14 predicted proteins | sample TergutCu122P4_FD_187285 | JGI IMG/M metagenome (GOLD analysis project Ga0209628, IMG submission 187285) | Cubitermes ugandensis P4 segment gut microbial communities from Kakamega Forest, Kenya - Cu122 P4 (SPAdes) (version 2) | ecosystem: Host-associated > Arthropoda: Insects > Digestive system...
CAGTGCATCAGCTCTTTATAGACTTCAAGAAAGCTTATGATTCAGTTAGGAGGGAGGTCTTGTATAATATTCTCATTGAGTTTGGTATCCCCATGAAATTGGAAAAGCTAATAAAATATGTCTAAATGAAACGTATAGCAGAGTCCGGGTAGGCAATAATATGTCGGAGAGTATTCCTATTAGGAATGGTTTGAAACAAGGAGATGCTCTATCGCCATTGCTTTTCAACTTTGCTTTAGATTATGCCATTAGGAGGGTTCAGGTAAAGCAGGATGGCTTGAGATTAAATGGTACGCATCAGCTTCAGGCTTATGCTGATAATGTTAATATATTGGGAGGTAGTGTACATACTGTAAAGAAAAAACGCAGAAGTTTTAGTAGTTGTTAGTAAGGAGATTGGACTAGAAGTAAATACTGATAAACTAAGTACATGGTCATGTCTCGAGTTCAGAATGCAGGACGGAGTCACAGTATGAAGATTGATAGTTTCTTTGAAAGTGTCGAAAAGCTAAAATATTTGGAAACAACTTTAACTATTTAGGAAGAAATGAAGAGCAGATTGAAGCCAGGGAATGCTTGCTATCATTCGGTGCAGAATCTTTTGTCTTCCAGTTTGCTATCCAAAAATTTAAAGATTAAGAAATACAAAACTATAATTTTGACTTTTGTTGTGTACGGGTGTGAAACTTGGTCGCTCACATTGAGGGAGGAACGTAGGCTGAGGGGGTTTGGGAATAGGGTGTTGAGGAGAATGATTGGACCTAAGAAGGACGAGGTAACAAGGGAGTACGTAATGAGGAGCTTATTGATTTGAAACCCTCACCCAATAATATTGGGTTATAAAATCGAGAAGAATGAAATGAGCAGGGCATGTATCGCGTATGAGGAGAGGAGACGCGTAAACAGGGTTTTGGTATGGAAACGTGAGGGAAAGATACCACTTGGAAGACCCAGTCGTAGATGAAAGGATAATATTAAGATGGACCTTCAGGAAGTGGAATTTGGGGATACGGACTGGATCGAGATGGCTCAGGATAGGGACAGGTGGCGGGCACTCATGAATGCGGTAATGAATCTTCGGGTTCCATAAAATGTGGTGAATTTCTTGACTAGCTGAAAACTTGTTAGTTTCTCAAGAAGTATTCTGCTCCATGGAGTAAGTAAGTAAGTAAGTACGTATGGGTAATGTCATAGTAGCACTCTGTGAAATTTATTCTAATTTGTGGACACTTATGAGTCGTTAAAGCGATTTATGACAATAACATAAATTTATAGCTTCAAGATCATTGATTGTTTTGGGAGCAGTGAATTTTAAATTACACGTGACGTGGAAAGCTATGCAGTAGGAGATAATCGTATTATGGACTTTGTGAAGAAATTTTGGCTCTCTACCTAGTCGATTACGCTGTGAATTGCGAAGTCCACAATACAAAATATTCTGGAAACTGCTTGCTGTGAAGTGTTCAAATTTCAAACTGCTTCATTTTCGAAAAAGTGTTCTACATATGTCAAATATAAAATTATCACAAAAACATAATTTCATCTTTCGCCGATTGATACTCTTTGATGATGGTGATTGTGAAATTCCTTTCTCTAAAGTGAAAATGAACTTCATTTCACAGCCAAAAACAAAAGATAAGCCAATAATCTGCGCTGATTATTCGCAATATAATTTCATTTTGTAATGATGGAGACATAGATGGTCTCCGAAATAACAGCGTTATATTCGAACTGACAAGTCTAAATGTCCGAGCAGATTTTACCACTTTTCATCGCACTGACCCCTGCACATCACGTACAAAGGAACTCACTTTAAATTGCTAGTGGAAAGGAATTTGCAAATAACGCAGCAATTATTCCTCGCTTGTTGTAAAATAATAAGAATAAATACCGGAAACATGATTGTGAAGGACACTGCATGGAATGAATCATGCGCCGAGCGTCACCTTTCAAGCAAGTCTGAAAGGTTTTTGTGAAAGATGTCGCTCCACGACGCCTGACATAGTTTCCTGGCTATTACTTTATCATGAAGGTTACAGTAACATACCTGAAGCGAAATATGATTTGAGTAGCGACACGCCTTACAGTTAAAGTTCAAATATTTGCAGCTTCCGTTGCGCTCTTGACGCTCCTGTTTATGTTAAGAATGACCCCTGAACGTCATTGTGACAAAATGCTTATAGTGGAGCTCGACAGTCGCTACCAGCTGAACCACCTACACACGGTTAATTAAAATTTTTTTCAAATTTTTGTTGAATGTTGCCGAGGGTAGCCTTGTTTTTGCTTGATTCAAAGTGCCATTGAAAATTCCTTTTTTCTGCGATGTGCTCTTTATCGTCAGGCACATGGTTCCTGATTTTGGAAAAGAAATTGTCTCCCTCATCTTCAAGTGTTCAAGGTCTACGTTCAATCTTTAAAACTGAAGTTAACACGGTCCTTCCGAACACGCAGAATCATGTACTATGAGACACAGCGTTACGTCAGAAGACCGGATTCCTCTATTCTGTTCTGTCTTTCCATTTTCAGTTAGATTTCTCACACAAAAAATAAATAAAATCCGTACTTATTCTTTCATATCAAAACATTTACTACTTTTATAAAGCCGTATATATATTACATGTATGGCTCATACATACATACTGCGCTATCTTTTAATGACATCTAGTGAGAAATTTGAATTGTTCTTTTGCTGGGAAAGGTATTTTCATTCCCAGACTACAGTCTAAATATTTACCCACTTGCTTACATTAAATATGAACTAGAGAGAAATTGAAGAACCCCTTCAATAAAATGAAAATAAATTTAGTTAAGTCGATATCGCAGCCAGTTGCAGAATTAATTTTGAGTTGTTTGTGTTTATCTTGGTTATTCTACTGCATTACGGCGTGGTCTTGAAGGAACAATACCGGCAGTCTTTGCAGGAGACTTAGAAGATCATGAATGTGTAAAAGAGAAAGAAGAACTGACCAATAACAATAATTCGAAATGAGTACTACTAATGTTAAAATAACAGGTACCCCACTAGATTTTTAAGACAAATATGAACCTATCACAACACACTCGTCCAATTCTGTGACTTTACGTTTTTGAGGTCAGTGAATAGAAGCGCCGACGGAGGTGTTTGACCATTCAGTTGATTGCTAACAACCCACTGATGTCGGAAAAACAACATTTTAAGACGATAATTAGGAAATCTGCTAAATTTTCCCAAGATTCGATGTAGAACGAATGAAGTGTACTGTTTCAGTGTATTTCTTCCATCACATGGACGTAGATAATATTTGAAGTATAGTTAAAAGTAAAAGTAAAGGTGTCCCGCAACAGGCCGAGGTGTCCCAAGGGTAGTTTAAGGCCCCGGATTTTCTTGACGTTTCGACACTACAAGGGTGGTGGGTCGTCAGCCAAACGCATCGGCCGCCTTTACCCCAGAAGAAATCTCTGGTACTCACTTTCAGAGGTTGAGTCGACCTCGGTTCTGTCACGGGTACCACGGAAAAAATCCCCCTTTGAAGTATATTTAATACTTAGTAATTTAAAAGTCAGATATGTCATTTTTCTTGGAAACAAGTGCATAATATGTATGCATCGTTCTGTAAATATTTTCTTCTGACATTGTTAGTAAACAAAATCACCTGCACCACCGCTAGTTGCAGGTAAGGAAATTGTGAGTCATCCACGCTAACGTGGCAGATTATTTTGCAGCATGGCTGCCTCAAACGTGTTGTGCAACTTGTGTTTATGTCGCGCAAAAAGAATACCACGGAGAACGTCTATGTAATGGAGAAGTTTGTTACGAAAGCTACTGTTTTCTCTACTGACTTTCCTGTTGCTGAATGATGGGATAATTGCCAGGCTTTTTGTTTCAACACACAGTTTACTTCTAGACATTTGACTTCCTGCTGCCATAGTAAAGTTACATTGTTCTTGTGCTTAATTAAATACCACTCCAAGAATGCATACATGTAGGTGGGAGAGGAGAAACATCTTCACATATTCTTAACCTCGGCACTAGATAGATGTGTATTCAGTTTCATGCTCTGGCCAATTTATTTCCGGGGAAGAGTCATGGAACAGGTAGCTGTGAGGGAAACAGAGCCTTCTGGAAGCTTTGGAGTGTAGGAAGATCTTTTGTTTCGACCGGGAATCTAACACGATTTCTGTATCACATTGCTCTATCCTGTTCACTGCACTGACTGAGCTATCTGAATACTATCATGTTGCCTTAGTAGACTGATCTGTTTAGCTGAAGGTTTAAAGACAAACTAAAGGAATGCATGTTGCATGACAACGTACTCTCGGCCTTAAAGCAGGTCAGTGGCATTCCTATCCATCTCGGCAATATCAAAACAAGTTATGGGAGTGAATTCTACTGATTTAAGTTTCAGGAGCGGAAACTTCAACATAATACCTGTTGAACTGTAAATGGTGACCAGGTACCATCCTACGACGAGCTCTCCACCCGTGCTTCGTCCCTTGTTGATCCTATTTGAAGCGAAGGCGCATGTTTGCCATTTAGAGATAAAACATTACGAAAGGGTGCTTGAAGTAATAGGCCGCAATCCACACGCAATATCATAAAATTTTTCACTCAACCTACTGCACACGATTGGCGGGAAATGCTTTGGCAAATGAATGAACAGTAAAAACAGCTCTCATTCTCGCGTGCGGTAAATTATTGATAAGGCTTTCGGCTTTTCAGTTCCTATTAATTCATTTCATGAATGTGCAATGCAAAGAATGGTTAATCCGCAGTCCGCAGTCTCCCTATAATGTCTACACTCGTGGCTGGACGTCCTAGGAAGATAAGTTCGATTTCCGGCTGAACTAAAATATTTTTGTGTCCCAGAACATCCGTACCAGCTCTAGAGCACGTTCAAACTCCTATTCAGTGTGCGTCGGGGGACAACGGCTGGAATATGAGCTGATCCTTCACCGCTATCTGCGCTGAGGTTAGAATTAGTGGAGCTATACCTTCACTCCTAAATACGCTTTCTTGGCGCACAAAAGGGCAACCTTACCCCTACGACGAAAACAGTGTCAGCGTTTCCATTATTTACACTTGGCGAAAATTCAATAAGCCAGCAATTTCTCTAAAGATCCCCAGGAATCTTCAAAGTGCTTTTGTTGCTGTACCTATAATACAGTACTTGGAACAGAACGCAAAATACAGGACCATATTGTATAATCTCGCGTTATTAACATAATTATTTAAAACGGGCTGTCCTTCCGTCGGCCATGTACGTTGCTCTTAGCTTTAGCCACATTTATAAATTACATATGACTACTATAAAAACTTACACAATTATTTATTTACTAGTTTATATAGACCGGTTATTATGATTTTCACACGTACGGACCACGTACCAGCCCACAATAATGGTTGTGACCTTCTGCCAATGAAGGTTGTACACGTCTCATTTAAATCGTGTAATGTTACGTTCTTTACATATATTATACTCTTATTTTTTGTTCTTATACAGTGTAAATATCCGGTATTAAGAATCGTTAATACTAAAGTCGAACATTAGAAGACTCCGCCTTATTATTGAACTAGGCATTTCTAAAGTTTTCAAAAATTCCACTTACACACATTGATAATTATATGCTACCAACACTTTCTATTATTAGTAGGTCTATTATATGTTGAATTTTCTTGCAACATATCTACCGTACAAAAACATAAGTTTCCGTTTGATACATCACAAATTTCACGAAACAATGTCTTGTAAATTACAAAATTGATCCAAAATGCAATTTTACCAGAAGCACCATCGGAATAGTCAACTCCAAAAGAAGCTACGCAGTCAAAGTTCTGCTTGTTATTCTCGTTAGATTGCCTAGAAATTGTTGTAGGGTTTTCCCTTCTGCCTTTCTCATGCAGGCATTAGTTCTTCTAGTCTAACTTGGCTTCCTCTTTTTTTATATTTGGTCTCTTTATTCTTTCTTTTCAAATTTCTTTTGTGTTTTGGTGCCATCTGTGCTGTTGGTTTAGGGAACAATTTTTTTATGTGGGAGAGTATTCAATGGAGAAATATAAGCTAGAGTTGCAAATTTATTAAAGGGTAGTGGAGAGGTCTGCGAGGAACTAATTTGTGGACGAAATACGGCCATTTCTTTATATGTCGTCGTTGACGAAGCCTCCATTTTGTTGGCTGATGTTTATTGATGTTCCAAGACCTGCAATTCAATGATCCTGATGTTTAGGCTCTTCTGTTTCCGCCTTGCGCCGGAGACTTCAGAATGGCGCACATGTGGCCAGATATGGCATCAGCAATATACGGAAAAAATGCCACACGAACGGAACCCACTGAGTGCGATACTTGCTGTTATTGTTTTGGAACACGCTGTAGCTAATATTTTGAGAAATTAAATTCAGTGCAATCGCTGTCCGCATTATTGTTCAGTTAATTTTCCTTTGAGCTGTTCAAATCTCCTTTCAAATGGCTGTAGCCTCTTTTCAGTGAGCTGACAAACATAATAAGATATCTTTTTCCTCTCAAAAATCCAAAACGTGTATAATTTTCCAGTGGATGGCATGTCCATCCATGTCAATGACTCAGCGTTGGGAAAATTTTCGAAACATGGCAGGCACAGTTCTTTAATGTATTCACTCTAGGTCATCGCAAAACTGAAATTTGTCTACAGCTGTCTTCAAACTCTTATTTTCTTCGCAAAATCTATTTATGAAAATGGAGGCACTTAAGAGTCTCTTACGCTACAAAATGTAATATAAATTACATTTTTACTCTCTTGTTTTGACAGCAGCAGAATCCTTTATTACCTCCCTTCTATAACATTAATTATGCGTACAATGAAGGGTAGCCTACTTTTAACCCTGCCCTGAAATTTTAGTGTTTGTTCACAAGACCATTTTCTTTAAAAGACGTTTGTAGTAACACAGACATTTTCGTGCAAAACCTCCCACTTCAACCCTTGCTCCCTGCTTTTAGATAATGACGTGTTTGTCTTTATTATAAGATTCGTGTTTCTCTTCAAAAATCCTTGGTTCAGTCATCACAGTTTGGTTTCTTTGTTCAAATAGTGGTCATACGCTTACATCCATGCATACTGAAAAGCTGCACGTCTGACACCTGTAGGTGTCATTGTGAAATATTTCCTCAGTGAATTTAACAAGATTAAAGCCATTTATTTCTCTTCGTACCCTGAGAATATTTTCTTGGATCAGGTTTCCAGAACTGCGCAGTACTGAGGATCTTCGAGAGATAGAGTAGACATAGGTATGCGAAATTTATCTGCTGCTGGTAACACAGAAACTCATTTTCTTCTGAATTATTTTGCTCTCCTCAAGCCGTCATCATTCCAATTTCTTGGTTTTTATTTGGGATGATATGAGAGCCTCCGAAATGTTTAGTTTGCTTATAATAAGGGTCAAACTTAGGTATTTTGGAATACTTTAAGGCTCATTTCTATTGTGGGGTCCATACCATAATTTCTACATTATTATGTTATCAAACTCAAGATGTTCTCGTAAGGATATTATGTACAAATACACACATATCTATCCGAAATTAGGAACACATAAAAGTTTCGGGATCAAAGTTTTACTTTCAAATCGAAATTTCTGCCAATCATTAGCGTGCCGTTACGCTGCTAACCTGAAGCGCAACTCAGTGTTCCACATATTTCTCGTCTACACATTGAAGTCACTTATGGAGGACTTCATATTTTCCTTATTTTTAAGAATTGTAACTTTTAAAACTTGATAGTGAATTAAAAATCTAACACAATCCTTTTATCTTGATATTCTTCAGATGCCCAAAATGATGTAAAGTGTTAAAATATTACGTTTGAAAATACATAAATATTGTTCCGAAGTGTAATATACGTTTAACTACTGCACTTGTCTATCACTGCTGTCCACAGCAGCCATGATGTACGTACACATTAGCCTACAAGAACTCCAGATACATTTTTTTTTTCGCTAATGGCTTATTAAAAACTCGTAGTCTGCAGGAACTAATATTACAAGAAACATTTCCACTTTCCTTTTTAAATAACCAACCAGACGCACTAATTATCCAAATTTATTCTGTTATAAAACTCTACATGTTTCGAGCATCTTCTCTGCCCATCATCAGGAGTTTTCTACTGTACATTCGGTACTGATAAGTTTCACGCAGGTTTTTGATGACCGCTTCCAAGCACAATCGGGATCCTGACTCTGCATTACATGTAGATGTCTTCTCAAGGTGTTATGTCCGGTGAGCAGGCCAATAACAGCCCTGGATTGTGTCCCATTGAAGGACAAGAGATTAATTTACTAATGATAAGTCATTCATTTTAAAAGAGTGTTAAACTAATTTAAAATGTTTGTTTAATAGACATTCACCTATTATGGCCACAGAGCCACAAATTCTGCTCACTTGTTCCAAGTGCACTCATGTTTTGGATTTAGATTGAAAATTCTTGCTTATATTCTCAAGGTAAAGAAATATAATCATTTATTTTCTTCAAAAATGCTACTTAGTTTACATTTCCCACTTAAACAATGTTTATCCACGTAATATTTAGAATCTCACAGCGGTACATATGACGAAGAGAGTATTATATTTCGAAGATGCACGTAACAGGTTTCCCTGAAACATCGCTTTCTAACAGATTAAATAACTTAACATATTAGAAGGCAATATCCTTTTATATGTTTATTCGTTTTGCTGAAATAGAATGTTTAACAAATAGATATTACACTAGTAAATGAAACAATAGTAATTATAGTCTGTACACAACTTCTAATTAATCATCAGTTTAAATACTTATCAGCAACATGTTTCGGTTTTTATAAAATCATCTTCAGGATCAATAGAAAGCAAGATAGGAGATAAATGTTACAATGCCATGACTGAAAGAGGTCTCGTTTTATACCAAATTGGAGTTTTTATTGATGTACAGCGAGATTTCTTTCAATCGTGGCCTTGAAACATATATCTCCTACCTTGATTTGTATTCAGCTTGAGATTTTTTTAAGAAGCCGAAACGTGTTGCTGATAATTATTTAAACTGATGATTAATTAAAAGTTCTGTATAGACCATAATTGCTAGTGTTTCATTTACTAGTGTATTAAAATGACATAACGGGGATGTCTTGCCTAAAAATTAGACATTAAACTAGTGTCTAATAGTCGTGTACCCAAATTTTTTGAGAACTTGTGTACAGAAAGACATTTGGTCATGAAAACTGACAACAATACAAAAACATTAGCATCTTTAATATTTTATGGATCCAAATAACACATTCAATCCACATGCCTACAGAAACGAACAGCTCGTACATCTTCATGTACATGCTAAGGTAAAATTGTCACTCTTTTGCAGGTGTGGAATAAGTAAATCTCCACCACTCAGTTTAATCTCGGCACTAGATGAAGCTGAGTGGGAATCTTCACGCCCCTGTCGCTTTAGCCGGACAGAACGCCTCGTATCCATCGAGTAAGAGGATGAGTGGGCTCCGCAACTCGCGTGGCTTTTATGGAGTAGAGAAAAATATCTTGCTCCTGAACGGAGTCCAATCCTCGATTATCCAGCCAACAGCCTTGTCATTATACCAGCCTTCGCTCCGCATGCAAGGATTAACATAATCCATTTTTACTGACATTCCTTAGCTCAAATAATCCAGAGTCTTTATTGTGTACAAGAACATCTCTGATGTTCAGGTGTTGCTCAAGGAACACAAAATTGAGAGAGAAGTCTAAGGACATTTAAATATTTCTTTGAATATTAATTACGAAAGTCCATGTACCAGTTTACGCGATTAGATTATTTATGAGGTTTTATGACCCATTACGCCAATCTGCAATAACAATCCTGCTAGAACCTCAGTTCCATATGTTTTGTGTATTTTAACGTCTTAACAACCAAAGTTTCCATTTACTGCAGCAGATGAATCTACCCTTTTGCTGATCACGTTCTTTTTTCAACGTGTGCTAGATCCTTATTGCAGGTTTCTGATAATGTCTTGTGTCAGACTAGCAGTACGTGCACTTGTCTGTTGTCCAGAGACTGACAAATACACTCCTATTGCCCTGACCTAGATTCCAAACTGTGCCTTGAACAAACATTACACACACTAAGATAATATGTTCTGCTTGTTGCTATGGCTACATTTCGCTCAACAACTGTGGACATCATAAGCTCCTGCAAGCGAAATACAAATTTCTGTGACATAATTACAAAGTTTCCTACACAGCAGACAAATAGGAGTAACGTTGTATGTTGGATTTACCATCTGCCAGGAACGTACCTCTCTTTTCTGTAAAAGAATTATCTGTCAGTATTTGACACAGTACAACGTGTAATAGCCCAAGGATGAAGGCAAGCAGGACTCACACTGCCTTCTGCTGTGGGCGGTGTTCCTTAGGGCAGCTTCTCTGTTGTCCTCTCCGACAGTCACAGACATTGTTTTGATTAAAATGTCAAGGTAAATTTCTCCCTGTGCATGCCATAATGGCATAAAGGGAGTGTGGAAGTATATTTCCTTTTTTTTTTTTTTAAATCAAATATCACGTCTATTCTGGCTTCCTCATCCAGTTAAACAGCTATGTCCTGACAAACTGTGACTATTGACTTACGCACTAGTATCCTGGTCTGAATCCATGTTGGCCTTCGTATAACCATTTATTCGTATCCCAGACTTGCCTTAGGTATCCTGCTATGACGTGTTCCACTTGCTTGCAGACAACTGAGTATAAGTTGACTGGTCTGTAGTTTGTGACTAACGATCGATCTATCCCCTTGTAAATACGAACCACTGTGGCTCTTTTTCAGTCATTTGGGATAGTAGCAATGGTCCAGCAACCGCTCAAGTTACGGAATCATGCCTGTCCGCCCATTTTTAGAATTTCGCCAGGAACACAGCCAAGTCATACTGACTTTTTCCCCCTATCGCTGCTAATCGCTTCTTAATTATTGTAATGTTAATAGTGAAGGGTTCACTCGAGTGAGTTGGTTGTATTTTCGGGATGTTTCGCTCGCAGCCGAATACAGAAACATAACAGGAATTAAGAATGTTGGTCTCTTCAATTGAATCTGAAATACTTCTGCCATTACAATCTTTAGTTGCAGAAATATTTTCCCTATTTCCTTTACGTCTTTTTACATGCTTGTAGAACTCTGTCCAGCATTTACCTTCGTTTTGTAATACTGACCGTAAATATGACTCCTGTGCTTTTTTTGGGGGGGGGGGGGGGGGAGGGCTGCCAACAACCGCCTGGATTGTCGTTTCAGATCCACTTGAAAACGCGCGACTAATTTTTTCCTGTTACACGATCTTCTAACATTGAATATTAGTCGTTCGTCTCCCTGTTGTAGTATTCCGGATCCGGAGTTTTTCAGAATTTTTTGTGGAACAAAACGTCCGATACTCTCGAAAACTGTTTCCATATCTCCTCCATGCAACTACCGTTTCCTGCCCATCTTGCGAATATATCCCGGAGAAAAGTATGTAAGCCTGAAGCATCTGCTTTGTGGAACACCTGGACTAATTTTTCCACTTGTGTCTCACGGCAAATTTAATTTCATTCAACTTCCAGTAATGCACCTCAATGGTCGCTGATACCCTGTACAATGCTACAGAAGGCAAGCGAGTTTCTGGCCGAACAAGGTCAACATCCAGCAACACATCCCCTCCGGTCGGGCTGCCTACTACTAGCGTGTGTCCTTTTTCCAATACCAATCTATCTACGAACGCCCGGTTTCCTCCGGTTCGTTCCACATTCCCATTCCAGTTCGCCTGGAGTTAAATAATCACATATGTTGCTACGCTTCGTAGAATTTCGCTAGGAACATTAATTTCTAACCCCATAAGAAGAGATATTTTACCCATTCCTATAATATTTATAATACCATCGGAATATCCATTCACATTTAAAAGAATAAACTTCCAGTGCGAATTAGTTTTGCAATAATTATGAATAATTACCAAGAGGAATAATTACAAACCTTTGGCCAAACTTTACCTAGTCCATTTTTTCTGATAAGGGCAGTTGTGTGTTGGTTGTTCAGGAGCAGGTGACAAACCAGATATTTGTTTGATATCCAAACGGAAAAATAATCAAAACTCTATAGGATGTCATTATGAATATTGTGTAGTGAATTTTTAATAATCGCGTAATAAAATGCCGTCAAGTTACTTTACTTTTTCGTATTTAGACTTATTATGTAATGGATGATTTTAACCTCAGGTTAAAATGGAAAAGAAATCGATGTTTATATAACTAAGAACTTCGGAAATTGATTGTGAAATTTTTCTGTAAAGCTGCAGCCCAAATAGGGCCTAGGCAGCTTCGTTTTTAGGTTTATAGATCACAGGAAATCAGAAACACAGATGGTAGATTTCCACTGAACGCGTGATCAGCTCGTCGCATAGGCCGATACCTGCACAAAACACAACAAACACAAGAGACGAACATCCATGCCCTCTACGAGATTCGAACCCATGATCCCAGGAATTATGCGGCCGAGATCGGCGTCAAGTACGGCGTTATTTTTATATATTATGAGTAATTACGTTACAGTATATTTCGTGACTTATTATATAACCTATCGGACAGTGTGGAACAGAATTAATGTGCTATTAAACAGCCTATCTGACACTGTAAACAGAAGTACTGAGTTATCATAATGCCTATCACTGTGCGACAGAAGTACTTATTTTTTATATTGTCTGACATTGTTGAACAGACGTACTGGGTTGTTATAATGCCTGACAATGTTGAACAGAAGTGCTGAGTTATTACACTGCCTGACTCTGTGGAACAGACGTACTGAGTTGTTATAATGTTTGACAATGTTGAACAGAAGTACTGAGTTAATATACTGCCTGACACTGTGGAACAGAAATGCTGAGTTATTATACTGTCCATCTTACACTGTGGAACAGAAGTACTAAGTTTATTATACGGTCTCACTCTGTGAAGAAGAATTATTCTTGAGAAGATGAGAATCTATTCATCAATAAATTTCCCTTATTTTGTGAAACCCGAATTTTCTGATCCATGGGCACCAACATTTCTACATAGATTTTGTTCAGTTGTTAGACAGTGATATGTTACAGCAACTGCCTTGGTAGTTGCATCGGCAGCCTAAATGAAAGGCAGACTCACATGTTCTGTTACCCATAAAATCCCATTCCCCATCTTCATAAAGATCGGATTCACTGCAGAGTTTTTGTAGTTTTTATGACGTTATCAACCTACAGAGACATAGGCGCAGAATTGTCAACAGCGTTAGGCATCCGATTAACGGTAATTTCTAACACTGTAACTCGCGAATTCGATCCTTGTAGCACCCCATTTTCGATGAGTTAAAAACAGTTATGTTATGACCGAGAAGGAGACGGAAATAACAATCGTGTAGAAAGGAAAGGGTGTGGCTGAACCCTGATATTCCACAGGTGGAGGATTCTAAAAGTAGCGTTTCGAAATGTGGTACCATGTTTGCCTTCTCCATGTCAAAGAAGATGGAGATAAATTGTTAGTGAATGACGAAATTATTATGGATATGATGTTTCAAGTTCACAAGGTAGTCCTATATTGTTGAACGCCACAATGGACATTGGACGGAATGTTTCTACTGTCCAGGAATCGATGACCTGTTATTCGCTCCACTATCTTACACACAAAATAGTCAGAATATAGGTCTACAAGTAGTTAATGCTTTTCAATATCGGGATGACTATTGTCGTTCCATGTAGCTTGAGCCATGCAACATCCGCATGTAAAGGCCGGGAAAGACTGCAACTGAGGTTAGCAGTGCAGAAAAGGAACATCATTTCGGACGGAGTAGTTTTGTAGGCTATTATTAATTTTCAGAGAAGATATGTCTGTAAATACAAAATTTAGGTTTGGCTGTTGGACATTAAAGAGAGTTCAAGTCACAAGAGTTTAGTACTATCCAGTTTTAAGAACGTAGTTTTTTAATACTACTCCATTCGCATTATTACGAAGAGCGGTAGCGATGATGCTGAAGTAATTTTACAGGATATAGATCGAGTCTGAGTTTTGGAGTGTGAGGGAATTTCGATGAAATTTGGCATGTTATGCCAAATTACTTATTTTCGTTGTTTGTTGAAATAATATTTTTAGTGAATTTGCAAGAATGAAAAACCAAATAAAAACCACCAATAAAACTGTCATTTCTTTCCAAATCCATCAACACGTAACACTAAACAGAAAGTAGGGATTAAGTCTGAAGTGTTCTATTGAAACATACCTTCCAAAAAAAGGAAGTCGTATGTAGCTAGTCGTATCAGTTTTCACGTAACAGCATTTGAAAATTAATATGTCACATGGTGTACACTGTAGTGAGTTACAAACGTAAATATGATCCAAGGAAGAAATGGCATGAGAAGAGAAGTGCATTTTTTCGCATCCGGTTGAAATCTTTCTGCCTACGTTAGCGTGGAATTTGATCCGCTGGTTATGTATCTCTTGTACAGAATTTCTTATGATGATGAAATGTGCTAAAAACCATCACGTCTAAAGCTTATCGAATTCAGTCTGTGCGCAGAGGGAAACAAAATCTAATGTACGTTGTCTTCGTAAGAACGTAAGTACAGTAAAAGTTGCTTTATTACTGTTAATAAGGGACTGCAGCATTAAAATTTCACCATTTATATTTGCTGAAGTAGGAAGTTGATATAGTATTTGTTAGCTGTATTCATGAGGTCCGATGTTTGATTCGGTAATTGAATGTTTTCTTAATATGTCCCTAGTCAGTCATGAAGTGTGCGAGTTGAAAACGAGTTTATATGATATTAAAAACAGAAATAAAAGGTAAGGTTCGCCGTTTAACAGGCCACGAAGGCCCAGATGTGGAGTAGAAGTGTAGCTCTACTCTTTCTTTAACCTTGGCGCTATATGGGGGTGGGTGGTCAACGCCACGCCCCGGCCGTTTACTCCCAAGAAAGACGCGGTATCCATTGTATAGGAGGCTGGGTGGGCCACAGGACCGTTCTGGAAGGGCGTGGAAAATCTCGCCTCCACCTTGATTCGAACCCCGGACCGTCCAGCCCGTAACGAGTCGTTAGATTGACTGCTCTATCCCGGCCCCCTTACGAACCGAAATAATATATTTAAATTCGTAGGCTGTCACTGTATATTTCGAATAAAAAAGTAATTCGTCGTGCTTGAAATATGGAAACAATACCTTTTATGTTTTACTACTGAATCAGCATACGGTGTTATTTTCACCACATACAAACGATCTTTCTCCTCTTTGAATCTATATTAACATTCTTAACAAAAAACCAAATAACTACAGTTTCAACTAAAGTCACGTTTACACGTTAATTACCTAGTTTCATTTGCATATCCTGATGTATTATTAACATTCGGCTAAGCTAGTTTTTCTTATTGTTTCATCAAATACTGGTTTCTTCAAATTATGACGCTCTAGACATCTCGTAAAAGCGAGCCGACCTATAACATCTCAGTGTTTTCGCCGGGCTCACGCCCTTAAAATAGTAAAAACATTGTACCATATTATGTGTCTTTGGAGGACTTTGGAGAATAAGTTTAAAGTTCACTATAGTGTAGGGAGCTGTTGCAGAAAATAATGGACGTAAATTCCACAAATAGAAGGAAGTCAAACTTTCATTTCTATCCAGATATATGTACTTCCTATCTTTGTACGGAAGTAAGAAATCCGGAATTCAAGACGCCGCAAAATTCTACAATTATTTGGTAGATTTCGTACACTGAAGCTGAGCATTTTTATCAGTACCACACTTATATCGAATCAAAACTAAACTCAGATAAACTGAGATATTACGAAACCGCTTACTCTCTGAAGCTGTGTGATGTAATTCACATGACGTGCGGTATACATGTACTGCTTCATTTGGGTTTTATTACAGTTAGACGGAAGAGAAACCAAGTGAAATACCCTAAATGCAAATCTAACTTACCAAGTTCAATATAGACCTGTTGAAGGGATCTGCAAATGAAACTTTAATAATGGATTGACAGACCTACCTCTCTGCGTGCATGATGCAAAAGAAAGCTGTTTTTAGGAATAGAAATTCGTGGACCGAAACTCTTAAGGACAGCAAGTTGATTCATTTTTAGCCCCGTTCACAAAATTGTGAAAAGCGACTATTAGCTCCGTCACGTCTGTTCTGTCTGTCCGTTAGTTCGTCCGCTCTTCTTTGCTCATAGGGCCAACTCGGTTACCTCTCGACGGATTTTCATTGCATTTGATATTTGAGCAATTTTCGAAAATCTGTCGAGAAAATTCAAGTTTGGTTCAAATGTGACAAGAATAACCGCACCTTACTTGAAAACATGTGTACATTTAATATATCTCTGAATTCTTCTTAGAATGAGAAATGTTACGGCCAAAGTTTGTAGAAGACATACTTTTTATGTTAAATTTTTTCCCCGAAAATCATGCCCTTTGAGAGAAAATGTCGAAAAACGTGGCACAGCCAGGCAGACCACAGGTGAAAATATAATGCGGCACAGAAAAGGTGCGATTTGCGTGCCGGATAACCAAAACAAGAGTACAGACACGCTCACATAATATTTCATAGTTATTGCTTTCCACGGCAGCAGTCTCTACGCGAACGCGCCAAAATGTTACGACATTCGTACTTAGCTTCTCTTGTTTGTGGGTTAGTGAAATTTTCCATTCCATAAAATATACGGCATTTTTAAATTAATTTTTTCAATATTTTTAATTCATTTACTGGATAGAACATGACGTCTGCTGCCATTTTAAAAGGACGCCCAATTGAAGTGCTGCCGCAGGTTACAATATGGGAGTATATGGAAAACAAAATGAAGAACTACGGTTCGAAAGTTGCCCAGGTAAGTTTCGCGAAATATTATGCTTTATATGAATTTTTCGAATTAATTTTTGGGACTACGTAGAATAATAAAATAAGCGATTTTCATTTTTAATCAAGCGGCTCTTTCACATAGATATTCAAAAACCGTTGGTCTTCCGGAGTGTGCACTGTGTCGCTGCGACCCACCGACACCTCGGAAGACCTGAGTCCGCCGCAACACCGCTGTCAGAATCCCAAATCCCGTAATATCTGCGTGCTTTCATATGTAACAAACATTTCTGTTTACTTTATCTTAGACATCCCATTGTGTTGCACAGGTTACAAAATAGTTTATTTATGCCACCGAATCAACTAATTTTATCATATTATATTATATAATTGATCGAAACATGAAGCCAATTATTACACAATATAATGTGATAAAATTAGTTGTGTCGGAGGCACAAATAAACTTGTTGTAACATTATTGTTGAACTTCACAGATGCTTCTAAGCTTATTTTAGCTTGCAAGTTAAGTTACGTCTTTCTAGAAAGTCCTTCCAAGAATTTCCATATTCAATTTTGTTTCCTCAAATTAAAATATTTATAGTCTTATAATAATTGTGTATGTTCGTCTGTGGTGTTCGTAAGGACACTTTGCGATATTCCTCTTATGATTTTAATACCGGGAGTTATCGCATCCTTGACGTGTGGCAACAAATTTACCATAAGAATAAGCTAGAATATCAATAATGTTCAAGGTTACCTAACATTCACTTCTTCCTGACTCGGCAAAAGTTAAGATAATCTTGGTAGGCCTCATTTACGTAAACGTGCTATGTGCCAGGTTGACTACTGCAACTACTAATACTATAGCAACAGCAGTGGTGGTGGTCATTGTAGTAGTGTGTGTATGTATGTGTGTTGCCTATGTATGCATTCACAGATTGTGAAAACACCTCACATAAGGGTAACACTCTTCATTCATGCCAACATTTGAAAACAAATTCTGAACAACACATCCGTCCCTTTACTCTCAAAAGCTGTCACTGAAGATATGCGCCCAGTATATATTTCCTCCGTTTTGTTTTTGATACAAAATTATTTTAAGTACTAGTATACTTCAGTCCATGTTGGTCTACCTTTGGGAATGCATTATTTAAACACTTCCCTCATTCACCGCTACCAGTGTACCCTACAGACTTTATACATGAGATGATAAAATATGTTAAGTCTATTTTAACTGTAATAAACATGAATTTCTGTTACACTTTTAGCAATGTATATCAGTGATTTAAGATATGTGGGAGGGGGGAGAAGGGTAGTCGAACAACACAACTAATTAGAAAAAAGATGTTTAATCTAATATGAAAAAACTACATGTTTCGGCCTATATTGG
>Ga0209628_10000954_pt1 | contig 18181 bp, 12 predicted proteins | sample TergutCu122P4_FD_187285 | JGI IMG/M metagenome (GOLD analysis project Ga0209628, IMG submission 187285) | Cubitermes ugandensis P4 segment gut microbial communities from Kakamega Forest, Kenya - Cu122 P4 (SPAdes) (version 2) | ecosystem: Host-associated > Arthropoda: Insects > Digestive system...
GAATCCATCATTACACCGGCTGCTAAGAGTACATTACGAGCCACACCGGCTGAAACGATTGTACGCTGGGATGCTGGGGTTAATTTTGACGCCATCGGTCTCAACTCAGGTTCAAACATCAAGATGGAAGTAGGAGCGCTATTTACGCCTGCCGATTTGACCACCCAACTGTTGCCTCTCGGTATCAGCAAGTTAACAAAGGTGGAATTTTATCTTAAGGAACTGCCGCTGGGTTCGATCCAATTAAAAATTCGTCAGAACAATATCACCTATCAACAGGAAATACTCAAGAGTAATCTGCAGCCCAACACATTCAATGTAGTTTCATTGAATAATCCGTTTATCCTTGATGGCGTATCGAATACGTATATCGGATATGAGTTCAAGGTCAATGGCGGCATGTATGTCCCTGGCATTGATAATCGTGCAGCCGTTGTTGGCAAAGGCGACCTGATACGTATAGATGGAAGTCCTTTGAATAGCTTATCAACGCTTACCGGAGGTTTAATATCAGGTAACTGGAATATCGCTGCTACTATTGAATCGGGACGGTTTGATTCGTTTGTCGTCTACCGTAACGACGTTGAAATCGGACGTACTGCAACATCGACCTGTTTAGACCAATCGACACTGACATTTGGTGAACACCGCTATGTGGTAACGGCGGTTTATGATGATCCGGTCTTGGGTGATTTGGAATCAACCGCGTCGAATGAAGCATCGGTCTTCCAATTGTCACCTGAAAATTCGATGTTCGACATTACACCGACTGCATTGGCATTTGTCGCCGCCGGTGAACCTTTGGATGTCACCCGGACGGAAAATGATCCGGGTGGTTTTATCAGTTTGTTGAGTTTAGTATTCAATGTCGATGTCCCGTCCTGGATTGTATCGCCCTATTCGTTCTTGGTGGATACCTACACCTTTACTGCCAATCCCAATTCGACTGGTTTCATTCGCCAGGATACGATCCAAATATGGCTTGGAAGTTCCACTTCCACCCCATTTAGTAATGATAAGGGGTATAAAATACCGATCAGTCAGAAATCGTCACTCGAATTAAGCATGTTGGAATTCAATTTGGCCAATGTAACGTATACTGGCGCTGCTCAACCGGTTAACGTAGCGCTAAAAGCCGCTTACACCGGTATAGGCGCTATTACCGTATTGTATAATGGTTTAGCTACCGTTCCTGTAAATGCAGGGACCTATACCGTATCGATCAATGCCTTGTCGGGTGAACAGTTCGAAGGCGTAACAGGCCTGACCTTAGGCACGCTTACGATTACGCCGGCGCCGTTGATTATCCGTCCGAATGATGTGAGTCGCCTGTATGGAGAACCAAACCCGACCTTATCGGTCACTTATTCGACATTAAGAGGCGCCGATACACCATCAAGTATCACCGGCCTGACGGTAACGACAACGGCTACTGCGACCAGCATGCCCGGTACTTATCCGATTACCGCCAGCGGCGCGGTGAATTCAAATTACACCATCTCATACGAAGCTGGGCAACTTACAGTCAATCGTTTGAATCAAACCATTTATTTCCCGTCCATACCCAATCTTTATGTGGGTGATTTATATAATACCAATGCCGTTTCTACCGTAGGACTTGCAGTGGCTTATTCCAGCGCCAACACTGCTGTTGCTGAGATATCAAGCAGCGGAGTCATTACAGCAAAAGCGATTGGCACGACAACAATTACCGCCTCAAACAGTGGAAGCGCCATCTATCGTGATGCCCAAGCGTCATGTACGCTTGTTGTTGTAGAAAGGCCTGTTGATCCAGGGGTAGGTACCGATTGGATCGATGGGGAGCAGGAGATAATCGTTTACCCGAACCCGGTGACTAAATTTACGCCTGTTTATGTCAAGGTTGATTTAGATGAAACGCAGCTTGCAGGCGCTGTGATAATTGTTTTTAACGAATCTGGCGCGCTTGTAACGAATGTTCAGGTCACTGCAAAACTGACGAAGATCGACTTGTCGGTCAATTCAGGTAATTACCTGTTCGTTTTGAAAGGGAAACAGGGAATAATCAAAACCATGAAAATAATTGTAAAATAATTTAAGATTTTTTTGTATCTTTACGGTTTAAATAATGACGAATTAAATAGATAAAAGCATGTCAGACAGCGTAGTAATTATTCCAACGTATAATGAGAAGGAAAATATTGAGGCGATCATACGCGCCGTATTCGGATTAGAAAAAGTTTTTCATCTGCTTATTATTGATGATGGTTCTCCGGATGGAACGGCAGCCCTTGTTAAACAAATGCAGGAAAAGTTTGCTGAACGTTTGTTCCTTATTGAACGGTCGGGGAAGTTAGGGCTTGGGACTGCTTACATTTGCGGTTTCAAATGGGCTATTGAACATGGATATCAATATATCTTTGAGATGGATGCCGATTTTAGTCATAACCCCAACGACTTGTTGCGTCTTTATAATGCTTGTGCTGAACAGGGGGCGGATGTGGCGATCGGATCACGTTATATTGATGGCGTCAATGTCGTCAACTGGCCACTTGGGCGCGTGTTGATGTCGTATTTTGCCTCAACCTATGTCCGCATGGTGACCGGTATGAAGATAAAAGATACGACTGCCGGATTCAAATGTTATAAGCGCCGAACACTCGAAACGATCGAATTGGATAAAATACACTTTAAAGGTTATGCGTTTCAAATTGAAATGAAATTCACGGCTTATCAATGTGGCTTTAAGTTAGTCGAAGTCCCCATCATCTTTGTAAACCGCGTTTTAGGCACTTCAAAAATGAATACGTCCATTTTTGGAGAGGCTTTGTTCGGGGTTATCCGGTTGAAATGGCAAAGTTTTTTCCGGAAATATCCTAAAGGTTTGTAAATGAAACAATTAATTTCAAATGCACAGATAATAAACGAAGGACGTTCGTTTATCGGTTCGGTATTAGTTGAAGGCGAAGTGATAACTGCTGTATATGAAGGGTTTGATGAGACTTTGGCCACCAAGCTATCGCCTGTCAAACCTATCGACGCACGGGGGAAATGGTTGTTGCCGGGTGTGATCGATGATCACGTCCATTTTCGCGAACCCGGGCTGACGCATAAAGGCGATTTGTGGAGCGAAAGTCGCGCTGCAGTCGCGGGAGGCGTTACAACATTTATGGATATGCCCAATACGATACCCCAGACAACGACTCTTGAAGCGTTAGCGTGGAAATTTCAACGCGCAGCAGAGGTTTCCGTCGCCAATTATTCATTTTTCTTCGGGGGGACAAACGATAATGTCCACCTGATCTCACTGCTTAATCCCCACCGTGTGCCTGGCATTAAACTTTTTTTAGGTTCTTCAACAGGGCATATGTTGGTCGACAAGGAAGAATCTTTACGTCGTTTCTTTGGAGAAACAGATTTACTTATCGCTGTCCATGCGGAGAATGAAGAAATCATTCAAAAAAACATACAGATGTATAGCGCGAATAACAATTCGGCATTAGATATCTCTTTTCATTCGCTGATACGGAGCGCCGAAGCGTGTTATGCCTCATCGTCCGAAGCGGTTCGTTTAGCAAAAAAATGCGGGACACGTTTGCATCTTTTACACTTATCCACCGAAAAAGAATTGTCTTTGCTTGACCAAGGGGCATTGCATGAGCGCCGAATCACGGGTGAAGTGTGTGTGCATCACCTGTGGTTTTGTGACGATGATTACATCAAATGGGGCAACCGAATTAAATGGAATCCATCCCTGAAAACGTCATCCGACCGTGATGCATTACGTCAAGCCTTAAATGATAATACCATATCCGTTGTGGCGACCGACCATGCCCCGCACCTGATTCAGGAGAAAGAACGTCCAGGTCTGACGGCATCATCGGGAGGACCGTTAGTGCAACATGCACTACTCGCTATGTTGACTCTGGCATCAGAAGGGCTCTTTTCGAAAGAGAAAGTGGTTGAAAAAATGGCGCATCATCCGGCGGAGCTTTATCGCATCGACAGGCGGGGATATATCCGTCAAGGGTATTATGCGGATTTGGTATTGATCGATCCCGAACAATCGACGACGGTCACCAAAGATCAGTTGTTTTATAAATGTGGATGGTCGCCTTTTGAAGGTATCACTTTTCCATTGACGGTTTGGAAAACGTTTGTAAACGGGAACGAAATTTTCGCTGACGGGAAGATTTTGAATGAATCCGTAGGTAAGGAAGTCAGATTTTTGTAAAAAATGACGATAAAATGTCGGCTTGAAATGTTAAAAACCGACTTTATTTAATAAAAAAAGGCGAAAAAACACAAAAACCTCAAAAACATGTTTTATAATATAAAAAAAAAGTTGCTGGTGTAAAAAAAAAACCTCAACTTTGCAGCGATAACCTAAACAATCTTTTTGCCTTAGAGACTAATACCTATTAAAACCTGTAAAAAAGGGGAGATTTTTGAGAAAAAACCTCCCTTTTTTGTTTTTTCAGTCGTGCATCAAGGACATGCTGAATTGATTTAATGAAAAAGAGGTCTGGCCAATCCTACGGATTAAACCATATTTAGCGCTAAAAAAAACATTTGGACTAGGTGTTTTTATTTTTATACGATCCATTCCATATTTGGCAAGGATATGACAGTATAAAGCTTTGCTAACTCTAATATGGTCAGTCATTAGCTCTATAATTTCCACGTAATCATCCGTTTTTTCTCCAGTGAAGGCCATTCCGACAGGGATGTTGTTTTCAAGAGCTACGAATGTATAAGCCCCGCAACTACGTTGTTCTTGAAGGATGGCATCAAAATCAGCTTCGTCGTGGAGCAGGGTAAACCTGCGCTCGGATTCTTTACGATTAAAATACGGGAAATGAGCACGATTACCTTCAATAATGGTATATCTACGGAATCGTTTCGTATTATTGATGTATGAATCGTATAATTGATAAACATGAGTATGTCTAAAGACCGGTATATTAAACCCGAAATCAGCATAAAATGGAAATAAGGAATTGTTTGCCGGTGTGACAACAGCAAAGGCGTATTCCCGTTTGTTCATTTCATGATTCGCAATGCAAAGCAATTTCTTCATCAACCCTTGCCCGCGTTCAAACGGATGTGTGCAAACGCCACACAGATAAACGATTGGATATACGTTCGAATTCATTTTGGCCTTGTAAGGAATCATTTGCAGGGCGGAAACAACGTATCTATCACGTTTGACGACAAGCGTATTTTCCGGTTTGTACACCTGATTGAAAAAAAATTCAATGTATTCGGGCGAATCATTAAATGAATCTTGCCACAAATCAGCAATCATCCATTTATCTTCGGGTAAGGGATAACAGGCGTAATAGTCTTTTTTTAGCTTAATATTCATTTCTTTATTTTTATAATTCCCCGTTGGAAGGGGGAGGTGAGGGTGTCATCTTCGTTTAATCGCTGTATTTTTTTCGAGCAACAGGTGCGGGTAATAGGACAGTTTGGATTTGCGTAATCCGGGGATTCCTAAGTCTTCTTCGCGGTTAATATAAACGTATTGTGGAGGAATTTGCTTTGCAAATTCTTGGCTAATAACGCTGAAAACACCTTCATAGCGGACATCGGCCTTTTCGATGTGGATGCCGAACGTCTGATCATTAATGGGTGAACCGTAAGTGAACGCAATGATTTTGTTGTCAACGGTAATTGCGCCTCCAAGAAGTCCCAACGCGTCGAAATGTTCCAAGGCAAAATTCATTGAATGTCTTTCGTGAATCAATTCTTCGTTGTTTTCTTCGACCTTATTTGATTCATACCAGGCACGTGCAAGTGTCATACATTCAGGGATAATTTTCTCTGTAACAGGTAAATAGATGTAATCGTATTGTTTTTTAAATTGATTGATATGGTTTCGTTTGGGTTGCAACTTCTTTCCTTTGAGCATGGCCAAATCATCCCTGAGATAGATGTAATCGAAATAGTCACGTTCTAAGATGGTTGTAAAACAGTCGGGGAAGAGCGTGTTAAGTTTCTGTATGTTTTCAGGGGTGACGCCTAACAGTAACAATGGATGACCAAAAGCTTCCGCATCTTTTTCCATCAGTTCAATCGCTTGTTTCAGTTCACCGTTGCCGACCGGAAACATATAGGCTAAATGTTTGTGTCCCTTTTCTTCAACATAAAACCGGATAAATAAAAACCCATTTTTAATGGCGTATTCACTGTGGTAGAAAAAGCGCCAACTGCACATATTGGCAAAAGCGTAATCGCAGTTGGAGAGATGACTTGAATAAGTGAAAGCCGTAATCGCCGCTTTATCTTCTATTTCGATGGGTTTAAAATTCATAGTTTGTAAAACCGTAAAATCGTAAGAGCGTAAGACCGTAAGAGCGTAAGAGCGTAAAATCGTAAGACCGTAAGAGCGTAAGAGCGTAAAATTAGTAATTGATTTCAATGTCTTGCCATGTGCCTTTGACGAGTTCGCGAGTGACGGCATATCCGGCTTCCTTGAGTAAAACAAGGGTTTCCATCCGCCCGTCGTTAACCAAGTGTGGTTCATGGCAATCCGAATTAACCATGATGGGTATTTGGCGTTTTTTCAACGCTTTGAAGGAATTAGTGTGCGGGAAGGTGAGGTGATGACGAGTCATACTTTTACAATTGATCTCAACAACAAAGCCTTTCTCTGCAACGTGATCGAGTAATTTCAAAAAAGGCTTTTGATACCAATCGGCCTGAATGTCAAAATCCGGATGTTTACTGCCATTCAAATAAATTTTGTCGATGTGGCCAACGACATCAAAACCGCCCGTTTCGACCATTTGCATGGACGATTCAAAGAATTGTTCCGTTAACAGGCGAATGTTGCCATCAAAATGGTTATTCAGCCCTTCTTGAAACTCCCGATAAGATCCGTCAATACAAATCCATTCTTTTTCTATTAGCGGAGGAACGACAGGGAGGAAGTGAATCGAACTGATGCTATAATCCAAGGACAGGGATTGAAAATAGGGGATAGCCGCATGGTAGGTGTTGTCTAAATAGTCGATTTCAAGTCCGAGATAGACCTCAATTTCATTGGCGTACGTGTTTTTTAACCGGATGATTTCCGTCAGGTAGTCGGGCATGTCTATTTTCGACATGTTCCAAAAGGTCTCAAACGGCAGAGGCGAATGGGATGAGAAACCATACGCACGAAACTTGTTTGCTATCGCAAATTGTAGAAATTTCTCGGGATGACTTTTCCCGTCGCAAAACGTGCAGTGGCTATGGAAGTTACTAAGAGACATGATGGCGTGTATTAGAAACATTGATCACTAATTAGCAAATCTTGGTTAACCGTGCTCTTTTGAGAACGCTGCCCGATCTGCTCTTTACTGTATTTGTACAGTTCTTCGGTTGCTAAAGATAATTTTTGAATTTTATTCGTTTCTTTGGGTACAAAAAATAAGGTGTCCGTGTTTGAAGACAGGCTTACAATGTCTTTGCCTTTTAAATAAGGGAATTTATATTCAACATGAATACTGTAATTATCAAGCGCTTTCCGTTCATAGCTAAAAGGTTGTCCGTTATAAAAACCTTCCACTTTGATCCCTTTAATATCCTGCTTGAAAGAGGCTTGACCTAAATCAATAAATTTTTTGGGATGAGGCATTGAAAACACTTGAGAGGTGAAAGCAAAGGTATAAGCGCCGTTTTCTATTTCCTTCCTGACCTCAACGCGTTGCCAATTGTACCATTCAGGGATGGATGAAAATTTGGTTTCTCCTTGTTGACTTTCTAATTCGCCTGTCTCTTTCAATGTCCACGAATGGTTGCATTTTTTACAAAAAATAGCCGCGCCTTTACTGTCCATTTCAAATTCTTCATTACAATCGGGGCATTTATAAAGAACTTTATGCAAACCTTCGGCTCGGTATTTTTCTTTAATCAAAATATGGTTTGCCTTTTGATAATCGTATTCATTGTATTCAAATGCTTTGCGAATGATTTCATTGATTTCAATCGAACTGATTTTTTCAATTTCTGAAACCGTTAAAATCTGTTTCATTTCTGTGACAAGTTTCACTTTGCGCGATTTTTTTGCCCAAGCAGGTAGTTGCAGATGATGCCCTTTGAACTTGAGCAAAACGACAGGATAGTTCGACAATTTTATCATCTTCCCTAAAGATTCAGGCAAAATGGAAGGGATGCCAACAAACGTATAACGCGCTTCGGGATACAAACCGACAATATCCTTTAGGTCTCTTAAAACAAAGTTGATGTTCTTAATTAAGGGTAAATCATTGATAAACTTTCGTTTAGGAATTGAGCCAATAGCCCTCAGCAAAAACGGGCTGATATTAAACCCGTCAATCGAAACAATATTATTGATACGATAAGGGAAGTTGGCGATTGCCGAAACCATAAAATCAAGGAATTGCATGTGATTACAAAGTAAGATATAAGGTGGCTTCAATCCTTTTGTGTTGATTTTAAGTATTTTGACCCTAAACCATTTCAAAAAGAAATACGAAATTCCCCAGATGATCGGCAAAGTCCACCGCGCTTGTCGGAGGGGGGGGCGCGACATATCAAACGGTTTTATTTTTTTATGATAGTTGATGTTCAAAGCAAAAAATTTTGCCGCAAATGTAGTCATTACTTTGGATAAATTGTAAAAAACGACAAAAAATCGTTATCTACGTAAAATTACGTAGAAAAATCGCCTGAAAAATACGTAAAATTGCGTATTGACAAGGGCTATTTCGCCATCGTATCTTTGCACCGGAATTTTAAAATTAAACACAATGATACGATTATTCTTTTTATTCTTATTTATCGGGTGTTTTCTGACCGGTGACGGACAGAACAACAAGATCAAACAGGTGTCACGGATACCTGTGGACAGCGCCGTTATGCAGTCGTCCGGCAAAAGCAAGAATGCGTTAGTGATCAACGGTTCGTCAATTGTTCAAACACGCGCAAGTCGGTTGTCAGCTTATCCGTATGCTGCAAAAGGCGGTCAACAACGCTCACTTTCAGCACAGGTAAAAAGTCGTGCGGCCTCTATGGTCAATCTCAGTGCGACCGGAAAATCTAATCCGTCCTCATTGCCGTTCGGAAAAAACGCGTCGACGCTCAATGCGTCTTGGGATGATGAGCCGCAGTCGGTATTTATCGAACGAAAACGCGACCGGATGCAATTACGGTCGTCGACCGTCTGCCGTCCTGAAGAGACTGCATATGCATTTTTCAGGGAGACGCCCCAACTGAGAATCCCAAATCCGGAACTCCAAATCCGAATCGACACCATTGAGGACGACCATCTGAACATGACCCACATCAAAGGGGTGCAACTGTTCCGCCATATCCCTGTTTACGGTACGGACTTCACGTTCCACATCTCCTCTGAAAGCGAACGGTTTATGGGTTGTACGGTAGATACGGCGCACATCAGTTCGATGGCCGTCAAGATTAGCGCCGACGAGGCGATCCGCTTTACTGAGCGTGACCTCGGTCAAACAACGGAAATCCAAAAGCCGAATGAATTTATGAAAGAATACATGAACTATGAACGCCCTTCGGTTGAAGCGATTTATTATCCGACGAAAAAGCAATCATACAACTATTGTTACAAAGTCATCATCCGTCCCAATATCATTGACGAATGGATATACTACATCGACGCTTATAACGGCGATGTCGTCGATAAATACAACAACACCCGTTACGACGGCGTTAACACCGGAACGGGAAAAGATTTGAGCGGTACGACGCGCACAGTCAATACGTACCTTAAAAATGGTATCCATTACATGTGTGACGGGACCAAACCCACGTTCAATCCGACGAATTTTACGGGCGCCATTAAAGTTTACGACGCCAAGAACGACAAGAAATTCCATGAAGACGGTTCGTTTACGATTTGTTCCAACACAACGTCGACATGGAACAATCCAAACGCCATTTCCGCGATGTATTACAGCTCTTTGGTTTATGACTATCTGAAAAAAACGTTTAATCGCATGTCGTATGATGGCAAAGGCACAAGTATGCAGGCGGTCATCAATGTATGCGATAAAACTGATGGCGGCGGGTATGACAACGCGTATTGGAATGGTTCGATTATTGCCTTAGGCAACGGACGCGATCGTTTTTATTCGTTTGCCGGCGCATTAGATGTCATCGCGCATGAGTACGGTCATGCTGTTACATCGAGAACGGCTAAATTTGAATATCGGAACCAGTCGGGCGCCTTAGACGAAGCCTATGCCGACATCTTCGGGGTGATGGTCGACCGGTCAAACTGGACGATGGCAGAAACCGTTGTCAAAGACAAACGGTATTATCCGACGGGTTTCATGCGTGACATGCGGAATCCACACAACGGTGGGAACAAGCTCGGCGACCCGGGTTGGCAGCCAGCGCATGTCTCTGAGATGTATCTGGGAACGGATGATTATGGCGGCGTTCATCGCAACAACAGTATTCCGGCGCATGCTTTTTATACATACGCCATTGCGACGAGCAAGGAACGTGCCGAACAGGTGTTCTATCGGGCGTTGATTTCTTACCTCACGCCGACTTCCAAGTTTATCGACCTGCGCAAAGCCGTCATTCAGGCCGCAAAGGATTTTAAATACGATAACGATGTAAAGACCATCGAAAACGCTTTCAATAAGGTGGGTATTGTCGATGATACGGTCGACAACAAACCGCCTGCCAACTTGCCGACAAACCCGGGCGGGTGGGGGTTGTTATTGACGAATACCGACCCTGCCGACCGCAACAGCCTGTATAAAACATCCGACTACAAAAATTTCACCCCGCTGTCCACGACCAAGATGACCAGTACGCCGAGCGTGACCGACGACGGTAAGTATACGATTTTTGTTGACGGTAAAAACAACATCCGGCTGATAACAATGGCTACCGGCAAGGAAGAGACCATTAACAGTGAAGGGGATAATCAGAGTGTTGCCATTTCTCGTGACGGCAAACGCATGGCTGTTATTACGACGTATGAAGATGGTCGTATCTATGTGTGCGACCGCAATTCGGGGAAATGGTACGCTTTCAAACTGTATAACCCGACGACCGGTTCTGACGGGGCAAAATCGGGCGGCCCGCGTTATGCCGATGCCATCGAATTCGACCATACGGGCGAATACCTGATCTACGACGCTTACAATGTGACCGGCTCAACCATAGGTGGCCGAAAAATCGATTATTGGGACATCGGGGTGATTCATGTGTGGGACAACAGTCGCAATACCTTTGGCACAGGAGAAGTGGAAAAACTGTTTACAGATATCGATCCGGGTGTCCATGTGATGAATCCGGTCTTCTCAAAAAATTCACCTTATATCATTGCCATCGATTTCTATGATGAAGACGAAGATGTCAATGCGACGGTCGGCGTGAACTTGGCTAACGGCGATGTGGACGTCCTGTTCTTAAATAATATGCCCTCATACCCGAGTTACAGCATGGACGATAAGCGCATTGCACTTACAACGTACGCTTATAAAGGCTATGATGAATACCATATCGGCTATTTCAATTTGGGCGGCGACAAGATTTCCACCACCGGAGACTACGTGAATATTGGCGACGGCGGTGCTTATCCGGTTTATTACGGAACGGGGACGCGGGTATTGGGCGCAAAGCCTGTGGCTGCGTTTACGTCTGACACCCGGTCGGGAGGATCACCGCTCAGCGTGCAGTTTGTCGACATGTCGAATGGCAACCCCACCTCCTGGCGTTGGACATTTACCGGAGGTTCACCGGCGTCATCCACGCAACAACATCCGAAAGTAACCTATAATACGGCTGGTACTTACGCTGTTACGTTGGTTGCAACAAATAGCTACGGTAGTGGCGAAGTCGTAAGGCAAGGTTATATCACCGTTGGAAGCACAGGCACAGAAATCCTCCTGCAAGAACAGGTGACGGTCTACCCGAATCCGACGTCGGATAACCTGTGGATTAATAGCGATACGGACAAGATCAAACAGGTGAGACTGTTCGACCTCACCGGAAAGTCCATTCCAATCACACCTGTTAATGAGTTGGACCGAATTCGCATTGACGTCTCCAGCCTCCACCGCGGAATCTATATCCTGCATATCGGACGAACCGATGGACGTACTTTAATCCAAAAAATAGTTAAATACTGATTTATTCAATCTTTATTTATACCTTTGTCGCACGATATTATAGTTACAATTCAGAAACCCCGAAGGGGTGACATGATTATAGCACATTCAACGCTTTTCCCACCCGTATAAAGGCGGATATGGCTTTGTCCAACTGTTCTATTTCGTGTCCGGCGGATAACTGGACACGGATGCGGGCTTGTTCTTTCGGCACGACCGGGTAATAGAAACCGGTCACATAAATACCGTTTTCCTGCATCCGTTGCGCAAAGACCTGCGATAATTGGGCATCATACAACATGACGGCGCAGATGGCTGATTGTGACGGTTTGAGGTCGAATCCAGCCTGAATCATCCGTTCACGGAAATAAGACACATTGGCCATTAATTTGGTGTGCAGTTGATCGCTTTCGTTCAGCAAGTTGAAAAGTTCGATTCCAGCGCCTGTTATCGCCGGAGCAATGGAGTTGGAGAAAAGATAGGGGCGCGATCGCTGACGTAACAAATCAATAATGGCCTTATGGCCGGTTGTAAAGCCGCCCATGGCTCCGCCAAAGGATTTGCCGAGCGTACCGGTGAACATGTCGATTTGACCGTATACGTGAAATAATTCAGCGACGCCGCGACCGGTCGGGCCGACAACACCCGCCGAATGGGATTCGTCGACCATCACTAAAGCATCGTATTTTTTAGCTAAGGCGCATATGTGATCCATCGGCGCGACATTCCCGTCCATCGAAAAAACGCCGTCCGTCGCAATAAGCCGAAAACGCTGCGATTGCGCCTCCTTTAAACATTTTTCCAAGTCGTTCATATCGGCATTGGCATACCTGTACCGTTTGGCTTTGCACAACCGGATGCCGTCGATAATCGAGGCGTGATTGAGGGCATCGGACAAAATGGCGTCTTCTTCACCAAGCAACGGTTCGAACAATCCGCCGTTAGCATCGAAACACGAACTGTAAAGGATGGTGTCTTCCGTTTTAAAATAACCGGAAATAGCCGCTTCCAATTGTTTGTGCAGGTCTTGCGTGCCGCAAATAAAACGTACCGACGACATGCCGAACCCGCGCATATCCATGGCTTTTTTAGCCGCTTCAATCAAACGCGGGTGATCAGATAAGCCGAGGTAGTTGTTTGCACAAAAATTGAGTAATTCTTCACCGTCATTGACCCGAATATCCGCTTTCTGAGGCGAACGGATCAGGCGTTCTTTTTTAAACAAACCGGCTTTCTCGATTTCAGTCAGTTCGTCTAAAAGGAATTGTTGAAATTGACCGTACATAAAAACTAAATTTTAAATTTTTGCTGCAAATATACGATTTTTTCTTATTTTTGCAGCCAAGTAGTTATATGAAAAGAACAATGAAAAATGTATTAGTCATCGGATCAACCGGTCAGATCGGTACGGAGCTGACCATTGAATTGAGAAAAAGGTATCCACAAGGGAATATTGTCGCCGGATATATTCCCGGCGCTATGATGCATGGCGAATTAGCCGAAACAGGGCCTTCGGCTATGGTGGACATAACAAACGAACAACAGATCGCGGAAGCCATCTCTCGTTACAAGGTGGACACTGTTTATAATTTAGCCGCCTTGCTGTCGGCTGTTGCAGAAGCCAAACCGCTCTTAGCCTGGAACATTGGTATCGGAGGGTTATTCAACGTCTTAGAGGTCGCGCGTGAGATGGGTTGCGCCGTTTTTACACCCAGTTCGATCGGTGTTTTTGGCCCGGACGCCCGGAAGGTGAGGACGCCGCAAGATTCCATCCGTAATCCGCAAACCATGTATGGACTGACGAAAGTGACCGGCGAATTGCTCAGTAATTATTATTTCAATCGGTATCAAGTAGATACCCGCGCGGTACGATTTCCCGGTCTGATATCGAATGTAGCGCCTCCAGGAGGGGGGACAACCGATTATGCCGTAGAGATTTTTTATTCGGCAATAAAAGGAGAAAAATTCCTTTGTCCCATTGCTGCCGGCACATTTATGGATATGATGTATATGCCGGATGCCATTCAAGCGGCTATCCAACTGATGGAAGCCGATCCGTCGCGGCTCATTCACCGAAACACCTATAATGTGACAGCCATGAGTTTTGATCCGGAGATTATATATCATCAGATCAAACATTACATTCCTGGCTTTGAAATGGCGTATCAAGTCGATCCGCTGCGCCAACGCATTGCCGATTCGTGGCCTGACTCGTTGGACGATACGTGTGCGCGGGAAGAGTGGGATTGGAATCCGGTATTTGACATCGAGTCGATGACCAGGGATATGATTGAAAAACTGAAACGGAAAATGGGTGTGGAACGATGGTGGATTAATTAAAAAAAGTTGTATTTTTGCACGCGCAATGGCAATGTATTATTAACGCTTAATTTATTATTTAACAATGATTAAAAGAGTTGGGAACCTGATCCCGGATACTTTTTTTGTGGCTAAAGGCAGTGGCGATTCCGATTTGGAGAAACATGCGGGTTCATATCACATGGCCTTGCACGACGCGGGTATAGCCGATTTCAACATTATGACCTATTCGTCGGTTATTCCGGGTACAGCCCGACTGATGACATTAGATGAGATTGATTTACCGCCGTTTGGTTCTGAACTCAAAACGATTATGGCTGTATCACACGGCTTTCAGGACGAGTTTATTTCGGCAGGTATCGTTTATGCCTGGATGTATCGGGATGAAAATTTCGATGATAAAGTAGGCGGACTTGTTTGTGAAGTGAGCGGTCGTTACCGGATCGAAGAGTTGGAAGCGCGATTGATCCGTGTGATTAAAGATCTGCATCAACGAACCTACCATAAATTTTTTATGGGCGACCTGAATTTTGTAACGGAAGGCATCACGATTGAAAAGCGGTATGGAACAGCAATCGCTGCCCTCTGTTTTATGGATTTTCAATTAATCGAAATAAAACGGTAGGGGCGAACCCTTGCGGTCGCCCAAATTGTAGGGGCGAACCCTTGCGGTCGCCCGATAACTATTTAAAAATCAATATGAAGAACAGTGTAATCTTTTTTACTGCCGTTGTGCTATTTACTTATTGCCCTGACATTTGGGCATGTACAGGCTTTCTTATCGGCAAGAAAGCCTCAACCGATGGGTCGGTCATGATTTCATATGCCGCCGATTCACACACCTTATACGGCGAGATGTACCATTGGCCGGCTGCACGTTGGCCTAAGGGCGCTATACTTGATATTATTGAATGGGATAGCGGCAAACCAACCGGTCAGATACCGCAGGTGGAGCAGACCTATTCGGTTGTCGGTAATATGAACGAGCATCAGGTGGCCATTACCGAAAGTACTTACGGTGGTCGCAAGGAATTACAGGATACGACCGGTCTGATGGACTATGGTAGCCTGATCTACATCGCCCTTCAACGTTCAAAAACCGCCCGTGAAGCGATCAAAGTAATGACGGATTTAGTGGCCATGCATGGGTATTGCAGCACGGGTGAATCCTTTTCAATCGCCGATAAAAATGAAGTCTGGATCATGGAGATGATCGGCAAAGGGCCGGGACGCAAAGGTGCGGTATGGGTAGCCATACGGATTCCAGACGATTGTATCTCAGCGCACGCCAACCAATCGCGAATCCATCAAATCCCTTTTGAGGATAAAGCGAATTGCCTGTTTTCACCGGACGTCGTGTCGTTTGCGCGTGAAAAAGGCTATTTTTCGGGAAGCGACAAGGATTTCAGCTTTACAAACGCCTATTGCCCGTATGAATTTGGAGGTCTGCGCGGATGTGAGGCGCGTGTATGGGCGTTTTTTCGTAAATACGACCCTTCCATGGACGACTATCAGGCATTGATCAAAGGCGATGTGACGCAGAAACCGATGCCTTTATACATCAAACCCAACCGTCAACTGTCGGTACAGGATGTGATCAATGGGATGCGTGATCATTATGAGGGGACAGATTTGGATATGACCAAAGACATTGGTGCAGGGCCGTTTACGGTGCCGTACCGCTGGCGTCCGATGCGTTTTACGGTTGACGGACAGGACTATGTCAACGAACGCGCGATCGCCACCCAACAGTCTGGCTTTGTCATTGTACCGCAAATGCGAAACTGGTTGCCCGACGCCGTTGGTGGTATCCTTTGGTTTGCTACCGATGATGCCGACATGTCTGTTTTTAATCCCGTATACAGCTCTTCGCTTTCCGTTCCCGAATGTTATCGGGTGGGGAATGGCGACCTCTATACCTTTTCATGGACATCGGCGTTTTGGGTGCACAATTGGGTGGCTAACATGGCTTATGGCAAATACAGTTTTATGATTCAGGATATACGGAAAGTGCAACAGGAGTTGGAAGATTGCTACCGGCAAATGATCCCGGCCATCGACAAAGCGGCGATCGAGTTATTTAATAAAGATCCAAACGAAGCGCGTTTGTTCCTGACCTGGTTCAGTACCACAACGGCCGACAATGCGACGGCACGATGGAAAACATTAGGCGAATACCTGTTAGTGAAGTACATCGACGGCAATGTAAAAAAAGAGGAAAACGGCCAATTCAAACGGTCACCTTACGGGATGCCGGTATCGCCCGATTTCCCCGGATACAATGAAGCCTATTACCGACAAATTGTGAACGACGCCGGAGAGCGATTGAAAGTGAAATAAGTTTAACTAACTAATTAAATAGAATCGTATGAGGACAGTGTGTTTTATTTTATGTTTTGTTTTTTGTGTATCGCAGGGATTTACACAAGTGAAGTATAAAGGAGAAAAAGGCATTTCTTCTGTGGGCGGCATCGTTGGGTATGCCATCGAAAGTGAACAGGCGGTCGTAGGTTTTGATTACAGGTATAACGTTTTCAATCGGGTACGCTTAGCGCCGTCGGTGTTATATCATGTGAAAAAAAACAATATGGACGATTTGTTCCTTAATGCAGATGTTCATTATCTGGGCCGGATCACACCGAAGATGACATTGTATCCCCTTGCCGGTCTTGGTGTTTCGTTTTTAAGGTTGAGGACTAATTTTTTGCCAGTAACGGAGAAATATGTCACACAAACACGTTTCGGACTAAATTTGGGTTTTGGAGGAGAAGTGCGCGTAACGAAAGACATCATCCTTGGTGCAGAATTTCGATACAACTGGACCGAACTGAGGTATAACCGAGCCATGCTCTTAGCGCGTGTAGCGACGTATTTTTAAAATTTAAGATATTAAATCTTAAATCTTTAAATTTAATCATTTTGGGAAAGACAAAATTGGTTTATGTCTGTTCCGATTGCGGGGCGGAATCGCTCAAATGGATAGGCAAATGCCCGTCGTGTAACGGGTGGAATACCTATGTCGAAGAAACGATCAACAAAGAACCGGTAACACAACGTTCTTTTTCGGGCGCCGACCAAGGCGGAGCAAAACCAAAACTGTTGCGCGATGTGACGTTATTGGAAGAAACGCGTTTGGATCTAAGCGATGGGGAACTGAATCGCGTATTGGGCGGCGGACTTGTTAAAGGTTCGCTTGTCTTGATTGGCGGTGAACCGGGGATTGGCAAATCGACGCTTGTCTTACAGACCATACTGCAATTAAAAGCATTACGCACCTTATATGTTTCAGGCGAAGAAAGCGCTCAACAATTGAAATTGCGCGCCGAACGTCTGACGGACGAGGCGGTTGATATGGACCATTGTTTCGTTCTTTGTGAAACGAATTTGGAACAGGTTTTTGTTCATGCACAGCAACTTCAACCCGACCTGTTGATCATCGATTCCATCCAGACGATGTTTACCGAATTGGCGGAATCGTCGCCCGGAAGCATCACGCAGGTGCGTGAGTGTAGCGCGGCGATATTGAAATTTGCCAAAGAAACCGGTACGCCGGTCTTATTGATCGGACACATTACTAAAGAAGGCAGTATCGCCGGGCCAAAGGTGTTGGAGCATATCGTTGATACGGTGTTGCAGTTTGAAGGCGACCGCCATTACATGTATCGCATCTTGCGCAGCATCAAAAACCGCTTTGGAAGCACATCAGAGTTGGGTATCTATGAAATGCGCCAAAGCGGACTCCGTCAAGTGAGCAACCCTTCCGAATTATTGTT
>Ga0209628_10000955_pt1 | contig 18178 bp, 18 predicted proteins | sample TergutCu122P4_FD_187285 | JGI IMG/M metagenome (GOLD analysis project Ga0209628, IMG submission 187285) | Cubitermes ugandensis P4 segment gut microbial communities from Kakamega Forest, Kenya - Cu122 P4 (SPAdes) (version 2) | ecosystem: Host-associated > Arthropoda: Insects > Digestive system...
CAGGAATAGTAAGGAATCGAAAAAAGGCTGATTATTGTCAGCCTTTTTTTGATTACACATCCCCTACCCTATTCAATCTTTTCCTCGTTTGCGAACGCGACAATATCTATCCTGTCCGCAAACGCTGCTAATACCGGAACCGTATTGTCATCCCGGTCTTTTCCTATTTTGGCAAAAGGCGTACCTGATACGATGACCGTCGCGAATTTCTTCAGATGCGTTACGATACTCGGCGCATCGTCACCCTTGAAATTTTGTGTCACATCCAACTTTGGCGCATCCTTGCCCTTACCTGTTTCGTACATTGAGAAGGAAATGAAATTTCCCTTTTCCCCTTTGTTCACCCTTGCATCTGCAAGCAACTTTCCTGAAAAAATAATTGTGTTCATAATTCTTTGAATTTTAAATTAATAATGTTATTTGTTGATATTAAAACTGCTTATCGCGTTTTCGAGTTCCTTCTTTGTTTCCTGCATAATATAACTAATGTATATTAATACTGGCACCGGGTCGATGATTTTGCCGTTATGGCTCATTTGAAAGTGCAGGTGTTCGCCGGTACTCCGGCCAGAACTCCCCGATATACCTATCGCCTGACCGGCTTCAACTGCCTCTTTTCCCCTTACCAATCTTTGAAAGAGATGTCCGTAGGTCGTCATAAACTCCCCATGCTCGACTTGAACAAATTCGCCAAGCGTTTTGTTCTTCCCGGACTTGATAACCTTTCCCGGCATGATGCTGTAGACATAATTAAAGTCGGCATCCAAATCAATGCCTCTGTGAAATGTGCGTTTGCCTGTAAAAGGGTCGGAACGGTATCCAAATTTTGAATTTATTTTCAATTCGTCAATCGGCAAAGCCAAATTTTGACGTTTCATCATACCGTCTATCACATATCGCTTATCTTCCTCAATTTTGACGGTTTGTTTTGGGGTGACGCTCTGCGTTTCCTCAATTACTTCATTGACAACATCTTCTTTGATTTTTTCTTTTGGCCACAAAGTGTTGAACTGTGCCAACGCCGATAAATTACCGGCCAGAAGAAAAAATAAAAAAATTTTTTTGCAATTTTTTTTGCGTTTTATATTCATATATCGACAATATTTGCTAATTTTGCGGCAAAGATATTTATAAATTGAATATAAAGCAAATTTTATGGAACATTTTTCGTTGCATCAACTCCCCTACCCTTCTCTTGAACGGATAGGTTTGACTAAAGATAAAATTCTGTCTCTTGACAAAGATAATCTAAAACGTTTACTGTCAGGACATCGTACTGATATTATGCGTTTTGACTTTTTCGAGCAAGGCAGACGTATTATCATGGACGGAAAACTGCTTTTAGAGCGAAAGGATAACGAAATAAAGGCTTCTTTTATTCCGGTACGCAAGCAAATTCAAAACGATTACAACCTTTCAAACGACGAACTGGTTAAGTTGTACACCGGAAAACTTATCACTAAAAACATTGACGGCCAACGGCACCTGTTACAACTTGACCGGGATACCAACGAAATCATCAGAGCCAAAACGGCTCATATAAGATTTCCTTTCAACATTGAAAAAAAGGAACGTGACAAACTTCTTACCGGCAAGAGCGTTAATGTTGAAACAACTAAAGGGAAAAGAAAAGTAAGGCTTGATTTACTTAACAACAGAGGCTTTTCTTTTGACGGCGAAGAAGTCAGGCTAAGATACTTTGGAACGCATTTTTCTGAAACCGACTTAAAGACATTGGATTTGGAACAGTACAACCTTAAAGAATATGACAGACAGCGTTTAATGGACGGATTTAAATCTGGGTTGCTTGAATTGCAGGATGGCAGAAAGGTGAAACTGTTACTCGAAAGAAACGCCGACAGAACGATTTCCCTTCAAATCTTCCCGGTAAAAAACGAAATCAACAACGATATCAATCTGAATCCGCAGCATATCGAGAAACTAAAACTTGGTGAAACGGTTGTGTATGAATTAAATGGCGTCAAATACGTATTTCAGTTAGACCGCGAAACAAACGATTTGTTGCGGCAGCCTGTATCCAATGTAGTTCCTGACATTATTCGAGGCATTACCCTCAAACAGGATGAAAAGGCAAGGCTGCTTAACGGCCAATCCATTTCTCTGATTAATATTCAAACAGGCGAAACGATTACGGCAAGAATTGAACTGAATCATAAACAGGGAATCGAATTGAAGGATGATACGCAAAAGTTGAAAAGACTGTACGCTGCCGGTGAAAATGCCAATATGGAACTTGAAAAGTTATTGACGAATCGAGTTGAACAGGATAAGTTTTTAAACCGAAACAACCTTCAAAAATCCGACCTGGCAAATTCAGCCCGGGCGGCTTTTGACGAGAAACAGAAATTCTATTTTGACTACCACAATCCGGGCGTTGTAGGTTTTATCAGAACGGATGAAAACCAGGCGGAGTTTATGGCGTTTATTCAACAAAATCAGGTGGCACATTCGATAAAAATATAAATTGTAAAATACAAAATATAAAATAAAGAATATAAAATATAAAATATATAATACAAAAGACATAATACATAATACAAAATATAAAGATATGGAAAGTAATGATTTGAAGAATTTGAGTACGGATGAACTGATTCAGTTGCATCAGGCAGGTGAAATTGACACGCTGCAGTTTGTAATGGCCAATGAGGAAACCTCAGAGATGTTTCGTCAAAGTTGTATTCTTTACAACATTCAAGACCCAACGAATGAAATAGCCGAAGACTGGTACAATCACCATGAGGCTAATCTTGAACCGTATTTGTCCCCTGTTATGGAAATGATTTAATACCTTATTATTATGGCTGATTTTAAGACGAAAGCACTTGAACAGTTTGCTGAACTTATGATTGAAAAAATCAATCAAGTTAGCACGGACTGGAAAAAACCATGGATTACCAGTACGATTGGATTGCCGAGAAATGCAATAACCGGACGTGCTTACAATGGTTTTAATGATTTGATGCTTGCATTACACACTGAAAAAAAGGGGTTTCCTTATCCTGCCTTTCTTACATATAAACAGACACAAGATGCCGGTTCGCAGATATTAAAAGGCGCAAAAGGCTTTTATGTGTTTTTATGCATGCCCAATTACCAAAGCATAGAAAATCCGTCCGAGTTTATAAAGCCAAACGAATATCATAATCTTTCAGAAAGCGAAAAGAAAAATTACAGATATCGTTCAACTATTAGAGATTTCGTGGTATTTAACGTTGCACAAACTTCAATAGAAAAAGATAATCCAGAACTTTATGCAAAAATAATCGGGCGATTTCCCCAAATTAAATTGAATGATGAAAATGGAATGATGGTTTCGCCACAACTTGATAATATGCTCAATAACAATTCCTGGCTTTGCCCAATTAATGTAAAACAAAGCAATCAAGCATATTACCACATAATTGATGATTTTATCAACATGCCGTTAAAAGCTCAATTTGAGAGCGGCGATAGATTCTATTCTGATTTGTTGCACGAAATGGCTCATTCTACCGGTGCGGAAGGTCGGCTTAACAGGGTAAATTCAAAATATTTTTCCGATGCAAGATATGCGAAAGAAGAACTTGTTGCTGAATTGACATCCGCTTTATCTGCATTGTCTTTGCAGATTACTGCCGGATTGCAGGAACATAATGCGCAATACCTAAAAGGTTGGCTTGAGGGACTGAAAAGCGAACCTAACTTTATTTATACGTTGCTTACTGACGTTAATAAAGCATCATCAATGATTATGGGCGTAGTGAATTCGAAAGAAGAACTTGAAGAAACATTAAAGACAGGACTGGCAGAGGACTTTACAAAGGTTGAAGCGGTCAAGCCCACAGCAGAGAAACAGGAAGAAACGTTCTTCGGATTACAAAAGGGGCAACTATATCTTTTTGGCGGGGATAACAAACCGATTCAATTTACAGGCGCGACTGCCGGTGGTATGCTTAACTTCAAATATCCCGATTCAGGAAAAACACTCCAACTGCAAACCAATGGCAAGCCGCCAAAAGGGTTAAAACCTTTTTCCCCGGAAAATGATTTAAGCCTGAATCTTTTCGATGCCAATTCTGAAAACAAAAAATTTACCGAAAAAGAAATTCCCGGCGCAACACTTAAAAATATGGGAATCAAATTTTCCGAACTGTCTGTTGTCAATAAACATAATTTGTTGAATGGAAAAGATACAAACGAATTAACAATTAAAGATTCGGCAGGCTTTAAAATGCAAGCCAGATTGTCGTTGAGACGCAATGCGGATAATTCTGTTACGCTGTTCTATAAGCCGGTTCAAACAGAAAGTGTTGCGAAGGGAATAAAAATGTAGTTGCCATGGAAAGAAACGAAGCAAATTCAATTATCGACAAGATTCAAAGGGATTTGGAAATACAAAAATCTCAATTGAAATTGTTTGAGGGTGTACTCGAAAGATGCAATTACATCGTTGAAGTAGGCGCTTATACGCTTTCGACGGAAGAACAAGGTATTACGGCTATGTATGTTAATAAATTAACTCCAACTCAATGGGGTAAAGAGGCAGCAGAAGCAAACGCCAGAATGTTGAGAGAAAGGGGGGTAAACAAACATATTCGTGTAGTGGACAAACTGACCTGGTATAATGAACAGATTAAAAGCAAAGAGGAATCGTTGAAGATTCTTACACAATACGTTAGTTCGTTAAACAAAAAGAATCATTACGACAGGCTGATTGAAACGAGACCTTTATACGAAAGGATTGATAAATATTTTACCCCGCAAATGTATAACGATTTGGGTGGTGATAATTCCGATATCCTTAAGTATGTTAAATCGATTGACACACACAATTTTTGCGATAATGCGCATGTTTATTTCGAGTTCACAAATGGCGCTTCAAATCTGTGTTCCGGTTTCTATCTTTTAGGATATGACAGCATTACAGGCTATGAAATGGTTGAAGGCTATGGCGGAATTAAGAGCGATGATTATAAATACAATGTGGGATTTGTGCTTAATAATCAGCCTTCTATAAAATGGGATAACGTTAATTCGGATGAACTTCAAAGTTCAATACAGCATTACATGCAGTTGAATGAGAAAGCCTGCCTTACGGAAAAAAAAAATGGGTTTCAATTCAGCGAAAATGAAATACCAAAAGGCGAATTAAAACAGGCGGGGATAAAAATCGCCGATTTGTCTGCAGTAGACATGAATAATCTACGGCAGGGAAAGGAAACGGGCGAAATCGCAATCGTAACAAAAGGGGAAAAACAGGTGGGGACGATAAGATTGGTTCGAAAGGAGGATAATTCGGTTTCAGTTTCTGTAAATCCGGGTGTACCAAATAGGGTTGCGAAGGGGATAAAAATGTAAATAGTTTGGGAAAATAAAAAATATTTGTAGTTTTGACATTAAATAGAAGCAATTATGGCTTATAAATGGAAACCGTCGGCAACACAACGCAGGGAATTCGCGCAGCGAATGAAAGACCCCGATGAAAGGGCTACTTACGAAGCAAGAAAAGTGGAACGTGCCGATAAACGCAGGGCAGGCTCTCAGTATGATTATGAGAAGGCGGGTGGATATTTTGTTCCAACTAAAGCTCAACACGATTTTTGTTTTCAAAACTTGCACTTGTTTGGGACACCCAAAGAACGTGATGCAGCCGAAATAGTTATGAGCGCATGGTCGTGCGCCGAAAAGGTTCATCGCGATTACTTACACATAGTGAACGAGAAAATCAGAAGTTCTTCGGTTTCCTTGCTTGTTAATCCTGTTTTGAAGGTAAAGGATAATAGCATAAACCTGTACGCGACTTTGATTAAAAATATGATAAACCATATTCCCGATTTAAAGCCTGTTAACTATTTTACCAAAAAAATGTTTAACGATTTGGGAGGTGAAAATTCGGCGATTTTCAAACACACAAAAAGCATCGTATTATACAATTTGACTGATACTGATAAAGTCTATATCCATTTTGAACTCGATAATCAGGCTTCGCATGAATACAGCGCGTTTTGCATAAGGTTTTACAATAATAGTTGCGAAGAATATCATATAGCGCAAAGAAGTCATGACACCAATCTGTGTTGGGAGCAATATGTTTCATCAGATAAACAGCTTGAACAAAATTTGAAAAACTCGTTGCGCCTGAAAGAATTTGCCTTCGAGGAAAGGGAAGTACAAGCAACACTTTTAAGCGGGAAGATTAAAAGCTCCGAACTGTCTGCCGTTGATATAAATAACCTAAAGAAGGGAAAGGAAACAAAAGCGCTCAATGTGTTGGATGACAAAGGGGAAAGGATTGAGGCTACCCTTTCGCTGAAACGAAATGGGGATAATTCTGTGTCGTTAATCGTAAATCCGATTCAGACTTCAGAAAAAATCAAATTTTCTCAAAAAATATAAAATACAAAATATATTATACAAAATACATAATATAAAATACATTTTATGAAATGGAAAATATGGATAAAATCAAACTGGTCGTAATTGATGAACATACGTTGGCCTATATTACCCCTGATAATCCAAATTATGCTCATATCCTTCATGCTTCTATTTTAAAAGGTTCTTATTATCAGCCTTTTGGGGTAATTCCAATAACTAATCGAAATGTGCGGATGGCATCTGAATCGGATTTTAAAGAGTTTCGCGTTGATTTTTCAGGATATAATAATGATAACTACGCTTTTCAAACAAAAAGCAACAAAATATTTAATGAAAACGATGTAGATAAACACTATCTTAATCAACATGGAATAAAATGGAGTGAACTGTCGGAAAAATTTAAGAACGACCTGCTAAAAGGAAAAGAAACAGATTTAATTGCGCTTAAATACGATGGCGGATTTGTTGATGCGACTTTAAGGTTAAGGCGTGAACCTGATAATTCCGTAAAAATGCTGGTGAAATTGTTTAATAGAGAAGAAATTATAAAACAAGGTATTAAGAGGTAGATATATGGCAACATTCAGGGATTACAGGGATAGGGTTTCAATACTTCAGGTTGCAGAACACTTGGGGTATAAACCGGTCAAAGGGAAATATACAAAGGCGCGTCCTGTATTGCAGGATGCCGCCGGTGATACCATCCTGATTAAAAATCCTACCAATCCCTCAATGCAGTTGTACTGGAACTTGGGCAACTCGCTTGAACATGGCAGTGTCATTGATTTCGTACGCAATAATATTTCTCGGTTTACCGAACAGGGAAGAAATGAAACTGACAGCATCAATAAAATCCTGTCCTCATTTTCTGGCATCGCGTATGACAATTCTCAATACCTTGATTATAAGATTTCCGAACAAAAACGTTTTAATCTGAATGATTATCACGTCGTAAATCCAGAAGTTCGGGCGTTGTCGTATCTTTCCAATGAAAGAAAAATAAGTGCCGAAACCATTTGCGACTTTCTTCCTTTTATCCGAATTGTCGAAAATAACGGATACAAAAATATTGCGTTCCCCTATACCGTTGCAGATGAAAATACCATCGTAAAAGGATATGAACTTCGGAATTTCGGCGGATTTAAAGCATTCACGGAAGGAGGGGACAAAGTTAATGCCTCATGGGTTGCAGACTTCTCACCTACCAATGTACAGGTAGCAAAAGTTTTCTTCTTTGAGAGCGCTATCGATGCCATGTCATTCTATGACCTCAAACCTGTGCCTTTTGAAAAAGAAAGGTCGGTTTTTGTTTCATCCGGCGGAAATCCTTCTGTCAATCAGTTTCTGCATGTTCTGAACGCTTATCCGAATGCCCTGCAGGTATATGGATGTCACGATAACGACCTGCATGGTCATCTATTTGATATTCAACTTGCATGCGTCAAAGACAATATGACTTTGTTAAAACGGAAAAATGGCGATAAGGTTGATTTTACAATCAACGATAAAACATTTCAAATGGCTCTGGACAAGATAAACCTGAAGAATTTTATGGCAAAATTGGGGGTGGAAACAAAAGTTAAATCCCTGAAACCAACTATCGGAAAGGACTGGAACGAAGCCTTGCAAAACAAATTCGTTCCAAATGTGGCAAAAAAACCTGTTTTTGGAATTAAATAACTAACAATTAAAATCATACCACTATGAGTGACGGCGCAGACGATATCGCGAAAGTTCAACACGAGGCTGTTGATGTATTGGCAAAAATTTTTATTGGCTTAGGCGCAAGGGGCAGAAAAAATGATGATTTTTTTTCTGTCAAACGAATGGGGGATTCTGTAAAACTAACGTCTCTTTTAGATGGAAAAGAGATTGATTGCAGAACCAAACAAGACGTTGAAAAGGGGGCTGCGAATATCGTTGGAAATAAAAATTTCTACGACAGCCTTATCGAACGAATACCTGTTTATGATAACCTGAAAGGAAATGCAAATGAGTATTTTACGCCGAAAATGTTTAATGACTTGGGCGGACAGGATTCGGCAATTCTGAAAAACATTGAATCAATCGGAATCAATAACTATGGGGGAATCAAACACTCCTTTCTGGCATTTCCCAATAACGCTTCTGCTGATTTTGAGGGGTTTTATCTATCTCACCATGAAAACGATAAATACAAAGTTGGATTAATCGGCAGGGATGGAAAAGAAATGCAATGGTTTGAGGTGGGCTCTAAAGAACTTGAAAATAAAATAAAGGAAATCATACAATTAAACGAGAAAGCCAACCTATTAAACAAAAAGGAAGGATACCTTTTCAGTGAAAACGAAGTTGATAAAGAGAAACTCAAACAGTTTGGTATCAAATGGGGCGATTTATCCGAAATGCAAAAAAATGACCTTCTGAAAGGCAAGGAAACTTCTTCCCTGACAATTACACGAAATACAAACGGGAAAAAAATATATGAGAAGGGGCATTTGAAGCTTGCTCGAACTGGGGCAAATTCGGCAGATATTTTGTTCAGGCAACAAATTGGTGGTATCAAGAAAGGACTTAAATTAAAAATGTGAATGATGGATATATTTGAAGTTACAACAAAAGACGGCTCACAGACTGTTTATGGCTGTGAATTTGAAAAAGGGGTTTATTTTTCTGGACTGTATCAAGGTTTACCAACAGTTACGGATAATATAAATAATTTTTGCCCTGTTGGTTATACAAAAGACGAGGCTATTGATTGGATGGTAAATCCCGAAAGAGGGGCTGTCCTGTTCGACATCTTTAAGGACGGTTTATTTAATTTTTATCCGGATGGCAGCGAGGAACGATACATCCAAAAGGTAAGAACTAACAACCTCCGAAGGGAACTTAAAAGGGTAGGGGTTGATTTTAATTTTCTTTCCGTCAAACAAAAAAATGACCTTCTGAAAGGCAAGGAAACAAAAAATGCTTTTTTTATTCAAGAAAGCAAAAATGGGGTTTTATCTACCAGATATGTTACGATTAAACCATTATTTGACAGGTATAATGATGTGACGCTTGTATTCAATGACCAACAGCAGGTTTCAAACAAGTTGAAAATGTAATCTAAAGTTTCAGCGCGATGGATATTTTTGAGATGACTACGAAAGACGGAACTCAAACCGTATATGGTTATGAGTTTGAAAAGGGGGTGTATTTTGCCGGTCTTTATGAGAATTTACCGTTGGTTACGGACAACAAGGAAAATTTTTGCCCAATCGGTTTTAACAAATTCGAGGCTGCTGATTGGAAAGTAAATCCAGAGAAAGGCTTTCATGCAATTTTTGATTATCTGAAAGGCAATTTTCGTTACTATGCTGACGGCAGTGAACAACGAATGACAACCAAGCACGACACTAATGCCAAACCGACAAAGGAAGAATATATAGCGAAATGGAATGAATTGCGTATTTACAGCGTTTGGCATCCAGATACCAAAATCAAACCTTGCATTGTCGAGGGAACGAAATCGAACGAAATTTCACTTGATGACGCCAACAGATTAACCCATAGTTCGTTTACGGTTATTTGGTCGGAAGAAGAACGGAAGACAAATAATGCAGGGCTGTCTCCAAATGAATACGATTATCACAACAAGGAACTCCTGTTTCCTCCGTTAAGCCCGAAGGATGCTGCACAATGGTTTCCCTGTAAAGGTTTAAACGATTACGATATTGAGGGCGAGGCACAGAAATATTTCAAAACAGTCAGAGAGAACTCATTAAAAAAGGCGCTTGCGAAAATCCAATGTTATGCTGATATGATGTCGGTATCCGATTTTGTTCGTTTAATGAATGGCAAAGAAACAAAATCACAACACACAATTCTTAAAATGAACGAGGATGGTGATTTGGTCAGCAAAACAGGAACGCTAAAAGCAACGTTTGACGAAAATCATCGCGCAAGTGTTTTTATTGTTCCGAAAGAATTATCTGAAAATCAAAAATTAAAACGCAAAATATGATTACGCTTAAACCGACATTTCGCTTCTGGCTGATGACTAATTTCCTGTGGATTCTTTTTATTTCCCTTTTGTTCGTTGGGGCTTGTTTGTTCCGGCTCGAATGGTATTTGAGTTATTTTTTAGGGGTGGTTACAATATTGATGGCAACGGTTTGTGCATGGAATTTCGTAGTTTTGAGGAGTATATCTTATATTATCGATTCGGAACAGCTGATTGTCAAGCGTGGCGTATTTAACCGAATCACGAACTACATGGAGTTGTACCGGGTTTATGACTATCAGAAGACACAAAATATTATTGAAGTTGCTTTCGGAATTATGAATGTGGTGATTCTGTCCAGAGATATGAGTAATCCAAAAGTTGTGTTAATGGGCATTTCAAATAATGACAGCGTAATCCCGTTTATCCGGGAAAGAGTTGAAACCGAAAAGCAGCGCAAACGGATTGTTGAATTTAATAATCCTGCAGTGACTTTCTAAAATGAAATTTTCTAATAATAATTTATAAAACATTGATTATGGCAGAATTAACAACATCAAATGGCTATCAGCAATTACTTTTAAAATATATTCTTGACTATCACCCTTATATGCAGGATGATAAACAGGATATGATTGATTTTATCGTAATGAGGGCTGCAAATGCAAAAAAAGCGTATGGGGTAGCATCTGACGAAGGGTTGGGAGGCTTTGAATGTGAACGGGCAGCTAAAGAAACACTTTTTGCCGGACTGCACTTTTCGCCCATAACCTACCTGATTGAGGTAGGGGTGGATAACTACGGTTACGAAATGGAAAAAGAGGAAGCCGTCGAAGTTTACCGGAATCCCGAAGTCAAAGCGATATTCGAGAAATACGGCGATGATATCGAAGGCGACCCGAATGAACATCTGCTTGTTGCCGAACTTGTACCCTACCTGAAACATTTGGAAGGGAAAGAAAACGTTCCTTACTCATGGCAAAAACCCAATAGCAATGAAAACTGACAAAAATATAATCGTACAGGTCGCGTTTATCTGTATGATGCTTCTAATGACGACTGCATCCGTGATGCTGATAAATAAACTTTCGTTGCTGACAGGCATAAGCACCCGCTCGGTTTCAGGTTATTTAATCGCACTTTCTTTGGCTGTGCTTGTTCTTGCTTTTCTATTAAATCGTGAACGGAAAAAGGCAAAAAAACTTTCCGAAGAATTAAAATCGTTAAAAGGGTGGGGGTTTGAGGAAAAGATAGAATCATAAATACAATATACAAAATACAAAATATATAATACATAATATAAAATATAATTTATAAAATACAAAATACAATGAAATCAAGATTTAACGCAGAATTTAGCGTTCTCCAGATTACGGACGAGTACATCTACATTGTTGATGATTGTGCGAAGGATAGTAAATCCTTAACCCATGATGTTGAAAATGTGTTGTCGTATTTGACCGATATGTACAAACTTGGAAACAAGCGTTTGTTTTACCGGGACACCGATGGACAAATTGACGAAATTGTTCACGAGAACGGGAAATTTATTGACTTTGCCCCGGGATTCAAGGGAATAGCGGATGACTTGTATAACATTTAGTTAATTCTTGCATGGCATCTTTGCGGGAAAAATTAACGGCAAATATCGATGCGATTGAGATTGTTCTCAAACTCGGCAAAGATGCGGCAACGCCCGAACAACGCCGGGTATTGAAACAATACGCGGGTTTCGGCGATTTGAAGTGTATTTTACTTGACCCATTCTATCCTGACCGCTTTTCGCAATCGGAACAACCGCTTATTCCGCTTGTACATCGGCTAAACGATGTTTTGCGCGAAAACGCACCCAATCAGTTTGGGGCCTATTATTCTTCTTTGCGTGCAAGCGTATTGACATCGTTTTATACCCCCGATGAAATTATATATGCGATTGACAATGCCTTTACCGATAACCGTCTTTCGTTTGGCAACGTGTTAGACCCGTCGGCGGGTAATGGCGCTTTTACAGCAATCAAAGGGGAAAAATATACGCTTGTCGAAAAAGACCTTCTGACTAGTAAAATACTGACAGCTTTACATCCCGATAAAAAGGTTATATCAAAGGGTTTAGAAGAAGTACCGGCAAAGATGAACAATGCGTTCAATCTCGTTGCATCAAATATTCCGTTCGGTGATTTTAAGGTGTTTGATGCTGCCTATATCAACAGCAATGACTTTAATATTCGAGAATCGACGAACGCTGTTCATACGTATTTCTTTGAAAAAGGATTGGATATGCTTCGAAATGGCGGGTTGCTTGCTTTTATTGCGCCAACAGGAATCATGGATGCAGGCGGACACACAAATTTTCGCACACATATTTTATCCCGCGCTCACCTGATTTCAGCAGTCCGGCTTCCAGAAAATACGTTTGACAGCACGATGGCGCAATCTGACCTTATCATTCTTCAAAAAGACAACAGCCGAAATTTATATTCCCACCTTTCCCCTTTTGAAAAGCAGTTTATTGAACATAAGCATATTGGCGAGAAAATTTTTGTCAACTCGTTATATGCAGACAGCAATGACCGGGTTATGGCAACAAGCAGCCGGGTTGATACGAATATGTACGGACGGCCTGATATTCGATACGTTCATGACAAGGGTGTTCCCGGAATAGCCGCTGATGTTTTGAAGACATTAAGCAATGACATAAAAAGCAATTTCAACAGAAGGCTTTATTATAATTTCAATCAGTCGGTTCAAACAAAAGCAAATCAACCAATTCAATTATCCCTGTTCGATGCCATTTCGGATTTTACGGCAACTAAATTGGAAGAAGAACAGCCGAAAACGTTTTATTTTGAAAATAAGGTATATGACCTGACAGGCAGTTTTCAGTTAAGCGGCAACGATATCGGAATTTCAAATGGGGACAATACTGCCAATTATTTCGCGGAAAAGGACGAAAACGTAAGACAACTTATCAGGGATTATGTGTCCTTGCGGGATACCTATTTCAACCTGAAAAACTTTGAAAACGAATATTTTAAGGAAAACACGTTCCTTCGCGCTGAACTTAACCGGGCTTATGATGCGTTTATAAATACTCCGTATTCACTGGCTGTCTTACACAGGCCGTTAACGATTAAAGATGTTGACGAATTTTTCATCAATGAACCTTCCTTTACAGAATTAAAGGGGCTTGAAATAAATCGGGATGGAAAAATCAGCAAAGCAGATATCTTTTTTGAGCCGGTTGCGTTCGGGCGGGAAAAAGAAATCTATACGCCGCAGGAGGCTTTAAGTTTTTCCCGAAACAGGTTCAATTCGGTCGATATGGACTATCTTATGTCTCTGACCAAACTGACAGAAATCCAAATCATCGAAGAACTGAAAGGACAGATTTTTAAGAATCCCGAAACAATGAGGTACGAAACGGCAGATGTCTTCCTTTCCGGCAACGTTGTTGACAAATACGAAAAGGCAGTCAAAATATTTGCTGATAACGCAGCGGACTTTGAATTGAAAGATGCCGTTGATGCACTCAAAAACATTATACCGGCAAAAATTCCGTTCCACGAAATCGGACTGAATTTGGGGGAACGGTGGATTCCCGAAAGATATTATTCCGCATTTGCTTCAAGCCTTTTTGACGCTCCAACCTATGTCAAGTATAATGGCATTATTGACAGTTTCGATATTATTGCCAATTCCAGCCATTATGCACACCAAAAATATGCTGTCAGTACGGCAAACCGATACTATCCGTATGAAGATGTTTTGCGCTTTGCCCTGTTGGATACCATTCCCGAAATGACAAAAAAAGTTGGATACGGCAGCAATGCAATAACTGTACCCGACACGGAAGGGATAGAGAAAATGAATGCAGCCATAGTAAGCATTCAGGCGGAGTGGAAGAAATGGGTCAATGCTTTGCCTGCCAAAAACAAATTTGATATTGAAGATATCTACAACCGTAATTACAACTGTTTTGTGCGCCCTGTTTTTGACGGCTCTTTTCAAACTTTTCCCGGACTGGATTTGTCGCTGATGAACTACAACAAATTGTATAAGTCTCAAAAAGACGCCATTCTGCGCATAAAATGTATGGGTGGCGGAATTATTGACCATACGGTTGGCGGGGGAAAAACGGCTATCATGTGCATAAGCGCCTACGAAATGCGGCGATTGGGAATTGTCAATAAACCCCTAATCGTTGGAATGAAGGCAAACACAATGGAAATTGCCGAAACATTCAGAAAGATGTACCCGGATGCCGTCTTACTTTATGCCGGTGAAAAAGAATTTTGCCGAAAGGAACGCGAAACGTTCTTGACAAATATTCAAAATAACAACTGGGACTGCATCATCATGACGCATGAACAGTTTAAGGCAATCCCGCAGTCAGCGGAAGTGGAACAACAGATTTTGACAGAAGAATTAGAAAAAATCAGAGAAACCTTATATGCCCTGAAAGAAGGTGATTATTCATTCAAACGCGCAGAAAAGGATTTGGAAAAAGCCAAGCAAAACCGCATTGCACAAATTAAGGCGCTTACTTTCAAACTTAACGAAAACAGGGATAATGTGGTGGATTTTAAAAGTATGGGGATAGACCATATCTTTTGTGACGAAAGCCACAAGTTTAAAAACACTTCGATTAAAACGAAACATACAAGGGTCGCCGGCATTGGAAACACACAGGGGTCGGAACGGTCATACAATATGAAAGTCGCCATCCGTACGATTCAGCAACGCAACAACAGGGATTTGGGCGCAACTTTCGTTTCGGGAACCACGATTGTGAATTCGCTGACGGAAATGTACGCGCTCTTTGATTATCTGCGACCGAAGGCACTGGAACAACAGTCTATTATGTCGTTCGATGCGTGGGCATCCGTATTTACAAAAAAGACCAAAGAGATTGAGTTTAACGTAACGAATGAGTTGCACCTGAAAGAACGCTTCCGGGAATTTGTAAAAGTTCCCGAACTGGCTTTGTTTTACAGCGAAATCACCGACTTCAAAACGGCTGATGATATTGGACTTGTGCGACCGGAAAAGAATGAAATTCTGGTTGCCCTCGAACAGACGGAAGAACAAAGGGATATGTACGAACGGCTCAAAGAGTTTGCACGAACAGGTGACGGCGAATATATCTTCCGAGATAATCTCACGGCGAATGAACAGACTGCCAAAATGTTAATTGCGACAAATACCGCCCGGAAGGCTGCCATAGATTTAAGGCTTATTGATGCAAACCGTTTTTCGGCAGAATCAAGCAACCGGACACAGGCGGTAGCCGAGAAGGCTTACGAGTATTACACAAAATATAATCCCTATAAAGGGACACAGTTTATTTTCAGCGATATAGGAACTTATAAAGGTCAGGACACGTTTAGCGTTTACGGCGATATCAAAGAAAAACTGATTGATATGGGCATCCCCGAAAACGAAATCAAATTTATTCAGGACTTTAAGACCGATAAGCAGCGCGAAAAACTATTCAACGAAATGAATGCCGGAAATGTGCGCATCCTGATAGGCAGCACCGAAAAATTGGGTACCGGCGTAAACGCACAGGAACGGTGTGTTGCCATTCACCATGTCAATATCCCATGGACACCGAAAGATTTTGAACAGCGTAACGGTCGCGGCATCCGAACTGGCAACCGGGTTGCAAAGATGTTTGCAAACAATAAGGTTGATGTTTTAATATACGCTACCAAAGAAACACTTGATACCTACCAATTTAACCTTATTCAAAACAAAGAGCATTTTATCGCACAGATTAAAGACAACAGCATAAGTGTCCGTTCACTCGACGAGGGCGGAATGGATGAAAACAACGGCTTGAGTTATGCAGACTACATTGCCGTTTTGTCGGGAAATACGGAACTTCTTGAAAAAGCCAAGATTGAACGCGAAATTATGCAGTATAAGACGGAGGAAAAGGTTTATCTGAATAACGGTCGAGAGCGGGATTTGAAAATCAAGAAATCTGTCAATGAATTAAACAAAACTTATATCTGCCTGGAAAGTTTTAAAAAGGATATGGAAACATACAAGGCAATCCCCAAAGACGGTAAGGGTTTTCCGTTATCCGGGGTTTTTGTAGGAAATGAACGGTTCAGGGATGTGAAAAGTTTCGGGGATGCAATTAACAAGGTGCTTGACAAGCCAAACAGGGATACAGTGAATTACCAGCAAATCGGGAGTTTTGGCGATTTTCAACTGCTGATGATTGGGGAAAAGATGACATCAGAATCAAATCAGGAAATCTACGGCAACCGGCTGTTTGTACAGGGAAACCTGAAATACCAATACAACAGGGGGAACGTGGCGAGAACATCTGAACTGGCAGGCAATTATCCAACCAATGCGCTGAACCGGATTGAATCGGAACTTATTCCGCAGTATACGAAAAGAGCCGAAGAAGAACAAAAGAAAATTGCTGCCTACAAAGCAGTTGAATATACATTTCCGAATAAAGACAAACTTGTAGCGGCAGAAATCCGGCTTGCGGAAATCAAAGCAAGCATTGAAAAAAAATATGGCACCGGTAAAACGAATGTTGGTTTGAATTTTGAGAGAGCGCAAACAAGTGGACTAAAAATCTGATAATCCCAATTGTTAATAAAAAATGCGTATTTTTGCAGTGCACTTTTAGCGAAGTGCGTCTATTTAGAACGTTATCGGCAAGCGGCGGAAGCGCAGTGGACAAGTTGGGGAAGCCGAAAACCAAATAGAGTAGGCAGAAAAAAATAAAAAAATATTATGTATGTAGTTATTTCACTTGGGCTTATAGCATTGACTGCTTTTTTTGTTGTTTGGAAGAAAACAAGCAAATTAAAAGTATTGCATCCAGATTTGTTTAGTTTTATTGTAACAATTGTCGCTACTTTTGTTGGTGTGTTTTTGGCAATTGGTTTAACTAATAAATCTGAAGAAAAGAAAGAAGAAAAAAATGTAATTAGGGTCTGCTGAGAAAGCCCTAATTCTTTGTTATATAAATAATTTTGCGTATATTTGCATCAATTAAATGCAAGGAAAAATGACAAAAGAGCGTAAAAGTCGTGCATTCAACCCTGTTTATGTGAGTCCTCGCCAGTTAGTTTTGTCCGGTTTTGAACATCCATTCGAAAGTGAGTTAGATCCATCGAATCGCTGGGTGGTGTTGGCGCATCTGATTCCGTGGGATGAATTATGCAGTGTTTATGACAAACAGGTTGGCCGTCATACTGTCGGTCGTGCACCATTGAACCCCCGCATCATACTTGGTTCTCTGATTATCAAGTATATTTGCAACCTGGATGACAGAGAAACCGTAGATCAGATATCTGAAAACATCTACATGCAGTACTTTCTTGGTTACTCAAGTTTTACAAGTGATAAACCTTTCGATGCCTCCCTGTTTGTGGATCTTCGCAAGCGCTTGGGCATAGAAAGTATTAATGCGATCAATGAGCGGATTGTACAACTCAAAACGCATTTTGAAGAAAAATCTGTGAAGAAAAACGGGATATCGCAAACAGATACGACAATTCCAACAAATGAACCATCTGAAACCAATGGTTCATCGGATGTAAAGGAGTCATCTGAACCGGTTATGGAAATTGCTGAAGATTTGCCTGTTGGTGAGAAAAATGATTCTATTGTTTCTCCTGCCGGAGAAGTTCACAAAGGTCGCCTCTTGCTTGATGCCACGGTTTGTCCGCAAGACATTGCCTATCCGACTGATCTGGATTTGCTTTCCGATGCCCGCGAGAAATCTGAACATTTGATAGACTGCATTTTCGATAAGCATCTTCATGGGGAAAAACCCCGTACTTACCGCAGGATAGCCCG
>Ga0209628_10000956_pt1 | contig 18153 bp, 18 predicted proteins | sample TergutCu122P4_FD_187285 | JGI IMG/M metagenome (GOLD analysis project Ga0209628, IMG submission 187285) | Cubitermes ugandensis P4 segment gut microbial communities from Kakamega Forest, Kenya - Cu122 P4 (SPAdes) (version 2) | ecosystem: Host-associated > Arthropoda: Insects > Digestive system...
CAGGTAGCCGCCGCTGTCGATTTCGGCGACGTCGGCGTCCCAGGTCTGCGGGTTCATGGCCACCATCATGTCCACGCCGCCGCGGCGGCCGAGCCAGCCGTCTTCGGTCACGCGCACTTCGTACCAGGTGGGCAGGCCCTGAATGTTGGAGGGAAAGATGTTGCGCGGACTGGCCGGCACGCCCATGCGCAGCACGGCCTTGGCGAACAGCTCGTTGGCCGAGGCCGAGCCGGAGCCGTTGATGTTGGCGAACTTGACGACGAAGTCGTTGGTGGCGGTGATGGTTTTCATTTTGTCGCCTTCTCCACGGCGGTGTTTTGCTGCGCGTGCGCCACGTCGAGCCGGAATTTCTGCATGTCCCAGGCGCCGGTCGGACAGCGCTCGGCGCACAGGCCGCAGTGCAGGCACACGTCCTCGTCCTTGACCATCACGCGCTGTGTTTTCAGGGCGCTGGATACATACAGGCTTTGCGCGGTGTTAAGCGCCTGGGCCGACAGGCGCTGGCGCATGGCCGATTCGTGGCCGTTGTGGGTGATGGTCAGGCAATCCATCGGGCAGATGTCCACGCAGGCGTCGCACTCGATGCACAGCGGGGCGGTGAACACGGTTTGCACGTCGCAGTTCAGGCAGCGCTGGGCTTCTTTCAGCGCGGTGGCGGCGTCAAAGCCCAGCTCTACTTCGAGCTTGATGTTTTTGAGCGCCTTGTCCTTGTCGGCCCACGGCACCTTGCTGCGCGCGTCGAGCGTCACGGCGTTGTCGTAGCTCCATTCGTGGATGCCCATCTTCTGCGAGGCGAAATGCGTGACCGGCGGCGGGCGCTTGGCCACGTCGCGGCCACTGAGCAGCAGGTCGATCGACAGCGCCGCCGCGTGGCCGTGCGCCACGGCGGTGATGATGTTTTTTGGCCCAAAGGCCGCGTCGCCGCCAAAAAACACCTTGGGCAGGCTTGATTGCATGGTGGTTTCATCGACCACCGGCAGGCCCGAGCGGGAGTTGAAGGCGATGCCCAGATCGCGCTCGATCCACGGGAAGGCGTTTTCCTGTCCCACGGCGATCAGCACCTCGTCGCATTCAAAGTGCGCATCCGGCTCGCCGGTGGGAATCAGCGAGCGGCGGCCATGCGCGTCGTACTCGGCGCGCACGATCTCGAAGGTCATGCCGGTGAGTTTGCCGTTTTGGTGCACGAAGGATTTGGGCACGTGGCAGTTGATGATCGGAATGCCCTCGTGCATCGCATCTTCTTTTTCCCACGGCGAGGCTTTCATCTCGTCAAAGCCCGAGCGCACGATTACCTTGACATCCGCGCTGCCCAGCCGCCGCGCCGAGCGGCAGCAGTCCATGGCGGTGTTGCCGCCGCCCAGCACGATCACGCGCTTGCCGGCTTTTTTGATGTGTCCAAAGTGCACGCTGGCCAGCCAGTCGATGCCCAGATGAATATGCGCGCCCGCCTCGCGCCGCCCCGGCACTTCCAGATCGCGCCCGCGCGGCGCGCCGCTGCCCACAAAGATGGCGTCATAGCCCTCGGCCAGCAGCGCCTTCATCGAATCGATGCGGCGCTTGCCCACGAACTCCACGCCCAGGCCGAGCACGTAGCCGGTTTCTTCATCGATCACTTCTTCCGGCAGCCGAAAGCGCGGCACCTGCGTGCGCATGAAGCCGCCCGCCTTGGGATCCTGGTCAAACACCGTCACCGCGTAGCCCAGCGGCGCCAGATCGCGCGCCACCGTCAGCGACGCCGGCCCCGCGCCCACGCAGGCCACGCGCTCACCCTTTTTGCCGCCAGCGGGCGGCCTGGGCAAGAGAGTGCGAATGTCTTCCTTCAAGTCGGCGGCCACGCGCTTCAAGCGGCAGATGGCCACCGGCTCGGGCTTGTTGCCGCTGCTGGTCTCGACCCGCGCGCGGCGGCAGGCCGGCTCGCACGGGCGGTCGCAAATGCGCCCCAAAATTCCAGGAAACACATTGGCGCGCCAGTTGACCAGGTACGAGTCCGCATAGCGGCCCGCCGCGATCAGGCGCAGGTATTCGGGAACGGGGGTGTGGGCCGGGCAGGCCCATTGACAATCGACGACTTTGTGGAAATACGCGGGGTCGCGGGTATCGCTCGGTTGCACCGGAAAGTCTCCTGGCGGTTATTTGCACGTAGGCAGGGCGCGGCCAGTTTAGCGCAAGCCCGGCGGCGCCAGATGCCGAAAAAATGAACCATGTCATTCATTTGGGCAGTGCATTTGAATTGAAAATCGCAGCTATGTTTACGCTAGCTGCCAGCGCTTGACACGCAAGCTTTTACGCATTGAATAGTTGCGAAAAGCTTGCGTAACAAGCGCAGGCAGCTATCAAACATATAGCTGCGTCGCCACTGGACAGGGCGATCGCATCTAAATTTTTAGCGGCACACTACAACTTCGTCATTCACGCGCAGTTCCCGCCTTCGCGGCAATGACAGGAAATCCAAACGGCGCATCCACTAAACCACTGCTCACTGGATTCCCGCCTTTGCGGGAATGACGATGGAATTATGGAACCTCTGAAAAACCCTGCGTGAGCCGACGCGCTTGGGTTTGGGATGGGCTGCAAGGCGCAAAGCGCAGCCATAGCCGTAGCTATGGCGAGCATTTGCAACGCAGCAGACCGCCCAAACCCAGGATGCGCCGGCCACGACAGGGTTGTTCAGAGGTTCCTTAGATGCGATTGCCCTGCGCCACTGGACAGGCGCTGTCCGCACGCGGCCTATCATCGCCGCCTTTGTTCATCAGGAGATTGATTCATGCACGCATGGCTTTGCGAAAACCCCATTGGTGTCCAGGCGCTGGTCTGGAAGGAGCTGCCCACGCCCTGGCCGGGGCAGGGGCAGGTGCTGATCCGCATTCAGGCGGCCAGCCTCAACTTTCCCGATCTGCTGATCGTGCAAAACAAATACCAAAGCAAGCCGGAACTGCCGTTTGTGCCCGGCTCCGAATACGCGGGCGTGATCGAGGCAGTTGGCGATGGCGTTACCCACCTGAAGGCCGGCCAGACCGTGGCCTGCCTGTCGGGCACCGGCGGCTTTGCCACGCACGTGCTGGCGCCAGCGGACAAATGCATACCGCTGCCCGCCGGCTTTGCGCCCGTGGACGCGGCGGCGTTCATCATGATCTACGGCACCAGCCACCACGCGCTGTTCGATCGCGGGAAGTTGAAAGCGGGCGAAACCGTGCTGGTGCTGGGCGCGGCCGGTGGCGTTGGCATGTCGGCCATCCAGATCGCCAAACTGGCGGGCGCGCGCGTCATCGCCGCCGCGTCCAGCGACGACAAACTGGCGTTTTGCAAGCAACTGGGCGCCGACGGCACCATCAACTACAGCACGCAAGACATGCGCGAGCGCCTCAAAGAGCTGACCGGCGGCCAAGGCCCGGACATCATCTACGACCCGGTGGGCGGCCCGTACACCGAGCCAGCGCTGCGTTCCATCGCCTGGCGCGGGCGGCTGCTGGTAATTGGCTTTGCGGCGGGCGAGATCCCGGCCATCAGGATCAACCTGCCGCTGATCAAGGGCGCCAGCATCGTCGGCGTGTTCTGGGGCGAATTTGTGCGCCGCGAACCCCAGGCCAACGACGCCATGATGGCGCAGTTGATCCAGTGGTACGTGCAAGGCAAGATCAAACCGGCCATCGACATGCAAATGCCCATGAGCGAGCTGAAAGCCGCCTATGCGCGCATGGACTCGCGCGCCGTCAAGGGCAAGCTGGTGCTGGTGAATTCATGAGTTGGCGGCGCTGGCATAAATCACGCCCACGAGCATAAAAATTTGCTCCCCCCCACTTGAATCGCGCGCGCGCCGGATCAACAATAGCAGCCATGAAACACTTGCTGACCCGCTTGGTACTGCCCGTGATCGCGCTGGCCGCGCTGACGCTGCCAGCTGACGGGCAGCAGATCAAACGCTGGGTGGACTCGCGCGGCGCGGTGCACTACGGCGACACCCCGCCCGCCGATGCCGCCTCGTCGCCGGTAACGGGCATTGCGCCTGCCCGGCCCCTGACCGCTGCCGAAAAAGCGCAGGCCGAGCAGGACATGCGCAAATACCGCCAGGCGCTGGCGCAGCAACCCGCCTCGGCGCCAGCCGCCGCCGCGCCGGCCCCGCAAGCGTCAGCGCTGCCGCAAGACGATAGCTGCGCATCGCAATGGGCGCGCTACAACGCCGCCTACGCCTGCATGAACCCGTACCGCATGAGCCGTGGCGCCATCCGGCCCGAGGCGTTTGAGAAGTGCCCGCAGCTTCCGCAGCCAAACTGCAGCCCGCCGCCCTGATTCCGCCCCGGTTTCAGCTTGCCAACAGCCGCGCGCCAATAGCCGCCAGCCAGATACCGGCGGCCAGCAGCAGCGCCAGCAGCACCGCTGCCGACCCCATGTCCTTGGCGCGCTTGGATAGCGGATGCCGCTCGGCGCCGATGCGGTCCACCGTGCTTTCGATGGCGGTGTTGAGCAGCTCGACCGTCATCAGCAGCAGCACCGAACCGGCCAGCAGCGCGGTTTCGACCCAGCCGCGCCCCAGCCAGAACGCGGCCGGTATCAGCACCACGGCGGCCAGCGCTTCCTGGCGGAACGCGGTCTCGCCCCAGCCCGCGCGCAGTCCGGCGGCTGAATAACCGGCGGCATACCACAGGCGCGCAAGGCCCCGGCGCGCTTTTTGTGGATTTACCGGATCCTGGTCTTGCGGTGCGGTCATGGCGTGATTGTCCGCGTATCGATCAGGCGCGTACCGGCCAGGGCGTCGTGCCAGAACTGGCGCCTGGGGTGCAGGCGGCTGGCCAGCGCCCAGATGGCGATCCAGATCGCGGTCAGCGCGGCGATCTGCGCGGCAGCCAACGGCACCAGCGCCGCCAGCGCCAGCGGCGGCGCAAACCAGAGCCAACACAGCACGTAGCGCAGCAGCGCGCGCGCCAGGCTGGGCGGCTTGCCGCTGCTGTCAATGATGCGGATGCGCCAGGTTTTCATCGCCAGCGTCTGCCCGCGCGACCAGCACCAGCCGAAATAAATGCCCAGCAGCGCGAAGACGATGGCTTGCGTGACGCGCCGCCCCGGCTCGGGCGGCATCTGGCTGGCCGCGATCAGGGCCACGGCGGCGGCGGCGGCCACCACGCCAGCGGCCAATATCCCGTCGTAAACCCAGGCCGCCATGCGCCGCCGCAGCGGCGGCGGCGCCAGTGTGGCTGAAGCGGTGGGCTGATGCATCGCGGTGACGGGTGAAAAAACTCCCCAAAGGGGAGAAACGGTCATGCCGCGCTTGTTACTGGGCAGCTTTGGGCGCTGAAGCGGCGGGCAGGGGCAGCAGTGTATTGCGATCGATTGGCACCATGGCCGATTTCAGCGTGTTCAGCGGCACCAGCACCGACGATTGCTGGTACGCGCTGGGCGGCGGCTGCGAGTCCGAGGCTGGCACGGCCACGCTGGTGGGCAGCGGCAGCACGGCGCGCTCGGCGGTGGCCGGGCGCAGCGCGGGGGCGGCGCTGACCGTTGGCTTGGGGCGCTTGCTGGCAAGGCGCTTGCGCTCTTCGGCTGGCAGCGCGCGGTATTCTTCCCATTTGGCGCGCTTTTCGTCGGCGGGCACGCGGCGCACTTCGCCAAAGTTCAGGCGCGCTTGCGTGCGCTCGGCGTCCGTCAGGCTGGCCCAGCCGGCCATGCGGGCTTGCAGCGTGGCTTGCTCATCCTCGCTCATGCGGTGAAAGTTGCGCGCCAGCGCGATCCATTTGCGCTGATGGGCGGTGCGCATGGCGGGCCACAGGGCGGCCAGCGGTTGCAGCGCTTCTTGCTGCCCGGGCGTAAGGGAGGCCCAGGCAATGCCGCCGTTGGCTGGCGCGGTGGTTTGGGTGGTCTGGGCGCTGGCGCCACCCGGCTGGGCGAGCGCCGGCCCGGCCGCCGCGGCCATGCAAGCGAAACCCAGGACCGGCAACAGGGAACGGCGCATCAGAGAAAAAACCGGGACGGCCAAAGCAGCCCCTTTAGCTTAACGGCTGGACGTGGATTGGTCCTGCCCAGCCTTGAGATATTGCAGGAAACCTTGGTCGGCGTAGGCTTGCGGGGGCAAGTCGTCGGTCAGCAGCGCGGTATCGACATCGGCCACTTCCACCGCGCGGTTATCGTCCAAAACGATGTTGATGGCCGCCAGCCCCGTGACCAGCGCCGCGGCCAGCGCGGCCGATGCCAGCCAGCCCCACATGCCCATGCCGTCGCCGCCCGGATGCAGCACGGCGGTGTTGCCGTTGGCGCCCACGGCGGACGCCCAGCGCAGCCGCCGCACCATTTGTGGCTGCGGACGGCGCACCAGCGCGCGCTCGCGCGCGGCGCGCAGACGCTCGGTGATGTCGTGCGGCAGGCTGTCTAGCCCGCCCGTCAGGCGCGCGGCCACGCGCAGCGCGTAGCGCTCTTGCAGGCGGGCGGCGTGAATCTGGTTGTAACTGGCGTTCATGGCATGATTTCCCTGGCGCGCAAAGCCTTGGCGAGGGTCTGGATGGCGCGAAAGCAGTGCGTTTTGACGCTGCCTTGCGAGCATCCCATAACCGCCGCGGTCTCGGCAAGATCCATTTCTTCCCAATAACGCAGCAAAAATGCTTCGCGTTGACGGGGCGGTAATTGCTGGATTTGTAACTCGATTTCGCTCAGGATCTGGGCGCGGCGGGCGGAATCTTCCGCACTTTCGGCCTGTTCCGAGGTGCCGGAGAGGGCTTCCAGCAGGTCAAAGTCGCCTTCGCCGTCCGGCGCGTCGAAGTCGCTCAGGTTGGAAAACAGCGCATTGCGCACCTTCTGGCGCCGAAACCAGTCCAGCGTGGTGGTGGACAAAATGCGCTGAAACAGCGGCGGCAGCTCGGCGGCGGGCTTGTCGCCGTAGTGCTCGGCCAGTTTCATCATGCTGTCTTGCACGATGTCCAGGGCGGCTTCCTCGTCGCGCACCTGATAAACGGCGCGCTTGAACGCCCGTTTTTCGACGCTCTTGAGGAAGTCTGACAGTTCCTGTTCGGTAGCCACGGCGGCTGGCCTGAATGAAGGTGGGGGGCGGTGGTTGGGGTTGGCCTGTGACGCCGGCGCGGCGATTATGCACTCTGATTGACCGCCCGGCGTTTGGCCTTGAGCGTTGAGCGCGGGCTGGCACGCCAAACGCCGGGCGCCAACCGCTCAACCCAAAGAATGCCATAATGCGCATTGCAGTCATCAAACGCAAACGGATTGCAGTCCGGCGGGCAAGTCGCCCGCTCATGGCTGGCAGTCTCAAGTTCCGCAGCGGCTCCACAAGGGCTGGCGAGGGGCACCCAAGGTTTTTCGTCAGAGAAATTCTCGAAAGGTTGATCTGGATATGGAAACAACATCCACACAAGCAAAGTCCGCCGCTTCGCAGGCGGGAGAGCCGCGCGCGCCCGAAGAATTGCGCGGCGCGGAAATTCTCATTCGCGCCCTGCAGGCCGAAGGCGTGGAGCGCGTCTGGGGCTATCCCGGCGGCGCCACGTTGCATATTTACGACGCGCTGTACAAGCAAAGCACCATCCAGCACGTGCTGGTGCGCCACGAGCAGGCCGCCGTGCACGCCGCCGACGGCTACGCGCGCGCCACGGGCGACGTGGGGGTGGCGCTGGTCACCTCCGGCCCCGGCGTGACCAACGCGGTGACGGGCATCGCCACCGCGTACATGGATTCGACCCCGCTGGTCATCATTACCGGGCAGGTCAGCTCCGCCTTCATCGGGCAGGATGCGTTTCAGGAATGCGACACGGTGGGCATCACGCGCCCGGTGGTCAAGCACAACTTTCTGGTCAAAGACGTGCGCCAGATGGCCGATGTGATGAAAAAAGCCTTCCACATCGCGCGCTCGGGCCGGCCCGGGCCGGTGCTGGTGGACATTCCCAAAGACGTGTCGTTCGCCAAGACGGCGTATGAGGGCTACCCCGAAAGCGTGTCCATGCGCTCGTACAACCCGGTGCGCAAGGGCCATTCGGGCCAGATCCGCAAGGCCATGCAACTGCTGCTGGCGGCCAAGCGGCCCTACATCTACACCGGCGGCGGCGTGGTGCTGGGCAACGCGAGCGAGCAGTTGCGCGCGCTGGCCGATCTGCTGAACTTTCCCATCACCAGCACGCTGATGGGGCTGGGGGCTTTCCCAGGCACCGACCGGTGCTTTCTGGGTATGCCCGGAATGCACGGCACGTATGAAGCCAACATGACCATGCAGAACTGCGACGTGCTGTTGGCCGTGGGCGCGCGCTTTGACGACCGCGTGATAGGCAACCCCAAACACTTCGCGCAGGGCAATGCCGAGCGCAAGATCATCCACATCGATATCGACCCATCGTCGATCAGCAAGCGCATCAAGGTGGACGTGCCGATCGTCGGCGAGGTGAAAGACGTGCTGACCGAGCTGGCCGGCATGCTGCGCGAAAGCGCCGCCAGGCCCGACGAAAAGGCGCTGGCCGCCTGGTGGGCGCAAATCGAGCAATGGCGCGCGCGCCAGTGCCTGGCCTACGACCGCGACAACAACGAGGTGGTCAAGCCCCAGCGCGTGATCGAAACGCTGTGGGAGATGACGCAGGGCGCCGACGCCTACATCACCTCCGACGTGGGCCAGCACCAGATGTGGGCCGCGCAGTATTACAAGTTCAGCCAGCCGCGCCGCTGGATCAACTCTGGCGGCCTGGGCACCATGGGCGTGGGCATACCGTTCGCCATGGGCATCAAGCTGGCGCGCCCGCAAAGCGAGGTGTTTTGCGTGACGGGCGAAGGCTCGGTGCAGATGTGCATTCAGGAGCTTTCCACCTGCCTGCAATACAACACGCCGATCAAGATCGTCGCGCTCAACAACCGCTACCTGGGCATGGTGCGCCAGTGGCAGGAGATCGAATACGCGGGCCGCTACAGCCACACCTACATGGAGGCGCTGCCCAACTTCGTCAAACTGGCCGAGGCGTATGGGCACGTGGGCCTTTTGATCGAGCGCCCGCAAGACATCGAACCGGCGCTGCGCGAGGCGCGCAAGCTCAAGGACCGCACCGTGTTCATGGACTTTCGCACCGACCCGACCGAAAACGTCTTCCCCATGGTGCAGGCAGGCAAGGGCCTGACCGAGATGCTTTTGGGCGGAGCCGACTACTGATTTTTTAGCAAGGCCAATCTATTGCCCGCCAAACCCACCGCTTACCGGCGGCGGGCGAGGGCGGCAAAAAGAGGAATCCAGACATGAAACACATCATTGCCGTTCTGATCGAAAACGAACCGGGGGCCCTGTCCCGCGTGGTGGGCCTGTTCTCGGCCCGCGGCTACAACATCGAGTCGCTCATCGTCGCGCCGACCGAGGACGAAAGCCTCTCGCGCATGACCATCCAGACGCGCGGCTCCGAGGAGGTGATCGAGCAGATCACCAAGCACCTCAACCGCCTGATCGAAGTGGTGAAAGTGGTCGATCTGACCGAAGGCCCCTACATCGAGCGCGAGCACATGATGGTCAAGGTGCGCGCCGTTGGCAAGGAGCGCGAGGAAATCAAGCGCACCTGCGACATCTTTCGCGGCCACGTGATCGACGTGACCGACAAGAGCTATACCATCGAACTGACGGGCGATCAGGGCAAGAACGACGCTTTCCTGAACGCCATCGACAAAACCGCCATCCTCGAAACCGTGCGCACCGGCGCCAGCGGCATAGGCCGCGGCGAGCGGCTGCTGCGCGTTTAACCGTTATCCCAAGGAGAAAAATCCGTGAAAGTTTTCTACGACAAAGACTGCGACCTGTCGCTCATCAAGGGCAAGACGGTAGCCATCCTCGGCTACGGCTCGCAGGGCCATGCGCACGCGCAGAACCTCAACGACAGCGGCGTCAAGGTCGTGGTCGGCCTGCGCAAGGGCGGGGCCAGTTGGCCCAAAGTCGAAAAGGCCGGCCTGAAAGTGGCCGAGGTGGCCGAGGCCGTCCGCCAGGCCGACGTGGTGATGATCCTGCTGCCTGACGAGCAGATCGCCAAGGTCTACCGCGAGGATGTGGAGCCGAACATCAAGAAGGGCGCCTCGCTCGCCTTCGCGCACGGCTTCAACGTGCACTACGGCCAGGTTGCGCCGCGTGCCGATCTGGACGTGTGGATGGTCGCGCCCAAGGCCCCCGGCCACACCGTGCGCAACACCTACACCCAGGGCGGCGGCGTGCCGCATCTGGTGGCCGTGCACCAAAACCAGAGCGGCAAGGCGCGCGATCTGGCGCTGTCTTACGCCATGGCCAACGGCGGCGGCAAGGCCGGCATCATCGAAACCACCTTCCGCGAAGAAACCGAAACCGACCTGTTCGGCGAACAGGCGGTGCTCTGCGGCGGCACGGTGGAACTGATCAAGGCCGGTTTTCAGACGCTGGTGGAAGCCGGCTACGCGCCCGAGATGGCCTACTTCGAGTGCCTGCACGAACTCAAGCTGATCGTGGACCTCATTTATGAGGGCGGCATCGCCAACATGAACTACTCGGTCTCCAACAACGCCGAATACGGCGAGTACGTGACCGGCCCGAAGATCGTCACCGACGACACCCGCAACGCCATGCGCCAGGCGCTCAAGGACATCCAGACCGGCGAATACGCCAAGAGCTTCATTCTTGAAAACGCCGCCGGCGCGCCCACGCTGCAAAGCCGCCGCCGCCTGAACGCCGAAAGCCAGATCGAACAGGTCGGCGAAAAACTGCGCGCCATGATGCCCTGGATCAAGGCCAACAAACTGGTAGACAAGGCGAAAAACTGAGTGCTTCAAGCCCCGCTACCAACGTGAAAAAGGCCACCGATGCGTGGCCTTTTTTACTGGGTACGCGGCCGCCAGATTTTCCCCTCTCCCGCTTGCGGGAGAGGGAATCTCTACGCATCAACCACGCCGCTTGCGCCCAAACGCTGCCAGCATCAGCAGCGCCAAGGCCAGCGCAGCCAGCATTGCCGGGTTCAGCGCTGGCACGGCGGTTGAGGTTGCCGAGCGCAGCCAGATGGTGGATGTCATGCCGCCCGGGCTGCGGGTGGCGGTGCTGACAAACAGGCCATCAGCGGTGGTGGTACCGGTCAGCTCGATATTCACCGCCGGGGTGTTCGGCGCTGTCAGATCGAACGTGCAAACAATGGATTCAGTGTCTTTCAGGACTGCTACCGGAGTCGGCGGCAAGCACTGAACATTGCCCAGCGTGCCGCCGCCGCTGGCAACAACCGGATCGCAAGTCACATTCAGCGCATCCGGCCCGGTTTGCGGCGGCGTCTGGCCGGAATCGGCGTTGCTGCAAATGAGCTTGCCTTGCACCGTCTGGCCCGGCTTGATGGTGGAAGGCAGGCCGGTGAACTGCGCCTGGAGCGTGGCGGGCGCGGCGGTGAGGGTGCGCATGCCGCGCGTCAGGGTTTGATTCAAACCTGTCCCATCGAACGTCAATTCGGTAACGTTGTTGAGCCAGCATGGAATTCTGGGATGTGAGGCTGCCGTGGAACTTGGCCCAGTGTGTACCAGCGTTGCTGTGCCGGGATTAAAGCTGAATTCCGAAGCCAAGGCCGGATCCACACCAGACAGATCGCAGCCGGTTCCAGGTGGCATTATCATGCCTTCCATATAGCCATTGAGATTGGTAATGACGAATGACAAGTTTACCGGAGTCGAGAAAGTCCATTTCTGGATGCCCTCGCTGGGATACCATTGGTAATGACCATCAGCGGTGAAACCACCGACCCAGCCCCCAGACGCTGGGCCGGGATTGGTTGCGGCCGACCAATCCACGCCGTTACTCAGCGTACCGTTTATTGGCGGCGCGCCAAGCGTGGTCAGAGGCACATCAGCCGGAGCGGCGCTTGCCGTCAGCGGAGCGAGCAAGCCAAAGATCAGCACCGCCGCAAAGGCGGGCAGAAAATAGCGCAGGGGGGAGAAAAAATGCCGCCCGGAGCGATAAACCGGGGGAGGAGAAGGGATTAAATCAGGAGAACAGTTACAATTTGTAACAGAGGGGGGGGGTAAATCTTGATAGACATCAATTTTTCAGAAAGCATAGCGCGCCTCCGTGGATGGTTAAGTGCTTGGAAAAGCGGCACAATCCTTGCCTTTTTGCAAGCGCAAGGCCATGCCGTGCGAGCATCGTAGCACGAAGCAGTGCAAGTCGTAACGAAAAGTTTGTGCAGCCGCTGGTTGTGTGAAATAGTGCGTATGATTTCAGGCCATGCTGCTGATTTAGTAGCTGCCAGCGCTTGCTAGACGGATGTTTACGATATGAAACGATGGCAAAGGCCAGCCAATCAAGCGCTGGCAGCTATAAATTCAGGACTTACGCACGCGCGCCTGTGCCTGTGTTGGGCGGGCAAGTGGCGTATGGGCGAAAAATTTTTCGCCCACGCGCCAAGCCTGGTTGATTCATGAAGTCAAGATTCGAATGCCAACGGCCCGTTACACTGTCTCTGCGATTTTTCCTCTCTGCCGCTGGCGGCAGAGGGCGCAGCAAAATCAAAACCGCATTCGATGAACGAACCCGATCCTCAGTCCACGCCACCCACGCCAGCCGAGGGCGCTGCCATCAGCCTGCGCCAGCGCCGGTTGCGCAAGGGGCTGTATCCGCTGCCCACGCTCATCACGCTGGCGGCGCTGTTCGGCGGTTTTTACGGCGTCGTGATGGCGATGAACGGGCGGTTCGACCTGGCCACCATGGGCGTCTTCGCGGCCATGGTGCTCGACAGCCTGGACGGGCGCGTGGCGCGCATGACCGGCACGCAAAGCGCTTTTGGCGAGCAGATGGATTCGCTGGCCGACATGGTGAGCTTCGGCGCCGCGCCGGCGCTGATCGCCTACCAGTGGGCGCTGCAACCGCTGGGCAAGATTGGCTGGTTTGCCGCCTTCATCTACTGCGCCTGCGCGGCGCTGCGGCTGGCGCGCTTTAACGTCAATACCGGCGTGGTGGACAAGCGTTATTTTCAGGGGCTGCCATCGCCAGCGGCGGCGGCGCTGGTGGCCGGTTTTGTTTGGCTGACGGTGGCCGTGGTGGACGCGCATCGCGAAGCGCCGCTGTTTCACCAACTCATCAACGCGCTGGGCGGCGCGCGCGTGGCGCGCGGCGATTTTTCTTGGCTGATGTTCGCCATCACCCTGTTCGCCGGCCTGACCATGGTCACCAACATCCCCTACTACAGCTTCAAGGATTTCGGCGGCCGCCGCAGCATGCCGTTCGCGGTGCTGGTGGCCGCCGCGCTGCTGCTGGCGGTGATCAGCATCGAACCGGCCACCGTGCTGTTCCTGATCTTCGTGGCCTACGCGCTTTCCGGCTACGTGGTCTACGCCGTGCGCAAAGCGCGCGGCCAGCACGCCAGCATCGTCAGCACCTCCACCGACGAACCGGACGAGCGCGGGTTGCATGATTGACAAGACGCCGCCAGTAAAGCGTGTGCAGACGCAGCGCTGATTTGTGCCACCAGCGCGCCTTGCTGCCTTAAAATCAAACACTTTGTCTTGCGTGGCGCGGTTTTGCGCCGCGCTTGGGTCTTTGCCTTCCAAACCACAGAAAGAAGTGAGCTTCATGGCTATTGAACGCACCCTGTCCATCATCAAGCCCGATGCCGTTGCCAAGAACGTGATCGGCCAGATTTACGCCCGCTTTGAGGCCGCTGGTCTGAAGATCGTCGCCGCGCAGATGCGGCACCTGTCGCGCCGCGAGGCCGAGCAGTTTTACGCCGTGCACAAGGATCGCCCGTTTTTCAAGGATCTGGTGGACTTCATGATCTCCGGCCCGGTGATGGTGCAGGCGCTGCAAGGCGAGGGTGCGATTGCCAAGAACCGCGATTTGATGGGCGCCACCGATCCCAAGAAGGCCGCCAAGGGCACGATTCGCGCCGACTTTGCCGATTCGATTGACGCCAACGCGGTGCATGGATCGGACGCGCCGGAGACCGCCGCCGTGGAAGTGGCGTTTTTCTTTCCTGCGCTGGCCATTCACAGCCGCTGAATACAGCCGCCAAATTGCAGCCGCTGATTGGCGCCAGATGACCGCCGCTTTGCTCAACCTGCTCGATTTGGACCGCGAGGCTTTGGCCGCGTGGTGCGGGCAGTTGGGCGAAAAGCCTTTTCGCGCCACGCAGTTGTTTCGCTGGATTCACCAGCGCGGCGCGGGCGATTTTGGGCAGATGAGCGATCTGGCCAAGTCGCTGCGCGAAAAGCTGGCGGGCCGTGCCCAAGTGTGCGCGCTGCCGGTGCTCGGTGAACAAAAGTCAGGCGATGGCAGCGTCAAATGGCTGTTTGACGTGGGCGATGGCAACGCGGTTGAGGCGGTGTTTATCCCGGAGGATGATCGCGGCACGCTGTGCATTTCATCGCAGGTTGGCTGCGCGGTGGGCTGCCGGTTTTGCGCGACCGGGCATCAGGGCTTTAGCCGCAATTTGAGTACCGGCGAGATCGTGGCGCAGCTTTGGTTTGCCGAGCACGCGCTGCGGCGCAATCTGGGCACACAAGAGCGCGTGATCTCCAACGTGGTGCTGATGGGCATGGGCGAGCCGCTGCAAAACTACGACCGCGTGTTGCCCGCCTTGCGCGTCATGCTGGATGACCACGGCTACGGGCTGTCGCGGCGGCGCGTGACGGTGTCCACCTCCGGCGTGGTGCCGATGATCGACCGGCTGGCGCGCGATTGCCCGGTGGCGCTGGCGGTGTCGCTGCACGCGCCAACGGACGGCTTGCGCGATGCGCTGGTGCCGCTCAATCGCAAGTACCCGCTGGATGAACTGCTGGCGGCCTGCACGCGCTATCTGGCAAGCGCGCCGCGTGACTTCGTCACGTTTGAATATTGCATGCTGGATGGCGTCAACGACGCGCCCGAGCACGCGCGCGCGCTGATCGATCTGGTGCGCCGTCACGGCGCGCATGGTCTGCGCTGCAAGTTCAACCTGATTCCATTCAATCCGTTCCCGCAGTCCGGGCTGGCGCGCTCGCCCATGCCGCGCGTGCTGGCGTTTGCCCGGCTGCTGGGCGATGCGGGTATCGTCACCACCGTGCGCAAAACGCGCGGCGACGACATTGCCGCCGCCTGCGGCCAGTTGGCCGGTGACGTGCGCGACCGCACCCGCGTGCACGGGCGCATGGCGCGCCAGCGCGCGCCGGCTTTGCATCACGTGCCGCCGCCGCGCGCGCCGGCATCAAGAAAGGTTGTCTGATGTTTATCGTGTCATTGCTGAAAAATTTGCGGCTGTGGGCCGCGCTGGGTCTGCTGGTGATACTGGCTGGCTGCGCCACTTCAGGGTTTGGCGGCGGCGCTGCTTCGGGCGAGATTCAGACCGCGGTTGACGACACCGATGCGCGCAAGCGCGCGCGCACGCGCCTGACGCTGGCGGCCAGCTATTACGAGCACGGCCAGCCCACGGTGGCGCTGGACGAGGTGAAAAGGGCCATCCAGGCCGACTCCAGCTTTGCCGATGCCTACAACTTGAGCGGCCTGATTTACCTGGCGCTGAACGAGCAGGGGATGGCGCAAAACCATTTCGAGCGCGCCATCTCGCTCAATCCGCGCGACGGCAACGCCATTCACAACCTGGGCTGGCTGCAATGCCAGCAGGGGCAGTACGCGGCGGCGGCGCAGTCGTTTCAGCGCGCGCTGGCGATCCCCAGCTATACGGAGCGCCCCAAGACCATGATGGCGCAAGGCGTGTGCGAGGCGCGCGGCGGCGATCTGGCGCAGGCCGAGGCAACGCTGATGCGTTCCTACGAGCTGGACGCTGGCAACCCGGTCACCGGCTACAACCTGTCGGCGGTGCTGTACAAGCGCGGCGACTACAACCGCGCGCAGTTTTACATCCGCCGCATCAACAACGGCGAATACTCCAACGCCCAATCGCTGTGGCTTGGCATCCGGGTGGAGCGCCGGTTGAAAAACACGCAGGCCATGGACCAGCTGGCGGCCCAGTTGCGCCGGCGTTTTCCGCAGTCGCCCGAGCTGTCGGCCTATGAGCGGGGCGCTTTCGATGACTGATGAGGCGGCAGGCAATAGCGCCGCGCAACCGCCCAGCGCGGGCGCACTGCTGCGCCAGTTGCGCGAAGCGGCCGGCGTATCAACCGGGCAAGTGGCCAGCGCGCTGAAAGTGGCGCCGCAAAAAATCGAGGCGCTGGAAGGCGGCCACTATGACCTGCTGCCCGACGCCACGTTTGCGCGCGGCCTGGCCGCGGCCATCTGCCGCGCCCTGCATGCCGACCCCGCGCCGGTGCTGGCGCTCATGCCGTCGGCGGTCAACACTTTGCGCCCGGCGGACGATCACGTCCACCAGCAGTTCAGGCGCCCGGGCGATCGCCCCGCGCCAATGGTGGCTACCGGCATATCACGGCGGCTGCTGATCGCCGTCTTTGTATTTCTGGCCGGGGCGGCGGCGCTGTGGCTGCTGCCCACGCTGCCGATCCAGTTGAGCGCCCCGCCCGATGCCGCTGCGCCCGAAGACACGGTGCACGAAAACGCCGCGCATGAAAACATGGCCCCGGTACCGGAACCCGCGCCACCAGAGCCGCCAGCAAGCACCGTGCCGCCGGTTGAAGCCGCCGCGCCTGCCACAGCCGTGGCCGCGGATGCAGCGGCTTCAGCCGCGTCCGCCGCCGCCGCCGGGCAAACCGGCAAGGGCGTGCTGGGCCTGAGCGCCAAAAGCCAAACCTGGGTCAGTGTGCGCGACGCCAGGGACAAAGTGCTGGTCAACCGCACACTCGGCGCCGGTGAGTCGCTGACCGTGGACGGCGATCTGCCGCTGTCGGTAACCATCGGGCGCAAGGACGCGGTATCCGTCACGGTGCGCGGCAAGCCGTTTGAGGTCAAGACGTCCGGGGCGTCGAGCGTGCTGCGCTTTACCGTCAAATAGCCCAGATGAGCGCCACGGCGAGCAGTCAGCCAGCCGCGCGCCCCACGCGCCAGGCGCGCGTGGCCTGGGGCGGGCAGGTGGTTACCGTGGGCGGCGGCGCGCCGGTGCGCGTGCAGTCCATGACCAACACCGACACGGCCGACGTGGCCGCCACCGCCGCGCAGGTCAGGGAACTCGCGCAGGCGGGCAGCGAGCTGGTGCGCATCACCGTCAACACGCCCGAAGCCGCCGCCGCCGTGCCCGCGATCCGCGAGCAGTTGGACAAGGCCGGTTTCAGCGTGCCGCTGATCGGCGACTTTCACTACAACGGCCACCGGCTGCTGACGGACTTTCCCGGCTGCGCGCAAGCCTTGAGCAAATACCGCATCAACCCCGGCAACGTCGGGCAGGGCAGCAAGCGCGACACGCAATTCGCGCAGATGATCGAAGCCGCGCTCAAGTGGGACAAGCCCGTGCGCATCGGCGTCAACTGGGGCAGCCTCGATCAGGAACTGCTGGCGTGGCTGATGGACGAAAACAGCCGCCGCGCCCAACCGTGGGATGTGCAAAAAGTGATGGCCGAGGCGCTGATTGCCTCGGCCCTGGACTCCGCCCGCGCCGCCGAGGCGCTGGGCCTGCGCGGCGAGCAAATCATCCTCTCGTGCAAGGTCAGCGGCGTGCAGGATTTGATCGCCGTGTACCGCGAACTGGCCCGCCGCTGCGACCACGCGCTGCACCTGGGTCTGACCGAAGCGGGCATGGGCGCCAAGGGCACGGTGGCCTCCACCGCCGCGCTGGCCATCTTGCTGCAAGAGGGCATAGGCGACACCATCCGCGTCAGCCTCACGCCCCGGCCCGGCGAGGCGCGCACGCAAGAGGTGGTGGTGGCGCTCGAAATCTTGCAGGCGCTGGGCCTGCGCGCCTTCGTGCCCAGCGTCACCGCCTGCCCCGGCTGCGGGCGCACCACCAGCACCGTGTTCCAGCAACTGGCCGCGCAAATCGACGACCACTTGCGCGCGCAAATGCCCGTTTGGCGCGAAAAATATCCGGGCGTGGAAACGCTCAAGGTGGCCGTCATGGGCTGCATCGTCAACGGCCCCGGTGAAAGCCGCCACGCCGACATCGGCATCAGCCTGCCCGGCACCGGCGAAGCCCCCGCCGCGCCCGTATTCATCGACGGCCAAAAAGCCATGACCCTGCGCGGCGAGCGCATTGCCGAGGAGTTTCAGGCGATCGTGCGGGGGTATGTCGAGAAGAAGTTTGGCGGGTTATGAATCCCTCTTTCGTCATTCCCGCGCAGGCGGGAATCCATTTCTTCTCCCTCCCCCGTTTACGGGGGAGGGGCAGGGGAGAGGGC
>Ga0209628_10000957_pt1 | contig 18145 bp, 19 predicted proteins | sample TergutCu122P4_FD_187285 | JGI IMG/M metagenome (GOLD analysis project Ga0209628, IMG submission 187285) | Cubitermes ugandensis P4 segment gut microbial communities from Kakamega Forest, Kenya - Cu122 P4 (SPAdes) (version 2) | ecosystem: Host-associated > Arthropoda: Insects > Digestive system...
GAAGAAGCATTTTGAAAAGTAACAAGCCACTGTATGCCGGACGACCATCAACAGAATGACCGCGCTTATAAACTTTCTTTATCTCTTTTTCTACTTCACTCCAATCAATTAACATATTGATTTGTTTGAAAAACGTATTTTTTCTAGTACGTTTTTCTACGTAACCGTCATATTTGTAAAACGTGGATTCGGTATGTTTATTTTTTCATTGCCACCGTTAATACACACAAATAAACTGCCGCCAAGCTCAATACCAACAAACCGCCCATTTGTGCGCCATGAAATAATTGGGTAGAAAAAGTCATAAGAGGTGGAAACACAGCGCCGCCCACTATACCGGTAATCATCAATCCTGAGATTTCGTTGGTTTTTTCCGGTTTTGCCTGAATAGCAGAGGAAAAGATCACGGAAAAGATGCTGGAACAGGCAAATCCGATGGCACCAATTAACCCCAACACCAAAATAGGAACCGACAAAGACGAAAATGCTAATAAAAGTAGTAATATCAATGCAGTAAGTATATTCGTGCGAAAATAGAGACGCGTGCTCATTACCGCCAATAAAAATGTACCGATAAACGCTCCGATGGTTCTGCAAATAAAATACATACTTGCGCCCAAATTGGCAGTTTCATTGTTATACGCCAATCGTTCAATCAGTAACTTTTTACTAATCATATTCATGCCTACATCAATACCAACCACAGCCATAATGCCTAAAAAGAAAAGCAAAATTTTGGTATCGGATAAAAGTTTAAACGGATTTCCGGTGGCGGTTTTTTTCCTCTCTTCTCTAGGAACAGGCGTTGCCATAAGCCAAATTGCCGATAAAACAGTAATACTTCCAAAAACGGGAAACAAATATTGCCAATTGCCCAAATAGATTACGGCAAAGGAAACTATGAGCGGACCGCAAAATGAAGATACTGCTTTTACAACTTGCCCACCCGTTAAAGCACTGGTTAACGCTTTTCCATTAAACATATTAGAAACTAACGGATTTAAAGATACTTGCAAAATGGTATTTCCAATGCCCAAAAACGCAAATGCCAAAAAACAAGTTACTTTATCAAAAACAAAAAAAGGTAAAAACATTCCGATAATTGTAATCAACATACTGATAAATACGGTGTTTTTTCTTCCAATTTTATTCATCATCACAACAGTAGGATAAGAAAGAAGAAAAAACCAGATAAATACCACAGAGGGTAAAAAACCCGACATGGCTTCGGACAGTCCAAATTCATCTTTCACATAATTGGTGGAGATGCCTACCACATCTACAAAACCCATCACAAAAAAACCGAAAAATACCGGCAATAAAGAAAGGATAAAAGTACTTTTTTTCATAATTATTTGTTTTTTAAAACTTTAAATTCGGCGTTATCACTCCTAATAATTGCAAAATTACAATTCCTACCAAAGCAAGCACAACATAACGAATAAATGGTGCGCCTTTTTTTATTGCCAAATGGGCAGCTACACTTGCACCGATAATATTTCCAACGGCGTGAATAAGTCCAAAATGCCAATATACATTACCTTGCCATACATAAACGACTAATGAAAACGGTATATAAAGTAGCACAAAAACATTTTTCAATATATTAGCTTGCAATAAATCATATCCATTGCACAATACCAAAACGGCAAGGAATAAGTAGCCAATACCCACATGTACAAATCCACCGTAAACTCCAATAAAAAAGTAAAACAGATATTGTAACACAGATATTTTTCGCTCCACCAAATCTTTTCTTTCATGGAGATATCTATCCGGGTTGAATAGCATGGAGATTCCGAATAAAATAACTACACCTGCGAAGATGTTTTGAAACAATTTGTAAGATAAAAAACCGGCAAGAGCAGAGCCGGCAAGACTTCCTAGAATAATGGGTGCAGCTAATCGAATTATGAAATGCCAATCAATCAGTTTGTTTTTTTGAAAATAGGCTACGGCTGTAGCATTTTGAAAAACAATAGCCACCCGATTTGTGCCATTGGCAACTATGGGAGGTAATCCCAAAAACATGAAAACTGACAATGAAACTACTGTACCACCTCCGGCAAGAGTGTTTATAAAACCAACAATAATGCCGGAAAATACAAGAATAATGATGGAAACCCACGTTAATTCCATCTATGTATGTTTTAAACTTCCAAAGGGTTTTGACTTTCTACCAATTGTTTGTCAATAAAAATTCTACCGCAAGCTTCGCATACAATAATTTTTTTATGCAGACGAATATCTAATTGGCGTTGTGGTGGAATTTTGCTAAAACAACCACCGCACGCATCTCGTTCAATCAACACAAGGGCTAATCCGTTGCGGGCATTATTGCGAATACGTTCAAAAGCGTTCAATAAACGAGCATCAACATTCTTTTTAAGTTCATCCGCTTTTTCAATCAATTCTTGTTCCTCTTTTTTCGTATCGGCGATAATATCTGCGAGTTCGTTTTTCTTTTGCGTGAGAATTTCTTCTATTTCTTTTCGTTTTTCTTCAAAAATAGCAATATCTTCCGTTTTTACAACAATATCTGCGCTATATTTTCCTTTATGCTTTTCTGCTACTTGAATCTCTAATTTCTGATATTCAATTTCTTTGGAAAGCGATTCGTATTCGCGATTGTTGCGTACGTTATTTTGTTGTTCTTCGTAACGTTTAATCAAACTGGCAGCTTCTTTCATTTTCACCTCTTGCGCTACTATTTTTTGTTGAAGTTCTTCCAACTCTTCTTTGTGTTTTTCAATACGTGTTTGCATGCCTTCCAACGCATCCTCCGAGTCGCGCACTTCGTTGGGAAGCTCACCTCTAACTACACGAATTTTATCAATTTGTGAACAAATTTGCTGTAAATTGTACAAAGAAAGTAATTTTTTTGCTATGGTAATCTCTTCTACGCCCTCTTGTGGTATTGCCTCTGGGAGATTAGTAATTTTTTCATTATACTCAACAGCGGGTTGATTTTCAGCTTCTTTTTTCTTAGCCATACTATTTATTTTTTGGTATTGTTTAACAATTTATGCCCTATAAATTACCGGAAACATTACTTCCGTAAAATAGGTGGCAAAAGTATTAAAATTTTCTTTTATGAGAGAAACGATAATTACATTGTTCATTTAAATTCTTATTCCAACATCCAAATTGACAATTAGGAACATTCGCACAAAAAGTATGATAATTTCTTGACTCAATAACCTAAATACGAAGTCGCACAAAAAAATATTTTACCAATAAAAACGTTAATGACATACTTAAAAATTACAACGTTGAAAAAAACATTCTTTTTATTAGCCACTTTATTAATTGTTCAATTAATTAACGCACAACAAATTGCATTGCTTCAATATCGTGGCGGTGGCGATTGGTATGCTAACCCCACCTCTCTCAAAAATCTTATTGTATTTTGCAATCAAAATTTGGGAATGACGCTAAATCCAAAGTATGAAGTGGTGGAAGTAGGTAGCCCCGATTTGTACCGTTATCCTTTCGTGCACCTTACGGGACACGGTAACGTGGTGTTCAGCGATGCGGAAGCCCAAAACTTACGAAACTACTTAATTGCCGGCGGTTTTTTACATATTGATGACAACTACGGATTAGATAAGTATATTCGTCCGGCAATGAAACAAGTGTTTCCGGAATTTGAATTGGTAGAATTACCTCATAATCATCCTATTTTTCATCAAAAGTATGCTTTTCCCAACGGATTGCCTAAAATTCATGAACACGACAATTTGCCCCCACAAGGATTCGGTTTGTTTTGGGATGGACGTTTGATCTGTTTTTATTCCTACGAATCGGATTTAGGCGACGGCTGGGAAGATTATGCCGTTCACAAAGATTCGGAAGCCACACGCACCAAGGCACTGCAAATGGGCGCTAATATTTTGATGTATGTGTTTACGCAATAGGATATCATGGGAAAAAACAAACTAAAACGCTTCGCAGAGAACGAAACCTTTGAAAATCTTTTTCAGCATAACGAATTTAATGCACGAACCGAACAGTTTCCTCTGAAAGGAAAATGGCATTCCGAATATTTTAAAAACGACAATCCTATTGTTTTAGAATTAGGTTGTGGGCGCGGCGAATATACCATAGGCATGGCACAACGGTTTTCTAATAAAAACTTTATAGGCATTGATAGAAAAGGAGCGCGTCTGTGGCGTGGTTGCAAGGACGGCATCGAAAAAAAATTGAAAAACGTAGGTTTTTTACGCATTAAAATAGAAGATATTGAATGTTATTTTGATAAAAATGAAATATCTGAAATTTGGGTTACATTTCCCGACCCGCAACTGAGAAAAGAGCGCAGAAGATTAATCTCACCCAATTTTATTTCAAAATATCAAAAAATTATTGACCCCATAGGAATCATTCACCTAAAAACTGATAGTAGAGAACTTTATGAGTATATTATGGAAATTGCTCCCATAGAAAACTGGATTTTGATAGATAATATTCCCAATGTGTATGACACTTGTGAAAACTCCGTTTTAACGGAAATTCAAACTTTTTATGAAAAAAAATGGTTGCAAGAAAGAAAAATTATTTCGTATATTTCTTTATCTGTTGCTACGAAAATATAAATAAAAGATTAGTAACACTTAAATCCGACACCCACTTTAAAAATGTTGTTGTGTGCCTCTTTGTTGGAACGTAGGTTGCCAAGAAAAGAATAACTTCCATCAATAGTAAAACGCCAAATATCAAACCCTAATCCTGCTTGAAATCCCATTTGATAATTAAGATTTGTTAAATTGTCTTTTAGTTTTAAACAAAATTCAGGACCTACAAAAACACGTATTTTCAGTTGCTTTAAATCAATGGCTTTAAATCCTACAAGTATGGGGATACCAATATGGTGGCTCTGGTATTTGGTTGAGGTTGTAATAGAGTTCCACCAAGATTCAATGCTTTGATTTCTAATAGCATAAAATATTTCCGGTTGAATATAAAAACGCCACGGAGTAAATCTGAAGAACAAACCCAAATCAGCACCGGGCGTAAATTCTGTTTTAATTTTTTTTGATACCCACTCATTCGTAATATTAACAGAAACTTTTGGACCGAAAGTAAATTTTTCTTTTCTAGGTACTTTTTTTGATGTTTCTTCTTTTTGCGCATACACATTACATAAAGAAATAATGCAAAGTAAGGCTACAAAAAAATAGTGTTTGGCTTTAAAAACTTTTTTCATAAGTGATTAATTATAGTGTATGTAAAAAACGTTATTTTTGCAAAATAATTACATTTATAAGTAAAAAATTGATACAAAAACTCTTTTCTATCGCTTACTTCCCACCTATTGATTATCTGTTAGAAATGAAAAATGCAGATAGGGTATTTCTAGAAGCGTTTGAAAATTATCAAAAACAAACCTATCGAAATAGGGCTACCATATTAACCAGTAATGGATTATATGACTTAATTATTCCTGTTATCAGGAGTTCTGTAAAACAAATTAAAGAAATACGAATTGACAATAGTGTGGCTTGGCAGCGCAATCATTGGAAAACTATTGAGTCGGCATATAATCATAGCCCCTATTTTTTGTATTATAGAGATTTTTTTGAACCGCATTTTCAAAAAAAATATATTTTTTTGTTTGATTTTAATATGGAATTGTTGTATTTATTACAAGAATTGTTTAAAATAACAAATCCTATCATATTAACGCTTTCTTTTGACATACAACCTGAAAATATGGAAGATTTTAGAGATTATTTTATCCCTAAAAATAGAACTTTTCGACCTAAAAGAATGCAATATCAGCAAGTCTTTTCAGACAGGTGCGATTTTTTGAAAAATCTTGCATGTATAGACTATTTATTTACAACAGGGACAGTTTTTTGATATAAAATGCAAAAAAACGCTAAAACCACTTGACAAACGCCTTTTGAATGTGTATATTTGCGCCCTCAAAATTTCACTTCATGAAGCTATCGCAATTCAAATATTTTTTGCCGCAAGAATTAATTGCATTACACCCATTAGCAGAAAGGGATATGTCTCGTTTAATGGTACTTAACCGTAAAACCCGCACTATTGAACATCGTATTTTTAAAGATATTTTAGAATATTTTGAAGAAGGAGATGTGTTCGTTGTGAATAATACGCGCGTATTTCCTGCGCTACTTTTCGGCGAAAAAGAAAAAACAGGAGCGCAAATCCGTGTTTTTTTACTTCGTGAATTAGACGCAGAAAGTCGTTTGTGGGATGTTTTGGTAGATCCGGCACGAAAAATCAGAATTGGAAACAAGCTCTATTTTGGCGAAAATAGCAATTTGGTAGCAGAGGTTATTGATAATACCACTTCCCGCGGGCGCACGCTGCGCTTTTTGTTCGAAGGAACTTATGAAGAATTTCGGGCAAAATTGAAAGAGTTGGGCAATACGCCGCTTCCGGAAGATATTTTACGCTTCAGGGATATTGAGCCTGAAGATGAAGCCAATTATCAAACACTTTTCGCTACAGAAGAAGGTGCGGTTGCAGTACCAACTTCTGGCTTGCATTTTAGTCGAGAATTGATTAAACGTTTTGAATTACATGGTGTTGATATCGTTCCTATTACACTACATTCCGGTTTGGGAAATTTTCGCGAAATTGATGTGGAAGACCTCACTAAACATAAATCCGATTCCGAACAAATGATAATTACTGAAGAATCGGCAGCTAAAATTAACCAAGCGAAAGACCAAGAGAAAAAAGTTTGCGTGGTGGGAACTACAACTGTAAAAGCATTAGAATCTTCTATTTACCAAACCGGAAAAATTAAATCTTATGATGGTTGGACCAGCAAATTTATTTTTCCCCCGCATCGCTTTTTGTCGGCAAATGCTATGGTTACAAATTTTCATCCTTCCGAAAGCCCAATGTTAATGATTGTGGCTGCTTTCGGAGGTTACGACTTTGTAATGAAAGCATATAAAGAAGCTATTGCCGAAAAATATCGCTTTTTGACATACGGCGATGCTATGTTGATTCTTTAATCATTTTGTTTTAAATATGACTTATTCTCAGCCCATTGTTATTTCAGGGGTGTGCTATTTTGCCTCCGATTTTCATTTTGGAGCGCCAAATCAGGAAGAAAGTAAAAAACGGGAAAAATATGTTATAAACTGGTTGGAATATATTCAAAAAGATGCTAATCATTTGTTCCTTTTGGGTGATATTTTTGATTTTTGGTTTGAATATAATGGAAAACCACCCGTGTTTTATACAGATTTCTTAAATAAATTAGCAGAATTAAGAAAAAAAGGAGTAGAACTCTATTTCTTTACAGGAAATCACGATATGTGGGTAAAAAGCTATTTAAAAAAACATTTAGGTGTCCATATCTTCAGAAAAAAACAAAACTTCATGATTAATGGTAAAAATTTTCTATTAGGACATGGAGATGGACTGGGTAAGGGTGAGTTCGGGTATAAATGCTTGAAAGTTTTTTTAAACTGTAAAATAAATCGTTGGTTATTTGAACTTATTCCGCCTAAAATTGGCTTTGCTATAGCGCATTTTTTTTCTAGAAGAAGCAGAGCCATGACTCCTGAACACAAAGAGAAATTTCTAGGGAACAAAAAAGAAATCCTTGTGCAATATTGTTATCAACATCTTGTAAATCAAAGTATTGATTATTTTATTTTTGGACATAGGCATTTGCCATTAGAAATTGTTATTGAAAGCGCTATCTACTTTAACACCGGAGATTGGCTAAATTATAACACGTATATTCGATACAAAAACAATCCTGTTTTATGCACTTTTAATCAATAGGTTTATACAACTTCTGTACTTGTGTTTTTAATGTTTCAGCCACTTCTTTTTGTTTTCTCGTTGAGACGACAAAATGATGGTCTCCAATACATATAGTAGTTTTGCTGAACGCAGTTGTATTCAATGTATTAACTATTGTGTTTCTATTTATTCGCAAGAATATATTTGCAGGTAAAAATTTCATTAGTGCGCTTATATTCATGTGAAAAATAAATTCTTCTTCATTTTTCATTTTTAAGACAATATTATGTCCTATTATTGTAATATATAAAATATCTGCAAGGGGTATTGGTTGTTTGTTAATCATTTTTGGAAATGTACAAATTTCATTTTTAGACAATTGATTTATTCTATCTATCATTTTTTTTTCTACATATAATTTTTCAAAACGTGCAATAATTTTAGGAAGATAGTATGAAAATTGCGCTTTGTTTGCAAAAAAGACCATCTCTTTATCGAAATAATAATTATGTGCGGAAAGACTATATTTCTCCGGATAAGCAGTAAGAATAACTATAAAAATATTTTTGTTTAAAGTTTCTAAAAATTGGAATCCATTCATTTCCGGCATTTCAACATCTAAAAAAATTAAATCAATTTCATGCTCTTGAAGAAACGCAAGTGCCTCCTCGGGAAAATAAAAAGTATGGGCGCAAATATAATTTGTATATGGTTTAAAACATTGTAGTACAGATAAATGTGTTGGATACTCATCATCAATAATAATATACTTAAATTTTTTCATGGTATTTAAAGTATTTAAAATATTTTTGCAAAAATATTTTTTTTTATTTTGCAGAAATATTTTAAATACCATGAAAATAACGAAAAATAATCTCTTTTCAAAAAGAAAAAATATTTTACTATTTAAAATTGTTCTTTGGATTAGTATGGGTATGTATTTTTTAGGGGTTTCTATCCTAATACCGACAACACCTGAAAGTACTTATAAAGAATTTATTGTTTTTCTTTTTTTGGCTATAGTAGTAAATTTTTACGTATCTTATTTCTACCCAAAAGTTTCAAAAAAAAAGAAATGGAACTATATTGTTATACTAATTATTTCGATTTTTTGCTGTATTGTATTCGAAATGTTGATGTTTTACAAGGAATTTAGTACCATGACTCATTCTTTTACAAATGTAAGAAAAATTTTTTTTGTTATCTGTTCTTACATTTTTATACGAGACCTTGCGCTTTTTGTTTTTTTTCTGTGGGTAGAATCTTTCAACCAATTAATTCTTTTTTACGCAAAAAAAGAAAAATTTCATCAAGAAGAAATAGAATTATTAATTGAAAAACAACAATTTGAGAAAAATTTTTCTAGAAAAAAATTATTGTCGCATTATTTTTTTAATATTTTGGAATATCTTTATGCAAACTCTTTAATTAATAATAATGATAGTGAACTTTTAAATAAAGTAAAATTTATTTTATATTACTTTTTAATAGATGCAGAAAAAGAAACGATTGAATTAGACAAAGAATTAGAGTTTTATAAATACTATATTGATTTGGAACGAATTAAGAGTAAAAAATATATATCCGTAAATATTAATATTTTGGGAACAACCGAAAATTATATGATTATTCCTTTACTATTTGAGCCTCTTATTGGTAATGCAATGAAGCATACGAAACACGATGGAACAGGATGGGTAGATATTAATGTTGATGCTACATCTTTTCCTGTTTTAAATTTTTATTGTAAAAATAATTATTGTTACCGTTCTTCAAAAATTGTTTCTTCTGAAAATGGATTAAAGATAATTAAACAACGATTGGAACTTTGTTATAAAAATAATCATGCGATAAAAATAGAGCAAAGTGATGATTTATATGAGGTTTCTTTATCAATAACGGTGATATAATTCATTTTTTTAGCGCTTAGGACGTTTTCGTGTCGTTTTTTCTTTAAAAGTGAATTTATATTTTTTATACATGTTATTTCGCCAACATGTTTAATTAAAATACATAATCTTATGAAAAAATTTCAAAATTCTTGTTTTATGGTAATGTTTATTCTTACCTTTATTTTTTTTTCGTGTAATAAAACTGATGTTATTACTTCTCCCGACCTGAAGAATAATTCTGAAAGTGATACTCAAAAGTTGAATGAAGCAACTTGGACTTGTGATAATAATTCAAAAAGTTGGTTTTTAAAATTATTATTCTTAGCAGGACACACTATTGATAAATGTGGAGGAAAATGTGTTAAAATTTTTGGAGAATACGGTCATATTGATTGTCGTGGTTTTGGAGACGCTTGTGCCAATGCTGTTGCTGCTCGTTTGGAAATGGATGAAAATGGTTATTATTTAGTTTTAACGGACCCTGATGCTTTAGGAGAATATTTAGAATTTGATTTTCCTGATAGGTCTTTATTTATTACAAATCCTCAAAATAACACAGATTTATGGTTAAATATTCAAGAACAAGTATTAAGTAGAGAAAGTTTTGAATTGCCATTTATTATTCATGAAGTTTGGTTTTCTGAAAACCCAGAATTAGAAAATTTGTAATATAAAAGTTTTTCTAACAAAAGACATCTATTTTTTAAAGAATGGATGTCTTTTTTATTATGTTTAAAAAATTGATGTTTCTTTGCAGAAAATATTAATGGTATGGCTACATTACGTTTGACTCGCATTTTTAGCTTTGATATGGCTCATGTATTGCTAAATTATCATGGAAAATGCAAAAATATTCATGGACATACTTATAAGTTAGAAGTAACTGTTAAGGGGGTGCCTTGTAATGATGACACTTCTCCTCAAAAAGGAATGCTTATTGATTTTAGTGATTTTAAAAAACTGATACAAGACGAAATAATTACTGTATGGGACCATGCTTTAATGATTCATCAAGATTCCGATTCGTTATTATTAGATGTGTTGAAAAAAAATTATGAAAAGATTATTATTGTGTCTTTTCAACCCACTACCGAAAACATGATTTGTGAATTAGCTTCCATCATAAAAAAGATATTACCCGCCGATTTACAGCTATTTTCATTGCGTTTATATGAAACCGAAAAGTCGTTTGCAGAGTGGTTTGCTGCGGAAAATATTGAATAAAATTCTATAAAATTGATAATATGATTTCATTTTTTTTTGAAACTGATTTTGAACTGCACCAAAAAAGACAAATAAAAATTTGGTTAAGAGAGATTGCTATGCGTGAAAATAAAAGAATTCAAGACCTTAATATTGTTTTTTATAACGATGAACAACTTTCTGTTCTCAACAAAAAGTTTTTAAATCACGATACCCTTACAGATGTTCTTACGTTTGATTATTCCAAAAGAAAAATATTAGAAGGAGATATTTGTATCTCTATTGAACGTGTAAAAGAAAATGCAGAATACTATAATTATACTTTTGAAGAAGAATTACGAAGGGTTATTGCGCATGGTGTTTTTCATCTTTGTGGATATAAAGATGAAAATATTGATGATAAACAACTGATGAATCAGAAAGAAGAGGAAGCTCTTTTGTTATTTAACATGCAGTATAATTATTAGAAAAACAAGTTATTGTAAAAATGTTTCACGGGGAACAATGAAAAATAAGTATGATATTATTGTAGTAGGAGCGGGTCACGCTGGTTGTGAAGCAGCAGTGGCGGCAGCAAAATTAGGGTCGCAGGTTTTACTAATTAACCTCAACCTCTCTTTGGTGGCTCAAATGTCGTGTAACCCCGCTATGGGTGGCATTGCAAAAGGACAAATTGTACGTGAAATTGATGCTCTTGGGGGTATGTCCGGAATTGTTACCGACTACACTATGGTGCAATTTCGAATGTTAAATCGTTCAAAAGGTCCTGCTATGTGGAGTCCACGAGCTCAAAGTGACAAATATGCTTTTTCTTTTTTTTGGAAACAACTCTTGGAAAATCAACCAAATTTGGACCTGCGTCAAGATTGTGTAGTTGATGTAATTGTTGAAAATAATAAAATTGTAGGTGTAAAAACCATGCAAGGGAATCGTTTTTTTGCTCAAAAAATTATTCTTACTAATGGAACTTTTTTAAATGGAAAAATTCATATTGGGGAAATATCTTTCTCCGGTGGAAGAATGGGAGAGCCAAATTCTCCTATGTTATCTGAAAAACTTGCAGATTTAGGACTGTCCGTCAAGAAATTAAAAACCGGAACACCTGTGCGGTTAGATGGTCGTACCATAGATTTTTCTGTAATGGAAGAACAAAAAGGAGATGAACATCCAGCTAAATTTTCCTTTACAAATACGCCAAAACTTCAACATCAATTAAGCTGCTGTATTGTTTATACAAACGAAAAAGTTCATGATATTTTAAGAACCGGATTTGAAAAATCGCCTATGTTTCAAGGACGTATAAAAGGTGTTGGTCCTCGCTACTGTCCTTCTATAGAAGATAAAATTAATCGTTTTTCGGATAGAGATAGACACCAACTTTTTTTAGAACCGGAAGGGAGAAATACCAATGAATATTATTTGAACGGTTTTTCTTCTTCACTTCCCGAAGAGGTACAGGCTGCTGCACTGAAACATATTCCCGGATTACAATATGCACATATTTTAAAACCCGGCTACGCTATCGAATACGATTATTTCGACCCGTTAGATTTGCATCCTTCTTTAGAATCTAAAAAAATATCTAATCTATATATCGCCGGACAACTTAACGGAACCACCGGATATGAAGAAGCCGCGTGCCAAGGATTGTTGGCAGGCATCAATGCGCATCGAGCTATCAAAGAATTAGACCCGCTTATCTTATCCCGCTCCGAAGCTTACATCGGAGTGCTTATTGATGACCTCACCACTAAAGGGGTACAAGACCCATATCGTATGTTTACCTCCCGAGCGGAGTACAGAATTTTATTGCGCCAAGATAATGCGGATATTCGGTTGTCTCCTATCGGGCATCAAGTTGGACTGATTGACGAGATAAGAATAACGGAGTTGGAAAATAAATATCAACGACAACAAGATTTGGAATTTTTCTTAACCAAAGAAAATATTAAACCGGATGATATCAATCCCTATTTGGAAACAATCAACAGTGCTCCTTTAACACAACCGACCAAAGCTACTCAGGTACTGCTTCGACCTCAGGTGGATTTTAACGCCATCATAGAAAATGTTCCTACCATAAAAAAAGAAATTGAAAATCTACATTTGCAAGAGGAAGAAATTGAGAATGTAGAAATTTCGGTAAAGTACGGTCCTTACATAATTAAAGAAAAAGAATTGGCAGATAAGATGTCGAAAATTGACAATGTTAAAATTCCGGGAAATTTAGATTACCATTCTTTTGTTTCTCTCTCTTTGGAAGCTCGGGAAAAACTGTCAAAAGTGAAACCGCACAATTTAGGACAAGCCTCTCGAATCAGCGGAGTTAGTCCTGCGGATATTGCCATTTTGCTAATGCACCTAAAATAGGGTATGGGGTGAGAAGTGAGGTGTGCCCCATGTCCCCTTCAAAATTTGAAGGGGTGCCCGAAAGGCGGGGTAGTTTATATTAAAATTGCAAAAAAATTTGGTTTTTAGTTTATTTGTTTGATTTTCATTGTTTTAAAAACATCGTATTAGAGTGCAAAAAAAATATTTTTAATATTACACCTCCAAAATGAAGAAAAGTGGCTTAAAAAGGCTAATTTTGAGTTTTTGGGATTTTTTTCATAAAATTTATCATAAAAAGGCTTCGGGTTTGTTATTATGTTGGTAATTTTATTTAGTCGAACAAATCTTCTTTATTTATCCCTTGAATGGTTTTTTTCTTTGCCCTAAGAAAAAATAAAAAATGAAAAAACAACAATGTTCCCCAAATCAAGATTGTTGTATATATGTTTTCAATTTTTTCAGAAACTGAATTGAAATCAAAAACAAACCATAGTAATGATATCAGGTTAAAAACAAAATAAGTGGTAAAATGAAAACGAAACCCTATATCAAAAATAGGTAGATGGTTACTGTCTTTCTTTCCAAAATACCAACCCGAGATAAACATACATATAGAATATAAGATGGATGCCAAAATAGTTAAAAGAATATTGTTCTGAGTAAGACCATAACTTAAAACAGTTCTAAAGATAATGGTTAACAGTGTGGTTGTCAGCGCAAATTTTAAGAGGAATGGGGTTAGTGATTTTTTCATAATTTAAAATTTTATAAGGTTTTTAATTTCTTCAGAATAAAATAAATGAATATTTCTCTTCACAAATTGTTCAAAAAGTGTCTGTCCTAAACTCGTTAAATAATAATACTTTCTCTCCGGGCCTTTATTGCCTTTTCTCAATTCATACTTCAGGACATCAATGTATTCAAATTTTCGAAGCGCTCTATACAAACTTTGTTCCTCACAAGTTATGCTTCCTTTAGATTTTAATACAATAAAATCCTTGATTTCATCTACATACTTATAGCCTTCCTGAAGAGAAAGAAATATCCATAGGGTCAGTTGTCCCTTTTTGTAAGTTTCCTCCCAAGCATTTAAAAGTTCTAATAGTTTTTGTTCTTCTTTCATTTGTTTATAATTTGTATTATACAACTTGTATTATTCTTGTGGCAAAAATAAAATAATTTTAATACAAACATTAAAACTAAATTTTTTCAATTTTTTTTACAATACTTTACTCCTCACTTCGCCTTGATACAGTTTTGTTACAATCTCCTCTCCTTCCGAAACCTCATCAGCGTTGCGGAGTGCCTTGCCGTTTTTTAACGTAATACTATATCCGCGTTTGAGAATGTTTTCCGGCTGCAACATTTCTATTTTGGTCTGAATTTGTTGGAGAGCATTTTCTTGTTTTAATAAATATTGAAGAACTCCGGTTTGAAACCGTTGTGTTAAATTTGAAATCTCTTTTTCTTTTTGATGATTATATTTTCCAATAATGAACATCACTTGTTGATGAATTTTAGAAAAATAAAATTCTTTTTCTTGTAGTAATTCTTTAACTTTTTTTAACAACTTTTCTTTGCATCCATCCACTTGTAAATTAAAGTTATGAAATTGCTGAATGAGAAAGTAGGCTACTTCTGTTGGTGTTATTTTATTGGCGAATGCCACCATGTCGGTTACGGTTTCGTTGGTGGAGTGCCCAATTCCTGTAATTACCGGAATGGGACATGTTGCTACGGCGGCGGCGAGCCTGTAATCATCGTAACAACTCATGCCAACATCGCCGCCGCCGCCCCGCACGAGCACCACACAGTCGAACTCCTGTTGTCGTTTGGCAATTTCTGTTAACCGGCTCGGTATGGAAATCAAAGCTTTATCTCCCTGTAATAGAGATGAAAACAATGTGCACCGAAAACGGTAATTCCAATTATTTTGTTGCAAGGTAATCATAAAGTCGCTGTAACCCTTGCTGGTTTCAACAGAAATTACAGCAATTCTTTGAGGCAGTAACGGTAATTTTTTTTGCTTGTTTTGTAAAAAAATTTGTTCTTTTTTCAATTTTTCAATCACTTCGCGTTTATTGCGCGCCATTTCGCCCAATGTGTAAAGTGGTTCAATATCTTGAATATGAAGATTTAAACCGTGCTGTCCGCTAAACTCAATGGTTGCCAAACACAAAATGGCAATATCCTCTTTAAGCGGCTCGCCGGTAATGGCAATAAAACGTTCATTGATATTGCGAAACTGCGTGGACCAAATAACCCCCCGCAACTGCGCTTTAATTTTGCCGTTCTCTTTCTCTACTAATTCCGGATAACAATGTCCGGAGTGTGGATAATGATTAAGTTTTAATATCTCTGCCTTAATATAATATGCTCTGTTATAGTTTTTTTCAATTATACTTTCAATGCTTTTCGTAATTTCGGAAAGCGCATAAACGGGCTTATCTTTAAATTGTTCTCTTCGTTCCATACTATTTTTTTCCTGCTAAAATTTTCTACCGCATACATCGGATAGCCCTTATCTTTTAAAGCCTACTTAATAAACTCAATAAATCAACTTCATTTCATCAATCAAGTGTTTTGCGTCGCCAAATTTGTCAATGATGAACAAAATGTATCTAATGTCCACATTGATACAACGTTGTAAAACAGGTTCAAAGAAAATATCGCCACTCATGGCTTCCCAATTGCCATCAAAAGCACAACCAATAAGTTCTCCTTTACTATTGATTACCGGTGAACCGGAATTGCCACCAGTGATGTCATTATTAGTTAGAAAACAAACATGAAGTTTTCCTTCTTCGGCATAGTTGCCATAGTTATTTTCTTGGTGCAATTTTTTTAATTTTTCCGGAATCGTAAATTCACGATTGTCGGGCTCCTCCTTTGCCAAAACACCATCTAAAGTGGTGTAAAACTTAGCATGCAATCCATCTTTTATAGGATAACCCCCTACTTTTCCATACGTTAAACGAATTTGGCTATTGGCATTGGGTGCGTATAATTTTTCGGGATTCATTTCTAACAACCCTCTAATAAACAAACGATTAGACTTGTTCAATAATTCATACTGTTCGGTTAATGGTTCTCTGGTCTGCTGATAAACCTCAACAAAGATTTCATACCACTGTTTCGCTAAATCTTTGTTTAATGTTTTAGTGTTGGGGTTTTCTAAAAATTTCTTAAGTAAGTTTTTATCCGCAAAGATTGTTTTTTTAAATAACTCTTCTGTTAATTTGCTAAAATCATTTTTAGATTTTTTAACAGCATCGTTAAATGCTTGCGGGCGCTGCTCCGGTGTGGTTTCTTTATAAAAAAATTCAAATAATTTTGCTGTAGTGGCTTTATCTACATGAATATTGTAATTTTTGAAAAAATTATCCAACCTTGATTTTAAAGCCTCTAAACGAGTTTCTAACTGTTTTTTCTCTGCCTCGGTAATCGTATTGTTTTCCTGTTTTTGTAATAAATCATAAATTGAACTGTATTGTCCTGCTAAAGAGAAAATTTCAGGTCCGCCAAAAATTGCTTGAAGATATAAAACATTAAATTTTTCGAATTTAGAAATCTCTTTATAAGCATTCTCCATATCAGTTAACACATTTGTATACTCACTTTTGTTATTTTGTTTAACCCACTTTTGAAAATCTTTTTCTATTTGTTCTTTTTTGGCAAACACTTTATTATTTTTAAGTTGTTGTGTTTGACCAATATAATATTTCCAATAATTTGAAATTCCTGCATATTTCGAAGCATATTGTAAATCAATCACGGGGTCTGAATTTCTAAACTTTCTCCAGGAAGCCAATTTTACATCCCGCACATTAACAATAGTTGGATTTTTTTCTTCAATCGCCATTTTCACGCCGTAAGAGGGTAAAAATCTGTCGGTTGAGCCCGGAAATCCGATAATCATCGCAAAATCGCCCTCTTCTATTCCCGCTGTAGAAATAGGAAAGTACCACTTTGGAACTAAAGGAATATTCTCCTCTGAATAGGTTGCGGGGTTTCCCTCTTTATCTGTATAGACGCGGAACAAGGAAAAGTCTGCGGTATGACGAGGCCAAGTCCAATTGTCGGTTTCTCCGCCAAATTTGCCCATATTTTCGGGTGGAACACCTGCCAAACGTACATCTTTATACACTTGATAAACAAACATATAATATGCATTTCCATTAAACATATTCGCTACCCGCACCACATATTTTCCGCTTTCGCTGTGTTCTTTTTCCAGTTCTTTGCTGCGCTTATTAATACTGTCTCTGCGTTGTTGTTCTGTCATTTCATCATTCAAATTGGCCAACATCAAGTTCGAAACATCTTCCATCCGAATAAAAAAAGTAACATTTAGTCCCTCACAGGGAATTTCATCAGCAATTGATTTTGCCCAAAAGCCATGGGCAAGGATGTTGTTTTGCGTTGAAGAGAGCGCTTGCACTGCGCCGTATCCACAATGGTGGTTGGTAAGCAACAAGCCTTTATCGGAAATAATTTCGCCGGTGCAGCCTCCACCAAAAATCACTACTGCATCTTTCATAGAGGCATTGTTAATACTGTAAATTTCTTCAACAGAAAGTGTTAACCCCATCTCTTGCATTTTTTCATAATTTTTGTTAAGAAGTGATAATAACCACATGCCTTCATCGGCTTTTGCAATTGAAATCAGTAATATAATACTGAAAGAAAAGATAATTTTTTTCATATTGTTCATTTTTTGTTATAGGATACAAAAATAAACAAAAATTTTTTACAATTAAAGGTATTCGAATAAAACAAAAAAAACTTCCTATCCGGAAGCCTTTTTTGTATATAAAGAGGAATGAATAGAAGTAGCAAACAAATTCGTTTTGAACGAGTTGCTCCAGAAAGGAGGTATTCCAGCCACACCTTCCGGTACGGCTACCTTGTTACGACTTAGCCCCAGTTACCGGTTTTACCCTAGGCCGCTCCTTGCGGGCACGGACTTTAGGTACCAC